>QWCK01000477.1_pt1 | contig 69933 bp, 72 predicted proteins | sample 1972571 | NCBI WGS metagenome assembly QWCK01 (sample SAMN09866710, study PRJNA288562) | Human gut metagenome isolate term2_stool, whole genome shotgun sequencing... | isolation source: gut | host: Homo sapiens | place: USA: California | reverse complement strand
TTGGAGTTTTTTTGGTATAACCTTCGACGCGCACCCGCATAGCGGGTGGTTTATTTGTCTCGCACCTAGCGGAGCGAGACGGACTAATAGTCACATAATTTTAAAAAGCAAGGAATTCGAGTTCCTTGCTTTTTATACTCAATGAAAATCAAAGAGCAAACTAGGAAACTAGCCGCAGGTTGCTCAAAACACTGTTTTGAGGTTGTGGATAGAACTGACGAAGTCAGTAACATACATACGGCAAGGCGACGTTGACGCGGTTTGAATTTGATTTTCGAAGAGTATTAACTCAATATCAAACTGGCTACAATAGGGCTGACAAACACATAGAGAATACCGGTAACACCGATAGCCAAGCCACCCATGGCTCCTGCTACAGAACCGTACTGAAAAGCCGTTCCCGTTCCAACTGCGTGGCCTGTTCCTCCAAGGGAGAGTCCGACAGCCACTGGATCATCAATCTTCAACCACTTCAAAAGGGTTGGTCCGATAACACTAGTTAAAATCCCAGTTGCCACTACGACGACCAAGGTCACAGTCGTCAAACCCTGCAATTTTTCTGTAATCCCCACTGCCATAGCAGTTGTTACTGACTTAGGAAAAAGAGAAATGGCTAGGAAAAAGTCCATGCCAAATATTTTCGCCACTATGGCAGTGAAACAAGTATTGACAACTACTGCTAGCAGACTACCAAAGAGAATACTCCGAGCATGGTGCTTCATCAGATGAAAACTCTTATAAAGCGGAATCCCTAGAGCCACGGTCGATGGGACAATCAAGTTGTTCAGATAAACCCCACCTTGGTAGTAATCTTGGTAAGAAATACCCGTCGCCTTAAGAAGGATGATAATAAAAATTGCTGACAAAAGCAAGGGCGTTGTCAAAGGATGGGGAAAACGTCTGTAAATCAACATCCCCACTAGATAAGCTAGGATAGATAATGCAATCCCAAACAGAGGATTCGATACAAATTCACTCATTTGGCATCTCCTTTCTCATAATCTCCCTCAAATCGTCTCTTGATAAACTGAACCACTAGGGCGATGAGGATAATGTTGATGACAGCCGCAAAAAAAACAATCAAAACGATGGGCAAGAGATAAGGAGCAATCACATCGAACTTTTCCATGATACCCACTGCTGGCGGTAAAAAGAGAATAGTCATATTGGCCAGCAAGAAATTTCCGACCATGTTGACGTGCCTTGTTCTCAGCCACTTGAACTGCAGGGCTAGAAAGAGAATAATCAAACCGATAATACTGCCTGGGATGGGCAGATGAAAGAAACTAGAGATTCCCTCACCGATTAGAGAAATCACAAAGAGAATCATTAATTGAACATATAATTTCATCCTAAACTCCATGAAATAAACTTCTTGCATACCAGTTTACTCTTTTTTCAGAAAATTTCAAGGAAATATTGAAATTCTTCTTTCTTGCAAGGATTAGTTAAAAGTAGTATAATCATTGCATGCGCAATCATCTTGTGTTAGAGAGACAGTCAGTAATGACTTTGTGATTTTTACTTTGAAAAGAAAGGAGAAAGCAATGACCTACTTAGAAAAATGGTTTGACTACAATCGCCGTCAAAAAGAAATGGAAGCCTTGTTGGAAGAAACTATTGCCCAGCAGAGTGAACAAAGGCTGAACTTGAAAGAGTTTTACCTGCTCTACTATCTGAATCTAGCCCAAGAAAAATCTCTACGACAAATTGACCTACCAGATAAACTCCATCTCAGCCCAAGCGCTGTTTCTCGAATGGTGGCTAGGTTAGAAGAGAAAAACTGTGGCTTGCTTAGTCGCAGATGTTGCGACCAGGATAGACGGGCTAGTTTTATCTGCCTGACTGACGAGGGACAAACAACTCTGGCTTATCTACAAAAAGCTGTCGAAGAAAGATTGGAAACCAGTCTTGATTTCTTGCCTTAATGAGTATTTTTAAAAAAGTTGCGTGCGCAATCATTTTTCTTGACATTCCTCTTTTCAAGGAGTACAATAAAGTCAAGATTGAACAAAGGAGTTTAATATGATCGAAATTACCTATCTAGACACCAGCAAACAAGAGAGAACCATGACGTTCGAGTCTTACGAAGACTTTGAACGTTCTCAACAAGCTTGCCTTATCGGTATCGCAGACTATTACCCAGTTCAAAAATTGACCTATAACGGTCATGATTTGGACTACCATGGGACTTACGGAGATGTCTTCTTCTATCTCATGAAACAAGATTTAAGCCAATATAACTAAAAAAGGAGAAATACAATGGCAAAAGCAATTACAGATGCAACATTCGAACAAGAAACAAAAGACGGTTTGGTCTTGGTAGACTTCTGGGCAACTTGGTGTGGTCCATGTCGTATGCAAGGTCCAATCTTGGACAAATTGTCTGAAGAACTTTCAGAAGATGTCTTGAAAATCGTTAAAATGGACGTTGATGAAAATCCAAACACAGCTCGTGCTTTTGGAATCATGTCTATCCCAACTCTTCTCTTCAAAAAAGACGGCCAAGTGGTGAAACAAGTTGCAGGTGTTCATACTGCAGAACAAATCAAGGTCATCGTTGCTGAATTGAGCTAATCACACGAGAGATCAAGTGCTTCATTTGGTCTCTTTTTTCTTGCCCTTTGCCATTTTTCAAAAAATATGCTAGACTGTAGGTAGAATATTACGATGTTTGGGACATGCCATCGCTAAAAAAAACCTCTACTTGGTATTTTTTAGCTCCCCTAAAGGGAGCTTTTTGCGTGCTCTGAACATTTCCCATTCTGGAAGGAGTACTATGAAACGTCAATCAGCCTTGGTCGTCTTTAGTGGCGGTCAAGATTCCACAACCTGCCTCTTTTGGGCTAAAGAACACTATGAAACAGTCGAAGCCGTCACCTTTGCCTACGGCCAACGCCATCATCTCGAAATTCAAGTTGCTGAAGAAATCGCTAAGGAACAAGGTATTCGTCATCACATCCTCGATATGTCTCTGCTGGGGCAAATCACTGAAAATGCCCTGACCTCTGATATGGAAATCGAGCAAAAAGAGGGAGAGCTTCCCAATACCTTCGTTGACGGCCGCAATCACCTCTTTTTGTCCTTTGCAGCAGTTCTTGCCAAGCAACGAGGCATTAAAGACATCGTGACAGGTGTCTGTGAGACAGATTTTTCAGGCTACCCTGACTGCCGGGATGTCTTTGTCAAATCTCTCAATGTTACGCTCAACCTTGCCATGGATTACGACTTCGTTATCCAAACACCTCTCATGTGGCTAGACAAGGCTGAAACTTGGGAATTAGCCGACCAACTCGGTGCCTTTGACTACGTTCGTGAGAAGACCTTGACCTGCTACAACGGAATTATCGGAAGTGGCTGTGGAGATTGTCCAGCCTGCCACCTACGTCAGCATGGTTTAGATGTTTATCTTTCACAGAAAGGAGAGGGCTAATGTTTTTTGCTCCCAAAGAAATCAGACAGGAAACTGGGGAGTCTCTGGTATACAATCCTCACAGAACCTTAGTTTCAAAAGAGTTTACCTTCGATGCTGCCCACCACCTCTTTCACTATGAGGGAAAATGCAAATCCCTGCACGGCCACACTTATCATCTGCAGATTGCTGTCAGTGGATTTTTAGATGAACGGGGCATGACCTACGATTTCGGAGATATCAAAGCGATCTACAAGAACTACTTAGAACCCCACTTGGATCATCGCTATCTCAATGAAACCCTGCCTTATATGAATACAACTGCTGAAAATATGGTTTACTGGATTTTCCAAACCATGAGTCAAGAGTTGCCCGACGAACGCAGTCTCCGTTTGGAATACGTTCGCCTCTATGAAACTCCGACTGCCTTTGCAGAGTTTAGACGGGAGTGGTTAGATGACTAGGGAACGTGTCCTCAAACTACCAGTTCTGGAAATTTTTGGCCCTACCTTTCAAGGTGAAGGTCGTGCTATCGGGCAGAAAACCATGTTTGTCCGCACTGCTGGTTGCGACTACCACTGCGACTGGTGCGACTCTGCCTTTACTTGGGATGGTTCTGAAAAACCCACTCGTATGACAGCTGACGAGGTCATTGCTGCCTTGGATAAACTAGGAAGCTACGATTACGTTACCCTATCTGGGGGAAATCCTGCTATCCTAGCAGCCAACATGGCTGAACTGGTCACTAAGCTCAAGGAACGTGGTGTCACTCTGGCTGTTGAGACCCAAGGCTCCCGCTGGCAAAATTGGTTAAAAGATATTGATCAGGTCACTCTGAGTCCCAAACCTCCTTCATCCAAGATGGAAGTCAACTTCGAAACCTTAGACTTTATCGTTTCCCAACTAGATCCAGACAAGGTCACCTTTAAAATCCCTGTCTTTGACGATGCCGATTTGGCCTTTGCTAAAGAGATTCAAAAGCGCTACCAACCAGATGTCCTCTTCTTATCAGCAGGAAATCCTGAGCCCAAGGCTACAGGCAATATTGTCCAAGACCAACTAGACCGCCTCAAAGAACTCTGGGAACGCGTCGCTGCTGACGATAGCTGGGGCAATGTCCGCGTCCTTCCTCAACTTCATACCCTCCTCTACGACAATCAACGTGGTGTTTAAATTAGAAAGAAAAAATCATGTCACAACAAGAAGAAATGAAAAAACTAAGCCTACTAGGCAACAAAGAAACCAACTACATTTTTGACTATCAACCCGAAGTCCTCGAATCCTTTGACAATCGTCATGTGGAAAATGACTATTTCATCAAATTCAACTGTCCTGAATTTACCTCGCTTTGCCCAATCACTGCTCAGCCAGATTTTGCGACGATTTATATTTCCTACATTCCTGACAAGCTCTGTGTCGAGTCAAAATCCCTCAAACTCTACCTCTTTAGCTACCGAAATCATGGGGATTTTCACGAAAACTGTATCAATACCATCGGGAAAGACTTGGTCAACTTGCTAGACCCTCGCTATTTAGAAGTCTGGGGAAAATTCACTCCACGCGGGGGCATTTCAATCGACCCTTACTACAACTATGGTAAACCTGGAACTAAGTATGAAGGCTTGGCAGAACAACGCCTCTTCCAACACGACCTCTACCCAGAGAAAATTGACAACCGTTAATACTCTTCGAAGATCTCTTCAAACCGCGTCAACGTCGCCTTGCCGTAGGTATGTTACTGACTTCGTCAGTTCTATCCACAACCCCAAAACAGTGCTTTGAGCAACCTGCGGCTAGTTTGCTCTTTGATTTTCATTGAGTATAAACAGATACGAAAAAGCCCTGTTCCTCAAGATGAGGAGCAAGGCTTTTTGAGTTTCAATTATTCTTCTGTTCCAAGGAAGTTTTTCGCAACAAGGGCTGCAAGAACGCCACCAACGATTGGCGCAAGGATGAAAATCCATACTTGTTGAAGGGCTGCGCCACCTACCAAGACAGCAGGAGCCAAGCTACGAGCTGGGTTTACTGAAAGTCCAGTGATGTTCAATCCCACAAGGATCAAGGCTGTCAATGACAAACCGATTACCAAACCAGCGATTGCACCATTACCTTTGCTTGCTGAAGTGACAGTCATGATAACTAGAACAAACAAGAAAGTTGCGATGATTTCAAACAAGAATCCACCAAAGACAGTAACACCGTTTGCCAAGGCATTTTCGCCAAGACTAGCAGTCGACATACCTGAGTTAGACAAGAGGAAGAATACTGCAGCTGACGCAAGGAAAGCTCCAACTACTTGTCCAAGGATGTAGTTTACAAGTTCTGAAGATGACAAGCGTTTATTTACAAACATAGCGATCGAAACCGCTGGGTTCAAGTGAGCACCTGAAACAGTTCCGATTGAGTAAGCTGCAACTACGATTGCCAAACCAAAAGCAAGAGCAATCCCAAGGTGCCCAACACCTTCAACACCATTCCCAAAAACAACAGCTCCTGTTCCGATGAACACAAGCATAAATGTACCGATTAATTCAGCAACAAATTTTTTCATGATAAGTCTCCTTTTTTTCAAACTATGTATTAGTCTATCAAAAGAAGGAAAGGGTTTCAAGAAAATTGACTGGAAAGTTATTTGAAAATCATGAAACGACTCGCTTGGACTTAGTATTGAAAAGATTGAATAGCTTCTTTCAAGTCATCTTGTAAAAGTTTATGACAGTCTAGTTGAAGGTAAATTTCCAGCAAACAAGATCTGAAATTGGAAAATTTATGGAAATCATTTACTTCTTTCAAGGGAAATTCGACTGTTTGCAGCCAATCAGTGAGGAGAGAAGGTTCGATTTTCCCTCGTAAGATTGGTTCATAAAACGCTCTGGCTAACCGCCAATCTTCATCATTTGTAAAACGAATCTCAACACGTTTAAAGATTTTCCCAATGATTTCAAATGCTTCGGCTATACCTGACTTTGGAAAGCTAGGGTGGCATATAACTTCCGTCAAGAGATCAGCCCCATGCGCAAATGCGTGAATCCACTCAAACTGATGAGAGTAACCCGTCGTCTCTTTTTCCTTTGTAAGATAGTGTAAGCCTTGATTTAGCATGGCAACCCTGATAGGAGAAGACAACTGCTGGTAATAAAGTGATTCCTTAGTACCATCACAGGACAGTAGATTGGCATAAATAAGAGCCCTAAAAGAACGTTTAAGAGCCGAAACTCCTCTACTATCAATCTCTTTGTATAGACCTTCATCAGAGGAGACCTCTTCTGAGATAAACTGAAACTGCTCAAGGGAAAACAACTCTTCTTGAATCCCTCTAGCCAAACTCGTAAAAACAAGTTCGTCTCGAATTTCTGGAGAGGGATCTCCCAAATACTCGAGCAACCACTGAATTTCTTCTCGACTATAGCTTGGTTTTTCTTCTGTCACTTTTCTTTGTAATTCTTGACGCATCTCTAGCACCTCTACAATTCTAGTAACTTATCAAAAAGTCATCCGAAGATGACTTTCTTTCTTATTCTGTTTTTGATGGAGTTTTTCCTGCCGCAATCGCATCTGCTTCTGTCATCTCAACAACGTTAGCTTTATTCGTTTTTGAAGGCATTCTATCCTTACTATACCAATAAACTTTTGATTTTCCATGGTTTGCAACATAGACAATTCTATCTTGCTGTTGAGCTTTGGTTTCAGCTTCACGTGCGATTCTTTTTTCTTCTTTTTGAGAAATTAATGACTCAACTGCACCTATTCTATCAAGCAACTCTGTCTTTTTATCATTATTTTCAATCTGATTAACTGCCTCTTTAGCAGACTTCACTTGACTCGCATCTTGACTTTCTTCCAATTGTTTGACTAAGATTTCACCTTTTTCTTGCAACTCCTTTGCAGCTTTTTCTTTGGCAATTCTCTCTTCTTCTGCTTTTTCTTTAGCTTTTTTCTCTTCTTCGATTCGTTTTGCTTCCTCTATGCTAGATGAAGTATCCGTGGTTGAGGCTGTCGAAGTAGTAGATGTCACAGTCTGCTTAGTTTCTGACTGAGAAGATGAAGTTTTCTTTGAGACTGTTGGAGTTTGAAGAGCAACTGCAACAAAACTGACAATGAAAAGCCCAATCATTAGATTTCTTTTTCGAATATCTGGTGCTTTCTTTACAAAATACCAAATACCAATTCCGCTCAAAACAAGATAGAGAGTAGGCAAAGCAATCAATAAAATGATTCCCAACAAAACTAGACCAATTTTGATAAAATGCATTCTTTGGGGATCTTGCTCTAGCCATTCTTTGATTCTATTCATATTATTCTCCTAAAACTCTGTCCAATCTTTACTCTCCCAACTGGACACTGTAGGCAATAATCTGGTCAACTGTTTCAGACAGAAACTGAATCGTAACACGGAGTGGTTTGTCCGTTGAGATATCGGCTCCGATAATCATGGCTGACTCAAGAGGTGTCTTGCTACCACCTGATTTAAGGAGATTGAGCCAGTCTCTAGCTCCAGTTTCTGAATGTTTCAGATGGAGATAGCCAGCTGTCGAGATGACAAGACCAGCAGAGTAAGTGTAACTATACAAGCCCATGTAATAGTGAGCTTGTCGCATCCAAGTCAAGGCCGCATCGTCGTCAATTTCAATAGCATCTCCCCAGAAATCTGTCAAAACTTCCTTCATAATGCTGTTGAGCTTGCTTGCTCCAAAGGTCTCCCCTTCTTCAATCAGTGTATATACCTTACGCTGGAAGGCTGCTTCCAAGAGGTGGGTGATGAAATTATGGAAGTAGGTGTCTGTCAAGCGGTGGGCAAGAGCAAAGCGTTTTTGACGCGGATCGTCAGACTGGTGCTCCAAGTAGTCACTAAGAAGCAATTCATTGAAGGTTGATGGCGCTTCAACATAGTAGGTCGACATATGAGCATTGAAGTAACTTTGGTGATTATCTGAAAAGATAAATTGACCAGAATGCCCGATTTCATGAATCAAGGTATAGACATCGCTCAAACGGCCTGTCCAGCTCATGAGGACATAAGGGTGCACGCGATATGGATCCGCCGCATAACCGCCAGAATCCTTGCCACTATTAGCGGCAAAGTCCACCCAGCATTCTTCTTGATAGCGCGCAACTTCCTGACAATATTCTTGCCCCAAAGGTTCTACTGACTTCATGACCAAATCATAGGCATCGTCAATAGTCACTTCAGGATTGAGGGCACTGTCCAAGTCTAGCTTCCAGTCTGCAAAAGTCATCTTTTCAAGACCATTAACCTTGGCAACATGCTTGAGATATCTCTGAGCGACTGGCGCAAATTCCTGCATAATGAGGTCAATCTGACGGTCAAACATGGCACGGTCCACTTCTTGCTCAGCTAGAAGATAATCAAAGACGGAGTCGTACCCCTTCATATCTGCCAATAGTTTTTCAGACTTGACCTGAGCTAAGTAGGCTGCCGCAGCTGTATTCTGGTGCTTACGAAGTCCTTCTGAGAAGGAGCGGAAAGATTTTTCACGAACCTCAGTGTCCTCGTGGTTTTGGTAGAAATTCTCATAGGTGACAAAGCTGTTTTTGTAGGTCTTGCCATGGGCTTCAAAGTCAGCCATTTCAAAGTCCCCAGCTCGCATTTTGGTATAAATGTCCTGTGGACTGTAGAAAACTTCACCCAGACTGGTCAAGGCCTTCTCCACATCAGCCCCTAGATAGTGGGCTTTTTTGATTTTGGCCTGACGAATGGCAGCTGTTAAATGTGGCAGCTCACCCAAACGTTCTAAGACTTCCTCGTCTGCAGCCACCAGGGCGTCATCAAAGAAGGTCAAAGCTACGCTGGCATCTGTTTCAAATTCCATCCCAGCTTGGGCGATATTAGCAAATTCTTCGTTGCTATAGTCTGTCGTCTGAGGCATAAAGCCATAGTTGCCAATATGGCTCATCTGAATGTAGATTTGCTCCAATTCCGCAAAAGCCTTCTCGAAATCTTCAAAAGTATGCAGATTGCCCTTGTAGTCACGGCTAAATTGGTTGATATCTTCGCGAGCTTTCTCGATTGCTCGCAAGAAATCCTCACGGTCTTGGTATAGGGCAGTTAGGTCCCAAAGTTCCTTTTCTGGAAATTCTGAACGGTGTTTTTGTTCCATTTTCTTCCTCTTATTTCTCTAATTCTACTAAAACACTAAGGGCTGATAAGGCATAAAGCGGGGCTGTTTCTGCTCTTAGAATGCGAGGACCAAGTCCTGCAAGAACAGCTCCTTTGGCTTCAAAATTTTCGATTTCTGCAGGTGACAGACCACCTTCTGGACCAAAGATAAAGAGCAATTTGGCTCCCTTTTCGAGTCCAGTAACTGCTTGTAAGAGCGCAGCGGCTTCTCCTTCTTTAGCGGACTCTTCATAGGCTACTATGATAGAGTCAAACTGGTCTAGTTGGGCTAGAAAGTCTGCTTTTTTCTCAAAAAGCTGGATACTTGGTACAATATTACGCTTGCTTTGTTCTGCTGCTCCAAGGGCGATTTTTTCTAGTTTTTCAACCTTTTTGCCCAATTTCTTGCCATCCCACTTGGCGACCGACCAGTCGGCAGGAAAGGCCCAGATTTGGTTGGCTCCTAGTTCCGTCACTTTTTGAGTGATGAACTCCAGCTTGTCTCCCTTGGGAAAGCCTGATGCTATGGTCACTTGGACTGGCAGTTCCACATTGTCAGCTAACTCTTGGACCAACTCAAACTGACGATTTTCCACATCCAGCACGTGCGCCAAGCGCTTAATCCCATCATCAAAGACTAAGGTCACCTCATCATCTTCTTTCAGGCGCATGACCTGAAACATATGCTTGCTGGTTTCCTTATCCTCAATGGTGATAGGAGAGATTGCACTGCCTTTGACAAAATACTGTTGCATGCTAGCCTCCAATCACACCTGAAATATCCTTGGTTTTCTTAAAGACACAGGCATTCCATTCCCCTTGAATCATGTGGGTTTCAAGGAAAAATCCAGCTGACTCAGCTGACTCTCGCACCATGTCCCACTTGTCCTTGATAATGCCACTCATGATGAGGTAGCCTTCATCCTTGACCAAGCGATAAGCATCCTCTGTCAGATGAATGAGGATATCCGCCAAGATATTAGCCACAATCACATCTGCCTCAATCTCCACACCCTTCAGCAAATCTCCAGCAGCAACGTGGATGTTTTCCATGCCAGGGTTGAGCTCAATATTTTCCTGAGCAACACGAACTGCCACATCATCTAGGTCGTAAGCGAAAATTTCCTTAGCACCCAGAAGCGAGCTAGCAATGGAGAGGACACCTGAACCAGTTCCCACATCTAAAACCGTTTCACCACCACGAAGAACCTGCTCCAAGGCAAAAAGGCTCATCTTCGTCGTTGGATGCGTTCCAGTCCCAAAGGCCATACCAGGATCCAACTTGATAATCTTTTCTCCAGCAGTCGCCTCATAGTCTGTCCAGGACGGCACGATGGTCAAGTCATGAGTGATACGAGCTGGTTCATAGTACTTCTTCCAGTTATCTGCCCAGTCTTCCTCAGCCAAGGTAGTCGTCCCCATCTTGACCTCACCCAAATCCATAAAATCTGTTAATTCTAGGAGACGAGCCTGCAAGTCCGCCTCAACCACTGCTACATCAACCGTTTCAGGATAGTAGGCTGTCACCACGACTTCCTCTTGCTGCTCAACCTCTGGGAAAATCTCACCAAAACGGTCGACATTCCCCACATAGTCCATACTGTCTTCAATCGCAACCCCCTGAGCACCCAGCTCAATCAAGAGATTAGAGACCAGCTCCTCCCCCTCACGCTTCACTGTAACTTTTAACTCTTGCCATGTTTCCATAATTAAGATACCAAGCCCGTAAAACACAAAGCCAAAATAGGAAACTCTCTGAAGACGCTTGTGTCTAAGAGAGGTTTATCTTTTTGGCACAGTGTTTAGGGCGGGTTCAGTTTAGAAATTTAACCGAACCATCCTTTCTATTTGTCAATCCATTTTTTCATGTATACCATATCCATACCTTCTTTTTCAGGCTCGATATGGGTTTGACGGTAGCCATTTTTTTCATAAAAAGCGACCATGCCCGCATCCTGTAATACCGTACACAAATCCCACTGTTTAATCGTTGGAAATTCCTTTTCCAGCAATTCCAATCCTTCAGAACCATAACCTTTTCCTTGATACTGGGGTAAAATCGCTGCCGTTCCCAACCAAGCCTCCGTCAACTCTTCATTGGTCTGAACTCGTAAAAATCCGATATTTTCGTCCTTTTCTTTCACAAAGTAGTAATAGCTATTAGGACGCTCAACCAATTTCCACTTGATTCGTTCGCAGTCCTCTAGATAGGGATCATACTCATCTTGGTATTTTTCATAGACAGCCTTAAAGCTAGCTCTCTGAATTGTAATAATCGTTTCTAAATCTTCCGCTCCTGCTCGGACAATCTGAGTCATACTAATACCTCCAAATACACATTCTCTCAACTAGCACTTCTATGCTCTTCCACACGCTGTTTTACTGACCCTCAATTACATCTGTGTAGTGTTCTTTCATTGCGCTATGAATCTGCTGTTTAAAAATACCAAACATAAGATAATAAACAAATAGAACAATTCCTGCAAACAGTATCAAAAATAAAAAATATACTGAAAGGGGCAGTACGAGACCTCTACCACTCAGTAAGGGTATAACAAGCATTAATACCCAAATAACAGCCGTAGAAATCCCAGCTACTTTCGTACCACTTTCTCTCTGCTTCTTTAACTTTAAATATTCCATATAGATGAATGTAGCTTCTTCTCTAGAATATTGTCCAGTTTTTAGTTTGCGTTTAACTTCCTTATTTAACGTCGTTGTTCCAATTATATAAACCACTTCATTTCCTCCAAATAATCCCTCACCCTATCCTGCAACTGGGGTACAACCTTATCTGAGCCAAGAAATTCCTCAATGCTCATCAACTTGTAGCCTTGCCCTTCATCACCAAAGACAATCTTGTCAAACTGTTCCTGATCCAATTTTCCAACTAGAAAGACGGATTCCTTCCCCTCAAAAAGCATACTTGGGTACACCTTACTCCAAAGCAGGCAATCCTCAGTCAGATGAATTTCTAATTCTTCGTAAACTTCGCGCGCCGCGCACTCAAAAGGACTTTCATCACCCTCTCGTCCGCCACCTGGCAATTCCCACATATTGGGCCACGGAATGTTTGCCTTATCATCACGCAAGATAGTTAAAATCCTATCCTCACAAAAGAGGGCAATTTTGCAACCTGTAAAATCTGAAATTTCTATTTCCATATTAGACTCCTAATATCTCGGATAAGGATAAAATTCTCCCTCTTCCAAGCCGACTTTTCCTTCTTCAAAAACTTCTTGGTTCCATTCCATGACAAATTCTTCTGCTTCTGGATCTTCTAAAAAGTCCATGAGGGCATCTAGCCCAACCTCGGCAGTATCTTTGAGGAAAAGGGCAAAATAAGCTAAAAATTCACGAGAAAATCCTTTTTTAGGCAGGTAAGGGATGACCGTTAAATAGTCTTCTGCATTGACTATTGACTTGGCAGGATTGTAAAAAAGCACCGCTTCCTCAAAGAGGATATCGTCTGACGACACCTCTCCGTCTTCATCCACCATCTCCACACCTGCAGCGTTTTGCGCTTCTAGTAAAAAACTCACTTCAACTGCGTGGTTGCGCTTATCCCAGCTAATCTCAAAGTCAAAAGGAAAGTTCTTCTCCAACTCTTCCTCTAATACATCTAAAAATCCGTATGTTGCCATTTTGTCCTCTTTCTATGCGACTCTTTAATCGCCCCGAATGCTCGGAAATATGCTAAAATAGATACTACCATCTTACCACATATACATCAGAAAATCCATGTTAGAAAGGACTGCTATGCCAGACAATCTCGCACTTCGCATGCGCCCAAAAACCATCGACCAGGTCATCGGCCAGGAGCATCTGGTCGGACCTGGAAAAATCATCCGCCGCATGGTGGAAGCCAATCGTCTGTCCTCCATGATTCTCTACGGACCTCCAGGAATCGGCAAAACCAGTATTGCCTCTGCTATCGCTGGAACGACCAAGTATGCCTTTCGGACCTTTAATGCTACTGTTGATAGTAAAAAGCGACTACAAGAAATCGCCGAAGAAGCTAAATTCTCTGGTGGATTGGTCCTCCTGCTAGACGAAATCCATCGTCTTGACAAGACCAAGCAAGACTTTCTTCTTCCCCTCTTGGAAAGTGGTCTGGTCATCATGATTGGCGCTACGACTGAAAATCCCTTCTTTTCTGTCACTCCAGCCATTCGTAGCCGTGTTCAGATTTTTGAGTTAGAACCCTTGTCCAATCAAGATGTCAAAGAAGCGATTCAAATTGCACTAACTGACCCTGAGCGTGGTTTTGATTTCCCAGTAGAACTAGATGAGGATGCACTGGATTTCATCGCGACCTCTACAAACGGAGACCTGCGTTCTGCTTTTAATTCACTAGATTTGGCCGTTCTCTCTACCCCCGAGAATGACAGGGGCATCCGCCACATCACTCTTGATATCATGGAAAATAGCCTGCAACGGAGTTACATTACCATGGATAAGGATGGGGACGGTCACTACGATGTCCTCTCAGCCCTACAAAAGTCCATCCGTGGCTCGGATGTAGATGCCAGTCTCCACTACGCTGCCCGCTTGATTGAAGCTGGTGATCTGCCCAGTCTCGCTCGTCGCTTGACTGTTATCGCTTATGAAGATATCGGCTTGGCCAATCCTGAAGCTCAGATTCATACCGTAACTGCTCTAGATGCTGCTCAAAAGATTGGGTTCCCAGAAGCTCGCATCCTCATTTCCAATGTGGTGATTGATTTGGCCCTTTCTCCCAAATCCAACTCAGCATATGCAGCTATGGACAAGGCTCTTGCTGACCTCAAAACATCAGGTCATATCCCCATTCCACGACACCTGCGCGATGGCCACTACAGTGGGAGCAAGGAACTGGGCAACGCCCAAGATTATCTCTATCCACACAACTATCCTGGAAATTGGGTCAAGCAAGACTATCTGCCAGAAAAAATCCAAAATCACCACTATTTTACTCCAGAAGATACTGGAAAATACGAACGAGCCTTGGCGCAACGCAAGGAAACCATTGATAAATTACGAAACTTGTGAAATCCTTTTCAAATAATTGCATTTTCCTCTTGATTTTTTTTGAAAAAGTGGTATCATATAAACATAGAAACGCTGTGGTGTACGACTTCACACTTAAGTGTTGACCGACTATTTTTTGTATTATTGGGGAAACAAAAGTCTTCTAACAGCATGTAGGCCGTCTCACACGGAAACAGCTTCAGTTAGAGCGAGTTGCCCACCTGCTTAATTGCGCGGGTTCAATACAAACCGTGAAGTTTCGGCACCAATACAGCTTTTTCTTTGCCTCCTTAGCTCAGTTGGTAGAGCAGTAGACTCTTAATCTATGGGTCGCAGGTTCGAGCCCTGCAGGGGGCATCTAAAAACAACAGGAAAAAGCCTTATAATGTAGGGCTTTTTTTGCTTTACGTTTAAAAATTGCCGTGCAGTTTGCCGTGTTTTTACAACAAACTTTTCACAGCCATAAATTCCTCACTAATTTTCTCCTCCAATGTATGACCATAAACTTCAACAAGCATAGAGATATCTTTGTGTCCTAAAATTTTCGCAATAACTCCCAAATCAATATTATTGTGCCATAGGTAACTACCATAAGTGTGTCTAGCACCCTTGGTACTAATTATCGGAAAAATCTCCAGTTCCATTAACATTACCTTTATAGCCTTATTAACTGTTCCAATATCTGGAACATCGTAGGCATAGCCAAAATGCTGAAAAATCAAATTATTTTTATTGTCAATGTTTAATTCTTTATTTGTTTTTAGTTGTAATATTTTCAATGTTTTTAACAAGGAAAGCATATCTGAAGTAATAGGAACTAATCTTATTGAAGTATTGTTTTTGGGTGGAGTAAACTTATGAATAGCAGTATTGTAACGACGATAAGTTTTAACTTGCTCTCTAATCTCATCCACATCATCCCAAGTCAAAGCCACCAGCTCAGAAAAACGCATACCAGTTTTAAAAAGAAAGTAAATCAGGTATGGCACGATAGACTTCTGATAATCGAACTTATTTTTCAGGTACACTAAAACTTTTTGATAATCAGATTCAGTATGTAAATACTTTTCTTCAACCTTTTGTCCGCTCTTAGTTGAAAACAAATCTACATAAGCAGTAAAATCTTCTATCACTACTTTATCAGCAATGGCCATCTGTATGCTTGCTCGAATACAAGAGTTTAATCTCCCCAAAAAATTCCTCGAGGCACTTTTACCATATTCATTCATGATTTTTTGATACTCGCTAGGCTTAATTTGTGATACAGGTTTATCTCCAAATAGCCTTTCGATGACCTTTTTTCTCATGATGTATTTCTTTTTTGTGACCTCACTTCTACTACTAGGTAAAATTTTTAAATCAAGCCATTCTTGATAAAGTTCCGATAAAGTCATATTAGAGCGCAAAACACTCCCAGTATTTAACTTATGAAGGACTTTCTCCGCTTCTATTTTAGCTTCTCTTTTTGTCTTGAATCCACTCCTATGGAGTAGACTCTTACTCCTCTCACGTATAGAGAATGACCAAAGCCTTTTCTTCCCACGCTGTTTATACTCGATATAAGCCATTTCACAAGTCCATTCCCAACAATTCTTTCACAACACTTTTTGGAACGACCATCAAACGTTTTCTATTATAAAATGTATACCCTCTGGAAACAAGTATATCTCTTGCCTGATGAATAATAGCGTTAGCTGTTGACGGCCTATAACCCATTGAAATCAAATCCTTATTTGATATAGTATCTGCCATATGTCAGTCACTCCTTCCATCGGTTCCCCAAAGTTGGGAACTATTCTGTTCTCTTATATATTGTTCTATATCCTTTTCATCATTATCAGTTAGCCTTGAAAGTCCCTCTTTGAGTAAGCTTTGAATATAATCTTCCGCCTTTTGAACATCATAGGCCTGATACTTTGCAATATAGACTTTTGCTAATGTTTTCGCAACTTGTTTCTCTGTCCAAGCCTCAGACTGGAGTAGTGTCGTTTTAGCCCTTGTAATACTAAGAACTGTCTGATTTTCAGTTCCTAGATAATCTATCCACCACTTGACTTTTTTTCTTCTCCAATGATTGCTATCTGTCGCATTTGAACGAACAAAGCGATAATGACCATTGATAGCCTCAAAATAGATTGACGATAAGGGACGTTTTAAAAATAACTGCTCTGCAATTATATTAGCCTTTTCCTGCCAACATCTAAGCTCTGCGCGAATCCAAGACGGAACTTCTACAAGCTCTTGCTTACCAAGTTGCTCCATGCGTTTATTATATATGCACCACTGCTGATTACCTCGTGAACCTATTGCAACTGTTTCTCCTACACGCTCACCAGAATCTAGAACTGATTTCTCATGATATTCAAAGTGCTTTGCTTTCGAGATACATAATCCTTTCTTGCAATAGTCATATATTCGTTGAACATCTAAGCTACCATCAAATATGTCGTGGGCAATATCTAGTCTAGTAAAGTTGGCATTATGATGATATAAACGATTTATCAAAGCAATCCAATTATTTTCGTTACTGTTTAAAAACTCTTCATATTGACGACAACCTTGCCCTTTTAATTCGATAAATACACCCATAGAAAGCCTATCAACATTAAAATACACCTTAATTTCTGAACAAGAATAATGTTGCTTATACTTATTTATGCCCCAATCATTCAAGGTAAAGTTTTCAAGAGGAATCAGAAGGATGTCTGTCAGAACTCTTTCTGGCGGAACATCCTTAACAGTCACAGCAAAATAATCTATTCTAACAGTATTCATAGGATTATTCTCCTAGAATTTTAATATCCTCACACACAATTTTTACACCCGCCCAATTACTTCTAGCCATGTTCCAAGCTAGTCGAACCTTAGGCCGAATCAATTCAACAGAAACATTCAACAAAGAATCATTTTGAGCAAGTTTTGCAATCTTATCCAGATTTCCGATAATTTCTAGGTTAATCGCTTTTAAGTCATCAGTAGAAATTCCCATTTCAGTTAGAACTTTCACTTTGTCAGCGTCAAGCACAGTAGAAGTAATTTTACTTACTTCATCTGTCTTCACGTTTTCGCCGTTGACTTCTTTGTATTTGTTGCTCACCCTAACTGACAAAATCACTACTTTCTTAGGAATATCAAACTGTGACATTTCAAGGTCAAGCAATCCAATTTTAATATTTGTATCTGTCATATTGTAAACCATATTTTTTCTCCTTAATTCCGTATCCTACATGAAAATACCTCTCATCCTTACTCTCCCAAGAGTTTGCGACCTCTTAGTGCAACTAGTAAGCCGTAACCCCTTACGTACCAAGGGTTTAGAGTACATTTCATGTATGTGTGCACCCCCTATTAGTACTGGGGCTGTTTTTTCTGACCTCCTGCAATGCAGTCGGTTGGCTCTTCCTCCCTAGCGAAAAAGAACGCTCCGCTCGATTCTGCCTCCGGCAATCGCCTATTTCGCTAGCTCGAAAGACCGTCGTCTGAGTTTGGTAAAATACTCAACGGTTCATTGTTTATCCTCGTTAATACCTCTATTTGCCTTTTTGATAAATCTTCAAGAGACTTACCCTCCATAGCTAATGCCCACCACACAGTTTTTTCAATTGTGCAGTTAGGACATGTTCTTGGAGAAAGCACTTTAAATTTCCCTACTCGTGGGGGGTAGTCCCAGCCTAGGTTATATGCTTCTTCCGATGTAAGAATTTCTTCTAATCCACACACCTCACAAATATGTTTTAATTTCATTTCCACGCCTCTCTCTTATGAAAGTACCTATCGCAAGCCTCATCAAAATATGCTTCAAAGTCTAGTTCATCAGACTTGAATGGAACTTCAACATATTTAGGGGTAGAAATAATTCCGTCTACTTGAATATAGCCTGTTGAGATGTCGCAAGTTTTGTAATCAATATCTTGACTTGAAAACATCATTCGACAGGAGTCAGAATCAGCCGTAGTTGAACCCAATAAAAGAGCCACTCCAAAATTTTGTCTCATATAGGTAGGAATGAAGTCACTAGATGCCCTTTGTAAACCAACTATCACCTCTATTGAAGCTTGGCGTGATTTTACCAAGAGGCTCCCAAGATTAGACATTGCTTCTTGATAGGCTTGTTTCCCTTCTTTAGACGTTTCAGCCTCGGTTTTGAAGGCAATCCCTTCGTCAAGCACAATTACAAGAGGATAGTTCCCCTTGACATCAGCCCAAGACAAAACTTTCCCTTTAGAAACATATATATCTGGGTTATCCGCCATAACCTGAAAGCGTCTATTCATTTCCAAGACAGCCTCGCGAAGGGCACCAGAAATTTGAAAGGGAGAATTATAAACTACTTTATAGCCTAACCTATCTTCTAGCTTCTTCCCAACCAACCAACTCAAGTCGCCATTTTTAGGGTCAAGCAATTTTACGTCAGCCCCTAAAATTAAGTATTGAGCCACAAGGTTTTCTATCATCACCGTCTTGCCTGAACGTGTCGACCCTGCCAAAAGGACGTGGGGCGGAGAACCAAACTGGAAGCCAACGCTATCGGAAATTGTGAGCTTTGTAGTTTGTAGAGTGTCCTCCCAAGAAACTCTTTTCTCAGGATATAGTCTGAATGTATACTTAACACAACTAGCAGTCTGTATTTTCTCTTCTAAGTTCAAATTCAAACAAGCACTCAAATATACATCTAGCTCTGAAACCTTATTAGAGAAATTATCACCCACAACATGAGCATAAATAACTATGTATTCCTCATCTATAGAAAAATCTAGAACAACAGAACGAACTATAACTCCGTCAGAAGAAGACACAAATAGATTGTTAGATTCAAGCAAAAACAGTAATTGCTCGCGTATAGCAAGAATGGGCTGAATTCTATTATAAACTTCACTCAGCTTTGATATAAATTTTTTAGCAATTAAAATTTCTAAGCCCACAGATAAAACTAGTAAAACCCCTGAAATATTAAAGGTTAAAACCAGTAAAATGAATATAAAAATTTGAGATAGTATAGAAGCCCAATAACAAGCCTTCATTAAGGAGGTTGATAATATGTATGACTCACAAAGGGAGACCCTACGATTTATACGGAACATATTTTACCTCATCTTATTTCTTATATCCTTAATAATAAGAGAAAAAGCGATAAACTTAACCCTTAAGAAATAGTAAAGGAATATGGCAAAGAAAAGAAATGCTAGAATTGAGAACATCACACTAAGGGCTGACCCAAAGCCTGTAGGGCTATACACCGATAAAAGAACAAAGACGAACATACAAAAAAAGCAAAATCTATATTTCTTTATCATTTTTGTTTCCTCTTTTAATAATGGCTGGTAGTATGGCTAACAATTGAACTACAAAGACTGTCAGAGCTACCATCAAACCAAATTTGACAGATAGAAACGGATGGTAAGAAGAGAAGGAAAGACGCGCTCCGAAGCCTGCAAAGAAACTCATAATGATTAGCAATATAAGACAGCTCGTTCTCCAGAAATATTCACTAACTTTCATTTTTTATATTTTTCCTTTCAATTTTCAAAAAACAAGGGGAGGAATTAAAACCTCCCTTATATTAGACATAACTTTTAGGATAACAATTGTATATCCCTCTCGAAATATCCCCAAAAATCGTAGCCCCTGTTAAATAGTGATTTCTTGTAGAAGCATATGCTATTTTCTTCATCACATCCAGTCTCGCAACTTTTAGCTCAAGATTAGGATTGGAAAGCATAGCATTTTTAATATCTTCCAAATCTTGAGAACTAGGTGCGAGTAGAATTACATCACCTTCAACTCGATTAGCCTTACTAATATAAAGAGCTATTCTTTCAGCTGTCTCTGTTCTCAGAAACTTTAGTACATCTCTATTCATGTTTTTTACCTCTTATTTTTTCTAATTATTGATTTTTTCTAAAAACAAAATCAATTCAATGGTGAAGCTCTAGCTTTCATCTTCATTCTCCTCCTGTCTTAAATATTCTTAGTGGTTGCGCTAAGATACATGATTAGGTAAAAATTAAACCTTTACAGAGGTTTAATTTTGATATTGCTTCCAACCCGCAAAAATTACCAACTTTATGATGTAAGAAAGCCTTAAAATTCGTCTATTGTTTTCTCCCATTAGTTTTCTCTGGTAACTTTCTAAGCCATTCCAAATTTCATCGTCTAAGTATAACTTAGGTGTGGTGGTACTAGTTTCTATCTTATAATTTTGTTTCTCCATTTCTTTTGCAAGTATATCCCATTCATTTTTACTATAATTAGCAGTATTTCTATAACACATTTCAACAATACTTGAAAAACTTACTTTAAATGAAATATTTCTAGAAACTCCATTTAAAACCGGAAAAGTTTCTAACAAGCTAGTTTCAGCTCTTTCTGCTAACCCTTCTTCATTTTCTAACTCTATCTGTTTTAAGTTTACTAAGTCATCAACCCAGACATTAACAATAGAAGCTAGACGAACACTTTTATATATCCTCATAATTCCTCTCAGGCACCTTTTGTATCTCGATGTAACCACTATACTACTTTTCTCTTATATTGTCAAGCAATTATCCTTAAAAATTTCAATTTTGGAGTGAATTTGACGTGAAACATACTATTTACAAACTCACATATTCACTTAAACATCACGAAAGCACCATAAAATCAAGAATATCAAAGCAACATATATTTTGAAAATCCTGCAGGGGGCATCTAAATACAACAGGAAAAGCCTTGGTTTCAAGGCTTTTTTGCTTTAAATAGATTTCCCTTATGTTTTTTTAAAATTTGACGTGCTTTTAAAACAACACTAACATTATCAGTACTTAGTACTAACTTTACATACCTAAATCAAAAAAGTTCCCTTTCCAATTTTATAGAAAGAGAACTTTTTCTTTAGGAGAAATAACTTAATTTTTAATCTAGGCGTGATAGCTCAGCTGGCACTGTTAAGTAATAAGTTGCAGTCAAGCTTGCCTCACCTTGATTGACAAAAATCTCGATGGAATTTTTATCTAAAATAACTTCCAATTCCTTAGCTTCAATATCTACATATCGTCGGCTTGTATCCTGTTCTTCTTCACCAAGAATCTTTTGTGCAAGATGGCTACGATCAAGGTAAACTTGCTGCGCTTTACTATCATAACCAAATTCAAGATAATCTGTATCATTTCCTAAGTGGTAACGACAATCTTTATCAATTTGGATTCTTTTTCCTTTTTTAATAGGGAATTGTCTGAGTTTACCATCTTCCAATCGGAGGATTCTAGGTAGAGTCATGGTTCCTGTCCATCTATGCCCCTTATCATGCGCAGGTAATGTACGTCCCCACGTCTGCATCCAAGCTATCATGATACGACGATTTTGGTCATCCAGTAATGTCTGTGGTGCATAGAAGTCTTGACCATGATCAATTTCTTCAACTGATTCTGGAATAAACCGTTTTTCTTCCCAATCTACCTTACCAGTGAACAGAACTGAGGAGTTAATGTTATGATAGGAGTCTCCCTCACGCTGATAACGCATGGGCGACATGATGAGGCAATCCTTCCCATCCAACTCGAAGTAGTCTGGGCATTCCCACATAAATCCTTGATGTTTCTCACCTTTTAAGAAAATGGATTCAAATTGCCATTCTACTAGGTTATCGGACCCTAGTAGAACGATGCAACCTATATTATCTTTGTGCTTTGCAGCTACTACAGAATAATAGCGCCCATTCTTTTCAAAAATTTTTGGATCACGGAAGTCAGAAGCGATTAGTTCGTCTGGCAAATCCGCCCCTGTGGCAACTGGATTTTGTTCAATTTTTTCAAAATGAATCCCATCATCCGAATAAGCCATATTCTGAACTTGTCGAATACCTGTTTCTTCTTCGATATATCCAGTGTACATGAGCCAGAGGCGATCATCCTTGACAATGGCAGAACCTGAGAAGCAACCATTTCGGTCATAGTCCTGATCTGGAGCAAGTGCAACCGGTAAGTGCTCCCAAGTTACCAAATCCTTACTTTTAGCATGTCCCCAGTGCATTGGTCCCCAGACACTATCATAAGGATAGAATTGATAGAAGAGATGATATTCACCACGAAAATAGACAAATCCATTCGGATCATTGATCCAACCAATCTCAGCTGAAAAATGTTCTTTTGGCTTATATTGAGTATTGACGAGATGTTTGTTTTCTGCTATAAAACGATTGGCTTTTTCTACTGTAAATGTTTTATCAACCATAATCAACCTCTAGTTCTTATTTGCTTGATACTGATCATAGTATTTTTGTTTGATAGCGAGGTAATCTGAAAGCCCGTATTTTTCAAGTTCTTTCTTGTAATCATCCCATTCAGCATCAATATTGCCATTTACAATCCATTCAGCGCGTTTACGATAGATATAGTCATTCATATCCGCTTCAATATGCGCAATCTTGTCTAAGTCTTCCTGTGCCATAAAGACTCTTGGATAGTTGTTATCATTGCTCATGTAAGGCACATAGTATTGTTTGATGAGATCTAAACGCCATTTGGCATCGTCTGGCATAGTTGTCACTTTACCATAGTATGAATCTAGGATAGCTAGTGGTCCTCCTACTTCAGTCTTTTGACGAAGTTCTGCTGGTGCTGTTCCGTTTAGTGGTAAGTGTTTCAAACTATTAGACGCTTGATCAAATTCGAAGATGTTTTGTTGTTTGTCATCTCCATAAGTTCCCCAGTTGTTTTGTACAGATTGGAGCGGAGCATATTGGGCGTCGATCCATTTAGCCGTCAATTCTAAGTTTTTATTGACGCTAGTAATAACCATCTTGTCACGTGCAAATCCCATACCGTTTGTACGAGTTACATGTTTTTGACCACTTGGACCAGCAAGTACTGGCAAAACATCATAACTTTCGTTGTTTCCTGTTACATTATTTTTATCCCATGTGAAGTAAACACCAAATTGTTTTTCACTACCTTTAGCGATATATCCATTCCAGTCATGTTCAAAAGCTTCTTTATCAATCAAACCTTTTTCTTGCAATTGACGGATGAATTTAACACCTTCTTTGTAGTCATCATTATCTGCAGTAAAATCTACTTTGCCATCATTTCCAACAACTATATGGTCATCATTGTCACCGACACCAAAGGCACCAAATAGGAATTTAAAGTCTTCATTTCCGTTCCCATTGACAAAAGAAATTGGAATTTCATCAGCTTTGCCGTTTCCATTTGGGTCCTGAGTTTTAAAAGCTTCTAAGACTTTGATGAGTTCATCAGTAGTTTTTGGCATTTCAAGACCAAGTTTGTTGAGCCAATCTTTGTTAATCCAAGCCATATCATTTACACTATGAATGGATTCTTTGCCTTCCCCAAGCTCCTCAATCCATGGGAATGAATAGATATGCCCATCTGGTGCTGTCATCATAGCCTTGTATTCAGGCTTTTCTTCTAGCACTTTTTTGAGATTCGGCATGTACTTATCAATCAAATCTTCGACTGGAATGATAACACCTTTCTTAGCCCAGTTCATCAAATCTACATCTGAAGCTCCGTCATTATGGATGGCATCTGGCAGGTCACCACTTGATATATCTAAGTTTCTCTTTTCAGCAAAGTCAGATTGGTAGTTGGTCCAGTCAATATGAACTCCTGTCTCCTTCTCCAAGCGTTGTAAAATTAATTTTTCATTTGGATCTTTTGGACCTAATGGTGAACTAGCTGTCATAAACTTCAATGTTTTCTTTTCTTGAAGTGGGAATGTTACTCCTTCCAACTTATAATCTGGACTAGAAGCTGTATTTTTTGAGCCACAGGCTGCAAGAAGAGCTAAACTAGCTGTCAACAAAACTGCTGATTTTGTGAATGTTTTAAATTTCATGATAAAACTCCTTTTATTTTCCTTATTTATCCTTTAAGTGAACCAGCCATAATTCCTTTATCAAAGTATTTTTGGAAGAATGGATACATAACAATCAATGGTAAGCTAGAAATAACAATGGTTGCGTATTTAATCAATTCAGCTAAGCGTTTCATTTCATTCATGGCTGCTTGTGCACCAATCATATCTTGGCCAGGCTGACTCTGAATGAGAATTTTACGAAGGACGAGTTGCAATGGTTCCAAGTTTGGATCCTTGATATAAATCATTGCATCAAAGTATGAATTCCACTGTCCTACAAAAGCATAGAGGAAGAGGACGAACATAATTGGTTTCGCAAGAGGAAGCATGATTTTAAAGAAAATCTGTAAATCATTCGCGCCATCAATAACTGCTGCTTCTACCAATTCTTCTGGTAGTCCTTGGAAATAGGCTCTAGCAAGAATGATATTCCAAACATTAATCGCACCTGGTACGATAATAGCCCACGGAGTGTTGAGCATGCCTAAATCTTTTACCAACAAGTATGTTGGAACCAAACCACCACCAAAAAACATGGTCACAATCAAGAAATAGTTAATCCAGCGACGCCCTACTAAATCTTTCTTAGAAAGAGGATAAGCTGTAAAGACTGAGAGTAAAACCGTCAACGTTGCAAATCCAAAAGAATAAAGTAAAGAATTAATAAATCCTTTGAGAATGGATTGGTCACTGAATACACGTTGGTAACCTTCTACCGTCCAATCTGCTGGATTAAAACTAATTCCTCTATTTACTAAAACCTTTGGATCCATAAAGGATGCTACTACGATATAAACTAAAGGAAGCAAAGTAATCAAAACAATAAAAACAATAATGATCTTGTTTAAAAGCAAGATTCGTCTATCAAATTTTGTATCCATAATTGAATTTTTCATTTTGTCCTCCTTAAATGCCTTCGCCATTATTCATGCGTTTAACGATTTGGTTGACTGCAACTAGCAATACTACATTAATCACTGCATTAAACAAACCGACGGCTGTTGAGTATGAATAGTCACCTGATACAAGACCAACTTTATATACATAGGTTGAGATAATCTCAGATGTTGGCAAGTTTAAGGATGTCTGCATTAAGAATGCTTTCTCATAACCAACATTCATAATACCACCAGCTGCCAATACAAACTGGATAACCATAATCGGTTTAAGGGCTGGAAGGTCAATATGCCAGATTCGTTGGAAAATATTGGCTCCATCAAGTCGGGCAGCTTCTACCAAGGCTGGATCCACATTAACCAACGTCGCTGTATAGAGTGTCGATGCCCAACCCATTCCTTGCCAGATACCACTGAAAATGTACAGAGGACGGAAGAAGTCTGGATCCGTTAGAAAATCCGCTTTGATACCAAACATAGAAAGAAAGCTATTGATTGGCCCTCCTACTGAAAAGAAGAGGAAAATCATTCCGACAATAACAACTACAGAGATAAAGTTTGGTGCATATAGAATAAGCTGAATCCGTTTCTTAGCTTTTTCACTCAAGAGTTGATTGAGCATAATAGCAAGTATAATTGGTGGTAAAAAGCCTAGCAACAAACCATAAACACTCAATTTAAGTGTGTTAGCCAACAAGATTCCAAAGTTGGGTGAAGACAAAAACTTTGTGAATTCAGAAAAGCCAACCCAATCACTTCCTAAAATTCCTTTTAGAGGATTGTAATCTTTAAAGGCTATCAAAACACCGTACATGGGAATGTACTTAAAGATAAAAGTCAAAACTAAACCGGGGACAGTCATCAATAACAAGAGTTTTTGTTTCTTGATTCGTTCCCAAAGAGAAACTTGCTTCGCTTTGCTATTCATAGCAACCTCCTTTTTGAAACGTTTCAATTTTCTTTTAGAAAAGATAGCGCATAGCGCCCTCTATATCTTATTTGAAACGTTTCAATTTTGTTTTAAAAAAATAAATCTCTTTGATTTGACTCCATTTTAACATTGATAGCGTTTTCTGTCAAGACTTATTTTTAATTTTTTTTTGTAGTTTTTCTTTCAATGAATTTTACTGGTAAGATTGTCTGCAAGTTAACAGTCTTTCCATCGATAATATCAAACAGAATACGAACGGCCTCTTTTGCCATTTCTTCTAAAGGTTGTTTAATGGTTGAAAGTAGATAATCTCGATCCCCAGCCATTTTTATACCATCATATCCGATGATTTGCACATCATTAGGAATCTGCTTGCCATTTGTTTCTAGTATCTCGATTACGTCTAGAGCTGTAAAATCATTAATAGTGAAAATCCCATCTATAGATGGATTCTCTGCTAAAAATTGCTCTAACTTTCCGTGATAATCGGCAACGGTCTCATCTAAGTCAAAGATACTAAAAGGTATGTTATTTTCTTGGACATACTTCTCAAATGAAATCCTTCGTCTTTTAGTTTCATTAATAGTTGTGTTGTGTCCACCTACAAAGGCCAAATGCTGACACCCTTTTTTAATGAGTTGTTTCGCGGCTTCTCGCCCACCTGCATCATTATCAGAAGATACACAGGGGATATCAAGATCCGAGTAGGTACGGTCAATACTAACAAAGGGGATTCCTGAAGTTAGGTAGTTCTCGATTGGACTATAGGTAATGGCAACTACTCCATCAACCTTATTATGACGCAACATCTCCAGATAGTCTTGCTCTCGATTGGTTCCATTTATTGAACATAAGAGTAGTTTATTATTTCTCTTATACACTTCATTTTCCACATGCATTGCAAATTCAGAAAAAAATGGATGCCAGATACTTGGTACGATTAGAGCTATCGTCTCCGTTCGATTTTTTTTCATTCCTCTTGCGTAGTAGTCTGGAATGTAATTCAAGGTTTTAATTGCTTGTTCCACTTTTTTCAAGGTTACTTCTTTGATGCCTTTTTCTTTGTTGATCACACGTGAAACAGTTCCAACGCTAACTCCCGCTTCTAGAGCAACATCTTTCATGGTAATGGATTTTTTTTGTTCTACCATATCTTACCTCCTTTCACTATATAGTATCATGCAAACGCTTTTTTAGCAACTATTTCTCAATTATTATTGGCAAGATCATTTGCCCTAATTTTAAACAACTACATTTACAACCACTCCAGTTATCTTCCAAAAATCGTTTATATTTCAATTTTTTTGATTATTTTCAATATATAAATTCTTTCAAAATTCATGCAGGGGGCATCTACACGATAAGAAAAAGTCTTGGAAACAAGGCTTTTTTACTTTCTATCTACCCTTTTTCATGATGTATTTTCGTATAGGTACTTCAACCATTTGAACGATTTCAAATCCTTCTTTTTGGTAAAGCATGTAAGCTGTTTGATTTGCCTCGTAGACATTTAGAGAAATAGTATCTATGTCTTCATTTTCAAAGGCCAAACTAACAAATTCCCTTAAAGCCTGGCTGCCTAAGCCCTGCCCCTGTTTCTGGGGATTGATAAAAAATCTCCCGATATGAAGATTCTTGTCTTCTAGCCTGATTTTCTGGATAAGCCCCACAAACTCTTGTCCATCAAAGATAGAAAAGATTCCTTCCAAATCTTGCAAGGCTTGAAGGGTCAGTGGAAAAAGAACCTTTGGTCCCATCCATTGTTCTTGAAAAGTTTTGCCAAGGGAGTTGGACCATTGGCATAAGAGCTGAGCGTTTTCTATGCTCACATTTTCTTCAAAATGAATCATCATCTTGACCTCACCATCTTATCAATGTTTCTTTATTATACTACTTCTTCTATTTTTTACGAATAGATAAGTATGATTGATCTTTATTTTTTTCTTGTAGGGAGCATTCTCGCTTCCTTTCTCGGTTTGGTCATTGACCGTTTCCCTGAGCAATCCATTATCCGACCAGCTAGTCACTGCGATTCCTGTCAGACTCGCTTGCGACCCTTAGATTTGATTCCGGTTATCTCTCAAGTAATTGGTCGCTTTCGCTGTCGCTACTGCAAGACCCGCTATCCTGTCTGGTATGCCATATTTGAATTGGGCTTGGGATTCCTCTTTCTGTCTTGGTCTTGGGACTTTCTTTCCTTGGGGCAAGTCATCCTAATCACTGCTGGCTTGACCTTGGGCATCTATGACTTTCGCCATCAGGAATATCCCTTACTAGTCTGGATGACTTTCCATCTAATCCTCATGGCTTTCTGTGGTTGGAATCTGGTTATGGTCTTCTTTCTTGCCCTCGGAATCATGGCTCATTTTATTGATATCCGCATGGGAGCAGGGGATTTTCTATTTCTGGCTTCTTGTGCTCTCGTCTTTAGTGCGACCGAATTACTCATCTTGATTCAGTTCGCTTCTGCGACGGGCATTCTGGCCTTTCTCCTGCAAAAGAAAAAGGAAAGACTTCCTTTCGTGCCTTTCCTCTTACTTGCTGCTTGTGTGATTATTTTTGGTAAGCTACTGCTTGTTTGATAAAGTCCTCAATCAGCTCTCCTTGGTGGAGAGCTTTTACAATTTTCGAACCGACGATAACGCCATCTGACACCGCATTGAAACGTTCTACATCGGCTTGACTAGATACACCAAAACCTGTCAAGACTGGGATGTCAGCTACTTGATGCAATTGTGCCAGGTGCTTGTCCAAGTCTGCACGGTAATTTCCTGATTTCCCTGTCACCCCATTGATGGCAACAGCATAAACGAAGCCTTCAGCTCCCTTGATCAACTCTTTCTGTCGCTCAAGTCCTGTCGTCAAACTAACTAGGGGAATCAAGGCGATATCCGTGTCTTCCAAAAAGGGCTCTACAAAGTTGGCATGCTCATGAGGCAGGTCTGGGATAATCAAGCCCTTAACTGCTGTATCTGAAAGATTTTTGACAAATTTCTCCACACCGTACTGAAAGAGGGGGTTAAAGTAGGTCATAATGACAAGCGGCACCTCAGTCTGAATGGTTTTCAAGGTTTCAACCAAAGCCTGGGTAGAAGTTCCGTGAGCTAGACTGCGCAAGCCTGCTTCTTCGATCACAGGTCCATCTGCAACAGGGTCTGAAAAGGGAATGCCCACTTCAATAGCTGAAACACCCAAATCTTCTAAAAAGTGGATTGTTTCACCGAGACCATCCAGACCTTTCTCATGGTCTCCAGCCATGATATAAGGAACAAAAATTCCCTTGCCCGTTGCTTTGATAGCGTTCAATTTTTCTGTTAGTGTCTTAGACATGCGCTTCTCCCTTCTTTGCTGCATCTGCTTCCAAGCGGTCTTTGACTTGAACCACATCCTTGTCCCCACGACCTGATAGGCATACAATCATAGACTTATCTGGTCCAAGTTCTTTAGCCAATTTCACCGCAAAGGCGATAGCATGACTTGATTCCAAGGCTGGGATAATCCCTTCCACACGAGACAAAAGTTGGAATCCTTCCAAGGCTTCCTCGTCTGTCACAGGAACATCGCTGGCACGTTTGATATCGTGGTAGTGAGAGTGTTCTGGACCGATACCAGGATAGTCCAAACCTGCTGAAATAGAGAAAGCTTCAAGAATTTGACCATGAGCATCTTGAAGCACATCCATGAGGGAACCATGGAGGACACCTGGACGTCCCTTGGTCAAGGTCGCTGCGTGGTGCTCCGTATCCACACCTAGTCCTGCTGCTTCAGCTCCATACATAGCCACTGACTCATCTTCTACAAATGGATGGAAGAGACCGATAGCATTAGAACCACCACCAACACAGGCTACTAGGGCATCTGGCAAATCTTTACCTGTCAAGTCACGGTACTGTTGTTTGGCCTCCTTACCGATGACACTTTGGAAGTCACGAACTATTTCTGGGAATGGATGAGGCCCCAAGGCAGAACCAAGGATATAGTGGGTATCGTCGATATTAGCCACCCATGAACGAAGGGCTGCATTGACCGCGTCCTTGAGCACGCGCGAACCATCTGTCACTGCCTCAACCTTGGCTCCCAAAAGCTCCATACGGAAGACATTAAGTGCTTGGCGTTTGACATCTTCCTCACCCATGTAAATGGTACATTCCATGTTAAAGAGGGCTGCAGCTGTTGCAGTTGCCACACCGTGCTGACCAGCACCAGTTTCAGCGATGATTTTCTTTTTGCCCATGCGTTTAGCCAGAAGAACTTGTCCCAAGGCATTATTAATCTTGTGAGCCCCTGTATGGTTGAGGTCTTCCCGTTTGAGGTAAATCTTGGCTCCTCCAATATGCTGGGTCAAGTTTTTTGCGTAGTAAAGGGGAGTTTCACGTCCTACATACTGGCGTAAGAGCTGCTTTAATTCCTCTTGGAAACTTGGGTCTGCCTGACTTTCACGGTAGGCCTTCTCCAACTCCAAAACTGCTGTCATCAATGTTTCTGGGACAAAACGTCCGCCAAATTTTCCGTAAAATCCATCTTTATTTGGTTCTTGATATGCCATTCTTTGCCCTCTCTATAAATCTTCTAATCTTTTCCTGATCTTTTTGTCCATCTGTCTCCACTCCGCTTGATACATCAACTGCATAGGGAGTAAAGTGTTGAATTGCTTTTGCTACATTGTCTTCCTTAAGCCCACCTGCGATAAAGAAAGGCTGATCTAGTTCTGCCGTATCCAGTTGACCCCAGTCAAAGGTCTGGCCACTCCCTGCCACAGGGGCATCAAAGAGTAGATAATCTGCCCGAGAATTGGGGACATGACCATTTCCATCCACCTGCACAGCCTGAATACTGGCACAAGATAAATCCTCAAACAACTCATCCGATACCTGACTATGAACTTGAACCAAGTCCAGACCAACTTTTTCAATCGCTTCTAGCAGTTCTGCTCGACTTGGTGAAACAAATACACCAACTTTTTTTACATAGGAAGGAATGAGCTTTGCCAGCTCAGCAGCCTCTTCCAAGGTCACCTGCCTTTTACTAGGTGCAAAGACAAAACCGATGTAGTCTGCCCCTGCTGACACAGCTGTCTCTACCGCTTCTTTGGTCGATAATCCACAAATTTTAACCTTTGTCAATCTGCAACTCCTTGATTCTCTGGGCTACATCTTCTGCCTGCATGAGAGCTGTTCCCACCAAAACTCCGTTAAAGTATGGTGCTACACGTTCCGCATCCTGCCCTGTGAAAATGGCAGATTCAGAAATGTAATAGCGACCTTTCTTAAAGTGCTGAGCCAAGTCTACACTGGTCTGCAAGTCGACTTCAAAGGTGGTCAAGTTGCGGTTATTAACCCCAATAATCTCAGCACCAAGTCTGTGGGCCACCTCTAGTTCAGCTAGATTGTGAGTTTCCACCAAGACTTCCAGACCAAGCTCTGTCGCGTAGTCATACAGTTCCTTGAGGCGTTCTTCTGACAAGGCAGCCACGATGAGCAAGATGACTGTCGCGCCGGCATTGCGAGCACGGATGATTTGCTTTTCATCGATGATAAAGTCCTTGTTGAGCGTCGGAATCTGTACCTGACTAGAAATCTCCCGCAGATAATCCAAATGCCCTTTAAAGAAAACCTCATCTGTTAAAACAGAAATCATCACTGCGCCATTCGCTTCATAAGTCTGGGCCTGTTGCACAATATCCACATCTAGATTGATATCTCCCAGACTAGGGCTAGCCTTCTTGACCTCAGCGATTACCTGCAAACGGTCCTGATGATTCTTCAAAAATGCAGCCAAGCGATAAGTCTGGCGCAAGGGCTGGATTTCCTCCAGCTCCATCTGCTCAACCTCACGCGCCTTCTGCTCTAAAATTCGTGCTAAAAATTCCTGACTCATTTTTGGTACTCCTGTAACAGTCTGAGTTTTTCAAGGGCCTTGCCACTAGCAATCACTTGACGAGCCAAGGCAACTCCTTCCTTGATACTAGCTACCTTACCATTAGCATAGAAACCAAGACCAGCATTTAAAACTGTCGTTTCCAAAAATGGACTTGGTTCGTTTTGAAGAACGCTAAGCAAAATTTCTGCATTTTCCTGAGCATTTCCTCCTCGAATGTCTTCGATAGCGTAGCGTTCCATCCCCAAATCCTCTGGAGTGAAGCTTGACAAGGTGATTTCGCCATTTTCAAGAAGAGCAATCTTTGTTGTTCCGTTCAAGCCAGCTTCATCTAGCCCTTCTGGTCCAGCAACCACGATGGCACGTTTGCGACCCATATTTTTCAAAACCTGAGCGGTACTTTCTAGCAGTTCTGGACGACTAATGCCAAGAAGCTGTGTTTCCAAGGCCATTGGGTGAATCAGTGGACCAGTCAAGTTCATGATTGTTGGAATTCCCAATTCCAAACGTGCTGGCATGATGTATTTCATAGCTGGATGCATATTTTTAGCAAAGAGAAAGACGATGCCAGTTTTATCAAAAACCTTACCTAGTTCAGCTGGTTTGAGGTCAAGATTGATGCCCAATGCTTGAAGGACATCTGCCGAACCAGATTTTGAAGAAATCGAACGGTTACCGTGCTTAGCCATATGAATGCCGCCACCAGCCAAGACAAAGGCTGCAGTTGTGGAAATGTTAAAGCTGAAAGACTTGTCCCCACCTGTACCACAGTTATCCATAGCATCATGGATTTCAGTTGGAATGTGTTGGGCATGCCCTCTCATGACTTGTGCAATGGCTGTGCGTTCTTCCGGTGTTTCCCCCTTCATCTTAAGGGCCAAGAGGAGAGAAGCAATCTGCGCTTCGGTTACACGCCCAGTTACGATGCGCTCAATGACATCCGTCATTTCCACACCTGATAAATTTTCAAATTTTGCTAGTTTTTCAATAATCTCTTTCATCCTAGTTTCCTCACTTTACAACCTTCTCGATAAAATTCCGAATAGTTGACAAGCCATCTGGCGTTCCGATACTTTCTGGATGGTACTGGAAGCCATAAATCGGCAGGCTTTTGTGTTGAATTCCCATAATAGCTTGGTCATCAGTCGAACGAGCTGTCACTTCAAAGCCTTCTGGCATTTCTTCAATCAAAATACTGTGATAACGCATGACTGGACGACCATCCTCAATGCCTTGATAGAGAACAGATGGCACTTCAAAGTTGATATGGCTCTGTTTCCCATGCATGACTTTTGGAGCCAAACCTAGCTTGCCACCAAAGACTTCTGCGATGGCTTGATGACCCAAACAAATCCCTAGAATTGGCTTCTTGCCTGCAAAATTACGAATCATGTCTTCCATCTTTCCGGCATCCACTGGCCAACCAGGACCAGGAGAAAAAACCAGACCATCTGCTTTTTCAGCTTCTTCATACAGCTTGGGATCATCATTTCTCAAGACCTGCACCTCTGCAAAATTTCCAATGTATTGAGCCAAGTTATAGGTAAAAGAATCATAGTTGTCAATCAATAAAATCATGGTCTTAGTTCTCCAATTCTAGTCATAGATTTAGCCTTGTTAATGGTTTCTTGGTATTCGTTTTGGGCGATAGAGTCATAGACAATCCTTGCCCCAGCCTGAACATAGGCTGTTTGATTTTTGAGAATCATAGTTCGGATGGCAATGGCGAAATCCATATCACCCGTCGCAGACAAGTAGCCGATTGCTCCTGCATACACGCCACGTTTTTCCGTTTCTAGTTCATAGATGCGCCCCATAGCTCGAATCTTTGGTGCTCCTGAAACTGTTCCAGCAGGAAGTGTAGCTTTCAAGGCATCCATAGCAGTGAGTTCTGGAAGCAAACGCCCCTTGACCACGCTGGTCAAATGCATGACATAGCGGAAAAGCTCCACTTCCATATACTTGGTAACTTGGACACTGGCTGTTTCAGATATGCGACCAATATCGTTACGCCCCAAGTCTACCAACATCCGATGTTCTGCTGTTTCCTTCTCATCAGAAAGCAGGTCTGTCGCCAAAGCCTTGTCCTCTTCATCCGTAGTCCCTCTTGGCCGTGTACCAGCAATCGGATTGGTTGTCACGATTCCATTTTTGACAGAAACCAAACTTTCTGGACTGGCACCGATGATTTGATAATCCCCAAAATCATAGAAATAGAGGTAATTAGAAGGATTGGTCACGCGGAGATTTCTGTAGAAGTCAAATGGATTTCCAGTAACTTCTGCTGAGAAACGCTGGCTGAGCACGCATTGGAACATATCACCATTACGAATCAAGTCACGAGCGGTTTCGACCATTTGCTCAAACTTCTGAGGAGCGATATGCGGTTTGAAGTTCAGCGGAGATAAATCCAAGTCTTCAAATTCATTTGGAGCAGGAATGCGTAATTCCTCCAGCACTTGCTTCAAGGCTTCTTCCAAATCTTCTTGACTGCGATCACTATAGAGAGCATCCTCGATGACATGGATTTTTTCCTTCTTGTGGTCAAAGACCATATAACTCTCATAGACAAAGAAATGCATATCTGGTGTCCCAATGGTATCTTCAGGGATTTGACCGATTTCCTCATAGAGCGAAATCATATCGTAACCAACAAAACCAATGGCTCCCCCACCAAAAGGTAGATCTGAATGGTGCTGGCTCTTATGAGTCACTTCATAAAGGTAATCTAAGGGATCCCGATCAATCACTTGACCATTTTGATAAAGGACTCCATTTTCAAACTTAATCTCAAAAACTGGATTATAGGCTAGGATAGAAAAACGAGCGGTTTCCTTGTCTCTCGGAATACTCTCTAGGATAACCTTGTGTTGCCCCTTTAGGCGCATATAAGCCAAGATTGGTGATAAGACATCTCCATGAATGATTCGTTCCATTGTAATTTCCCTTTCAGTTCTATTTCTAGTCCGTGGCGATTGTATGAAAAATCCCCACGCAAAATAACTTGCGTGAGGACGAAATTCGCGGTGCCACCTCAATTATAGGATTTCTCCTATCTCTCATTCCTGTCTCAGAAAGCTCCTGTAACAGGCTGTGCGATAAAGGGCACTCCCTTGAGAATTATGTTTTCTTCTCTCGTTTCAGATGGACCCAACCTTACAGCTTTCTCTGCTTGTTTCCAGCAACCACAAGCTCTCTGTGAGAGAAAGGACTGTAATTTTTCCATCTCTTATTTTTTAGCTTCCAGGTAGTCTGCAATCGCAGCTACATCCTTGTCTCCACGACCAGAGACATTGATGATGATAATCTCATCTTTACTTAGTTTCGGTGCACGTTTAACCGCTTCTGCGATAGCGTGCGAACTTTCGATCGCTGGGATAATCCCTTCAGTCTTGCTTAGAAGGAGCAAGGCTTGAACAGCTTCTTCATCTGTCGCTGCTACGTATTCTACGCGACCAGAATCTTTAAAGTAGGCGTGTTCTGGGTCAACCCCTGGATAGTCCAAACCAGCTGAGATAGAGTAAACTGGCGCCAGCTCTCCATCTTCCTTAAAGACTGCATAGGTCTTCATTCCGTCAACAATTCCGACACTACCTTTTGTCATAGTTGCTGCGTGCTTGTCTGTATCAAGTCCATGCCCAGCAGCTTCAACCCCAACCAATTTGACTTCTTCATCAGCCACATACTGCGAAAAAGCACCGATGGCATTGGAACCACCACCTACACAGGCAATAACATAGTCTGGCAAGCGTCCTTCTTTTTCTAAGATTTGACGACGAGATTCCTCACTGATGACTTTTTGGAATTCATGAACAATGGTAGGATAAGGATGAGGGCCTACAGCAGATCCCAAAACGTAGAAGGCTTCAAGGTCATTCATCCATGCTCCAAAGGCTGTATCAACCGCATCCTTGAGAGTTCGTGTCCCTGTTTCAACCGCGTGAACAGTTGCTCCCATCATCTCCATACGGAAAACATTGAGACGTTGACGCTCCACATCCTCTGCCCCCATATAGACATCACAGGCCATACCAAACTTGGCTGCAGCTGCTGCTGTCGCAACACCGTGCTGACCAGCTCCTGTTTCTGCAATCACTCGTTTTTTGCCCATACGTTTGGCAAGAAGAATTTGTCCTAAAACATTGTTGAGCTTGTGAGAACCAAGGTGGTTAAGGTCTTCCACGTTTAAGATAAATCTTAGCCCCACCTAGGTGGTCTGTCAAACTTTCCGCAAAATAGAGCGGTGTTTCGCGACCTGAATAGTCTTTTAAGTAATGACGAAATTCTGCCAAAAACTCTTGATCATCCTTGTACTCGTCAAATGTCACTTCCAACTCATCCAATAAAGCCTGAATCGGCTCCGGTACAAAACTACCACCAAATTGTCCAAAATAACCTTTAGTTGTCATAAAATTTCCCTCTTTCTGTATGAATTCGGCTTTTTGTTTGCTTTTAGTAGTAGGCAAGGAGCTGCAGATAGAACTCAAGTTCATCAAAGCGACTTAACGTCCTAATAAAAGATAAACAAAATGACCGAAAGAAAAAAGCCCACACACAGAATCTACTTCCGTGTGAGGGCGTTGGTAACGCGGTGCCACCTCAATTATAAAGGGACTATCCCCCTTTATATCTCTGCCTTGTCTAACAACAAGTTGCACTGTAAGGTGTGCGCACCGAATTTTCATTGTTTCAAATTCATTTTTAAAATCAGCCCACTTTCACTACTTTCAACCACCTGTTCACAATCACCACAGGCTCCCTGAAGATCAAACATAGTTACTTTTCTGATTTATTGAGAATATTATATGTTATTGTTCTATCTTTGTCAAGATTTTTTTATGATTTTTTTCCAGAACCGAGGATTTCTTCGGAAATTCTCACCAAAGTCTGAACGATGTAATCAACTTCTTCATCGCTTAATTTTGTATGAAGAGGAAGGGTAATTTCATTTTCAAAGAAGGCATAGGCTCTTGGATAATCTGCCATATCAAAACCAAGATTCTTATAGGCTGTCAAGAGAGGAAGCGGTTTGTAGTGTACATTACTTGCAATTCCTGCTTTGGCCAATTCTTGGATAATACGATTACGCTCTTCTAGACTAGCACCTTCTACATGGGTGATGTAGAGGTGACGACAAGATTCGACAGTATCAGTCTTGTGTGCCAATGGGTGAATACGAGTACCCGCAAAACCACGATCATAGCGATCCACGATGTCCTTACGACGTTGTAGCAAACCAGGGTAACGATCCAATTGTACTAAACCAATCGAAGCCATGATATCCGTCATGTTACACTTGTAGGCTGGTGTAACGATATCGTATTCCCATGAACCCAGTTGCATCTTGGCAAGAGCGTCTTTGGTTTGACCATGAAGGGAAAGGATTTGGAATTCCTTGTACATTTCTTCGTCGTCAATCGCTGGATTGGCCTTCCAAGTCGCACTTCCTCCCTCTGCCGTTGTAAAGTTCTTAACAGCATGGAATGAGAAGGAAGTAAAGTCAGCGATAGAGCCAGCAGGGTGTCCTTTATAAGTTGATCCCAAAGCATGGGCACTATCAGAGACAAGCACAATACGGTTAAAGACCTTTTGCCACTTGCTTGAAGCAGTAAAGAGGTCGCGTTTCTTCTCCACAATTTGGAATAAACGGTCATAGTTGCAAATAATCCCTGCAAGGTCTACTGGGATGATGACCTTAGTCTTTTCAGTGATGGCTTGCTCAAGAAGGTCATAGTCCATCTCAAACGTATCTGCTTGGATATCCACCATGACAGGGATTGCTCCTACGTGTGTGATGACACTACATGAAGCTGTGTAAGTCATAGCTGGAACGATGACTTCATCACCTGGTCCCACTTCCAAAACACGTAAAATCAACTCAAGAGCGGCTGTCGCAGAGTTAAGACAGACAGTCTTAGGTGTCTGTGTGTATTGAGACAAGCGACGCTCCAGTTCTTTTGTCTTCGGACCTGTTGTGATCCAACCAGAACGTAGGGTATCCGCTACTTCAGCAATTTCAGCTTCGGTAATATCGGGTGGTGAAAATGGAATATTGTAATTTGGCATTGATTTGCTCCTTTTATCTGTACTCATTTTCTCATGACTACTTTATTTTAGTACCTCAAACACGGTTTGAAACATGATTTTGATGTCTCCAAGGAAACTAAACTCTCGGAGATAGGCGAGGTTATAGCGCATCTTTTCAGGAAGGACGTGTTCGACATAGGCCTGGTCAACTGACAGACCTTTCTCCGTCATTTGACTGATAATGGTGTCCTCATCCTTGTAGTTGATGCTGGCTGGAGAGGTGATTCCTGCTGGCAAGAGCAAGGTCGCCATCATTTCAGGGCTATACTGCTCGGTGTAACGTGGCACTTCAGGTCGCGTGCCTACAAAGGACATCTCACCTTTAAGGACATTAACTAGCTGAGGCAGTTCGTCCAAACGCACACGGCGGATGAAATTCCCCACTTTGGTAATGCGGCTATCGTTAGCAGAAGTCACCAGGCTTCCTTTTTTATCCGCATCCGTTACCATAGTACGGAACTTCCAAATCTTGAACGGACGGTTGTACTGGGTCACGCGCTCTTGCTTGTAAATGACAGGTCCCTTGCTATCCAACTTGATCCAAATGCTCAAGATAAGAAAGACGGGAGAAGTCAAAAGTAGCAAAAACAGGGCTAAAACCCAATCCAGGCAACGCTTGAAAATCAGCGAACCCTTCCTTTTAGAGACAAGCTGGTAGTAAGACTCAACCTCGCTTGATTGCATTTCCACGGGCAAGTCTTCCCATTTCAGCATGCTGTTTCTCCTTTGTTTTTATTATACTATTTGTCAACATTTTTCATTATACCACAAAATGGAAAAGGCGGTGCAAGAAATCTGTGATTTGAAGAATTTCCTTCTTATACTCAATGAAAATCAAGGAGTATTAAGACATTGCCCCAGCCTGCAAGCTATACATCTTGTGATAGGTTCCTCCCAAGGCCAAGAGTTCCTCATGGGTTCCACTCTCGATGATGCGTCCCTTATCCAAGACATAAATGCAGTTGGCATCCTGGATGGTCGAGAGGCGATGAGCAATAGCAATGGTCGTCCGTCCCTGTCTCATCTTAGCTAGGGAATCTTGAACCAAACTTTCTGTTTCAGAGTCAATATTGGCTGTCGCTTCATCCAAAATCAGGATTTTAGGCTGACTTGCGACTGTTCTGGCAAAGGCAAGAAGCTGGCGCTGGCCAGTAGAAAAGCTCGAACCACGCTCAGACACAGGTGCATCATAGCCCAGAAGAAGGTCCTGAATAAAGGAATCTGCATCCACAAAGGCAGCCGCAGCCTGGACCTCTTCATCACTAATGTCTTGGTACATGGCGATATTGGACTTGATGGTTCCATGATAGAGGAAGGGATCCTGTAAGACCAGACCGATGTTCTTTCTCAGCTCTTCCTGACTGTAGTTCCTGATATCCACACCATCCAAGAGAACGCGGCCTGACTGAAATTCATAAAAACGCATGAGGACATTGATAATCGAAGATTTCCCCGAACCTGTATGACCTACAAAGGCAATGGTTTCGCCCTTGTTAACTGAAAAGGAAATATCATCCAAAATCTGGTGTTTGCCATCATATGAGAAACACACATGTTCAAAACGGATATTGCCTTCTTTGACTTTAGCTTGCCCATCTTTTTGAAGAGGCTCATAGGTCGTTTCGTCAATCAAGGCAAAGACACGACCTGCAGATACCATGGACGTTTGAAGGGTTGAAAAGTTTTGCGTCACCTCAATCAGGGGATCAAAAAGGCGATTGATGTACTGGATAAAGGCATACATGGTTCCGGCTGTGATCCCGATAGAAAGACCACGGTAACCAAAGTAGGCCATCAAAACGGCGTAGCCTAGGAGTTTCAGCAAACTCATGGCAGGTCTCAAAAAGAGGGCATCCAAGGCTACAGAACGGTTGGCATAGACCAAGTGTTCTTGGTTGATTTCATCAAATTCTGCCTGCAGGCGCTTCTCTTGATTAAAGGCCTGGATAATCCTGATTCCCTCGATATTCTCTGCCAGTTTACTATTGATATCTGACAAGAGACTTCTGGTTTTTTCGATGATTTTCACTGACTTTTTCCGATAGAGATTGACCAACAGGAAAATCAAGGGTAGAAAGAGCAGGACTAAAGCTGTCAAACGAAAATCCAGCACCAACATGGTATACAGAGTTGTCAGAAAGATGAAAACTGCTGAAATAAAGCTGGATAAAATCCCTGAAAACATATCACTGATGGTCTCGGTATCATTGGTCAAACGAGAGACGATGGAACCTGCTGGCGTCTTGTCAAAATAAGACATGCCGAGTTTTTCCATATTGGCAAAGGCATCGCGACGAATATCCCTAACAATACTGTAGGAAACCCGCGCAAAGAGAAGATTGCCAACATACTGAACTAGAGTTTGCAGGAGATAAAGACCATAGTAGGCCAGCAAAACGGTTACGGCCAGTTGATTAAGATTGCTGAGGTACTGGTCGATAAAGTGGGAAGCTACAAGGGGAATGACACTTTTAATGACCGTCGTCGCGAGGAGAAAACTGAGTGCCAAAAAGGTCAGGAGGCCATAGGGCTTGAGATAGGACATCAAGCGCTTCAATACAGTCCATTGTTCTTTCTTATTCTGCATCTTCTTCTCCTTTCATTTCCAACTGCTGAGACTGGTAGGTTTGGGCATACCAGCCATCTAAAGCTAGCAGGTCTTCGTGTGTACCCCGTTCGATAATTTGGCCATTTTGCAAAACCAAAATCAGATCTGCATGGACAACTGCACTGAGGCGATGGGCTGTGATAATGGTTGTCTTATCCTTCCGCGTCTCCTTGAGATTGTCAATAATCGCATACTCCGTCTTAGCATCCACGGCGGATAAGGAATCATCCAAAATTAAGATATCAGGGTCTAGAATCATAGCCCGACTCATTGCCAGACGCTGCTTTTGCCCACCAGATAGACTGACCCCTTTTTCACCGATAACTGTATCAAATCCCTGAGGCATGGCTACAATGTCTTGGTAAACTTGTGCTAGCTTAGTCGCTTCATCAACTGTTGAAAGGGGCAAGTTAGGATTGCCAAAGCGGATATTGTCTAAGATAGAGGTCGCAAAGAGGAACTGGTCCTGAGGTACATAGCCCATAAGGCTACGAAGGTCTGTCAAACGATAATCGCGAATATCATGACCGTTTAGATAAATAGCTCCCTTATCCACATCGTATTCTCGCAAGAGAAGTTTAATCAAGGACGTTTTCCCAGAGCCTGTCTGACCGACCAAGCCAAGAGTTTCCCCTTTTTCCAAGCTAAAGTGAATATCCGTCAGTGTTTCCTCATTTTCAAAGGTAAAACTATCAATGGCGTACTCCAAACGTCCATTTTCAATACCGTCCAGAGGAAACTCAGGATCTTGTACAGGTGATTCCTGAGATAAAAGATCCTCAATCCGTTGGTAAGAAACCTTCCCTCGCTGAGTAATATTAAAGAGGAAACCAATGGCCATAAGTGGCCAAACCAGCATATCCAAGTAGCTGATAAAGGTAACCAGATTTCCAACCGTGATTTGCCCCTCCTGAACCATCAAAGAACCGACCAAAAGGGTTAAGACATAGGATGAACCAACAAACAAGAGAACCATAGGATCAAAGAGACTATCGTATTTCATGGTTTGGAGATTCTTTTGGAAGGTCAATTCATTTACTTCCTGAAAAGATGCCAATTCATCAGACTGATAACCGAAAGACTTGGTCACCTTGATACCTGATACAGACTCCTGCACCTTGTTATTGAGCTCAGAAAAGGCAGCCTGTGATTCGCCAAAAGCCTTGTGGGTCTTTCTCCCTAGACGACTGGTCGCATAAGCCATGAAAGGCAGGGGCAGAATGGCAACCAAGGTCATTTGCCAAGAAATACTAAAAAGCATGGTCAGCAAAGTCACCAAAGCCGTGATGGAAGCATCCACTGCTGACATGACTCCTCCACCTGCGAGACGAGTTAAAGCATTGATATCATTTGTAGCGTGTGCCATCAAGTCCCCCGTCCGATAGGTCTGATAAAAGGCTGGCGACATTTTAGTAAAATGCTCAAACAAGCGAGAGCGCATAATCTGTCCTAGACGATAAGAAGTTCCAAGGATATACATGCGCCAAACATAGCGCAGATAGTACATCCCGAAGGCTGCCAGCAGCAGATAAAATAGATTAAGAAAGAGGTCCTGATGGGTTAATTGTCCCGATGTAATGGCATCAATGACCCGTCCCATGACCATGGGGGGAATGAGATTGAGGACGGAAACCAAGATCAAGGCCACAATCCCGACTAGATAACGGCGTTTTTCTAACTTGAAAAACCACCAAAGTTTTTGAATAATGGACATAAAATCCCTTTCTAATTGCAAATGGAAACCCGAGGCCAAGACTCAATGAAAATCAAAGAGCAAACTAGGAAACTAACCGCAGGTTGCTCAAAACACTGCTTTGAGGTTGTAGATAGAACTGACGAAGTCAGTAACCTACATACGGCAAGGCGACGTTGACGCAGTTTGAATTTGATTTTTGAAGAGTACAAGACCTCAGGTTTTTCTTATTCATAGGTTACGACTGAGACGACACCCTTGTCGTACTCAGCGATAAAGATATTGGCCACATTGTCATACCCTTGTTTGCTGAGGTTATCAAGCAGCCATTCTTCGCTCCGACCAATGGTCTCCAAAATTTCAACTTGGATCACACCGTCTGTGACAACAGGATACTTGGGATTCTCATCTCCCATTTGGACTACGATAAGTTGACCGTTCTGCTCCTGCATAGCGCGTTTGACTTGTTTCATTTGGAAAATTCCCTGGCTACGGAGCTTAAGAGCTACATCCGCTGCTGATAAACCAACCGAACGGCAGGCTTCTGGATCAATCTTCCCATTTTTGATGAGCAGGGTTGGCTTCCCATCAATCAAACGTTTCACAAAGTGAACATTGTTGTTGAGCCATTTGAGAGTCAAGACCAGAATGGTCCACATAATCAGGATAACTGCATACTGAAGGATACTAATGGCGCTATTGTAAATCACCCCACCGATGATACCCCCGAGTACATAGTTCTGAATTTGATCTATCGCTGAGTTAGGCGCTAGGTTACCCTTTCCTGTCACATTGATTACAAAAACCAGAGAAAAGAGACCCAAGGCCAGTTTGATTAAAATTTCGATATAATTGAGTGTCATTTGTTCACCTCCACCAGTTCAATCGCGTCTGTTTTATACAATTCCACTTTCTCTAACAGGTACTTGTCTGGCTCACTGCCGTTCAGGGCACGATAATAGCGATCACCTACCTTGATAAGTGCGCCATCAGTGTTTGTGGAAGTATTAACATAGACTTCTGACTTGTCTACTCCCAAATCTTTGGAAACAACCTCGATGAAATGAAGTGAAGTTTGAAATTTATTGTTAGAAACTTGATTGTTTTGATAAGTCGTGATGCTGACCAAAAGTAGAGCTAATAAGGTCAGAGCTGAAATCATGACCAACTCACGAAATTTGGTCCCCTTTTTATCATGGTATGCCTTAAAAGCAAAAAAACCTGTCACAGCCAATAGAACAATCCCAAAGCCAACCATGATACCATTTTGCTGACCGATTTGGCTGAGGACATAGTCATAAGAATAGAATTTCATGTATTTTCACTCCCTTTCATAAAATCATTCTTAATTATAAACGAAAGAGGGTGATTTTTCAAACCATACGTTGGGGAAATGCGCCTTTTTTTGGTATAATATAGTCTGTAATCTGAATGAAAAAGGTAACTTTATGAAACTCATCTCATGGAATATTGATTCCCTCAATGCAGCCCTAACAAGCGACTCAGCTCGTGCAAAATTGTCCCAAGAAGTCCTACAAACCTTGGTAGCCGAAAATGCTGATATTATCGCTATCCAGGAAACCAAGCTTTCTGCCAAGGGCCCTACAAAGAAACACCTAGAAGTACTTGAAGAACTCTTCCCAGGTTATGAAAACACTTGGCGTTCCTCTCAAGAACCTGCCCGCAAAGGCTACGCTGGAACCATGTTCCTTTATAAGAAAGAACTCACACCAACGATTAGCTTCCCAGAAATCGGTGCTCCTTCTACCATGGACTTGGAAGGCCGCATCATCACCTTGGAATTTGATACATTTTTCGTGACCCAAGTATACACTCCAAACGCTGGCGACGGTCTCAAACGCTTGGAAGAGCGTCAAGTCTGGGACGTCAAATATGCTGAGTATTTGGCTCAACTAGACAAAGAAAAACCAGTCCTTGCGACGGGTGACTACAACGTAGCCCACAAGGAAATTGACCTTGCAAATCCTGCCAGCAACCGTCGTTCTCCTGGATTTACCGACGAGGAGCGTGCTGGATTTACCAACATCTTGGCAACTGGATTTACTGACACCTTCCGCCATATTCACGGCGATGTCCCAGAACGTTATACTTGGTGGGCGCAACGCAGCAAGACTTCTAAAATCAACAATACAGGCTGGAGAATCGACTACTGGCTCACTAGCAACCGCGTGGCTGGCAAGGTGACCAAGTCTGACATGATTGACTCGGGTGCGCGTCAAGACCATACGCCGATTGTATTGGAAATTGAACTCTAAGGAGAAAGCTAATGGACTATCAAGCTGTCATTCCTGAATTTGTAGTATCTGACCTCGAAAAGTCACGCCACTTCTACTGCGACTTGCTGGGATTTTCTGTCGAATACGAGCGTCCAGAGGAGAAATTTCTCTTCCTCTCGCTTGAAGACTGCCAACTTATGCTAGAAGAAGGCAGCACAGAAGAATTAGCCCAACTAACCTATCCTTTCGGGCGCGGTTTCAATATTTCCTTTGGCATTGAAGATGTCCCTCAGCTCCACCAAAAACTGCTGGAAGCTGACTATCCTATTTATCGTCCTTTGACTAAGAGAACATTTCGTGTTGGGGATCACTACATCTATCCTCACGAATTTGCCGTTTTGGATCCAGATGGCTATTTTTTAAGATTTAGCGAATAGAATAATCGAAGTCTACAATACTATCTAGCCTTGTAGGCTTTTTCGTTCGCTTTTATGATCTATTTACTAACAAAATATTTGATTTATAAAGCTAATTGGTGTAAAATAAAAACATTGGTAGCAGCCTATTTAAAATTGAATATCATTTTACTTGTTTATGTCGTGAATTGGCACGACGTTTCTACAAGGTGCCGGAACACCTAACAATGAGTAAGTCTCTGAAGGTATGGGTTGGGCCATACCTGTTTGGAGGGCTTGCTTATCTGTTAAGTAGGCCCTTTTTCTATTTCCTGCCAGAATCTCTAAACAAGCAAATGAAGCATCTTTTAGACTTTAGGAGGTCTTATGAAATTATTAGAAGAGCGCATCCTTGAGGATGGGCATATCTTGGGTGAAAACATCCTCAAGGTGGATTCCTTTTTAACCCACCAAGTTGACTTTAGCTTGATGCGGGAAATTGGTAAGGTATTTGCGGACAAATTTGCTTCTGCTGGTATTACCAAGGTCGTGACCATTGAAGCGTCAGGCATTGCCCCAGCCGTTTTTACTGCCGAAGCCTTGAATGTTCCCATGATTTTCGCCAAGAAAGCTAAAAACATCACCATGAACGAAGGCATCTTAACTGCCCAAGTCTACTCCTTTACCAAGCAGGTGACCAGCACCGTTTCCATCGCTGGAAAATTCCTCTCACCAGAAGACAAGGTCTTGATTATTGACGATTTCCTTGCTAATGGCCAAGCGGCCAAAGGCTTGATCCAAATCATCGAACAAGCTGGAGCAAAAGTTGAAGCGATTGGTATTGTGATTGAAAAATCTTTCCAAGATGGTCGTGATTTGCTTGAAAAAGCAGGATATCCCGTCCTATCACTGGCCCGTTTGGATCGTTTTGAAAATGGTCAGGTCGTATTTAAGGAGGCAGATCTCTAATGCAAAAACAAGAAAAACACTCACAAGCAGCCGTTCTTGGCTTACAGCACTTACTAGCCATGTACTCAGGATCCATCCTGGTTCCCATCATGATTGCGACAGCTCTGGGCTATTCAGCTGAGCAATTGACCTACCTGATTTCTACCGATATCTTCATGTGTGGGGTGGCGACCTTCCTCCAACTCCAACTCAACAAATACTTTGGGATTGGACTACCAGTCGTTCTCGGAGTTGCCTTCCAATCCGTCGCTCCTTTGATTATGATTGGTCAAAGTCACGGTAGCGGTGCTATGTTTGGTGCCCTTATCGTTTCTGGGATTTATGTAGTTCTGATTTCAGGCATTTTCTCAAAAGTTGCCAATCTTTTCCCATCTATCGTAACGGGCTCTGTCATTACCACAATTGGATTGACCTTGATTCCTGTCGCTATTGGTAATATGGGAAATAACGTTCCAGAGCCAACTGGTCAAAGTCTCTTGCTTGCAGCTATCACTGTTCTGATTATCCTCTTAATCAACATCTTTACCAAAGGATTTATCAAGTCTATCTCTATTTTGATTGGTTTGGTTGTTGGAACTGCCATTGCTGCTACCATGGGCTTGGTGGACTTCTCTCCTGTTGCAGCAGCACCACTTGTCCATGTCCCAACTCCACTCTACTTTGGGATGCCAACCTTTGAAATCTCATCTATTGTCATGATGTGTATCATCGCAACGGTGTCTATGGTTGAGTCGACTGGTGTTTACCTAGCCTTGTCTGATATCACAAAAGATCCAATCGACAGCACGAGGCTGCGTAACGGTTACCGTGCAGAAGGTTTAGCCGTACTTCTCGGAGGAATCTTTAACACCTTCCCTTACACAGGATTTTCACAAAACGTTGGTCTGGTTAAATTATCAGGTATCAAGAAACGCCTGCCAATCTACTACGCAGCTGGTTTTCTGGTTCTCCTTGGACTCCTTCCTAAGTTTGGCGCCCTTGCCCAAATCATTCCGAGTCCTGTCCTCGGTGGTGCCATGCTAGTGATGTTTGGTTTTGTCTCGATTCAAGGGATGCAAATCCTCGCCCGTGTTGACTTTGCTAACAATGAACATAACTTCCTTATCGCAGCTGTATCAATCGCTGCAGGTGTCGGCCTCAATAACAGTAATCTCTTTGTCAGCATGCCGACAGCCTTCCAAATGTTCTTCTCAAACGGAATCGTCGTAGCCAGCCTACTCGCTATTGTCCTCAATGCTGTGTTAAATCATAAAAAGAAATAAGAAAAAGAGGTGCGAACCTCTTTTTTGTTTATCTATATCCTCACCTGTCTGTCTTCTGACCGTTGGCCTGTGACAAACATGGTGAAGGTTGCTTTGCAGACATTTCTGCCTTCTTGATTAGTGATATCGACATCCACTACACAGGTTGTGCGACCTTGATGGACACATTCTCCTTTAATAGTCAACACGTCGTCGAGTTTTCCAGCCTTGAGGTAGTTGATAGAGGATTGAAGTGTTACTCCATCAAGTCCCAGCGAGATAACCACCAAACCACTAATCTGGTCACAAAGGGTGAAGAGATAGCCACCATGAGCATTACCATAGTAGTTGAGCGACGAGTCCACTACTTTGGTCGTCACCACAACGTGACCATCTCTCATTTTTTCAATTTCGTAATTTTCAAAGGCAGATATAGCGTCAAAATGAAAATCTTTCATCGTTTCCTCCTGATATTTCAAACGACACTATGATACTACTTTTTATAGGACTGTGCAAGGAGAAAGCACCTAGTCTGGCAAAATTCCAACCTGCTCCACAAAGCGCATAAAGGCTGCCTGTCCTTCTTCTGTTTGCTTGTAAACCCCTGCATCTTCCAATACCCGAGCAAAGATTTTACCAACAGATTCTTGGACAATTTCGAGAGCTTGGTCTTTATCAGTCAATCCAGGATGACTTTCTTTCAACTCATCCGCCCATTCTTGGTGATAATCGGCTACTAAAACATCCTCTCCGACTAGGTAAGCTGCTACTTGCTCCACTTCTTCCTTCAAGCGTGGTGGCAAGATGGCTAAGCCCATCACCTCAATCAAGCCGATATTTTCCTTCTTGATATGTTGGACATCCTTGTGGGGATGATAGATACCATCTGGATGCTCTGGAGATGTTTGATTGTCTCGCAAGACCAAATCCAACTCAAACTGCCCATCTCGTTTACGCGCAATTGGTGTAATGGTGTGGTGCGGAGTTCCATTGCTTTCTGCCAAGATCTGTACACTTGGATCGGAGTATTGACGCCAAGCCAGTAAGATTTTCTCAGCAAGGTTAGTCAAATCGTCTTTTGAATCCGACGTCAATCGAATCACTGACATAGGCCACTGAACAATCCCTGCTCTGACAGATTCAAAACCTTCAAAGGTAAAACTTTTCTGTAAAGGAGCCACTTCCATTGGGAAGATATGACGTCCCCCTTGATAATGATCATGCGTCAGGATGGAGCCACCCACAATTGGTAGGTCAGCATTCGAACCTGCAAAATAGCCTGGAAACTGCTCTACGATTGCTAACAAACGTTCAAAACTTTGACGACTAATAGCCATAGGACGATGTTGGCTATCAAGGAATATGCAGTGCTCATTAAAGTATGCGTAAGGCGAATATTGGAAGCCCCACTCCTGACCAGAAATGTCAAAACGAATAATGCGATGATTGCTTCTAGCTGGATGGTTGACACGACCATGGTAGCCTTCGTTTTCCATACAGAGCTGACATTGAGGATAGTTACTAGACTTGACTAACTTGGCTGCCGCGATCTCTTTTGGATCCTTTTCAGGCTTAGACAGATTGATGGTAATCTCCAGTTCACCGTAGTCAGACGGTACACGATAAGCAATATTCTTTGCGATGGCCTTTAGTTTGATGTAGTCATTCTTCTGACTGAGTTGGTAGAAGTCTGCAATTGCCTGCTCTGGTGACTGGGCATAAGTAGCCCAAAAGTCTTGATTAAGCTGACTTGGACAAGGCGTTCCCAAGTCCATGAGGTCAGCACCGAGAATCTCGCGCGCAGCCAGACTATCTTCAATCGTTCCCAATCGAACGGCTTCCTCGACAAGCTGATCTTCTAGTTCAATCAAGTTATCTTGATCAGTCTTAACTTCCAGAGCACCATCTCCCACCAGTGCTAAAACACGATTGGTCAGATAGATACGGTCCAACTCTTCAAAGGTACTTTCTGCAATGACTTTGGTCACAAATCTTTCTACTAAGGTCACTAGAAAACCTCCTTCTGACTTTCTAAATAGTCTCTGACAGCATCCAAATCCTGGAAAACTTGTTCTGCTTTAGTTAAGAAAGACTGTGCTGGTATTTTTAAATCTGGAATACAAATAACTGGAATTCCAGCTCTAGATGCCGCTTCAATCCCTGCTTCACTATCCTCTAGTACCAAGCAATTCTCTGGTAAAACGTTCAAATCACTACAAGCCTTTAAAAATATATCAGGGTATGGTTTGCTTCGCTTTACATCTTTTGCAAAAACTAAATGGTCAAATAGGGACAGTACCCCATTGCTGTCCAAGATCATTCTAGCCCGAGATTCAACACTTGATGTTGCTAAAGCAATTGGAATGCCTTCTTTTTGCAAATAACTAAGCAAATTCTTAGCACCTTTTTTTAAATTTACACCTTGAGCTAAGATTTGAGCTTCCAGTTCATAAACTTTTGCCAAGGTTTGGTCAAAGTTCCAAGATAAATCATAGGTGTCCAAAAATCGTTGAACATTCTCCTCTTCCCTATGTCCACTGTAGTCTCTAGAATAAGTTTCTTCTGTGAAAGGAATTCCTAAATCTCTAAGCAATTCTTGATAAACTTTTAGAGAAATGATTTCAGTATCGGCTAATAAGCCATCTAAATCAAATATTACAGCTTCCATATCCTTCTCTCCTAATCTAAGACGCGAGTACCACCTGCAACTTCAGCGATATAGAAGCTTGGTGCATAGCCAACGATTTCTTCATAGTGTTTGCCAACAGCTTCTTTAAAGGATTCAACTGCATCTTTTTGAACCAAGGCAATGGCACATCCACCAAAACCTGCTCCTGTCATACGAGCACCTAGAACACCTTCTTGAGCCCAAGCTGTATGAACAAGGGTATCTAATTCCAAGCCAGTTACTTCGTAATCGTGCTCAAGTGAAACATGAGAAGCATTCATCAAACGACCAAACTTGTCTAAATCTCCTGCTTGAAGAGCTGCTTGCGCTTTAAGAGTACGTTGGTTTTCAAGAACTGCGTGGCGAGCACGTTTCAAACGATTTTCGTCTTTGATCAGGTAGCTATATTGATCAAAGGCCCACTCGTCCAATTCACCCAAGGTCTGAATATCCAAGGCAACTTGCAATTCTTCCACAGCTTTTTCACACTCAGCACGGCGTTCATTGTACTTAGAGTCCGCCAGTTCACGACGTTTGTTGGTGTTCATGATGACAACGACATTGTCCTTTAAATCAAGTGGCACCAAGTCGTATTCTAACGTATTGGTATCCAGGTAAATGGCCCGTTGGTCAGCACCCATACCGATGGCAAATTGGTCCATGATACCAGAGTTGACTCCGATAAAGTTGTTCTCTGTTTGTTTTCCGATTTTAACCAAATCCAAACGGTCCAGTTTTAAACCAAAGAGATGCTCTGCCACAACCCCTGTCAAAAGTTCCAAAGATGCTGATGAAGACAAGCCTGCACCATTTGGGATATTCCCATAAACATAAAAATCAAACCCTTTGTCAATCACATGTCCAGCTTCTTGCAAGAAATAAAGAACCCCTTTTGGATAGTTGGTCCAGCTGTGCTCTTTTTCAAACTTGAAGTCAGCAAGAGGCACTTCGATGATACCCTTGTCCTCAAAGTTGGCTGAGTAGAAACGCAAAACTTGGTCGTCACGCTTGCGAGCTGCACCGTATGTCCCCAAAGAAATAGCAGCTGGAAAAACGTGCCCACCGTTGTAGTCTGTGTGTTCACCAATCAAATTGATACGACCTGGTGAAAAGAAAGTTTGGTCTGCTTCTTGACCAAAAATGGCAAGAAAGTCTTTGCGAAGGGCTTCAGCAGTAAGATGTTGTGTCATATGAATTCTCCTTTGACTGTTCGTTAAGTCGCCTTAACGTGTAATCGTTTTCTTCTATTGTATCCAAGGGATTTGCCAAGGTCAATCCTTTTTACTAAACTTTTACTAAACTATCAGTAAAAAGCAGAAAAATATGATATACTAACCTAAAAGGAGGAGGATTTATGGCTACCTTAAAAGACATCGCACAGCTAGCCTCTGTCTCCATCGCGACCGTATCTCGTGTCCTCAATCGCGACCAGAGCCTATCTGTCACAGAAGAAACCAGACACCGTATATTAACTGTCGCTGAAGAGCTGGGCTACACCAAGCATCTCAAGACAGGCGAATCCCACAAGCCCAAGCAAAAGATTGCCATTATCCAATGGGTCAGCGAACAAGGGGAGTTGGACGACCTCTACTACTACCAGATTCGTCTCGGTATTGAAAAAAGAGCCCAAGAGTTGGACTATGACATCTTGCGCTATTTTAATGACCATCCTTTTACACTGAGCGAGGAAGTGATTGGGATTCTCTGCATCGGAAAATTTAGCCGTGCTCAGATTTCTGCCTTTGAAGAATACCAAAAAACTCTAGTCTTTATAGACAGCGATACCCTCTCACTAGGTCATACCTGTATTATTACTGACTTTTACACTGCTGTGAAACAAGTTGTAGACCATTTCCTCAGCCAAGGAATAGACCGTATCGGAATTCTCACAGGTCTTGAGGAAACAACCGACCAAGAAGAAATTATCCAGGATAAGCGGCTAGAAAATTTCAAAGACATTACCCAAGCAAATGGAATCTACCATGAAGAACTGGTCTTTGAGGGGAGTTTTACTGCCCAGTCTGGCTATGACTTGATGAAGGAGGCCATTCACAAGCTAGGAGAACAACTCCCACCAGCCTTTTTCGCTGCCAGCGATAGTTTAGCCATCGGTGCCCTTCGTGCTCTCCAAGAAGCTGGAATCAGCCTACCAGACCGCGTCAGCCTCATTTCTTTTAACGACACTAGCCTGACTAAGCAGGTCTATCCTCCTCTTTCAAGCATCACTGTCTATACCGAGGAAATGGGCCGAGCAGGGATGGATATTCTTAACAAGGAAGTTCTCCACGGTCGCAAAATACCTAGCCTAACCATGCTGGGCACCAGACTGACTTTGAGAGAAAGTACGAGGAATGAATAGGATAACAAAACGACCTCTAGCGAGATCGTTTTTCTAATGATGCCCATGCTTCTGCTCTAACTCTCTCACCCTCCGCCTATGTTGCGCATGATTGCTTTGACTGCTATCCACTTCAATAGTGATATTCTGCACGCCTCTTTCTTCTAAACATTGACGCACCACTTCTTTGGTCTCCATCATCTGCTCCCAGTCCTCGATACAGATGTGAACAATAGCATTGTTCTCTAGACCGTCCATGGACCAAATGCTAAGTTGATTAACACTTTTGACATTGGTCAGAGCCTCTATATCCTTCTCCAAATCACTTGTCTCGACTCCTTCTGGCACAGCATCTAGGAAAATTTTCAGTGCGCTCCAAAAGCGAGGAATGGCTTTCGACAGAATAAAGATAGAAATAACCAGCGATAAAAGCGGATCGAGGATATACCAATCTGTAAATCGGAGGATAATCGCCATTAGAATGACAGCCAGCCAACCAAGGGTGTCTTCCAAAAAATGCAAGCTAAGAATAGACTCGTTCTTTGTCTTTCCTTTACGGACTACTAGACTAGCTAGCACATTAATAGCCACTGCAATGATTCCCAGCCATAGGATACCATTTTCATTAACGGGTTGCGGGTGAACTATCTTTGTGACATTTTCCAAGATCACTAGGACAGACCCTATCATAAGAATCACAGCCGTTAGCATGGCCCCTAAAAGACTGAAACGTTTGTAACCCAAGGTGTACTGTCTATCTTCTTCACGATTGGAAATCGTTTCTAGAAGGGCTGAGATACCAATGGCTATAGCATCCCCCAAGTCATGAACAGAATCAGCAAGAACTGCACTCGAACCAAAGATTCCTCCTGCGATAAGCTCAACAATCGCATAGCTTAAATTTAAGAAAAAAGCTAACCAGATAGATGTTTTAGAACTCATTTCTCTCCCTCCTTTGGTATAATGGGTATATACATACTTCTTTCATTTGTATTATCTAATAAAATTCAAAGAAAGGATAGAAGCAAACTGTCAGCCATATTCAGTTCTGAACAGTTTGTCTCAAGTGTCTATATGCCAAAAAGAGACCGTCGAGTCAGCAAGACTAAAAAAGCCATCTATCAAGCTTTTTTACAACTTTTGAACGACAAGGGCTATGATGCCACTACTGTTCAGGATATCATTGACCTAGCAGATGTTGGGCGCTCCACTTTTTACTGTCACTATAAAAGCAAGGAACTCCTTTTAGATGAGCTCTGTCGCTACCTCTTTCATCATCTCTTTGAAAGTGAAGGACACTTTACTACCGAGGACTACCTGGCCCATATCTTTTTACATTTTCAAAAAAACCAAGACCATGTCACCAGCCTCCTTTTTTCCAAAAACGACTACTTCCTCCGCCAACTACACAAGGAACTCGAACACCACGTTTATCCCATGGTGGCGGATGACTTAAAAGAGGCCTATCCAAACATTCCGACCTCCTACCTCCAGCATTTTGTTGTGACGAACTTTATCGAGACTCTAACTTGGTGGCTAAAAAAAGGAAAATCTTATACTGAAGACCAAGTGGTGAAATTTTACCTTGATGTAATGGAGATGACCTCTACAACTCCACTTGATAACTAAGCCTGTAACTCAGAAAGGAACCAACTATGTTAACTTCGATGATTCTAGGAATACTAACAATCGTACTAGCTCTCGCATTCTCATTACTTCACCTTGCTGCTGCTTTTTCAGCCATGAAACAAAAGAACTACAGTCTGGGAAACACGTGCATCTTGGTCGGTAGTTGCCTCACTTCTCTGGCTCTAGCTATCTTTTACTTCGTCCCACTGGCAACCATTCTACTATGGATTGTGGGTTCGAGTATCGTCTGCTATGGTGCCTACTGGAACGGGCGACAGCAAGAAAATCAACATATATCGCACCACATTATTCGTATAACGAGTGCTATTGTCATTACGGTATTATTCATTTTGCTCTAACACAAAAAAGGATCATCTGATCCTTTTTTTACTTTTTTAAGCGCTTTTTGCTGCCTTGCTCCACTGATACCACCAACTAGACTATTGATGAGATAAATTAGGTATTTCCCTTGGATTTGCAGGCTTTCTCCCCACCAGAGATAGATTGAAAAGACATTAGTAGCAGCCCAGAATATCCACTGTTCACGGTAAACAGCTGTCATGAGGATTTGCCCAACCCCATTGGTCGCATCGGTGATGGAATCGCGATAAGGACGATTGGCTCCGATAGACTGATAAATGAACCCAAATACCAACCACCAAAGAACACTAATGGAAAGATACTTGGTCCAACCCTTGCCGTCCAGTTTACGCGCGACAAACTCCTGCTTTTCCTTTTTAAACTGCGCCTGGTAGATCCACACTAGAAGTCCAATTGGCTGCATGGCCGTAAAGTAAAGTGTCGTTAGCACCTCACCATAAAAGCCTTTCTGCAAAGCCAAGATAAGGTAAATAACAGAGTTAATCAAACCAAAAAGGTAATTACTTGCTCGACCTTCCGATACAAAGATGACACAGATGATACCAGTTAGACTACAAATCATCCCAACCCAGTCAACAATGCGGTGTTCATAAATCAACTCCAGCCAGATTGGAAAACTGCCTAAAACCAGTAGATAAAGCCACTGAGCAAAACTACGATGGGCAAAGAGGTCATTCCAGATAGCCTTCATGGTTCCTGAAAATCCCAAATCAGCCATAGCAGCAACCATACGGCGGTAACCGCCAGACATTTCGCCAAGAGTTATTTTGATATTCTTGAGTTTTGTTTGCAAATAAGTCGTCATATTTTCTCCTTTTGTTTTTAAAGAGCCGTGTCTGGATAGACTTTCGGACGCAACGCTCTATTATATATCTCCTGAACTGTCTATACACAAGATTTCCATCCTTAGTCGACATGAGCTGGAAATCTTTATTTGTTAAGTAGTTCACAACACATTATACACCTATTCTCTGAATAGTCAAGTGTATTTACAGTAAAATATTGGAAAATCCTGAAAATTTCCTCTTATACTCTTCGAAAATCAAATTCAAACCACGTCAGTGTCACCTTACCGTACTCAAGTACAGCCTGCGGCTAGCTTCCTAGTTTGCTCTTTGATTTTCATTGAGTATTATTTTCCATTTTAAATGGCATTTAGTAACTCTAATATCAAAAAAGCCCAGACAAGATTGCCTGAGCATTTTTTTATATGGTCGTTTAACCAAGTTGAGTTTAAGTTTTCAAGCTATTTCTTCAACAAACCTTGTTCTTGTAGAAATTCTTTGGCTACTTGTTCTGCGGACTTGCCTTCAACACCGACTTGATAGTTGAGCTGACTCATCTGGCTTTCAGTAATTTTGCCTGCTAGTTTATTGAGAACTGTCTCCAACTCAGGATGTTTCTTGAGAAGAGCTTCTTTCATAAGTGGTGCCCCTTGATAAGGTGGGAAGAGTTGCTTGTCATCCTCCAAGACCTGTAAATCATAACGCGCTAATTCTGCATCGGTCGAATAGGCATCCGTGATTTGAATATCGCCTGACTGAATTGCCTGATAGCGAAGGGCTGGCTCCATGGTCGCTACATTGAGATTGAGACCATACATTGATTGCAAGCCCTTATTGCCATCCTCACGATCATTAAATTCGAGTGTAAAACCTGCCTTCAGCTGCCCTTCCACTTTTTTCAAGTCCGAAATGGTCTTCAAGCCATATTCTTGAGCAATCTTTTTCGGAACAGCTACAGCGTAGGTATTTTGATAAGACATAGGTTTGAGATAGACCAGATGAGCCTGTTTGGCAATGCCATCACGCGCCACCTGATAAACCTGATCTGGCTCATGACCCACTTTAGGTGATGGCTGAAGCAAACTTTCAGTCACCGTACCAGTAAATTCAGGATAGATATCAATATCCCCTTTTTTCAGAGCTTCATAGAGGAAGCTTGTTTTCCCAAAATTCGGCTTAACAGTCGCAGTCATACTGGTATTTTCCTCAATCAAGAGTTTATACATATTTGCCAAAATTTCGGGTTCCGGTCCCAATTTCCCAGCAATCACCAAGTTTTCTTTCTCTTTTTGAGCTAAGAGGGCTGGACTATAAGACAGACCGAGTAATATGGTCACCAAGGCAAAACCAGAGAAAATCGTCCGCAATTTTGCTTTTTCCATCACTTTTAGCAGGAAATTAAAGGCAATAGCCAGTACTGCTGAAGAAAGTGCCCCAATCAAAATCAGACTGGTATTATTGCGGTCAATTCCCAAAAGGATAAAGGAACCCAGTCCCCCCGCCCCAATCAAGGCTGCCAAGGTTGCCGTACCGATAATCAAAACCGCTGCCGTCCGAATACCAGACATTATGACAGGCATGGCAAGTGGAATTTCAAACTTCTTGAGTCGCTCCCATCTGGTCATCCCAAAGGCAATCCCAGCCTCTTGCAGACTCGGATCAATTCCCTTTAGCCCAGTAATGGTATTTTGCAAAATCGGGAAAATCGCATAAATCACCAGAGCAGTCAAAGCAGGCAAGGTCCCAATTCCCATCAAGGGAATAAAGAGTCCTAACAAGGCCAGAGACGGGATGGTCTGGAAAATCCCTGCAATCTGCAAGACCCAGTCCGCCATCTTTTCATGATAACGAAGATAAACAGCCAAGGGAATCGCGATAAAAATAGCTAGTAACAAGGTCAAAAGCGACAACTGCAAATGTTGAGATAGAGCTGTTACCCAATCACCAAAACGCTCCTGAAAAGTTGATATCAAATTAGTCATGAACACCACCTCCAAACAAGTCTGCTACAAACTCTGTGGCAGGAGCTTTTAAAATGGTCTCAGGATTCGCCACTTGACGAATCTCTCCATCCTGCAAGACAGCAATACGGTCTGCCAATTTCAAAGCTTCATCCGTATCATGGGTCACAAAAATCGTTGTCATCCCAAACTCTTTATGCAATTCTTTCGTCAGAACCTGCAACTGTTTTCTCGAAATAGCATCCAAGGCCGAAAAGGGCTCATCCATGAGGAGAATCTTAGGCTGACCAATCATAGCACGAACAATACCAACCCGTTGCTGTTCCCCACCAGATAATTCACTAGGAAGTCGATGTCCATACTCAGCTACTGGTAAACCAACCTTAGCTAAAAGCTCTTCTGTTTTCTGAGCAATTTCTTCCTTAGTCCAGCCCTTCATCTCCGGAATGAGGGCAATATTTTCCGCAACCGTTAGATTGGGAAAAAGAGCAATGGCCTGTAAAACATAACCAGTAGAGAGACGAAGCTCACGCTCATTATAGTCTTTGATGCGCTTGCCATCCATATAAATATTCCCATCAGTTGGTTCCAAGAGACGGTTAATCATCTTGATCATGGTCGTCTTACCGGATCCAGAAGGTCCAACTAAAACCATGAACTCTCCATTCTCAATCCGTAAATTGACATCTCTCAAAACATCTTTTTCTGTGTAGCGTAGCGCTACATTTTTATATTCAATCATTCTTTGTCCTCTATTTAAAACTTTCCTCGGTTGGTCAAGTCTTCTACCTCAGGCATGACTTCCTTATTATCCCAATGCTCCAAAATCAAGCCATTCTCCAAACGGAAGATGTCATACTGAGCATAAGGCACCCCATCTATCTGAGTCTGTCCATAGCTGACCACATAATTTCCTTGTCCCAAAAGCTGGAAAACAAAGTCAAAAGTGACACTATGTTCAGCCACATAGTTTTTATAGGCCTGGCTTCCTTGTCCAATCTCATGATTATGCTGAATCAAATCGTCTGCCACATAATCACTCCACTGCTCCAGTTCCCCATTTTGGAAAATTTCTGTCAAGAAACGACGAACGGTTTTTTTATTTGCTACTGTCTTGTCTAAATCCGTGATTTCAAAATCTCCAAAGATCTGATCTAACTGTCCATTTTCTGGAGCGCGATAGTAGTCAATGACATCCCAATGCTCCACGATACGACCATTCTCATCCGCACGGAAAGTATCCGTCGTCACCCATTGAGCTTCCCCGCCATTGAGATATTGGTGAACATGGACGAAGACTAGATTGCTGTCTTCAATAGTGCGAACAATTTTCATCTCACGCTCGGGATGGCGCTCAAAGAAATTTGTAAAGAAAGCCGCAAACCCTTCTTTCCCATCTGGCACACCTGTCGAGTGTTGAATGTAGGTATCCCCTACAGACTGAGCTTGAGCCTCGGCAACACGCCCGTATTGAATGGCGTGAATGTATAAATTGTGTGCATTTTCAACTTGTTTTGACATAATTTAAGCCTCTTTTTCTTTCAAATTTTCTAAAATACGCTCCTGATAACTCTCAAACTGGCGAATTTCTTCCTCTGAGAAGCCTTTATAAAAAATAGCATCCAGTTTTTGACTGATACGATAGCCAACTTCTTTCTGGGACCAACCACGTTCAGTCAGAACGACATATTTTTTCCTCTTATCTACCCCACATGGACTAATCGTGATCAGCTTTTGCTCCTCAAGTTTCTTAATCATGGTTGTTAGCGTATTGTTGGCGAGACCAGTCGCCAGAGCAATATCTGTCACAGTTGCACAGCCAGTTTCACTATTCCATAAAACCGCTAAAATCTTTCCCTGTTCACTCCGATAAAGAGCCTCAGGATCCTGACTCAGTAACTTTTGAAAAATCCGCCCATTTAACAAACGAATATGGTGGGCAACTAAATGACTATCTTTCATGATCTCTCCAATTTATTTCTATATCGAGTTGTTTTTATTGTAACACCTGCCATTCCATCTGTCAACTATTTCGATTTAGAAATAATTTTCACCAACAAAAAAAGACCTCCTACCTAGAGTAGAAGATCTTCACTATTTATTAACTTAATCTGTCATTTCGGACACCAAGGTTCGATGTTCCAGTGGTAAACTGCACATAACCAGCAAGAAGATAAATCCTGACTGTACCCAGAAGAGAGCCAAGTCAAAAATTCCATGTACAGCGACTACTGTAAGGAAGGAGAGATAAAGACCGATAATTGGTCGTTTACCAGACTCCTGACTCATATCCATCATCATGTGAACCGGAATCACCGAAGAAATGGATAGGAGAATGGTTCCAATCAAACCATAACTTAAAATAGTATCGATGTAAAGACTATGCGCGTGCTCGTGGTAAGGTGCATGGATTCTCGGATAGGAATTCATATAGGTCAGCGGACCCTCACCCCAGATCGGATTTTGTTTAAACAAAGTCATACCCGCATTCCAAATTGAAACACGCTCTTCCATTGAAGAATCTAGGGTTCCCATACGGACACCCAAATCACTTGAGAAGAGGAAACAAAGTCCAATCCCGAAAACTCCAATACTGAGCCAGAAGGCACGCCAGTTTTTAATGGTTGTAAAGAGATAAATGATGGCACCAGCGATGATGGCAGGAAAGGCTGTTCTATTTTGCGTAAAATTCAAACCAAATAGATTCACAAAACCTGCTAGCACACAAAAGATTTTCAACCATCTTAACTTCGTCGTTGTAAAGAGATAAAAAGCTATCATAATACAGAAGCAACAGATAATTCCATAGTAGTTAGGATTAAAGAAGGTGACCTCTGCACGGTTCTGGTGCCATACTTGCATATTTGGCGAAAGAAAAGCATAGTTAAATTTCTTTACAATTTGGAAATGCTCCAAGGTAGCAAAAGCCGCAGAGAGCACACTACCAAACAAGATTGTCTGCAGTATCAGTCGAAAGAAAGCATGTGTCAGACGTTTCTGGTAATAACTAAAGAAAACGAGGAAGAGAAACATCAGTAAAGATGCAACCAATCCAAGCCAGTTCTTGGCAACGATAGAGATGACACTACTGTAGGCAATAAAAAAGAGAAGTACAGGATGTTTGATTAATCCTTTGATAATTCCCTTCATCTCCCCAGTAACAAGTAAACCGATCAAATATAAAGCAAAGAGCGCTAAGAACAAATAAAAAGGTAAAAAGATACTTATGATCATCAAATACAAAAAGAAATCTTTTTTCGAAAGCCCTCTTATCTTATCCAGTAATCCAATTGATTTCAAAACGGATCCTTTCTGTTCTGGATTTCTCCAGAAGATAAATGCTAAACTATCTTTATATTTTACCATTTTTTCCGTCATTTGGGAACTATGAACACGTTTTCGCCACAAAAAAACTGTTTCATTAATATAGCACTAGAACTGAATTTTTCTGCCGTTTTCTAATACTTGATAGGTCTGACTTTGCAAATCAATTTCTGCTACTGCTATTACGGACTTGTCTTTATTTTGACGTTTGATTACAATGCTGTGAGCTGTTGGTGTTTCTATCTCAATAGTCCCTTCTAGGTCAAAGGCCTCTGACCGATTACGGAAAGAAAATAGATTGAGAAGAGACTTCACCACAGGACGTCGAACTTCTTCTGCTATTTCCTCATTACTATAGTAATGACGATTAATATTTCGACCTTCTTTGGTTTCTTCTAATAATTTCAAGTCATTTTTTCCTACTAGTAGCCCCACATAGTAGACCTGAGGAATGCCTGGAGCAAAAGCTTGAATTAAACGGGCAAGGAAATACTTAACATCATCATCTCCAAGCGCAGAATAGTAGGTTGAATTGATTTGGTAGATATCTAGATTGTTATACTCTGCACTAGAGTACTTACGTTTGACATTCGCTCCAACCTTATAGAGCTCATTTGAAGCATAGTCAATTTCATCATCAGTCAGGATATCCTTGACATCCACCACTCCAATCCCATCATGGGTATCTAGTGTCGTAAATTGCTTCATCGGGCTCATCTTTAACCACTTAGCTAAGCGCTCTGTTCTGGAACTGTAAAGAGTATAAAGGGTCACCATTGGAAGGGCAAAATCGTAAACATAGTAATCATGGTCCGCTATTTTAAACTGAATCGAATAGTGTTCATGAATCTCAGGTAAGAGCTCTGTCCCATACTCAGTAGCGATATCTCGGACTTTATCCAGCAAATCCCAAATATCTGGTTCCACAAAGAAATCATTGGTATCCAATTTCTTCACTGCATAAGCAAAGGCATCTAGACGAATCAAATCACACCCGTTACTTGCTAGATGTTGAATCGTCTTACGGATAAATGCCATCGTTACTTCTTTGGTCACATCAAGATCAATCTGCTCCTCACCAAAGGTATTCCACAAATGTTCTACTGAACCATCTGCAAAAAGAATCTCTTGCTTTGGTGCACGATCCTTACGTTTGTAAATTAAATCTACATCAGCTTGTGTCGGACGATTTTCTGGCCAAAAATTGTCCCAGTTTAAAAAGAGATCTTTAAATTCACTAGCTTCATGTTTTTCTTGATAGTCCTTATAATATTTAGATTGACGAGAAATATGGTTAATCATAAAGTCAAACATAAGATAATATTTCTCACCTAAACGCTTAACATCCTCCCAATCACCAAACGCTGGATCCACTTCATCATAGTCCACTGGTGCAAATCCACGATCACCTGTTGACGGGAAAAATGGTAGAAGGTGAACTCCCCCAATAGCATCGCCAAAATGTTCTTCCAAATTCTCATACAAGTCTTTAAGGTTATTTCCAAGACTATCTGAGTAAGTAATCAACATAGTTTTATTTTGAATGGTCATAGATGGTCTCCTTTTTCTGATGAAAGCCAAGTCTTATATGACCTGGCTTCGTAAATGAAAGATATTTTTAGATTTTTGTTCACTTCGAACTCGGACTAATATAGACTGCAAGCAACTAAATACGACTTTCTTTTTTCTACATAGAATTGTCAACAAGCTGAACTGTTCCTCTATGTATGGAATTATAAATTCCCTAAGCACTTTCTTACTTCACTGCCCCGTTACTCATTCCTGAAATGATATGTTTTTGGAAGATGAGGTAGACAATGGTTATCGTTACAATACCCACAATATAAGATGCAAAACTTGGACCATAGTCATTGAAGTACTGACCTTGGTAGTTGTATTGGAAGAGAGGTAAAGTCCACATCTTGGAATCCTTATTCAGAATCAATAGTGGCAACATAAAGTCATTCCAGAACCAGAGAGCATTGATAATCAAAGTTGTCGCATGCATGGGCTTCAACATTGGAAAAATGATTCGACGATAAGTTGTAAAACGATCAGCCCCATCAATTTCAGCAGCTTCATCCAAACTATCCGGTACACTGATTTTTATATAACCAACATACAAGAAGAGAGTCTGTGGAATAGCATAAGTTAGGTAGAGTATTACTAGCCCCCACATATTTGCTAGACCGAGTTTACTCATCATAACTGTGATGGGAATCATAATCACCTGAAATGGAACAAATATCCCTAAAATCAAGAGTGAATACATAATTGCAAAGGCTTTTTTCTTGGACATATTTCGAGCAATGGAATAAGCTGCAGCTGGTATAAAGAGAGCTACTACAATCAATGATAACACCGTAATAACTGCTGAATTCCAGAAATAGCCTCCAATCCCATCCGAAATCAATCGTTCATAATTACTTAAGGTAAAAGGATTGGGCAAACTAAAGAAATGATTCATGATATCCTTAGTTGTTTTGAAAGAACTAAATACTGTTACCAACAAAGGAACAAGTATAAGAATACCACCGACTATCAAGAGGACATATTTCCAAAACTGATTCAATTTTTCTTCTTTTTTCATGTGTAGGACTCCTCTATTAGATTTCAAATTTCTTTGATAGTTTAATTTGGATCAGAGAAACAATTCCAATAATTAAGAATAAAATCAAGGCAATTGCATTCGCATATCCATATTGATTACTCTTGAAAGCATAGTTATAGACTAAAAGTCCAAGAGACGTTGTAGCATTATTTGGACCACCACTCGTCAACGCAAATATCTGGTCAAAGGCTGTCAAACCGGACTTAAGGGCCAGAATAAAAACCATAGAGATCGTTGGCAGTAAATAGGGCAATTCAATCTTCCAAAAGGTTTGCTTGCTTGTTGCACCATCAATTGATGCCGCCTCTAAAATATCATTTGGAATACTCTGAAGACCAGCAAGAAAGAGAATAATTGGCATTGCTACTCCTTGCCATAGAAGAACAAAAATAGTTGCCACTACCGCTCCGACAGGTGTCCCCAATAGACTCTCTTCTAAAAAGCTAATTCCTAAAATTTTTCCAATCGTTGGAAGACCATAGTTGAAGAATTGTTTAAAAATCAAGGAAACTGTCAAACCAGACAAAACAGCCGGGAAAAAGAACCAAGCTCTAAAGAAGGTCTGCCCCTTCATCTTAGAATTTAAGGCTCGTGCCACAACCACCCCAATTGTAATCTCACCAACAATCAATGCCAGAGTTAAAATCAAAGTAAAGGCTATGGCTGTGAAGAATTTCCCATCAATCATCAGCAATTTGTAGTTATTCAAACCAACAAATTTATAATTATAGGTCAATCCAGTCCAGTTAGTCAAACTATAGAAAGCACCTTGTACCATTGGAAAATAAAAGAAGATAGCTTGTAAAGCAAGCGGGATGAGCAAAAATGTCCAACCCCAGTATTTATTTAAAAATTTTCGAATAGCCATATCATCTTAACTCCTATTCTAGTCCAAATCTGCCTTCATTGGATTAAAGAAAGCATTGAGATTGTTTGCCATATTTTTCAGATTTTTATCCATCAGGTAACCTGCACTTAGATTAAAAAAGTCTTCTTCAGAGTTCCAGCGTTGGCCCAACCAAACATAATGTTTGTCCGTAAAAGCCAGTTTAGAAATAGCTGCAAGCGCTGAATCTTCTTTTTCCTGTATGCCTTTCACCGCAACTGGTGATCCATCTACATCATAGTATGACTGCATAGCTTTTGGACTAGTCATATAGCTGATAAATTCTTCGGTTTCTTTCGGATGTTTGGTAGTAGCTGAAGTTGATAATGCCATGTCCCCTGCACCAACAGTGACTTCTTTTCCTACTTCTTCTCCAGGAAAGGCAAACATCCCCACCTCAAATTTTGGATCCTGTTGATTAATTGCGGCTAATGCCCATGATCCTTGTGGCATCATCAAGGCTTTCTCACTCGAAAATGCTACCACCGCATCATTATAAGAGGCACCACGCCAACCATCTTGAGCATTATCTGCTAATAAATCGAGTCGTTCTGCATCTGCTTTTAAAATAGCATCATCTGCAGAAATAGCGTTTGGTTTTGAAAAGCGAAGGTAGTTATTAGCCGCGTCTCCACTACCCGTAAGAGTAATGAGAGAAAGTTGGTGGTAACCATTTAATGTCCAGCCTTCATTGCCTGCAACCGCAAACGGAGAATCTCCACTATCTTTTATCTTTTTGACAATCTCTTGAAACTCTTTAAAAGTCTTCGGTTCCTCAAGCCCTAATTCTTTAAACTTCGTTTTATTGTAATAGATTCCATAAAGGTTGGCCGTTAAAGGCACACTATAAATCTTGTTATTGATTGCATACTTTTCGGCATAGTCATTCTTGATGTTCTCAAGATAGGGTTTTCCTGTCATATCTGCAAAATAGCCTGCCTTCGCCCACTCCTGAAAATCCATATTTTGAGGATAGATATTAATAATATCTGGAACATCTCCTGATAAAATACGAGTCTTTAGCACAATTCCAGCTGAAGGTACTGTAGTCAGCTTCACATCAATATTAGGGTGTTCCTTTTCAAAATCATCCACTATCCTTTGCAAGGTATCTGCCATCTCGGTCTTCTGGTTAAAAAACTCAATCGTTACCTTACCATCAGCTGGTTGATTGTTCTGGCCACAAGCCACTAGGCCTAGTAAACTTGCCCCAGCTACTAAAAGAAAACCTGCTTTCTTATACCATTTCATTGGAATGCCTCCTTGATAAATTTATACGCTTTTATTATAGTCTCTTGAATTTATACTGTCTACTCAAGAAATCTCCTGGTGATAGGGTAACCGTTAAACCTGCATGCATGAGCTCTGCTCCCGAGTAAACAATGTTTGTCCCTTCCAGCTCATAAAGCCCTTCCACCTCTAAGTCTTTCAGTTTCAAGGTGGTTTCCATTGTTTCCACAACTGATAGGACTCGGACGTAGGTTACAATCGTTTGATTTCCATAGTTAAATTGTACAGCTGCTTCATTGGATTCAGCATTGGGATTGATTAACCTATACTGATTTCCCAACTGGACTACTGGTCGCAATTCTTTATACAAGTTCACCTGCTTAGCAATCTCAGCCTTCTCTTCATCTGATAAACTTGTCAAATCAAGCTCATACCCCAGATTTCCCATCATTGCCACATGACCACGAGTTTCCAATGGTGTCATTCGACCCATCTGATGATTTGGTACTGCTGACACATGAGCTCCCATAGAAATAGTTGGATAGAGATAGGATGAACCATATTGAATTGGTAAACGTGCAATAGCATCAGTATTATCACTAGCCCAGACTTGTGGGAAATAACGCATCATACCAAGATCATTTCGTCCACCACCACCAGAGCAGGACTCAAAGAGAATCTGACTGTGTTTCTCTGTCAGATAAGAAACGAGTTCGTAAAGCCCCAACATATACTGATGAGACTGCATCTGGGTTTCCAAGTAGGATGAACCATTCCCCAGATTAGTGATATTGCGGTTCATATCCCATTTGATGTAGTCAATTTTATGATGAGAGAGGAGTTCATCTAAAACATTTTTCAGATATTCTACTACCTGAGGATTGGCAAGATTAAGTACTAATTGATTTCTAGAATAGGTATGCTCATAACCTGGAACCTGAATAGCCCAGTCAGGATGTTTACGATACAAGTCGCTATCAACAGAAATCATCTCAGGTTCTAACCAAAGCCCAAACTGCAAACCTCTTTCATGGATCGCTGAAATCAGACTTTCAAGACTTCCACCCATTTTTTTCTCATTCACAACCCAATCACCTAAAGCACGATTATCATCAAAGCGATTACCAAACCACCCATCATCTAATACAAAAAGTTCTATTCCAACTTTCTTAGCTTCATCAGCTAGTTCTAACAGTTTTTCTCTCTGAAAGTCAAAGTAAGTAGCTTCCCAATTATTGATTAGAATTGGACGTTCTTTTTTAGAAAATCCACTTGGCATAATATGCTTAAGTACAAAATTCTGACTTTCATGACTAATACCAGTTAATCCCTTATCTGAATAGGTCACTAAAGCTACCGGTGTTTCAAAATTTTCCTCAGCATCTAACTTCCAAGAAAAGTTTTCTGGATTAATGCCAATAGCCACCCGAACTTCATTCAACTGATTCTTTTGGACAAAAGCTTCAAAGTTTCCACTATACATCAGTTGAATAGCAAACACATTCCCAGTATCCTCTGTAACTCCTTGATCACCTAATAGAAGAGCTGGTGTTTGAGCATGACCAGGAGCACCACGGTTCGAACTAATCGAAAAGATTCCTTGTTCTACCTGTTGACGTCGAACAGTCTTTTCACGAGCATAAGCTCCCTGCAGAGTTACTATTTCGTAAGCTGCAGCAGGAAAATCAGCCATAAAAGAAAAGTCCTTATGAATGACAACTTCCTGATTGCTATTATTCTCCAATTTGCTGTAACTAGCAATTGTCGCATCATTATCAAAAGCTGTATAATACAAAGTCAGACTAAGTTTAGCTTGAGAATCTTTTAAAATCAAGGCAAGCGTCTCTGTAGCATCCATGCTGTGAGGAGAAGGTAAGCCCTGTGGGCCATTCTGACCTTTTAAAATCTTTGCTTCTACAAATCGAAAGTCTGTTACTTCAGTTGCATCATGTTGAACCTGTAAAGTTGGTTTTCTAAAGTCACCCAAACCATGTTGTCCAAAAATTTGACGTTGCGTATCCAAACTAAAGGTTCGATTAGTAGCTGTTGGATTCCCTGAAAAAGCATGATCGCGTTCATAAACACTATTAGCACCTCTATAGTCCTTAATAGTCTTTCCTAAATGTTTTAATAGTAAGAACCCATCCCTATTTTCAATAATCAAACTTAAACCTTTACTCTCAACGTAAAATAGATTATTCTCTATCCGAATTCCCATAACTTGTACCTCATCGATTTCCTGATAAAATTTTAGCAAATAAAAGCGCTTTCTAAAATAGAAAAATGTCTCTAAAGTATGGTAAAATGTTAGGTAGGAGGTGCCCCATGCTCGTTTTTTCAGAATACCAGACTGGAACAATTGATCTTTCTCTTAGCTTTTACGGCTATGAAGAATGCACGCCTAACTACTCTTTTGGCCCAGCTATTCGAGATACCTATGTACTACATTATATTACTAAAGGAAAAGGTCAATTCCATTATAAGGGGAAAATTGTTGATTTAAAGGCAGGAGATTTCTTTTTACTAAAACCAGATGAATTAACATTCTATCAAGCAGATAGCCAGGATCCTTGGGCTTACTACTGGTTGGGGATCACTGGAGGGAGGGCACCTGACTACTTTGCTCTATCTCAAATTTCTGACCAATCCTACCTCATCCAGTCAAATAACTGTCATACACAGACAACTACAAAACTCATCTCAGATATTGTCCGCTTCGCTCAGATTACAAAATCTAATGAATTGGCTCAACTCCATATCATGGGACAACTCCATGAACTAATGTTTCATCTAGGAACGATTGCTCCCAATCAGAAAAAAGAGAATATTTCATCAACCCACCAGCTCTATCTTGACTGCAAACGATTAATTGATAATCACTATCCACAATCGCTCACCATTCAAGATTTAGCAAAAGAACTATCGGTTCACAGAAGTTACTTAACTAGTGTGTTTAAAGAATTTCACCAACTCTCTCCAAAAGAGTATTTACTTTTCGTTCGAATGAACCGTGCGCAACAGTTACTAGAGCACACCAATGAAACGATAAAAGTCATTGCGTATTCTGTGGGTTTTTCAGATCCACTACATTTCTCAAAAGCCTACAAGCAGTTTTTTCATAAAACACCTAGTCAAACTCGAAAAGAATACTCTCATTCCCTCTCAGCTAGAAAGGAAAATCAATGAAATCACACCAACTAGTCTACCAAATATTAGCTAGAGAAAACGATTATGTTAGCGGAGAAAAAATCGGAGAAGAACTGAATTTAAGCCGCACGTCCATATGGAAAGCAATCCAACGTCTTCAACAAGAAGGCCTAGAAATTGACAGTATCAAAAATAGAGGCTACAAGCTTATTCAAGGCGATCTGATATTACCTGATTTGATTCAGGAGAAAACCAACTTAATAGTTCGATACAAACCTGAGACCAAATCAACCCAAACAGATGCAAAAGAAGGGATTGAAGCTGGAAACAAAGGAAATACACTCTATCTAGCCAGCTGTCAAACAGCAGGTCGTGGACGCTTTCAACGTCCCTACTATTCTCCATCTCAGGGGGGGATCTATATGTCCCTGCATATTCAACCAAACCTTCCCTATGAAAAACTCCCATCTTATACTCTCCTTGTAGCTGCCGCGGTCTACAAGGCGATTAAAAATCTAACTATGATAGAAGTAGATATCAAATGGGTAAATGACATCTACTTTAAAAATAAAAAAATAGCAGGCATCCTCACCGAAGCAATGACATCAGTTGAGACAGGCTTGGTTACAGACGTCATTATCGGACTCGGTATAAATTTTTCTATAGCAGACTTCCCAGATGACCTAAAAGAAAAAGCAGGTAGCCTATTTACGGCACCTGCACCAATTAGTCGTAATGAGCTCATCAGCGAAATATGGAATTGTTTCTACAATACGGATTCAGATGAACTACTTTATATCTATAAAGAAAGATCAATCGTTCTTGGAAAAGAAGTTACCTTCCAGCTAGATGGAAAATTGAAAAAAGGTCTTGCAAAAGAAATCTCAGAATCTGGTCAACTTCAAGTCGAATTTGAAGATAAACATACTATCTGGCTAAATAGCGGAGAAATATCACTAACAAATTGCTAATAAACAAATCCCCCTTCTAAATCGTTAAAAGGGGGATTTGTTTACAAAAAAAGAGCCTAACAGCTCTCTTAACTCACGGAGAATGGGGGATTCGAACCCCCGCGCCGGTTACCCGACCTAACGATTTAGCAAACCGTCCTCTTCAGCCTCTTGAGTAATTCTCCTATTAATGGGCACGAGTGGACTCGAACCACCGACCTCACGCTTATCAGGCGTGCGCTCTAACCACCTGAGCTACGCGCCCAAGTTCAAAAACTTGGTATGAACTTTCGTTCAAAGCGGGTGACGAGAATCGAACTCGCGACAACAGCTTGGAAGGCTGTAGTTTTACCACTAAACTACACCCGCTTAAATGGGAGTTAACGGGATCGAACCGCTGACCCTCTGCTTGTAAGGCAGATGCTCTCCCAGCTGAGCTAAACTCCCAAATGGTCGTTTAACTCAGCCAACGGTGAGAAACTACGTTTCTCTTATCCGCCGATTGGAATCTCGAATACCTCTCGATTCCAACTAAGCTAAACTCCCAAATGAGCCTAGAATTAACTAGGCTCAATCTCTTGCTAAGCGACTACCTTATCTCACAGGGGGCAACCCCCAACTACTTCCGGCGTTCTAGGGCTTAACTGCTGTGTTCGGCATGGGTACAGGTGTATCTCCTAGGCTATCGTCACTT
>QWCK01000473.1_pt1 | contig 70133 bp, 42 predicted proteins | sample 1972571 | NCBI WGS metagenome assembly QWCK01 (sample SAMN09866710, study PRJNA288562) | Human gut metagenome isolate term2_stool, whole genome shotgun sequencing... | isolation source: gut | host: Homo sapiens | place: USA: California | reverse complement strand
CAGAGCAGCAGTCTGAGGCGACAACCACAGGTGTGTAAGTATCTCTCCTAACTAACGTAGTCTGTATTTCTACAGCTTAGTCTGTTGACGCATCGTACCCGAAAAGGCACTCAGTTTTTAGCTGAGTGCAGCGTCACTACAATTGATTAGAACGATGAGAACTTGAAGACTTTCGCCTTCTTATTCCCACGAGGGGGCACAAGGCCCCAATCTATAAAAAGAAAAATATGAGTTATTGGGTGCTTGAAGAATTGAACTTCAACTAAATACCATTACACCCACGAGGGTGGAAAGCCCACCCTATTAACTCTACGACTTTAGGAGTAGATTATCTAAAATTTAAGATAATCCGAGAGAGAGAACTTCAAGGAGTGACCTTTCGGTCTCCACATAAGGGGGAATTAAATCCCCCTAAAATCTTTTACATGCCCGGCACGTAAAAGAGTAAAGATGTTAATTCAGCCCTTGTAATATCCATGTGCGGTTTAAATGTTCCGTCAGGGAATCCTTTAATAACACCTGCATTTACAAGCTTAATAACTTCTGTTGGGTAAGTTGAAGTTGTAATATCTGTAATTTCTTTTGCAGAATTTCCAACGATACTATTGAAAAGGTGAGCAATTACATATGCTGTTTCTTCTCTTGTAATAGCTTCTGTTGTGATATTCTTACCTGCAAAAATATTTTCAGGCATTCTATCCATTGCATAGTTTACTTCTTCATAACCCCATTTATCTTTATCAGGCTCAATATTGTAATCGCCTGATTTAATATTTACACGAGATTCGTTTTGTTTTGCAAATCTACCCATAATTGCAAGGGTTTCTTTGATAGTAATACGATTGTCCGGTTTAAATGTTCCGTCATCATATCCTGTAATAACACCACGACCAGCCATTTGTCTAATTAAAGACTCTGCCCAGTGACCTGAAATATCAGAAAGTGCATTTGCATTCACTGTATTGTCTTTAGCTTCTGCTTTCTTTTCAGCTTCACCTTTCTTAAATACAACGTCGTAAGATTTGTCGTCTTTAAGGTTTACAATTTCAACCTTTAATTCATCAACATCTTTGCCGTCTTTGTCTTTAAATGAAAGTTCATCTGTAAGCTTTCTATATTCACCGTTTACAATTGCTACAAATTGTATTGGGTTTGCATCTTCATCGCCATGATACAATGTTAAGTCAAGAGCATCAATAGCTTTAAATGTTTCTTTTTCAACTTTAATTTCTTTATCTTTTAATTTATAATCACGAACGTTATTTGTTCCATCATTAACAATTACAGACAAAGTGAGTGTTGATTTAGATTCTGTGTCTGTTACAGTTACAAGGAATGAACCTGATTCTGCAAACTTATGAACACCTGTATAAGGAATATCTGTTGTTCCTTCTTTACCTACTTCTTCTACAGTCCATCTTAGGTTTCTTGTATTAAATTGTTTAAATGTTTTAATGATATAATCTTTAAATTCATTAAACAAATCTACAACGCTATTCTTATCAACAATAATTAAATCTTTATATTTATCGTTATCGCTGAAGTTAAAGTGTGTAGCTTCCTTAAGTGCTTTTTGAATATCAGCAGGAACTGTATTTGTAAGTGGGACATTGTCCTTGTCTACCTTAATTTGGAATGGAGATTGATTTTTGTTCTTATCTACAACTAGAATATTAACAGTTGAAGGAACATCTACATCAATTCTATAGTCATTCTTATTAATTCTTGTATATCTGTCGAGTTCAAGGCCCTTTACTTGTCCAAAGATTTGACCGAAGTCAACACCTGTCCAAGTATCTTTCTTTTCATTTGTGTATGAGAAATATGTTCCATATCCACCATCACTTGGAAGAAGTCTCGGTTCTCTTTCTCCTTTATATGCCCAGTAAATCTTGTCTACTCCGGCAGGAGCATCGATATTAAGGATAAGCCCTCCATCATATGTGTAAGCATAATTAAGAACAGGAGCACCGGCTTTTGGAGTTACTAAAGATTTTGTTCCGTTAATAACTCTATTGCCATCCCTATAAAGGTTAATGTCTACCTTAATTGTTTTTCCTTCGCCTTCCCAAGGAACTGAAACTTGTGTAAGTTTAGATACAACAAATTCTTTTCTCATAATTCCTTTTTCGCCCGTGATTGAAACTCTTGCTTCAAATGGAACATTAGGAGTTGGAAGTTCAATGTCGATGAGTCCGTTATGCGGTGCTGTTACAATCTTAACACCTTTTTTGAAATCATCCACTGCTTTTTCTACTGCACTTTTTTCGTCTTCAGTCTTCTTTTCGAGTGCCTTAATAGCATCAACAAGACCGTTAAACTTATCCATTGTTTCTTTTGAAACTTTAGATTTTGCGAGTTCAGATAAGCCTTTGTAAAGTGCGGATGCTTCATCAACCATATCCTTGTTTGCAAGTGTTACCTTTTCTTTATTTGGAAGTACACTTACAAAAAATTCAAAGTTCTTAGCATCTTCGATTGCCTTTTGTTCTTCTTTAGAGATTTCAGGTTCTTTATCTTCAGGTTTCTCTGCCGGTTTTTCAGCTTCTTTCATAACTTCATCGAAGTTAAATGTAAGAATTGAGCCATCCGATAGAGGTACTGTGATAAGGCCTCCCGAGATATTAATTTCTCCCTTTACTTCGACCTTTTCTTCTTTGCCTTCATTATAAGCTGTTAAAATTTCTGCAAGTTTAGCATTAATATTTTCTACAACTTTTTCTTGTTCTTCTTGGGTTAAGTTTTCTTTATTAACCACTTCTACAATTGGTAACTTATAGTCACCTTCAATTTCCTTAGCTGCTCCTTTGTCGCCTGTAGCTGCAAAAAGGTTTGCAGACGGAAATGCCATGAGTGCTGCAATGGCACTAACTAATAGTTTTTGTTTCTTCATAAAATTCGTTTTTCGGGGAGATAATATTTCTCGCCCTTACTTCCTCCTTTTTCAAAGTATGGTTTAATTATACCACATTCTTATCTCTTGTGTCAACACTTTTTAAGGCATGTAATAAAAATGTAATATTGCATGAGTCTTAACACAAAAATCTATGTTATTTGAGGGGCAGATTTAGTTCCACCCCATCAACTTAAATATATTATACCATAAATCTTTCCTTGTGTCAACATTTTCTAGCATTTTTTAATTAAATGCTAAAAATTTCTTTTCTTTTCTTTAATTCAAATAACACTAATAGTAGAAGCAAGAACATAGATACCATTATATAAGGAAGAACTCCATATGTTCCTGCTTGTGGAATTTGAATCATTACTTCATATCCATAATAGGTGATATCGGCAGGTTCATTTGGCGGTACATCCACCACCTTTTCATTAGGTACATAATCATCGTACTTCTTAGGACAAGGAATAGGTTTTCCATCCTTCTTACACTTGTTGCACTTCTCATCAATTCCAAGCTCTTTAATATAAACTGCTTCCATTGTTTCAAGCGAATATGAAGCCTTACCGTTTTCATCAGTTACAATTGTTGCAATTAACGAATTGTCTGATTTTTTATAGATTCCATATTTAATACAAGGCATAGGTTCATTGTCGCCATCGTGGATTTTTGTGATATTAATATTTCTATCAGGTACATAATATATTGTAACAACATTGTCCTTGTCATTCGGTTTTACCTCATGAGGGATTTCCTTTTTACCTGTTTCTTCCTTATATCCTGGAATATTAGGTACAAGAATATTTATCGTTTCACCAACCGGTTTGTCTTTTATTGTTTCTTCCGGTTTTACAGGTTTTCCTGTATTTTTATCAATATATTTAACTGTTATATCCTTCTTTACTTTAGGAAGTTTTATAATTACTTCCGCTTTATTATCCACAAACTTAGGAACATCTACTCCGTCTTTAATAAGAGACGCATCATAATCTTTTGGAACATTATCCAAGAATACCTTATACTTCTTAAGACTTGATTTTTGAGTAAATTCTACATCGTCACCTGTTTTTTCTTCATCTAACTCATCATTTGCATTTAATTTTACAGTAACGACTTTTAAATCTGTGACCTGCTCTCCTTTTTCATTTAATACCTTAACTGTAATTATGGCATCCCCGGCACATGAACCGGAAGTATTTATTACATAATAAGGTGAAACAGATTTAAGAGGTGTATCTTTCTTGTTTACAAAGATATTTAAGTCTCTGAGTTCCTTATCGCTCATACTTGTCCCTTTAAATCCTTGGTTATTAACAGCAAATGCACTTATATTAGGCTTTGTATAATCCATTCCCTCTACAGGTTCTACTGTAGGTGGTAGGTCAATACATTCAAATCCATTATAAGCAAGAGCTGTCGGTCCAATTGTTGTAATCGGATTCTTTCTTAAATCAAGAGAACCTCTAAAATAATGGTTAGCAAGGGCAAGGTTTCCAATGGTTTTAAGACTTTCATTATTATCAATTAAGAGCGAGTTCATTCCTCTATATTCTGTATTATCCTTTTTAAATGAATTAAAAGGTATTTCATAGATTGCATTTTTTAGTGAGGCGGAGTTTAAAAAAGCTCCTAAAGCAATCTCTTCTAATAATGGATTATCTTTAATGATTAAGTCACCATAAAATACAGCTGCATTAAATGCTTGAATATCAATCTTCTTTAATTTCGGGTTTTCACTAATTGTGATTCCGTTTTGATTTTTGTCTCCCGCAAATTGGAATGATGAACGACCGATAAGCTCTAAGTTAGGTAAACCCTTAATTAAAAGAGGTGATGTGAGAGGATTACCTGAAAAAGCCAGCTTTTCAATATTTACTAAAGCTTTTGCATTCCTAAAGTCAATATCGTTTAATTTCGCATCAAAAAATGCAGATTCCGAGACATTTAAAAGATTTTCATTTAATACAAGAGTTCCATTTACTCCTGACCTGTTAAATGCAGATAACAAAACATTTTGAAGATTTGGTGCATTTACATTAAAATCAAGTTCTGAGTTAAAATTATTATCCATAAATGCATACTCTTCAATTGTTTTAAGTTTTGGTAAGGATTTAAATGTAAGTCCTGTAAATCCGTTTTGACATACCTTTTCTCTCGATTCTTTAAGCTGGAATGTTCTTGTAATTCTCATTCCATTTTCAAGTACATAATTTCCGCTTTCATCTCTTTCGTATTTACCTATAATACCATCGTGAGTGAAAGCTTGTGCACCGATTTTTGTAAGAGAAGGTAAGTTTTCGAGTACAAGGTTTCCTTTATAATATGGAGCCTCTACCCCTTCTTCGACATTAAAGTAGTTTGTAAGTTCTTTATCTTCGCCTGTTCCCATGCTTGTAATTAAAACATCCCCATTTAAAAACGATGAATGGTCAATTACTTCTAAAGCAGGGTTATCCTTAATTATAACATCGCCTGTGAATGCATTATTTGAAAATGCATAAGGACTTATCGTTTTTAAAGATTTGTTATTTTCGATTTCAATATTTCCCGCTTGAGGGGTCTTTCCGCTTGCCGCATAAAAAGCCCCAACTCCAATAGTTTCAAGGGCAGCTTTATTCTTTAGAATAATACTGTCTTTTAAATTGATTCCTGCAAACGCAAAGTCTCCGATTGATTTAAGGTCAGTATCCTCAGCCCCTGTTCCAACATCAGAGTGGAATAAAAGGGTTTCAATAGGATTTCTAAAGAAAGCCATTTTCCCGATTGTTTCTACACCTGACAAAATTCCCACATATTTATAACCTGAATAATTAGGCTTTCCAAGTGGGATTCTCTCCATTGTATCAGCATCTAAAAGACCTACATCTTCTTCTTTGCCACCATAAAAGGCGAAATCAGCGATATTAATCTTACCGCCGTTTTCTGCTCTAAATTCTAGAGCTGAAGCATTAGCGTTTTCATTTGCAGACAAGGCAAAAGCATATTTACCTATATTAATATTTCCACCGTTTGAACTAAATGTAGCGTGTTCAATAGAGCATCCTGCAAAAGCACCCATCTTAATATCTAAGTTACTATTTGTTGTAACAACAAGATTTACAACCTTTAGTCTAAAGAAGGCTAGCTCTTGAATTTCTCTGTATGAATCAGGAATTTCTACAATAAAATTATTTGTAAGGCCCATTCCTTCGGTTGCATTTGAAAAGGCAGAGTTCGAAACTCCTGTAACAGCCCTTCCTTGTGGGTCAAACTCAGGGAGTTTCAAGATAACATCGCCTGAAGCCTTAATTTTGTTTATTGCTTCATCTGTAAAAGTCATAATAAGACCGTTTTGATAATAGAAGTCATCCGGAGTTGTTGTATAGGTAGAGCCGGCACCGACATTTATCGGTGTTGCCTCTCTTCCAATTTCCAAATCCCCGGCTTTTAATGCTTCTTCTTTCGCTACAACCTCATCAAGCTTTTCTACTTCTTCGTTCATTATCGGCTTTAATACCTTCACGGCATCTTCTTCAGCAAACAAACTAATGTTTACTGAAATAAGCATAAATACCGCTAAAATAAGGGAAATATATTTCTTATTTTTAAACATATTATTCTCCCTTCAATTAATTAGATTCTTTGTCTTTTCTGGTCTTTTTCATTAAAATATAAGCACCAACTAAAAGAACAATTCCTCCACATAAAAGAACCCAGTCACTTGTAAATGTACCGTCACCTGTCTTAGGGTTTGTAGTCTTAGGCTCAATAATTGGCTTTTCTTGCGTTTTAGGCTCATCCTTAATTACAGGCGGTTCTTCCTCTTTCGGTTCATCTTTTTTGATTTCTTTTCTTGCTGTTAGAAGAATTGGAGAGCCTTCGTCTTTAGGTTCTTCCTTCTTTGGTTCTTCCTTTTTAGGTTCCTCTTTCTTCTTTTCTTCAGGTTTATATGTGTACCATACAATAGGTTGTTCTATTTTTTCCGATTTCATATCGAGTTGAACGAATTTTTGAAGTTTTCCGTTCTCATCGTAGTGCGGAAGTGTTAAAACAACACCTTCTTTAATTTGCGGTACAAAACCATCTGTAGTTTTAACCTCTTTAATTGTATAAACACCTTTCTCGAGTGAAACACTTGTTCCATCCACAGTGTCAACAATAACTCTTATGGCTTCACCTGTATCATTATTTGTGATTGTATATTCAGGCTTACCACCGCTTTTTACTTGATATGAAGACTTAAGATTAAGTTCATACAAGGTTTTTACTTGGTCTTCTCCTTCCGCCTTTGGGTTAATTGATGTAAAAACACCAAAAAGGCTAATGAAGGATAACAAAAGACACATAAATTTAAATGTTTTTGTTTTCATAAATAAATTTCCTCCTTACTATTAATTACATATATTTTATAAATAATATTGAAAATAAATGAATTTGGATTAACGGTCAAAAAAGCCTGCTTTTTAGGTAGTGTTTTTAAAAAATATAAAATCTCTTTTTTATTTAATTATTACTATAAAGGAAAAAGAACAAAAGACAAAATGTCAAATAAAATTAAGGAGGCTATATTATGAGCAAACTGAACAATTTCGGTATATCCGAAGTAAAAGAAGAAGATTTAATGGATGAACTTAACCAAAAGTTAAGACACAACGGAGTTTTAGTATCTCCACACATCAAAGGCGGAAACAAAGAGGTCGATGTAAGGACAGTTGTTTCAAACGAAGAAGAGATTAGGGAATTTTTATCGGGTCACTACAAGGGCTCTAAAATTTCTTTTTTAAGTGACTCTGAAAGAGCAGCGTTAAAACAAGAAAAGAACTATGTATTTAGAACTCTAAGAGGTTACACTTTATCTGACAAGATGTATTTTCTAACATTTGATTCTTACAGAAGATTCAGTAAGGAATTTAATGAATCTAAAGAAAGATACCAAAAAATTGTAGAAAATCTCGTTTCAAACTTCGATAATATCGAAGAAAGATTTAGAACAAATGTTTTGAATTACCTTGAAGAAAGTATAAGCTCTAAAGAAAAAAGAGAAGGTATTTGGAATAAAATCAAAAGAAGTATTCCTCAAACGAAAGTTCAATTTCAAAAAGAATTTGAATTTACATTAGATGCATTCCTGTTTCAAGGGGTGGATAACAATCTACTCCAAAATATTAATGTAGATGAAGAAATTCTTGAAGCACTGAAATCTTCGCAAGAAAAGAATATTTGGGATTTAGCCCACGATATGTTCTCGAAACTTTCAAGCATCACTTTATGTGAAGCCGAAAAAATGCTTAACTCGAAAACAATGAATGAAGGAACTCTTGAAAAAGCCATTTACAAGTTGAATGATTTTAACTTTATGGAAAGTAAAGATATTCTTGAATGGAAGAAGGAACTCGAAGATGTAAAAGGAAAATCAAAAGAAACACAAGCTGAAAATGCAGAGTATTTAATATACCGAGTATGGAAGTTTGTAAAAGAAAATGATTTGGAAAGAACTGTAATAGTTCCAAAGGGTCTGGAAATTAATTATCTGGACAGTTTGCTTAATATATATTAAGCAAGAAAAAAAGAGCCTGCTTTTTTAGGCTCTTATTTTTTTATCTACTGCCTCCACCGGAACCGCCGCCGGATGAACCGCCGCCACCACCGGATGATGAGAATCCACCGCTGCCCGATGAACGACTTCTTTGAACTGCGGCTGAGTATCCTGAACTTGCAGAGGAACTAAAACTATCAGCAAACATTACATACTGTGCTGTTCTTACTGTTCCGTATGTTGGAGATGTAGGGTCTTCTGCAAATACATAACTTGGAACTAGTTTTTCAAACTGTTTCTCAACTTCACTTGCAATGCCAAAGAGTGATGCAAAAATTAAATAATAATCCCACAATGTTACCTCTTTAGGCTCTCTTTCATTAATGATTGTAAATTCTTCTAAATACTTTTTAAATCCAAATGTATTTATATATGATTCTTTTCCGTTTTCGGTAAAGGAAAATCTCTTGCCTTTTTCATCATATTCAATTAGACCTTCTGCTTCAAGATAAACCTTTACATCATCTTTAGAGTCTTCAACCATTTCTTTTATCTTCTTATAACGTTTTTCTACATATTTCTTTAAATTGTTTCTTGTGAGGATTCCGTTTTTAGATGCATCACGAAGAATATTCCATGTTTCTTCTTCAAGTGTTGACTCGAATTTTACAGGGTCATTATTAAGCTCCAGTTTGTTATCTTTTACTCTGTCTTCAATAATAGGGTTAATATTTCCTGACTTTATCCATTTTAATATAAAGGCTGATAAAAAATCTAAATTAGTTTGTGAACTCATATAGTTTTTCATGTCATACATAAAATAAGTTTCTGCTATACTACCGCTAAATGGAATTTCTCTTGAAAAATGGTCTTTTTCTATCTTTATATCCTTAATATTCTTCGCAACATATTTATTCCTTCTCTCATCCATCAGTTTTTTTATAAAGGTAAAAATAAGAAAAGGCGGAAGCATTCTTAAAAGCACATTAATTACTTTAAATAAGTAATCAAACCATTTCCAGTCTCCGTCATCACCGTCCGGATTTAAATCATAATCAGACCCTTTAAAAGCCTGCTTTTTTATCTCCTCAACAGTTCTACTATCAGCTCTTAACTTACTATTATCAGAGCCTTGCATTGTAGAAAGAATAGTTACATATCTATTTGAACTACCAAAGTCTACATAATCTGTTTTAAAGTCATTGTCATTAAATGGCTTTAAATCGCCTAAAAATCCAAATCCCCAGATTTTAGTATCTGCTTTTTTATCGTCTACATTTAAAGTAAGTGCAATTTTTCTAGGTGCCGGGTTCATAGAGTCATTTACAACCTTTTGAAATATGAAAGGTACTCCATCTGCCGATTTTTTAACAGCTTCTGTTAAATCATAGCTAATCTCGTAAACAACTCTTCCCATACTTGATTTACCAAAGCAAATTTCAGGGTATCCATTAGAAAAATTAAGACCCGCTTTAAAAGCTTTTTCATTAAATGAAGCATTTATATCCCAATCATCCGAGGTTTCAAATTCTATAAAATTAGTATCTGTTTCAGGAATATAAGCTCTTACCCTTAAATTTTCAATACTTTGTCCATTTAATTCCTGCATAGGTATATACCACTCTGTTCCATCTTCATTATTAACGGACCAAAGCTGACTTAAATGAAGGGTAGTATCACCCTCATATACATTTAATTTTGTGTTAATAAGAGCAATGTCGTCACTACTTAAACCCTCTGATTCTTGGTATGCATTTAAAATCTCTTCATTAGTCCATATATCGTTTTCAGCAAAACTTCTAAAAGGAATGATTAAAAGAACGAGAGAGAGAAGTAGTACAAAAAGCTTATTTTTTTTCATGCCTACCTCCTAATTACCAACAAATCCAATAAAGGAGATTATTCCGCCACTAACTGTTATAACAAAGTGTGGATGAGTACAATCTATTTCTAACAACGTTTTTTCTTCAGGAATCATTGCGGTTAGCTCCATTCTCATCTCTGTTACTGCTTTTGCCTCTATTTCTTCTTCATCCATCCTCATTTTTGCAACTTGAGTAATTTTACTTATTTGAAGAGGTGTAGAGTCAACACCAATTCTTTTTATAGTATCTCTCTCATTAAATGGACTAAATAATTCACTTCCACCGTTGTCCTTCTCTACCTCATCAAGTTCAATTCTTGACTCTATATCCATCTTAGGAACAGCGACAAAAACTGTGTCATAATATTTTGCTTTAGAGTTAGAATTTTCATTCTTAAATTCATGAATATCTCTAACGATATTTGGAATATTCTTAGCAACTTCTTTTAAAGATTCATTATCCCATTTTTTAGGGGAAATGAAGTATACAAACGAGTCTTCATTTTTTGATTCTAAAGCCTTAGCTCCTGCTGTCACAAGTTCATCTGCATAACCAATTTTTAAAAGGTCGCCCGCCTGCATAATATCTTTTTTAACGGTACTGTTATCAAGTGTGGTAAAGTCCCCTTCTTGGGTCATATCTTTCTCAAACGGCTCTTTCCACTTGCCGAAAAATCTTGTTGCATTAACTATTACAGAAGCTAGGCTTTCATCATAATCAGGAGCTAGTAAAACCTCGTTTAATACTCTATTTTGTAAATCCTTTGATGTTTCTTCAGCTTCAGACAAGTCTTCACCCTTCTTAAAGCTTACTACTTTAAATCGTTCATCATCAGTTTCAAACATATCTTTATTGAGCATAGTAACGGTATCAGTAGTTATATTTGAAGGTGTAGAGAGAGTTGAATAAGAAACCTTTCCAATGTATTTATTATCTCTAAAATCCTCAGTCAAATTACCCAAGCCTTCAAAAGCTTTCTTATATGAATAAGGAGAATATACTAAATGACCATCTTCTTTAGTCTTTAACCAATTATTAAAAACCCTTTCGTAAGAAGTACCAACAAAGTCGTTATAGTCCTTTAAGCCAAGTTCTTCTTTAACCTCATTTACTTCTTTTGTTTTTTTAACTTCATTCACTTCTTTTTTTATTTCTTCTGTCGTTTCTTCTTTTTTAATTTCTTCCTTATCTACTTTTTTATTTTCCTTTTTCTCTACTTTTTTATCTTCTTGTTTTTCTATCTTCTTTTCCGGTGCCACTACAGGTTTTTCTTTTAGAGTAGGCTCTTTCTTGCAACCTATAGCAAGCATTGCTGTTACCAGCATTAATACAAAAAGCTTATTTTTCTTCATAAAATCCTCCTTATATAAAAGAAATCCCCTTTAATAAAAATACCAAAGGGGATTAACAAACCTCTTCCCTATGGATACTAGAGGTCTAAATCAGGCATATTAACGGACTCATCCTTAAATTCAAGGTAGTCCTTTCTTTCAAAGTTAAGCATACCCGCAACAATATTAGTTGGAAATTGTCTAATCTTTCTATTATATTTGGTTGCACAATCATTGTATACTTGTCTTGACATTCTTACCTTATTTTCAAAATCATTAATGGAATCCATAGTTTTTCCATAAAGTGCATCTGCTTTAAGTTCAGGATATGCTTCAACTACAACATTAAGACCCTTTATGATTTCATTATAAGCCTTTTCGTTTTCTATAGCATCATTTGCTGATTTAACAGGTTGTCCACTTCTTGCTTGTGCAAGATTTACATAAGTTTCCGCTTCATGACCTGCATAGCCTTTTGCAGCTTTTGCAAGCTGAATAAGAGTATCAAACCTTGATTTTTGTTGAACTCCAATATTTGATAAGGAGTTTTCAATCTTTTCATCCAAAGAAACAAGTGCTCTTTGCGTGCTTGCTACATAAAGTCCGATAAGGACTACTAAAACAATTAAAATAATTACTGCTACCATAAAAACCTCCGTTGCGGGAACCACATTCCTTTAGGGGTGTGGATGAGCAATGATTAACAATCCTACTTCTATATGTGATGTTATGCTCCTTTTTTTAGAGTGCCACCCATAAAACTTGTAAATCTTCTTATATAGTATGTAGTTCCCTATTTTTATTTTTTACCATATAAGAAAATACTTAAACTTTTAGGATATTTTAGTTCTTATACATAATGTTGTACTTCTTGCAGATAATCTAATTAAATTAGACACCTTAACAGTTTTAAACCCTCTAGGCATATATGAAAAATCTATTTTTTCTTTATAAATATTTTCAAGTTCAAACACGCCTCTGGTTCTTCTAGCTTTAATGAAGTATTCTGTTCCCATGTATAAAACCTTATCCCATTTTCTAAATCCGTGAATTTTACCCATATTAATTTTTCTTTCGCTCCTAAGACCTTTAGCAAGTTTATATTCGCTTTTAGCTATATGCCGTTTTAAATACAGGTCGCAATTAAATTTAATGCTTTTACCTTCTGATGAAATAACAGCAGCATCAATATAATGGGTTTTATCAAGCCCTAAAGTCCATCTGTTTTGTTTTGTTATATATCCAAAGGTCTCTATTGCCTCCGGATACTCTTTTAATAACATGCTTCTAATCACACTCATTTGAGTAGCATGTTTTAGGGACGATTTCTTTTTACCCTTAACCTTAAGTTCTATTTTACCTTTGTGTAAATTGTGATGACAATCTTCGCATAAAGTAATCAGATTCTCTAAATCATCACTACCACCTTGAGAGCGATATTTTATATGATGAACCTCAAGCCTTGTATTTTTAGCTCCACATATTTGACATGTATAATTATCTCTATCTAATGCATGAGCTCTTGCATTTGCATACCCATAGTTTATACCTCTCTGATAACCCCAACCTTTAACATTTGGGTTTTTAAGCTTATGTGTATCGAATGAGCCAGTCTCAAGTACCAAATGCTTGATTGGTAATATACTTTTTATAAACTCAATCTCTCTTACATGAGAGTCGAATTTGCTTTTTAACGTGGGACTATATCTTCCTTTCTTAGTTGAATTACCTCTATTTAAAAATCTAGTTTTTCTGTATCTTGTTTTTCTATTTCGTCTGTCTCGTCTATACATTCGTCTTCTGTCCATCTTAATTTTTATATCATTTCTAATTTCTACTTCTGATGCATATAAAATTTCTCCATTACAAAATACTGAAGCTCCAATAGTTTTGGAACCTGTGTCTATACCTAAAACACAATCTTCTACTATATGTGTTTTAGGTTCATACAATAGCCTAATTACAAAAGGCTCTCTAGAAACAACTTTAGCCTTTTTTTCTTTTAAGAGTTTTCTTACCTTTTTAAAATTATGCATAGGCATAAGCGGTGAACCGTTAATATCTAATACATATGCTGCAATCATAAAGAACCTCCTTATTTATTTTTTTAATGTTCTATTGCTGTAAGGCGAGCACATTAATAAGCTCAAATGCGTATCTTACCTCTGTTGCCAAAGCAAGAATCCGACATCCCCTCGACAATGATATAATAGCTTTTTACGCTTAGCTCACTTATGCTAACCGCATTATTATACAAGCATATGTTTAAAACTAAGCAGCAGAGCAGCAGTCTGGGGCGACAACTACAGGTGCTATAACTAAAATATCGTAGTTAATATTTCTAAAAACTGAGTCTTGTAGACCATGTATCTAAAACAAATTACTTTAAAAGCAACATTGCTTTAGCGGTGTTGTAGTTTACTCTAATCCATAATCACGATATCGTCATCTTCTTCTTCGGTGTCATCGTAGTCTTCAAAGTTATCATAAGTCTCATCATCTATCGGAACAGGTGTACCAATTCCGCCGAACAAGCTTCCCAAATCGATGATATTGCCTTCTATTTTCTTAAATTCAGTTCCTTCTTGTGAAGGTCTTGTATTAATAACACCCGATATTTTAGCTTTCTTTTCAGGGGTTACACTTATAGTGTCAAAAGTGATTTGCATATTTCCATCACTAAATACAACTTTAAAATTAAGAAGTGCATCATTCTTAGGGTCAAAGTCTTGTAGGTCATCCCCAAATATTTCGTCAGCTAATTCCTTTCCACCTTCAACCTTATAAAGGGCCTCCTTAACTCCTTTAAGCTCTTCTATAATTTCCGACTTTTGTCCTTTAAATTCAATATAACCTTTTCCATAGTTAAGATATTTAAATTCATAATCAGGAATCATGTCTCCCATTTTCTTGATTTTTTCGAGAGGCTCTTTAAAGAGTTTTACAAATTCATTTCCATTTACAGCTTCTTCTACAGGAATTGAAACATAATCTCCTTTTTTAAGAATCTCTGCAATACCTGCAATAAAACTACCTTCTTCATCACTTCCCTTAGTATCATCAGTAAGGGTTGAAAAGAGTTTTTCGAAAGGTTTTAAATCAATTAAAATATTAGCATCTCTTTTGTATATTCCACCTTTAATATCGTTTAAATTTGTAAGCATCTTTCTATACATTTCGACTGCTTTCGCTTGTTCATCTGCTTTCATATCAGAAAACTGATTTTTTAAGAACTCTTCATCTGTCTCAACCTTTGGTTGATACTCAACGTTAAAATTCTTTCCATCAAGCGAGTTTGTAAAAGTAAAAGCAACGCCCGCATTGCCTTGACCACCTTTAGCGTAAAACCCTTCAGTCATGATTTTACCTGCAAAATCCATTGTCTTCATATTGTCTGTATTAATTTTTTCTGTTATATCAGACATTTTTAGTTTTCTGCCCATAAGTTTTGCAATTGATACACATCCTGAAAATGTGAAAAGGGCAAAAAGTGAAGCTAGTAAAAAAGCCAACTTTTTATTCATAAAATCCTCCTTTGCGGAAACAACATTCCTTTAAGGGTGTTGAGGAACAAAAGTATCCCTGCCCCTGATTGTCTATATAGTTTTTAGCTTTTTCTACAGAAACATTTCCAGTGGAATTGGCAAAATAGCCATCACTCCAAAGAATATTTTTACTGTAATAAACATCTTTTAAATATAGAAACTATCTTCTTATATAATAAGTTGTTTCCTATTTTAATTTTTGTACTATATAAGAAATACCTAAATGCTTGAGATATTCTAATAATATCTAACCATCAACCTGCATTTGGAATGTAATCTATTCTTTGACATAAAGTCGTATTCCTTGCACTTATTCTTTTACAATTAGAAAGCTTTGGAGTCTTAAAACCCCTTGGCATATAAGAAAAATCAATCTTGCTACCATATATATCTTCAAGGTCACAAGTACCGGAAGTTCTTCTACCCTTGATAAAATACTTCTGGCCCATATATAGGACCTTATCCCATTTTCTAAAACCTAATATCTTAGAATGAGGGATATGCTTTTCACTTCTTACTCCTTTAGTTGATTGATAATCACCTCTAGTAACATGCCTTTTTATGAACACATCCTTAGGTAATATAAATTCTTCACCACCGGATGCAATAACACAAGCATCTATAAAATGTTCCTTCGGTAAGTTTAAACTTAATCTATTTTCTTTAGTTATAAAACCAAATGTTTCTATTGCCTCAGGATATTGTTTTAATAGCATGTTTCTAAGGATTGACATTACAGTTGCATCATTAAAATTTGGTAGTCTTTTAGGTTTTTTATTAATACTTAATTCCCCGGCATGTACTTTTTTATGACAATCCGCACAAAGAGTTATAAGATTATCTAAGTCATATGTACCACCTTGGGAGCGATATTTTATATGATGAACTTCTAATCTCGTATTTTTAGCTTTACAAATCTGACAGGTGTATTTATCCCTACAAAGGGCATGTTCTCTACTATTTGCAAAACCATAATTAGTGCCTTTTTGATATCCCCAACCTCTAACATTTGGATTCTTGAGCTTATGCGTATCAAATTGTCCAACTTCAAGGATTAACTTACTTATTGGAAGTATCCTTTTTATAAACTCAATTTCTCTTACATGAGAATCAAATTTGCTTTTTAAAGTAGGATTGTACCTGTCTTTTTTAATAGAATTACCTCTATTTAAGAATCGAGCTTTTCTGTATCTCGTTTTCCTATTTCGTCTGTCTCGTCTATAAGACCTTCTTCTATCCATTTTGCTTTTAATATCATCTTTTATTTTAACCTCAGATGCATATAGCACCTTACCATTTGATACAACAGCCGCTCCAATATACTTAGAGCCTGTGTCTATACCTAAAACGCATTCTTGCACTTCATGTGTTTTTGGTTCGTACAACAGTCTAATTATAAAAGGCTCTCTAGAAACAACTTTAGCCTGACCATCTCTTAGCATCCTTCTTACCTTACCGAAACGCTTTGTCGGCATAAGCGGATGGCCATTAATATCTAGTACATATACTAACACAACGTTTCTCCTTTAATATATTTGTGTTTTATGCTATAAGCCAGGACACAAAACCTGTAATGCCTGTCTACTTACTGTTACCATAAACAGCTTAGGACATCCCCTCGACAATGATATATTGGGTTTAACGTTAGTATCACTGCCACTTACAACTTTAATATATCGCAGCTGTTTAAATACTAACCACAGAGCAGGGGTCTGGGGCGACAACCCGAGGTGTGCATCAATATATCGTAGCAAATATTTCTGAATGCTGAGTCTGGTAAACTTTATATCCCCTAAGAGACTGAATGCTTAAAGCAACATTCCTTTAGGGGTGTTGTAATTTACTTCTTTATACATTTTAACAGCTTCAGGTTTTTCTTCTTCTGAAATATCAGAAAGCTGAGCTTGTGAACTACTCGGCACTAAAGTGCCAAGCTTCTTGCTTCACCCATCAATGCTTAACAAGCACAAGTGCCTGCTAAGTCTTACTTGATGTCCACAAGCTTTATAGGTTCGGGCAGTTCCTGCCCTACCATGTATAATAAAAGCCTCTACTATGCTGCTTCAAGCATACGAAGGCCTTCGTTTAATATATTTATAGCAGCATTTATATCTCTATCAATAGATAAACCGCACTCACATTTATAGACTCTATCTTTTAGTGATAGTTTCTTTTTAGAGCCACACTCACTACATAATTGTGAAGATGGATACCATTTATCTATCTTTATGAAATATTTGCCTCTATCTGCTAACTTATACTCTAAGAAGTTTAAAAACATTCCATAACCATTGTCCATTGTAGCTTTGCCATTATGGAAGCCTTTATTAGATATAGCTTTCATATCGAGAGTTTCTACACATACAACATCGTACAAATTGGTTATCTTTGTACTCTCTTTATGCAAAAAATCTTTTCTTTGATTAGCTATATGCTTATGGATTTTTGCAATTTTTAATTTTTGCTTTTCGTAATTCTTAGAGCCAACTTTTTTATGTTTCAACTTTCTTTGAGCTCTAGCAAGCTTCTTTTGTCCTTGTCTAAAATATTTATGTCCCTTAGGAGAGTAGCCCTCACTATCCATGTATAAGCCATCTGATTTGTAATCAAGACCAATAAACTTAGTTGGATTTTCGATTGGTTCTATTATTTTGTCATATTCAAAAAGAACAGAGGCATAATACTTTCCATCACTATCTTTTGAAATTGTAACAGATTTTAATTTCCAGTCGGCATCAGGCTCTCTGTGTATAACAGCTTTTACTTTTCCAATTTTTGGAAGTTTAATATATTTATTGCCTATTATATCTACAGTCCCATTTTGGTTATTAGTTGTATAAGCCCTTCTACTTCGTTTATATGATTTAAATTTTGGAAAACCTGTTTGTTTTTTACGCTTTTTATCAAAATGATTTTTCATGGCAGCTTTTAAATTAAGTTCTACATTTGATAAAGCTAAACTGTCAACCTCTCTTAAATAAGGGTATTCATCCTTATACATAGCAGGAGATTGTTTTCCAAAAGATTTAGTTTCTTCATAACTTTTAATCTTATCTTCAAGCATTAAGTTATATATCTTGCGACAACAACCAAATGTTTTATTAAACATAATTTCTTGTTCGGCTGTTGGACATATTCTATATTTAATAGCCTTATTCATAAAATAACCTCCTTTGTATAAATATATTATACCATAAAATGTACTCTTATGTCAACATAACAATAAAAATATTTTATGTAAATAGCGTTCATCTCGGCACTAAAGTACCGAGACTTCTCGCTTTGTTGTTAAAAATTCTTCATCTGTTTCAAGTCTCGGTTGATACTCAATATTTTAATAAAAAATTTAATTAATTAAAAATTCATCACCACGCATGAATGCAGAGCTTCCTTTTTATGTGTTTCTGTAAAAAGCTAGCTTCCTACGACTCTTCGCTGTCATTATACATCCCCCTCAATAATTTTTTTAAAGCGTTTTCTTTTTCATCCGCTGTGAGTATATTCGTAAGGCACAGTTTATATATAGCATTATATATCTCTTGCCATGTGTCTACATTGTTTAAAAGAAGCCCCTGATTTTCAAACTGTACATCAACAGGAGGGGCATTCTTAGACATTAAAAGTATTACTTCGCCCAAAATTCATCCCTCCTTTTAAAATTTGGACCTAACCATTTCTGTTAAAATATTAAAGATATCAAAGCTTGAGCTTTTTTCTTTATCTACATTCATATCAGAGTCTATATTAGAGTCATCCATATCAGGTTCTTCTATAGGTTCTTCTGTATTAGGCTCTTCTATATTTGGTTCTTCAGTATCCAGTTCTTCATCCAAAAAAGCAGGCTTTTTTATATCGTCAGCTCTTGAAGCTTCGCTCGTTACTAAAACAGAACCGCCTTGGGTATTTTTATCATCTTTATAATCTTTATTATTAATAACAAGAGCTCTGTCTACATCGTCATAATACATACGCCCCTCAAACACCTTACAGATTAAAGCCACAGGAACCATAGTTCTGCCATCTTTAAATTCAGGTGTTGCACTAAGCTCATAGGTATTTGTCACATTGCCTGTCGTTACTGTAACCTTCTTATTTCCCGGTCTTATTTGAAGGGTTTTGTTTTCTTTTTTAAGAGTTGCCATAAAGTTAGGGTCACTCCATGATACTTCGCACCCCAAAGCTTCGCCCACAGTTCTTATAGGATAAAGAACAACATCATCTTTAACCAAAGGACTTGTATAATCATCTTCTACAATTACACCGTTTGCTTTTATAGGAATATTTCCGTAAACACTAAGTGCATTCTTCATTTTATAACTTCCATCGGTTAGAGCTTTACCTACAGTTATTTGCAAGTTTTTAGTCGATAAAAATGGGAATGCATCTTTAAGTCCTGTATTTTTAGGAAACTGTGTCTTATCTTTATAATCATCATATTCCTTTGCAATATCTTCCCAAGATTTTACAGATATAAGCTGGGTTTTCCCATCTTTTTCAAGTAAAAACACATTTCTGTCTTTATAGACTTTTACACCGTTAAAAACAGACATTTGTCTCAATGCTTCAGCAACAAGTTCAGGGTCTGTCTCTTCCACATATATACCGGTGTTATAAATTTTTCCATCTACATTTAAAATAATAACTTTATCTTTTCTCTCAGATACAAAATGTTCTAAAAGTTTATCCTCTTTTTTTACCTCAGGAGCTATATCAAAAAGGCCTCCATTATCATCCGGAGTATCATAATCATTGTTACTAGGAGCCGGAATATAAGGTATTTCATTTACATCCCCTTTATCTCCTTCCCCGCCTTCAAGAAGTTTTCTGTATTCTTCATCGAAGTCGATTTCTCCTCCATCATAATTATCAAAATTTCCTGTTTCTCCCTTAGTATCTCCATCGTCAGTATCAGGAATATCAGGAACATCAGGATTAACTATTGTATCGTCAGGTTCATCTTCTTCTGTATCAAAAATTTCAAATGGATTACCAATCCAGTCTCCATCATAAATATCTTCGTCACCTTCTGTTTCGTTATTAGTGATTTCTTTTTGTTCTACCGGCTGTTCAATTACAGGCGGGTCTTCTCTTGTGCCTAAAATCGGGGCATCCCCTTCCGCTCTTATGCCCCCTGTTAATACAACAACCACAAGAGCTGCATAAAATAATCTTTTCTTCAAAATTTAAATCCTCCTTAATTTATAAATAGTGATGCAAAAAGTTGTACTATTATAGGGCTTATTGCAGATAATGCAATACATATGAATATAACCCCAATCTCCATTATAATCTTATTTCTTTGAAATGGATGGGGTTGAAATCCCACCGCTCTTACAATTTGTATAATAAGTATAAGGGTGGCAGTCGCTATAAAGAACGCCCTCATTACACCTTCGGCAAATTTAAGCTCTTTTTGTAATTCTTTAAAATCTTTATTTAACCTATCCAATTGACCGCCTGAGTAGTTATAGTTAAATTCGTTTTCAGTATATTCTGTATTTGAATTTGAATCGCCGTTATAGGCGAATAATTGAATCGGAAGTAAAAGCATTATGAAGAATATCAGTAAAATTAATTTTTTGTTTCTCTGCAATATAATAACCTCCTTTTTTCTTTCTATTAATTATTAGAGAATTTTATGAATTAATATTAAAAATAAATTATTTTAAGGGGAAAGATTAAAATAGGCACACTGTCTCCTTGATGGATTATATATATGTATTGATGTTAATTTTGTATATGTTATTAGAATTGTATGTATTTTTGTTTTTGTATATATTTTTTAGTTGTATATGTTTTTAAAGTTGTATGTATTCTTTAGCGTTGTATGCATTTTTTAATTTTATAAGTTTTTATGGATGTATATGTTTTTAAAGATGTATATATTTTTAATTTTGTATATGTATTTAATTTTGTATGTGTGTTTAGTATTATAGATGTGTTTATGTATTTGTTTTTGTATATATTTTTTATTTTTAAATTTTAGAATTTAGATGTATTTTCTTTTTTTATTTTTTTTAATGCAATTAATTCTTAATAGAGATAAACTCTTCGCTTTGCTTCGAGTTTTCTCATATCTGTTTGTTTCTATGCCCTTCAAGGCTCAATTGACTATTTCATACTCTTCTATCATAGGTACTGCCCAAGATTGAGCCCAGAAGGGCATCCCGAACCCACTTTTACCCCCCCCATGGGGTTGTAGCTCCCATTTTTAAAGAATTTTAACGAAGTTTTGCTTTGACGAAAAGTACCCACTTCTCCCTTAGAAACGAAAGCTATTTAACTTTTATATACGAGACATGCCCTGAGTTTCACCTGTCAGGTATACCCATGAACGCATACTTGTAATAAAAAAAGAGCCTTTTTTAATAGGCTCCACGTATGACATTGAGGCTCTTGTTTTAATCTTCTAACTATTTAAAATGTTTGGGCTATAGTCTATAAGAATATGGATACGGTCTTTATCACTTTCCATAAGCTCTACATTAAAGCTAGACCTATTAGCTATCTCCAATATCTCGCCTTTTAAATGAAACACTAATATTTGATTTTTAAAAAGTTTTTCCTATATTTAGTAGCAAGTGCAAGATGAACCTTTAAGCTATATTTTAAATAATTTTTTGGCTTATACATCTCGTGGTTCTCCTTGCACTAATTCGTTTAATTGAACTCAATTTCACTGTTTTAGGATTTTCAAATTTCTGTTCGATATCATCTATATCAGATAGCTTACAATAACCTGAACTCATCAACCCCTTAATGAGATAAAAACCACCTCTGTATTCAACAATATCTTTGTTTAAAAAGCCTTTAACTTTTCCTCTTGGGAGTTTTTGATGTGACCTTTGACCTTGGTAAAGCTTGTATTGACCTTTTGCAATGTGTTGTTTTTTATATAAAATGTCTATCCTGAATTTAGGCTTGTCTGAAGACCCCATAGCTATTACAACAGCATCGTTATAATGAGTTTTTTCTAACCCTGCAAGTTGCCTGTTTTCTTTTGTGATAAATCCAAAAGTTTCTATTGCCTCAGGATAATATTTTAAAAGCTGAAGCCTAATACTATTCATTTGAGTTGCATACTTTAGTTGCCCCTTTTTCTTTCCTTTAAGTTTAGATTCAAAGCTTTCGAGTTTACCATCATGTAATTTTTTATGACAATTTTCACATAAAGTGATTAAATTGTCCAAAGTATCAGAACCACCGTTTGAACGATAAACTATATGATGTGCATGTAGTGTTCCTTTTTTAGTTTTACAACACCGACACGTGTAATTATCTCTGTTTAAGCAAGCTGCCTTAGCATTTGCAAAACCGTAATTAGGACCTCTTTGATAACCCCAATGCCGATTAAAGGGGTTGCCCCCTTCTTGCATTTTTAGCAAATGTGGGTCAAATGTACTAGTCTCTAAAACTATTGTAGATATTGGAAGTATATTTTTAATAAACTCAATTTCTTTAATATGAGAGTTGATTTTACTTACCATCGTAGGACTAAACCTATCTTTTTTATTAGAGTTACCACGATTCAAAAATCTCTGCTTTCTATAACGAAGCTTTCTGCTTCTTCTTTCCCTACGATAAACTTTTCTTCTCTCCATTTTAGTTGTAATATCGTTCCTAATTTTTACTTCTGAAATGTATAAAACTTCATTTTTAGGTGTAACCACAGCACATCCAATTTTCGATGAGCCGGTATCAACACCTAATACTAAATCTGAGAGCTCTTTTTTCGTTTCAAACAGTAACTGAATTATAAAAGGGTCTCTAGAAACAACTTTTACTCTTCCTGAATTTAATAATCTTCTGACCTTGCCATGTCTTCTTATTGGCATTAAAGGCTTTCCATCTTTTCCTATAACATAAACCATATAAACATGGCTCCTTTCTTAATATTGAAACGATTTATTGCTTCACGCCAGCTCGTTTCAAGCTGTAATGCGTATCTTAGCTCTATTACCAAACTAAGAATCCGACTTCCTCTCGACAATGTTAATTAGGGCTTCTAAATTACTAACACAGAGCTCTTTTTAGCACTCTTAGCTCAACTTAATTAGTAATCACAGAGCAGCAGTCTGAGGCGACAACCGCAGGTGTGTAATTATCTCACCTAACTAACGTAGCCTATATTTCTATAGCTTAGTCTGTTGACGCATCGTACCTAGAAGGTACTCGGTCTTTAGCCGAGTGCAGCGTCACTTGCCGGCCCCCACAGACACCGCATTGCTCCCACTCCAATTAAGGACTAGGATAGTTGTCTTCTCCCGAGTTTCGTTAATCTCGCCACGAAAGGGAAGAATCCGGAATTCTGGTTGTGTTTTTTGTTTCTTGAATAACCCCAGGGTCTGCCACACCTCTGTTGCTGGGGTCTGAGATTACTGTATAAACAGCTTTTGGTCCTGCCAAAATGCTCTCAGAGATACATATTCAGTTGTGAATATATTGAATTGTTTTTTAAGTTTTTCTGCCAGTTTTTTTAGGCAGCATATTTAAAGAATCAGATAAACTTAAATAACCTCTTCCTGTGGGTGTACTTACCCTTACATGCACGAAATAGTGCACGACAATCCCCCATTGCCTAATGAAGGTATGTAAAAGGAGGAGTTATATCTCCCCCATAAATATATTATACTACAAATCTATACCTTGTGTCAATATCTAAATCTTTAAAAAATTATTCGGATTTTTCCTCCACTTCCTCAGTTCCCTTTTCTAAATAAGGGCTTGATACAGGAATAAGTGTATCGATGTTTCCTTCTTTTCCCACCTTGAGCATTGCTCCCGGGGAATACAGCGGTTTTTTCATCCGTTCAAATGTGGTAAATCTTAAATTGTTGATTTCAAAAGCCGTATCAAGCTTACTTAAAAGCTTGTTACAAAGTTCGTCATCCTCAGCGATAAATACAATTATCGGCTTTCTTGAAGAATATTTCTTCCATATGTTTGTAGCACTTAAGGATTCATATCTCTCCATAAGTCCTCTAATTTTCTCTTCACTATCAGCGTTATAGAACACTTCAAAATAAAGAACATTTTCTTTTCCCTTAGGGCTCATAACATTTGCTCTTGCACCTGGAGTAAAATAACGTTCCCCATACCTAATCATAAAGTTTCTCTTAAAATCATTTAAATTGCTGTTTAAAAGATTTAAATAGAGGTCTGTATAAACGAGTTCTCTATAAACGCTTTCAATAGTTGTTATATTGTCTGTAAGTCTCCAATCCCACCAATTATCTTGGTTTGTGAGATTTACTACAAGGGTTCTTCCACCCGAATCCAGAGCATACACTCTAAATAAATCGGGATTTCTCGTAAACTTTGCTTTCTTATCTTCACTTACCAGAAATTCATTGACAACTCTATAAGACGACATTTTCTCCATTTGAAAAGGAGATAAAGTTTTTCCTTCTGTAAGAGTTAGAAATTTATCGATTTGTTCTTGTGTCGCAAATCTTACATTATATAAAAATTCAGCCAAATGAATATTTGTGTCGCTTATTCTATCATCCACCCTCATTCTCATGATTACCTCAGGATTTAGAGGGGTTGATATATTATTTCGCCATATTTGATGATAATCTTCTGTCGGCAAGATGTGATAATTCGTGCCACTACTTAAAAACATTTTAGTCTGCGATTCCTATAATTCTACCGCTTATTTGACCTTCTTCTGAAACTCTCGTAATTTTGTAGTATACACGAGTTTCTCTAAAGATTGAACCTTCGAGTTCAAGAGGAATAGAACAAATTCCGTCAACTCCTGTGTCCAAGTTTACAAAAACACCCTTGCCCGAAATATTTGTAACTTTACCCTCAACAATTAAGCCTTCTTTAAAGTATCCTTCAGGATATTTTCTTTCGACCGTTATATCGTCTTTACTAACGTTAAAGTAGAGCTTTCCGGTTTCCTCATCAAATGAATCGATATGAACAGGAATATTGTCGCCTTGCTTATAAAGGTCTACAACTCTTAAGAAATATCCTTCTTCATTATAGAGTCTGTCGTTTCTTAAAATACCATAAATTGGATAACCTTTTACTTTAACAAAAGCACCATATCTCATAAAGTAAATAACTTGACCCTTAATTTTTTCATCTTTTTCTTGGAGCTCCTTAATTTTTTCGATTGCAAGCTCTCTTCCTCCGCCTAAAATCATGCCATCAGGAGATAAGCCGATGATTTTAAATGGAATAATTTCCTTCATAAGCTGATTAGGTCTTAGATAGTTTGCATCGGTGTTTCCAAACTCTTTATATGGAATCTTAATCATTGCTCCGCCAAATTCATCACATATTCCTACCGCATAACCATCTTCTTTGTCGAGTGCAATAATTTTTGCTCTATAGGTGTTTCCAAGTTTCATCGCATCTCTTATTGCTTTTCTCTTTTCTTTCATTTCTTCTGTTTCTTCAGGTTCTTCAGTTTTTTCAGGTTTTTCAGGTTCTTTTAAAGTCTCCTTGACTTCTTCAACCACTTCTTTTACATCTTCTTTTACTTCCTCAATCTTTTCTTCTACCTTTTCTTTCACCGTTTCAGCTTTAGGCTTTCTTCCTCTTTTCTTAGGAGCTTCAGCTACCACTTCTTCCGTCTCTTTAACATCTTCCTTAACTTCTTCAATTTCTTCAACTTGTAATTCGTCTAATTTTTTTGGTTTAACCATTGTATATCCTCCGTTATTTAAATAATTTTTTGAGTAAGCCTTTAATCCCCTTTTCTTCTTTTGTTTCTTCTTTTTTCTTTTTCTTTTTTAAAGTTGGGGGATTATAATAATCGGCACTTTCCACATACTCATCATCCATCCCTTCAAGAATCTTAGGTGGTCTTATTGCAATTACAATATTTTCATCTTTTTCCACTTGTGACTCTCTCTCAGTTTCTTCAACTTGTGGAATAAAGAGAGTGTCATCAGGACTAACCTCTCTTTCAACAGGTTTCGGAGCTTTAAAGATTTCTTCAGCTCTCTTAGGAACTATTCTAGATGAATGTGTTTTTTCATCAGGTACCTCTACTTTAACCTCTTTAACTTCCGGTTTTTCGGGCACCGCTTCATATATTTTCTTACTTCCCTCGGTCTTAAAGGATGGAGTATCGATACTAAATAATAAATCATCATCCTCTTCTTCTGTTTCAAGGGGTGTAGGTGTTTTTTCTTCCTCACCCGAAAAAGCAGGCTTTTCTGATTCCTTTTCTACATCATCCTCATTCATTTGATTTTTAAATTTTGTTGTTGTAGGCTCAAATGAAGCTTTGGATTTGTCAATAATACTAATATCTTTAACATCCATCCTTGGACCGTCAACCTTACCGACTAAAAATAAGTCTTCATCATCATTGATTTTAAGTCTAAATTTAGTCTTCTTTTTCTTCATGGCAATTTGTTTCTTGTAATTTCGCTCTTTTATAACTTCAATTAAATTATACATAATATCCATAAGTTCGGTAGGTTGGAAGGGTTTATGAATTATTCCCGATACATTTAAAGATTTGACTTTTTTAATCATTTCTTCATCAATAGACTTAGTAATAACAACAATAAGAGTCTTTGGTCGGCATTTCTTTAATTCTTTTATTAAAGTTATACCATCCATTTCAGGCATATTGATATCAACCGTCATAATATCGGGATATAAATCCATCTTTAGGAGATTGTCTATTGCCTCCTTGCCTGTACTTGCATAGCCGAGAGGCTCAATTTCCTTAACTTCTTCAAGTGCGTTAAATATATTTTCTACATAGTTATAGTTATCGTCTACGACAATGCAAGTTATAGTCATAATTATTTGCCCTTAAATAAATACTTTACATCACCGTTTTCAATTTTAAACTTCACTTCATAGGTGCCGGATTTAAACTTGACTTTTTTGTAGCCTGTTTCTCCGCCATCTAAAATTGTTTGAAGTTCCTTTTTGGAGATGTTTGACTTTGACATAATAAAATCGCAAGGGTCGTCTACATCTTCTTTTTTGTAGTTCTTACACATAAAGTATTTCTTTGTTTCAATTATATCTTTTCCACACTTCGGGCAAATGCCTACAGGTTCCTGATAAAATTCAAAATTAAGGCTTCCATCATCATTAAGAGATAAATATACATCGCCTTCATTTCCCGATTTAAACTTCATGTGAAGAAGAGATGATTTACCACCCTCAAGCATTTTCTTAATATCAGCTTCTGTTATTTCCGCCTCGCATATAACCTTCCCAATTGAGAAGTCGCACGGCGGAATATTTGGGTCTTCACTTCTATAGTCTTCGCAGGAATAAGCAAATCTTTTATTTAATACATCTCTGCCGCATTTCGGGCATACTCCAATTTTTCCGCCCTCCTGCATAGACATTCGTTCTTTAGTTTGTTCAATGATATCTTCTGTTTCTTTCTCCATAAACTTAATAAAATCCTCCATACTTTTTTTGTAATCTCTTTCGCCATCCTCAATTTTCTTAAGTTCCTTTTCCCAACTAGCTGTAAGTTTGGCATCAGAGAATGAGTAATTTCTAACCATGTTAATTAAATCCGAACCCCTTTTTGTCGGGTATACAAAATTCTTTCGCATTTCAAGGTATCCATTTGAAAAGAGTTTTTCAATTATATCCGCCCTTGTTGCAGATGTTCCAAGCCCACCTATACCTTTTAAAAGGACCTTATCTTCATCTGTAAAGGAGCTATCTTTTGACACATTTTCCATTGCATCAAGTAAGGTTCCTTTTGTATACATTAAAGGCGGTTTTGTTTTAAATGTTTCCTTTTTTAAATTTAAGAAGTCAGGTGTGTCGCCTTTAGTTAGTTTTGGGAGAGCATTTTCTGTTTTTGTCTTCCATAACTTTCTAAATCCAAGGTCAACTACAGTTGTACCTGTACATCTAAATTTATAGCCCTCTACATCTATATAAGCGGTTGTCTTTTCTTCAACATAGTCATCAAAGAAAATGGATACAAATCTTTCAAGAACAAGATTAAACACTTTAAGTTCTTTATCGTTTAATTTTTTTAAATCCGATTCTTTAAAAGAAAGTGTAGGTAAGAGACCATGGTGGTCTGTAATCTTACTATTATCTACATATCTTTTATTCTTCTCAAATGTCTTTATCTTATCCTTATTAATATCTTTTTCATACTTTTTAAATACCTTTAAAGGTTCTTTTAAGTAGTCGGCAATATCTTTTGCAACAGCTGTAGGGATATATCTACTCTCTGTTCTTGGATAAGATAAAATTTTGTGTTTTTCATACAAAGCCTGTGCAATATTTAAAGTTTCTTTAGGACTATATTTATAAAGCTTATTAGCATCCCTTTGAAGGTCTGTTAAATTGTAGATTGGAGGAGCATATGATTTACTCTCCTTCTTCTCTACACTTATAACCTTGGCAGGTTTACCTTTAGTCTTTTCATAAATTTCCTTAAAGTCTTTATCGCTTTCAAGTCTTACAAGCCCTGTTTTATCTTCATATCTTCCGATAAATTCGTCTTTTCCGAGCTTGAAGTATCCTTGATATTCGAAAAAATCCCGGCTTTTGAACTTTTCAATTTCTTCGAGTCTATCTGTTACAAGCTTTAAAGTCGGTGTAACAACTCTACCCACAATGGATAGATGACCCGATGCAAGCGTAAAAAGCCTTGTAAAGTTAAGACCTAAAATCCAATCCCATCTTGCTCTTAATTTTGCACTATTTTTTAAATTTACTAAATCTTCGTTTTCGCCGTCTATTAAGCTATTTAGAGCTTTTTTAAGACTTGTTTCTGTAGCATCGGATGCCCAGAATCTTTTTACAGGGATTTGATATTTTTTAGGCAAGCTTTCATATAAGTTATAAAAAATAAGTTCGCCTTCCCTAGCGGCATCGCAGGCATTTATAATAAAATCATAATTATTTTCCTTTAAAGCATCCTTAATGGGCTTTACTACCTTTGTAGTTCCCGGCACACTTTTAAGACCAAATTCATCAGGAATAATTGGAAGTGTTGACTCCTTCCATACTTTCCATTCAGGTTTATAGTCTTCAGGTTCTTTTAAAGTGTATACATGACCTCTTAGAGCAAAGAAATCTATGTCTAAATTAATTTTTGATTTATTATATGCATTTCTTATATCCCTCATTAGAGAGGGTTTTTCTGCTATTAGTATTGCTTTCAATTTATTCCTCCTTTCATTTATTATAACATATTCACCCTCCTTGTGTCAACATTAATTGGAAATAATATATCCTCTATTAATATTTAGAGTGTTTAAAAAAATAATATTGAAAATAAAGGAATTTCATTTAAAAAATACAATTTAGATATTTTCTCTAATAATTACTATAAGGAACAAATATAAAAAAGACGACATGTCAAAAAACTAAAGGAGGATTTCGCTATGACTAAAACATTAGCAAGAGAACAAGATTATTTAAAAGAATTAGAAGAAATTAACAAGGAACTAGATAGCATGTATGGAAACCCTGACGATGAGGATGATACATACAAAGTAGACAAAAGAGAACAAAGCTTCATTACAAATGGAGTAAAGGGAATCAAAACTTGCCCACATTGTGGAGGAAGTAGAATTAATGAAGTATTCTTCTTCTGGAGAGGATACATGAAAAATGAGTATTGGTGCTTGGATTGTGATAGACACTATGCAATTGCAAGAAACGGCAAAAAAATTAAAGAGTTTTCATACAATGAAGACGGAGTGCCGAAATTTAAAAACACAGTTATTCCCAACAAGTTTTTAAAGGAAGCAGTGAAGAAGGAGGCTTAGGCCTTCTTTTTTTATGTATTAAAAAAGAGGGTCATAAAACCCTCTATCTTTTAAACAATCTACTTAATAAAGTAGAAATATTCTTTTCCAAATCTTCAGGTGAAGTTAAAAAGCTGTTTTCAGGATACAATTCCTTAAAATCATCTTTTATATCTTCAATCGCACTTTCACTTCCGATAAAAATAGGAATGAAAGTGATTTGTTTCTTCTTTAGAAGCTTTTGAACTTCTCTTAAAATCTTAACAGATTCTCTACCATAATTTGGAAGTCCATCTGTTATTAAGAACATTATCTTTTCCTTTTCAGGTCTTTTTTCGAGTAAATTTGACTCATAAATCATATTTAAATCTTCAAGGTTTCCTTGATAAGCAAGTAATCCCGCATCATGTTTTAAAGTATGAGAAAGCCTGCTTCCTTGGTATCTATCTTCAAAATCCTTAAATTCATTCACTTGAAGAGAACCACCATTTTCCCAGTTTGTGGTATAACCAATAATTCTAAGAGATACTAAATCTTTTAATGCTTCTTCTAAAATCATTGTACCTGCTGTTGCATGGTAATACTTATTTTGCGAGCTCATAGAACCCGAATTATCAAGTAAAATATCTACAACATAATCTCTATCATCAGGGGAACCCATAACTTTAAAGATATTGTTGTGAATTTGAGATTTTGCCAAGTTATTAATATCAAGAATACCTCTTTCTTGCATATTAACTGTATAATCTTGTTTACTCTTAAAGATTTGCTCCATTTTGTTCTTTAGTTTTCTTGCATGCGGTTTATATTGAGATAAGATAGATTCTGTATCTGTGAAGTAAGAAATTGAAATAGATGACATTTGACGACTCATATCGTAGCCTGTATTGTCTCTTTGTAATTTCCTTTCTATTTCTTTTACTTCTTTAACAGATTTTCTTGTTGTCTCTCTTTTTTCTTCCGCTTGTCTTTCTTCGAGCTCTTTAATCTTCTTAATATCATCTTCGATGTTTTTAGTATCCGCCGCTTCTGACTTTTCAAGTTCTTCTTCTTCCTTTTCATAATTATGAGTTGGAGGAACAGAATTACTTGGATTAAATTTAGAGCTATTCTTCTTCTTTTTAGAATCTTTTTTAGATTCTTCTTTTGAATCTTCTTCTGAATCTTCTGCATCTTCAGAACTTTCAGAATCGTCTTTTTCATCTTTTTTACCTGATTCTTTAGACTCTTCTGATTTTTCAGATTCTTTAGAACCTTTAGATTCTTCAGATTCTTCTTGTCTTTCTCCGTTGTTTCTAGGTGAATTTTCAGGGTCGATTTCGCCGTCAAACGGGATATCAATCATTCCACCATATTGTCCTTTAGATTGCGGTTCTGTTTTAAGTTTACCTTCTTTAATAAGCTCTTCTATAAGCTTTCTTACAGCCTCTTTTTCTTTTTCAGATAAGTCGTCAAAAGATTGAGGACTGCCTTGTCCATCTCCTTCTCCGGCACTTCCGCCGTTTCCGGTGTTGTTTCCCGGTTTTTCAAAAGCGAAAAATGGAATCATTTCTTTCCAAATGGCTCTGACGATTTCTTTAAATTTGGCGTTGTCAACTTCTATAACAGCTTCGTCAATAAGAGGAACAATTTTTTCTCTAAATGCCACAGCATCAGGTTCCTTACTTTCTTTATAACCTTCTTGGTAATCACCGAGTTTGCTATAGAAAAGAGCATTGTTAAATAGCCTATTCTTTACATCTCTATCAGGTTCTTCACCGATTTCTTCTGCAAATAAAAAGATATTTAAGAATCTCAATTTGTTTTTAAGGCCTTTAAATTTGCTGGAAATAAAGTTCTCAATTCTTCCATCTTCTACGATGTTAAAAACTGATGCTATTTCAGGACCTTCTTCTTTTTGTAGTTCTAAAAATGATTTAAAACTTGTGTAGTTTACATGAGCTGCCTCATGTCCCAACTTTGCTTCTAAAAGTGCAATAATTACACTTAAGTTCTTTTCTTCTTCTTTAGGGAAAAATGATAAATGAATTTTATTCCCATCTGTGTAGTTCTCTCCTGAAAAAGCAGGTTCAATGTGTAAATCTACATCTTTCGATGGTCTATTGTACACATAAAGCTTTTTTAAGATACCCATTTTTCTTCTGACAGACCTCGTTCTTACGATTTGGTCTAAGTCCACTTCTGTTAATTTTTTCTTGGTCATAATAACCCTCCTTCTAATTTTAATGACTGTGTGTCTTTTGTTATTTGTTCTTTATAGTAATAATTAAAAGAATTAAGCTTTTTATATTTTTAAAACATAAAGCGAAAAAGCAGGTTTCTTTATATATATTTTATACAAATAAAAAAGAGGGTATTAAACCCCCTTAATTAATAAAGTTCTACATCATCAGGAATATTTAGTTCTAATCCTTCAACTCCTTCAAATGCACTTTTTGAAAATTTCTCTATATTTTTTAATTTGTAATCTCTATGCTTTCATCTATCAAAAATTTTCTAAATCATTTCCAATAAACGAATCAGAGCTTATTTCTTTAACATTTTCACTCAAAGAAAGATTTTTAATGCAATTCTTTGAAAATGCCTCTTTACCTATACTTTACACGACTGAATCTTTCATGAACCTCTCCACCTATAGTAAATTATAGATAGAGTTTCTTTGTTTATACAAAAGTACAAAACTACAGTTTTTATATAAGTTCCAACAGATTAAAAAATCTCACCTTTCCTATAAGGACAGTTCCCTGTGCCCTCTATCCATACGACTGGATTACATATAAATTTTCTTTGCATCTACCACTTCGGGGGAATGTAGGTTAGACAAGTTAAATACAATATTTTCCTTTACATGCTTTCTTAAAATATTACCTGCACCATTTAGGTCTGCATTAAAGGTAAATCCGGTAGATGATTTATACATACCTCTACTAACTCTTTTACCAGAGAATGTGTATTCTGTTGTGTCATTTTCTTTGTATATAGGTATATCATCTAAATCCAAAAAGCTAGCTTTTGAGGTATAAGATTCTTCAATTCTTACAACTTCTATGCCAACTTTATTAGCCTTATCTTCAATATAGTTAATTAGCGTTGAAAATGGCATCTGTACAAATGTTTGGGTATTGTTTCCAATATTTATACCTTGTTTCCAAAACTTATTGGAACCTATTACAATAACACACACATTTTTAGATTTACACCATTCAACTATCTTTTTAGAGATTTTATGCATTATATCATTCATAAAAAGAGCTCTCTTTTCATAAATCTTATTTAATGCTTTTGAAGATTTAACCTTATTAGTTGTTCCGATAGTTTGACCTCTCATATTTTTAGCAATGTTTTTATTGAACCACCCATTTTTAGATTTAATAAATTTGCCCTTAACAAGTAGAGAATCCCCATTACTTGTTTGTATGGATGCAATATTATTTACACCTAAATCAATGCCACAAACTACATTGCCGGTACTTACTACAGATTCCGACTTTTCTACATCTTCAAAAAGATAAGTTATTTTATAGCTACCATATTCGTATTTTACATTAACCTCTTTTAGCCTTTTATTTCTAAGATTCTTGCCAAAAGTTAATGTATGCTTTGTTTTAGGAAATTTAACCTCATAACCAAATTTAGCTTTCTTAAAAGTCACTACCTGATTTGTGATTTTAAAGGTAGAAATTCCACCGCTAACTTTATACTTTGGCATTTTAGGTCTTCCAGAAAACTTAGATGGATTTTTATTATACTCTTTTAAAGCTTTGAGCCATATAGAAAAGTTTGTACAGGCTTCTTTTATTACATGTTGGGCTGTCTGCTTGGGAAGAGTAGAATTGTAATTTTCGTTTTTAGTTTTCTTAAAATAAAAATCCATAAAGTAATAATTTACAAGTCTTTGGTCTTTATTTAGAACGATTGTCTTCTTGTATGATTTAGCAATCTTAAGAACACTATCTATTGTTTCTTTTTCAAGAGGTGTTATATCCTTATCCTCTTTTTTAAGACCTGTAAAAAGTTGTCTAAGAACAAAAAGTGTTTCATTGTATAAATTATTCGCTAAATGTGACCATTCATCAAACACACAAAATAAAGGATTATCGTTCTTTAATTTGCATTTATATACCGAATATTCTTTTTTGTCCTCTATTATGTTATCCATATGAAACATTTCCTTTCTTTAATATTGTATAATTATATTATACCATATTATATGTAGTTGTGTCAACATATTTTATACGTAAATTGAAATATCTTAAATATGTATTTTTGGAAACCGCATTTCTGGTCAAGAAGTTATTTTATCTCAACCGTGAGTGAAAAGACTACAGAAATTGTTAAAGCTTATATTAAAAATCAGGGGAAATAGCCAATTCATCTCCACCTATAGCAAGCTATAGATGGAGTATTCTTGGTTCATACAAATAAAAAGAGGGTATCTTACCCTCTAATTGTTCGGCTCCATCATGAGCTTATCTACAATAGGTCTAGGATTTACAACCTTGCCGTTAATAATCCATTCAAAGTGCAAATGGTTTCCTGTACTTCTACCTGTACTACCGACAAGACCTATGACCTCTCCTTTTTTTACCCTGTCACCCTTTTGTGCAATTCTTCTTGACATATGGGCATATCTTGTTTGTTCAGTATCAGAATGCTTGATTAATATCATTTCTCCATAACTTCCCGCAGGTCTTGAATCTACGACAATACCATCTTGAGAAGCGTGAATTGGGGTTCCTCCGGGAGCAGCAAGGTCTATACCTAGATGGAAGGCTGAGTTTCCACTTAATGGGTCGCCTCTTCCTCCAAACTCAGATGAAACCCTGAATTTATCAAGTGGTGGTATATATCCACCCATACCGGCGTATTTTGAAAGGTCAAAATTATCAATATCGTAAAATCTTTCACTTTCAATTCCACCTGTAAAGCCTTGAATAAATCCGATATCACTAATACTATCCGCCTTTTCAAGGTCTGTATTTGAAAATTCTATAACCTGATTAAAGCTTTGTGTAAATCTTCTTATATCGGTTGCAATAGATGGTGACACAGGATTTACATAATAGTTATATTTAGACTTTTCGTATTTTTGTATAAGTTTATTTAATGTGTTTGAATACTTAATTACAAGATTTCTTGCACCTTTAAATATTTTTACGCCTAAATCTTTTATAGCTTCTGTGATTTTATCTATTGCATTTTCTTTAATTTGAATATTTTTTTCTTTTTCCACACCTGCAAGCGGGTCGCTTTCTCTTACAGATTTATCATCTTTAAGGTCTTTTTTAAGGTAGTTGTTATTACCCTTGTAGTATCTCATGACATTTTCAAGATAACAGCTATCTCCCCATCTTCTTCTATCTTCGGGGAGTTTTTTATTTTGCGGAAGACAAAACTGGCTCGCACTCTTCGCTCCTTCGTAACCTGACCTTGCTGCAAAGTAACGTCTTGCCTCTTCACGCATATCAAGCCATTCACCCTTTCTTACTAAATCAGGGTAGTTTTTTATGATATAATCAGCTGTGCCCGGTCCTTGATTATATGCATGCATACTAAGTAAATAGTCTCCATTATATCTTTCAAGAAAACTCTTGAGCATCGCACACATGAACCTAATTGAAGCTTCGCTATCTTGTCTATTTGTTATACTTACAACTACTTTTTCTCCATTTTTGTTTGTTGCAGCAACTTTTCTGGTGCCTGTTCCTACAATTTGACAGATTCCGTCTTTTAAGCCTTCTCGGCCACCCGATTCCTGCATAATCATGGCGGATATTACAAAGGGGTCTATACCAAACTCATCTGCATACTTCTTTATTGCACCTTCGTGTTTTACCATACTTCCCGAAGTTTCAAGAGAACCTACAGTTTGGTCTTCTCTAAATCTAAGACCTCCAATATTTGTAACTCCCCCGATTAGCTCACCCTTGCTATCCATTTCAACAATGTTTTCTTCTTCTTTTAAGAGAACCTCATAATCGATTCTTTTTACCAAATCTTTAATAGTGTCTTCAGGAACATAAGAAGCAAATGAAGTTAAATAATCATAATAGTATTTATCAGGATTTTCAGACTCATCTTTTTTTACACCTGTTGGAACTTCAACATTATTATAAACTCCACTTTCTGTGCTTCTATATTTATAGAGAGGAATACGTTTTTCAATAAAAACATCTTCGCCTCTCCTCAAAGATTCCATCTCATCAAGCTCTCTTACAATAGCGGTATCATAAAGGATTTTTTCAACATTATCCTTTTCATTATCACTCTCACCTGCTTGAACTCTTTCTCTTAAATCCTCACCTTTTTCATACTCAAATTCAATCTCTCCTGAGAATGTAAGAGCCTTTTCGATTAAATACTTCTTTTCATCATCATCGTTAGGAAGTTCAATGTCGAATTGTTCTATAATGCCTTCCTGCTCAACTTCACCTGTGGCCGGATTATACACATCTTGTTTTACATAAATGCCTTTTAAGTGCTTGCTAAATTCCATTTCTTTAAATTTTAATACACTTCCAAGACCATAATCCGAAACACTCTCAATTGTTTTACCTGTTTCACTTCCATCTTCTCTACTTCTTTGCTTACTCTTAGCAATAACTCCGCCATGCTCATCGCATAAATCCTTTAATTTAAAAGTCTCTTTGTCATAATAAACTGGTTTTATAAATGCTTCAGGATAATAAGCTGTATCTTCATATACATATTTATTTAAATTAAAAAGAAAATTTGGACCCAAAATAAATTTAGACTCTCTTCCATAATAGTCGGTCACAGCATCTTCTTCACTCATATTTACAAGCTTTTCTCCACTTGGGTCATTTACATCCACTTGCCACAAACTCTTTAAGCTGTAATACTTAAAGAAGTCTAAAACAATATTATTCTCAGGTCTCATTTTCTTTATAACATATGAAGGAACATCTCCAATTTGCATACTCTCAACCTGATTCTCTTTCTCACTATATCTTTTTTCTTTACCTTCAAATTCCATAACAACAAAATAGCAAAAAAGAACAAATATAAGAATTGCAAAGCCGATAGGTCCTATAATTGCAAAGAGATGAAGAACAAATGAAATAAGGGTTTTAAATAATCTTTTTGCTATTTTCCCAAGTTTTTTTACGCCGTTTAAGGTTTTGTTTAGAACCTCATCCAATTTATATCACCCCCAAAAGAAGAGGTGGGGTTAATCTCCCACTACTTCTTTCCATATTTCTTAAATAACATATCTTCATACATAAGACCATCTTCGTATGTGAGTTTAGAAGAGTCGAACGTTCCTTCTTTAAAGCCCATACTTCTTTCAATTCTATTTGTATAGTCTTCCAAGATTTCACTCGGTTTCATATTCGCTCTATCTTCATTTGTATAAATTCTGTCTTCAAAATCTGTTCTCTTTGTCGGGTCATAATCATCCCGTTTCTTAAGCATTTCTTCAACAAAATCCTTATAAACCTTTCTATCAGCCGGAAGATTTTCTTTCCATTGTTTTGGAAGGTAACCCGAATCATCGAGTTTTCTCATATCTAGAATATGACCTTGATTGTCAAAAGTTTCCACAGGCTTATCTTCTGCAAGATAGTGGCTGTAGTCTTTCTTAGGGTCTTTTAAGAAACTTTCTGCATAACCCAGCATATCCTCTTCCATAGAGTCATGGTCCATTGAAGGAATATCTCCACCTGTATAATTAGAGAATGAATCCTCCGGTTTTACATTTCTCGTTGAATTTGAGATAAAATTACTATATGCGGTTTGAGCAGGATATTTCTTAGCCCTTGCAAGAGATGCCCTTTCTATTTCATTAAATGAAGTAGGCGGTTCATCCACATCATCTCCCACAGGAATACCTAAATCAGCCATTATTTCCAAATCCTTTTCAGAGTAATAAACTTCTCCCGGGTCTGTATCATATAAATTGTACCCGAGTTCATCTTCAATTTGTTCATACTCCTCAGGAGTTATTTCTCTTACCGGCATTTCCGGTTCATTTGGGGCTTCTGTATTAACCGGCACATCTACACTTGGATTTTCGATATTCGGATTAATATCTTCCGGATTAATAGTCTTTTCTTCGACTAAATCGCTTTTATTATCTCCTCCGCCTTCAGAAGCAGGCTTTTTCGGGTGCGGTTGTTTAAAATGATTCTTGTCATTAAAAGCTTCTTTTATTTCTTCGTTTGTAGGCGGTTTTACAAAGCCTCCACCTCTATGTGGTGGCATAGGGCTCTTCGGTTTTTTGACTCTAGGGGCTTTAAATCCACCTTCATTCATAAACATTGCATCCATTGCTCCAAGACTTAATGCTCCCATAGCAGGGCCCATAACAGTCTTTGCTACTTTTCCTGCACCCACAGCCCCCTTAAAGACTTTAGGTGCAACCTTTACTGTTGTTCTTCCCACAGGTTTTAATCCTTTTTCAATTGGATGCCTTGCTATATCTTTTGTAGTATCCCAAGTTTTTGCAAATATATTTTGATGACCCGGATTTCTAGGTGGGGCACCTTCATCAGCCGCTTCTTTTACACTAAAGGAGCCAATTTCTCCTTCCCTGTTTTTAGCTCTTAAATTGCTTGTTCCGGGACTTAAATCTTCTCCGCCTTTTACAGCACCGGCACCCACAATAGGCCCGTTATCATCAGGCGGTGGACCATCAGGACCTCCTCCTCCGGAACCTCCTCCACCTAAATCAGGTGGGTCATTAGACTTAGTTCCTCCAATACTTCCAACATCACTACCTTTAAATCTCGAGTAAGCTTCTTTTACTCCGCCCATTGCTCCACTTGCAAGACCGATAGCACCTGCTACACCTGCACCGATTCCAAGTTTTCCAAGACCTGAACCCATCTTCATACTTCCACCGGCATCACCGATAAGCAGGTTTTTAAAGAATTGTGATAGAGGAATAATTGTAATAGTAACAATAATTGACTCAATCATTCTTCCTGAGTTTTGTATATTTAAGAAGAACGAAAGGACAAAAGCTTGAAAACTTTGGAGGAATATATTCGCAACCAGTTCTCTGCTCCATGTTCCGAAAGTTCTTCTTCTGCCATCCTCAACTGCAATACTGATTATTGCAAGAGGTGCAATTGAAATTAAGAACGCAATCATAATTGAACGAATTAAGAACTGTGCATTTAATATAACTTCAATAACAAGCCAAATAAAACCTATTATAAGACCTCCAATTGTCTGATATTCTCCACCTACGCTTCCTACAGCAGTAAAGCCTTGAGGCACAGTAGACCTAAACATTAAAGAAAGCCGATAGTTTATCCTTAAAAGAGTGTTAAAGACAGGCATACAAAGACCCATAAATAACATTGCTGTTAAAAATTCCATCATAGCTCTTTTTAAAGTAAATTGAACCATTGGATTATTAGCTTCAAGAACTCTCTTATATAATAATCTCATTATAATAATTCCTGAAAATGATGCAGCGATTGCTGTAAATATCATAAAGAATCCAATACCTTTTTCCATCCAGTCGGTTCTTACAGCACCCATATACCAGCTGCCGGCATTAGGGTCTCTGTCTCCTTCACTAAAGACCAGTTCTTCTATTGAATAAAGACCTAAGGTGGACTTAATACTTACAAGGATTGAACCCAAAAATTCAACCACTTTTCTTTCAATTACACCAGGCTTTTTAACTTCATTTAAATTGGATGAAAATATACCTCTATCTGAATATAAAAGTGCCTGATAAGCAATATCTCCAAGATTTAAAGTGTCTGTATCTTCCCATTGATTTCCTGAATCTACCAAATATGAAGGTGAGCCATCTTCTAACTTCGGACTCTTATAACCCTTTATAATTTCAAATAAATAATACTTCTTCCCTTCTCTGGTGTTTAAAACAATATATTTTCTTGCATCCCCCGCTTTCCCTGAATTAAGCCTTCCAACAGAAAGACTCGATGAACCGGGAATATTAACAGAATCACCGCTTTCTTTATCTAGACCTAATGTCTTTCTATTAACTTGTTTTAAAGCTGCAACTTCTCTTAAATACTTTTCAAACTCTTCAACAGTATTAAATGTTTTTCTACCTGTATTATAGTAAAGCATATCGTATAAAAGCTTATTTAGTGATGAGGTCAAAGTTGAAGCCGCTTCACTTGCTCTTTTAGCATCTGCACTTAAAGGCTCCATTAAAACTTTGTCGGAGCCCGGCTTTTTTCTCATCCCCGGTGGGAAAGTATAATAAAGAGGCGGATTTTCTCTTTTTGTCCCTGTCTGAAATGTGTCATCATATGAATCAGCCACATTAAAAAGCTGGTTTTCTTTATGCTTTAATTCTCCCTGACCTAGATTTTTTGGGCTAAGCCAGCCCCTATTTACTAAGTCTGAAACTTCATCATACATTACCTCGGCAACAACTTTTTTATTTGCAACATCAATAGTTGTTGCAATATAATAAGCATTATGAGCCGATATAGGCGTAGACAAAATCAAGGGAGCAAGTATTAAAAACGCAAGTAATAAAGAAAGGGTTCTTTTGTTTTTGACAAAAATTTTCACAAAAATCCCTCCTATTTCTGATTATTTACAATAATACTATTTTCCATTTCAAAGCTTGTAGCGGCAACAGTTGTAGTTTCTTTACCGTCAGCACTTCTAATCAATAATTCTCCTGTATTACAAGTTCTTAAAAAATCAATCTCCCCATTACTTAAATGGAATACCTCTTGAAGCGGTTTTAAGTCATTAGGGTGTTGTCTTAAGAATATATTAAGGGAAGAGTTTTGTATAACTGCTTGACCTTCAGGACTATTTGCAAATTCTTTAAAAGATTGACTTGCAACTAAAAGACCTGCATTTCTCTTTCTGATTCTTCTTGCACTTACCTCCAAAAAGTGGGATGTGTATTCAAAACCCGCCATTGAGCGATTTAAGAACATCCAAGCTTCATCCACGACAACTCTTTTAAAGTAATCAGATTTTTTCTTTACAAACTTTTCCCAAGTCCAAGAAAGTGCAATATACATTCCGATAGGTCTTAAAATATTTTCTTCAAGTTGAGAAACGTCGAAAACAATTAAAGGCGTATTCCCAAAGTCAATCATTGCATTCGTTTCGCAATCGAACATATCGTAGATATTTCCCTTAGTAAACATTGTAAGTGTTTGAGCAAGACTCATAAGACCAGGATGATTTAACTCTTTTGCTTTTTGGGTCAAGGCTTTATGAAAGTCACTCATTGTAGGCATTCTTTTCTTAAAACTTCCATGAATCATTTTACCATTTTCAAATGTAGATTTCTTTTCATATAAGCTTTCAGGGTCTTCTGTAATACCGAAGCTTGCATATAAGTCACTAATAACCATAGATGATAAACTGACTAATTCATTATCTATTCCTTTAGCCATAACGGAAATTAAGTTAAGCACGTCTGCCGCTTTTTCTCTAATATTTACCGTTTTTCTTCCTGTCGGTCTTCCATTCTTGTCGAGTTCTTCCTCTTCTTCGATATCAAACGGATTAATTCTGTCTTCACTATTTTGGGATATTAATATATGACTTCCCCCTAAAGTTCTTGCAAGATTTACATACTCACCTTCAGGGTCAATAATAACAGTTCTTATACCCTTTAATATACTTCTTAAAGTAAGTAAGGATACAAAGTAGGTTTTACCTGAACCGGATGTACCGAATACAGTAAAGTTACTTGATTGTAAAAGTTTTCTATCATAGAAGTCAATAAATACAGGTGTTCTTGTATTTAAGTTAGCCCCTATAAATACACCGTTCGGGTGACATATTTCGCTGTTATAAAATGGAAAACAAGATGCAACAGCTCCACTTGAAAAGTTTCTAGGGGCATCTGTTACATAACTCTTTCCATATGGAAGAGCTGACTTGTATCCTTCGTCTTGTCTTAAATCGAGACTTGTAAGACCAATACCTGATGATTTTGAATTGGACTCCAAAACCTCATTTCCTTTGTCCATCTCCTCTTTAGAATTAGCATAATAATTCATATAAAATTCAGCATAAAACATTCCATCTTGATTAAGCTCAAGTCTCTCCCTTTGTTCATAAAGAGGATTTATAAGATTTTCAAGCCTTGTAAGATTTGTAATTCTACCCGCTTGTTTTTCTGCAATAAGCTGGGATTCATACTGTGAAATCTTTTTATTAATTTCATTAAGAGCTTCCCTTGTTTCAGCAGGTGTAATGTAAATAGCCACATCTATATCCGATGATGATGAATAGAATCCATTTAACCATCCGATTTGAACAAGATGTGGATATCCATTTATTGTATAACTTTTAACAAACTTATCTCCAACCCTTAAATATGTCGGGTCGGTACGGTCAATAAATGTAGGAGCCATTAGTTCTTTTAAATTACGAAGCCCCTTGCCGACAACAGACTTACCTTGTTTTTTAGGGGTCTTTTCTATCGGCTTTGTTTCTTTATTATCTTTATTCTTTTTTAATCGCATAATTTAAGCCTCCACATTTACAGAATCTCTTAAATATTCAAGATTATTAATAACCTTTAAATATTTATTTCTTTCATCATTATCCATTACCTTGGTTGCAATCTCGCCCTTTATTCTGTTTTGTGCTTCATATAAAATCCAGTCAGCTCTTTCATCATCTGTCATTTCATCTTCAGGGTTTCTCCTTGAATCCACCATAAGAGCCATATAATCTCCATTTAATAGATTTTCCACATCAGAATAATCAGTTCTATGGTAACTTGAATACAAAAGCTCAATATATTCTTTTGAATTTAAGACATCTGCTTTGATATCAATTCCTGCAAGTCTATTTACTATATATTCAGCTCTCTTATAAAGTTCATCCACAGAACGTTCTCTTTTTTCAGCATCATTTAAATTCTTTAAATTTGCAGCATCATTATATGACAAGATAATATATTTTTTCTTTTGCTTGTTATTTTGAAGATAGTAATCAAGATAACTTATATTATTAATGTAATCACTTGCATATTCTGCTAAACTTGGGAATTTATTTACAGCTTCAATCGCCGATTTTTCAGTTTCGGCAATAATTCTTCTATTATCCATTGTTCTTGTTTGAACAAACAATGTAATAGGATAGTTAAGGGAATTTATAAGCCTTAAAAAAGATGCTTCAATGACATCCTGTTCAGCTTCAGTTCTTAAATTCCAGTTAATACTTCCACATTCAATACAAAGCCTATATTCATGGCCTCCTTGAAGTTTTAAAACGCCTTCTTTTACATCGTCAAATAAAACGAAATCTTTTGCTCTATTTGCTTCAGGGTTCATACTTGGGTCGTAACCTACATCAGAGCCTTTTACCTTGTTTAAGTTTTTATAGACAAAAAATAAAACGACAGGCACAGCAGCGAGCATAACAATTAATATAATCGTTAAAAACAAAATCTAATCCTCCTTTAAGAAATTAAAATCTTCTCTAATATTTGGTAATACCTTATTTTTCTGTTTAAATTTATATTTTCGCATAATATAGGTCGGGAGTGGAACTCCGTTTACCTTATAAAATACGAAAGGCAAGCAAGTTGAAAAAGCAAGTGCACAAGGAATAATTGCAAATACTTTTAAAGTTTTTCCAACTAAGGCAAAAACAATAAGAGCAAGAATTATACCCGGCACCACCCACAATGCTTGAGCTATTGTAAGTATACCGCCTATAACCTTATCTTTTTCATTAAGGTCGGCAGGCATTCTATATCTTCGCATAATAAAAAACCTCCTTAATAATAATTAGAAGGTTTTATTTAAAAATATTGAAAATAAAAAAATAAAGCCTCAATTAAGAGACTTTAAATTCTACTTTTTGTCTATTGCGTTGTAAGCAAGTCTTACAATTAAAGCGATAGAACCCAAGAGAGCTGTTCCCCCCAAAGTCCAACCGAAAGCTTTTTTAGCTTGTTGGTGTTGTTGAGGTTGTGATGCTGTAGTTGCAAGTTTTACACCATTAATAATAGCGAATAACAAACAAGTTGCAACAGCGAATGCGAGTACAGCAGAAATAATTCCTTGGTACTTCTTTAAAACCGTTTGGAATGCACTTTCCTGATTTGCATCTCCTGTATTAATCTTGGCACCATCTTTGTCGATTGAAATGTCAAGACCGTCTTTCCCCCACAAGTCATCACCGTCAGCTTTGGTTTGAATTGTGAATATCGGAGAAATTACAAGGAGCACAAGAAGAAGTGCACTTAGTAAAGAACATGTTCTACGATTCATGTTAATCCTCCTTAATAATATTATTGCAAAAGTTTTTATTAAGGCATTTAGAATACCTTATATTAATTATTAAAGAGTTTTTAAAAATAATATTTCTAAAACAAAAAAAATAAAGCCCCTAGAGGCCTTATTTAAAATTAATATCAAATTGTCCTAAAACCTCTTCGGGAAGAACATCAAATAAATCATATCCAAGCGACTGTATTATGTCGTACAGATACAAGAAGTTTGGTATTCTTCTTTTTCCATTCATCATCTTACTTAAAACTGCTTTAGATTGTCCGAGTCTACCTGAGAAAAATTCGAGATATGATGGAACAGATTTTATTTTCTCTTCTAAATGCTTTACAACAAACATCGAGAAGTCATCTTCTGTCTTATCTATAATCAACTGTGCTTCGTCTCTTGTCTTTTCAAGGTCATTAATTCCCTCAAGCATTGTGTCAATTATATTATTTCTCACCTTTTTATCTCGTACTTCTTCTAAAACATTTCTAATTCTGACATCATTCAAATAAAAGTGTGTAAGTCTTACAGCTTCAAGAAGCCAGCTTTTTTTGAAATGTGTACTTATGTCTTTTTCGTTCTTCGTGCTTTTTACTAAATTCTGAATTATAATCTTTTCTAACTTTAAGGCAATTAAGAAAAGATAAAGAGAAATTAAGAGTCCTTCTTCAGTATTTAAATTCTTTGTATCCGAAACTCTTGATGCAATAGATGGGATTCTTGAAATCATAAAGAATATTTTTGGGTTTTTAGTATCAAGGGTTTCTAACATATATTCTATCCCTTCTTTAAAGAGATAGTATACAATTCTATCAGACGAAACAGGAAAGTCGGTATTGTCGCCAAATGCCGGGTTCCATCCTGTAGTCCTCATAAGACCTAAGACATCTTGGTTTAATACATAGTCACTCTTTTTGTCTTTAAAAGTGTCCTCTATATAATCCATTTCTTCTTTTAATTTATCTTTATAACCCTCATCTATTCCTATATAGTCTCCGAGACTAAACATATTCTCTAAATTAAGAAGCGGAATAATCTCTTTTTCTAAATCTTTTTTAAGTTCTTTTATATTGAAATGCTCTGTTCTAAATTGAAAATCCGGAATGTTTTTATCGGCTTTTATTTTTCTTTCTTTATCTCCATCGGTTAAGACCGCCATTGGAAGCAGATTTAAAATGGATACATTTAAAAGATGTGCACCTTTAAAAATATTCATCGTATAAGTTAAAACTCTGTCTGTCGGATTTAATCTTGTGGATGGGCTTGAAATTCCCGTGATAAGACTTGACTTCATCTTAGTTATTGATGACCCCATGAGAGGTTCTTCCATACATCTACAATCAATCATATCACTCATTAAAGAACCTGCTTTTTTAGCATACATCGTATCAACTTCAAGAAAGCCTTTCTTAAGCTCTTTAAATTCTTCTTCTAAGTATGTGTACTCATCTTTTACAGATTTAAGACCGGAATAATTCTTGTTATTTGAAATCTGATTCTCACTTGCCACAATCCAGTCTAAGATTGCAGAAGTGCATTCGGTTCCAATAACTTTCCATTCTCTATCCTCGAGTTTCATGGCTTCTCTTAAAATCTTATCAAGCCTTAGCTTTAATGAAAGTTTTACCTGATTCATAAATTCCAAGAAAAGCTTGGTTTCTTCGGTATAAATCGGAACACTATCATTTCTTCTTTGGATGACTGCAAGAGTTTTTTGGATAAGAGCCGCTATAACTTTTTCTTGATAGTCGCCCCTTATCACGATGTCAAAGTAGTAAAAAGAGGCTGATAAGAAGTTGATATAATAGTTCTCATTTCTAATAGTTTTTAAAAATGGAGTTTCAACTTCAAGAGTTTTAACTGCATCCAGCAAATCCATCCGCTCTATGTCCTTTCCTGTTTGTTCTTTGACATATTCCTTAGCAAGTGTAAGTAAGCTATTTAGCTTAATCGAGTTCTTCTCCTTGCTGTATTTTTTAAGCGTTTCTCCCTTTACCTTCATTTTACACATCCCTTTCTATATAAAAGCCTTAAGCTTTGTTTTTTTAAAAAACTTTCTTTTTTAGTTTTTTCTCCTTCTTTTCTTCTAACTCCTCTGTTATTTCTCTTCTTTCCTTTTCAATTAACCCTAAAAGTACAAAATACAACTCGTCTTTAGCTTCGATTTTACCTTTTTTCACTCGAGTTCCCTCCTGTATTCGGACTATATTTTGTTCCGAACAATTTTAATTCTTTTTCTTTAATTATATTATACATCAAAGGGATTTCTTGTGTCAACACTTTTTTGCTATTTTTTTAAAAAAAGTGAAATTAAATTGCAAAGAGCTCCTCTTTTAAGCCTGTAAGCCTCGTTTCAGGGATTTTAAGAATTTTTCTATTAAGATAATTAAAATCTCCTATTATATAAAGCCTTTCTTTAGCTCTTGTCATACCGGTGTATAATATATTCTTATTAGTTACTATTTCATCCTTGTTGTTTATAATAAATAAGACAACTTTTGTTTCATCCCCTTGTGATTTATGAACTGTAATTGAATAGCTTAGACCCACCTCTTCTAAATCTTCGGGGGCAAATTCGATTAATCTGTCTCTAAATTTAAATATAGGTCTTTTATCTTCAAAACCCATGTATGTGCCTATTTCTCCGTTCATAACATTAAGTCTATAATTGTTTTTAAGGACAATAACTTTATCGCCTTTATATATTACTTCTCCGTTCTTCACTTTTATTGGGTCTATTTTTCCTTTATTAAGGAGACTTTGAACAGTCTTATTTATATTAATCTCGCCTAAATACCCCTCTTTTCTAGGGGATAAAATTAGTATATCATTTATTGTATATCCATCCAAAAAGAGTGCTCTAATGGTGCTTTCAATTGCACTCATAACCCTTTTTTCATCTTTCTCGTCTATCTCTCTATATGTCTTTGTATAAGTTGTGCCTGTTAAAGGTTCACCCTTATTTACCTTCTCAGCCGCTTTTACAATATCTGAGTCTTCACTCTGTCTCTTTCTTTTATCGAGTCTCACAATATTAAGTTTCTTAGATTCAATTAAATCCTTTAATACAAGACCAGGTCCCACACTCGGAAGCTGATTATAATCCCCTACAAAGACAATTTTAGATGTGGATGAAACATTTGTAATAAGACGATAGAAAAGTTCGCTGTCAACCATACTCATTTCATCTGATATAACTATATCTGTTTCAATAAGGCGAAGTCTTTCATTTTCATTATCCTTACTTATCCCGAGTCTTCTGTGAATTGTATAAGCAGTAAAACCTGTCACCTCTTCCATTCTTCGTGCAGCCTTTCCTGTTGGAGCAAGAAGGGTAAAGGTACTGTTCTTTTTAAGCTTTTTTAGAACTCGGAGTATCATGTTTATTATAGTTGTCTTGCCGGTTCCGGGTCCCCCTGTAATAATTGAAACATTTGAATTAAGTGCTGTTTTTACAGCTTCGAGCTGTTTATCGGTTAGTTTTATATTTAAATTCTTTTCTTCTTCTTTTATAATATCATCAACATCATACAAAGAAGCAGGTTTTTTTAACCTCTCTTTTAAATTCTTTGCACTGCCCTTTGAAATGTTATAGTTCTCATATAAATATAAAACCTTTTCTCCATAATCTTCTTGGGTGATATTTCCAAGACTTATTTCATCTTCTAAAATACCTATTACAGTCTTTTTATCCACATCAGTTAAATCACATACCTTAGATATAAGACGTTCTTTCTTTTCATACATATTCTTATATCTTACTTCATTTGTCTTTAAAACCGAATAAATAGCGGTGTTAATTCTTTCTCTGTCGGTCTTGTTATAATTCTCCGATAAATCTTTCTTTAATATATCTATCTCTTTAAAATACTCCGGAAATACATTTATGAGATAGTAAATTTGAAATTCACACAAACTTTTTATCGCCCTGTTTTTCTTAAATCCAGCTTTCACACCATCAATGCTTAATCCCAAATAAATAGAGAGCGTTATTAATATGTTTTCAGGCACCCAAAAAGCAGGCTTTTTTACTGTGTCATATAAATTACAAACATCTTTTTTTGTCATAATTACATCACAAAGCCTTTTAGTGTCATCCTCTTTATTTATGACCCCTCTTAAAAAAGAAATAGGTGAAATATTGGAGCGTTTTAATTTATAAGCATATCTACTTGCTCCAACCTTACCAATTCCCGGAACAGTCATAAAAAGAAGAACGAGAGTAATATCAGAATTTTGAAACATAAAAGTGTTATAATCCATATCACCTTTATATCTCTTATCTGTATCTTCAGTTAATTTACTCATCTCTTCAATTAATGAAAAATTGTATTCAAAGCTCAATTTAAAAACCTTTCTATTTTCTCGACCCTTAAATCGTTTGGCACAATTTCTTTCTTTATATAATTCTTAATCTTATTCACAAGCTCAGGATATTTAATGATATACTCAAGTTCTTCATTTTGTCCTGATTGCTTAAGTCCAAAAAGTTCTCCTGGACCTCTAAGTTCCAAGTCTTTTTTAGATATTTCAAAGCCCGAGTTTGTTTCTTCCATAATTTTAAGGCGTTTCTTTTCATCTATCTTACTGTGTGTGGATTCTGTAAGATAAAGATAACAAAAACTTTCAAACGAACTTCTTCCGACTCTTCCTCGAAGCTGATGAAGGGTTGCAAGACCAAATCTTTCAGCGGATAAAATTAACATAAATGTTGCATTTGGTACATTTACTCCAACCTCAATAATCGTTGTTGAAACAAGTATTTGGTATTCCTTGTTTTTAAAAGCTTCAATTTCTTCATCTATTTTAGACTGCTTCATATCCCCTGTAATATATCCAACCTTAATATTTGAAAGACCCGCAGTCACGAGAAAACTTTGCATCATCTCTGCCGTTTCAACAACATTTTTCGCGTCAAGTTTTCCATCTTCAATTAGCGGACAAACAACATAAGCTTGATGACCTTTCTTGACTTCTTCAACCATCTTCTCCATAACAGTAAGTTTATTAAGTTCTACAATTGTTTTAACCGGCTTTCTCCCATTCGGCATTGTTTTTATCGTGTAAATCTCTGTTCCTTCACTTTCAGTTGCAAGAGCAAGGCTTCTTGGAATCGGTGTAGCACTTAAATTAATTGTATGGATTTCTTTACTTCTTTTGCCCAGCTTTTCTCTATCTCTTACACCAAATCTATGTTCCTCGTCAACCACACACAAACGGAGATTTTTAAATTCTACATTTAATATAGAGGTGGTTCCGATTACTATGGATATTGAACCATCATTTAGACCCTTAATTATTTCTTTCTTTTCTTTTGCCTTTGTATCCCCTGTTAAAAAAGCTACCTTAACACCGAGCTTTTCTCCATATTCTACAGCCTCTTCAAAGTGTTGCCTTGCAAGAGTTTGGGTAGGTGCAATAAGGGCGGACTGTGCATTTTTTAGAGCTAAAGAAAACATAAGACTAAATACAACAGCAGTTTTCCCACTTCCTACATCCCCTTCAACCAAGGACATACTTCTTTCTCCATTCTTAATCTTTTCTTCAATTGAGTGTATAACATTTAATTGGTCGCTTGTTAAGGTAAAAGGAAGCTCTTTAATAAAGTCATTTGTGTCTATATCTATTTTCTCTACCTCTGTTAAAAGTCCTATTCCTTGCTTTTCTTTGAGCCACAAAAATTTAAATAAAGTTTCAAATGCATATCTTTTCTCCAAAGTCTCTAAATCATCAAAGCCCCTTGGAAAATGTATATTCATAAGTGCTGTTTTAAGGCTTGGAATATTAAAGTCGTCTCTTATTTTATCGTCAAAATCTTCGTATATATCCGAATACTTAAGAGCCTCCTTCATTACATCAGTAAAGTATTCATCACTCATCCCTCTTACCTTTACATACCTTGGAGCAATTTTACTATTCTCCATTATATTTTCTGTGATAAGAGTTGGATTTTTTATCTCGGCCTTACCAAACCCATTAACTGTGACTTTTCCACACACCAAATACTCCTCGCCTATCTCCATTGTATTTTGTCGCCACATTTGACCGAATACAGGAATAGAGAGTGTATCCGAATTTTCATCAACAAATGTCAGTACAAGACACTTACCGCCTCTTGTTGTCATACCCCTTAAGATACCAACAAATGCAACCATTTCACCGTCATAATCGGGCAAGTCCTCGACATTTATATAAAACCTGTAGTCGAAATATTCTTTAGGTAAATAATTTAAAATATCACTTACAGTACCCAGACCTTTTCTTTTTAATTGATTAATTTTTGCCTCAGGAAAGCCCAGTTCATCCACTTTCACTTCCCTGTGTATCGGCTTTAGATTTAAGTACATAAAAACCTCCTTATTTATATATATTATACCACAAAAAGAGCCCCTGTGTCAACAAAAAAGGGGCTAAAAAGCCCCAATATTTGTTCTAATTCACAAGGTGTGTCTTAAGGTCGTCATTCTTCATTATGAAGAATCTTCCTAATTGTCCACCTGCTCTAAGCTTCTTATTTGTGTATTGATTACTTCTTAATCCCACAATTTCAGAAGGGTAGATTGAATAATCTAAAGATTCACTACCATTTGCAAGGGTTCTTCTTGTAAATATCTTTCTAACTGTCTCTTTATCTGTTATGCTCTTATTTTCAGGGAGTCTAAATTCAGAAACTTTTCTATATGATGAACTTGTTTCGTTTTCACTACTTGCGAAATCGTCAAGCTTGATACATACTTTTTTGTTTCCTGAGCCTTGCATAATAGGCATTCTGATATATACTCCCGGATTTACACTTACAAGGTCTGACATTTTTGTTATAGCTTTATGTGAAGTGTAAGTCAAATATTGTGAGCCACTATCCCAATAACCTAAGCTCTTAGGAACAGCCTCATACCAATATTCACGAGCTCCATCATATGCAGTTCTATAATTTAATCTTCTACGAGGATTTAGTCTTTGATAACTATAAGGAAGACTTACAGTTCTTGGATACTCTGCGTGTTCCATAGCTTGATATTTATTTACTTGGTCTTTTAAACTTCTGCCGTTAGACGTCTTTATAGAATAGTCGAAATTATATTTAAATTCAAATCCATTACCGTTTTTAATCTTAGATAATGATGGTCTTACCCAACCGTTATCTGACCTTTCAGTTCTTTGGTCTATCGGAGTACCTGCTTGGTCATATGTGTATTTAGACCTAAACATACCTGTACTTTGTCCAATATTTTCATCGAACTTAACATCTTCATAGAATGTGTTAGAAGCCTTTCCTTCAACATCATATTCTACAACTCGGTCGCTGTCATAAAAACGTAAACGACCGTCTCTATCTTCATACCATTCTCTTTCAACTTCGATAATATCAAATACATATTTGTAATCTACTTGATATTGAACAGAAGAACTATTATTTCTATTTTCTAAGTGTTCCTTATAAGCTGTTCTTGGACATCCTCTATCTGTTTCATAAACATAAAGGTTTGCAGTCTTTGTATTATCCTTATATGGGTCACTTACACCTTCAATAAACTCTTGTGGATTTCTTCTTTCATTAATAACTACCGTTACAGGAATTGGTGCAGATTTGTTCCAATTTGGATAAATTGTAGTTTTTACATCCCTTATTGAAACACCTTTACTTGTTCCCGGCGGAACACTTACAGTATCAGTCTTAACACGGCGACCGCCTACATATATAGAGTACGATACATCACTTGGAAGCTCTGTTTTTTCGCCTTGTTTGGAGTCATTTGTAACTTTAAAGAAGATTGGAATATTAACCTCTTTTGATTGTCCTGTCTTTTGGTTATCTGTCATATCGACACCTAAGTTACCCAAAATTACATCTCTTACAGAGTAATTCTTGGTATTATCAGCTTTACCCAGTGTCATACATACATAGTCGTTTGCATTCTTAACATTAAGGTTAAGTTTAGCGAGCTCATCGTCTATTCTCGCACAAACTCTTAATGAATCGGTGTTCGGGGTGACTGTAAATTCATCCAAATATCCGATTTCACCAGGTTTAATGCTTCTGTTAAGTGTCATATCTTTCGTCATAACATCTCTGTTATTTTCATCTTTTGCTGTAATATGAACCTTAATTCTCGGGTTTTCTTTTGTTCCAAGACCAACCTCTTTATCTCCGAAGAAATGTTTTACATTAAATTTAATGTTTAAAGGTTGTCCTTTTTCGTATTCGAGATTCTTATTATCATACTTATTACCCTTAATTAAAATTTCAGCAGGGTCAATACCAATGTCTGTTCCTTCAGGTTTATATCCTTCAATATCAGGAAGTCCTATAGTTACTTTGTAACAGAACTTAGTGTTATCTCCTGTTGTAGGTTTTGTATTAATATACTTAGTTCCATCCATCTTGACACATACATACTTAGTGTCTCCAGGTTCCCCTGTTAGGTCTATAGTTGTAGTTGCCTTGAATTTATCGCCCACAGGTTTACTTGGAACTGTCTTGTTCTCACCTTCATTATCTATATTGATAACAGGCGGCTCTAGTATCGGTGTATCATCTGCTCCCGGTTTTTTAGGGGTTACACCATCCTTTGGAACCTCTACCTCTACAACTGTTTTTCCCGGAGGAAGTTCAATTTCAGGTGGTTCCGGATAACTTGGTATAGTAGGTACCTCTATCGGGGTATCCTCAGCACCCGGCTTCTTCGGCTCTTCTGGTTTAATTTCTTTTTCATCAGGAACAATCGTAATCACCTTGTCATCCTTCGGACCATCTGTTGGTGTATCTTCCGGATTCGGTGGATTATCTCCGCCCGGATTTAAGTCGCATTTCTTACACAAGTTAGGATTTTTAGCTCTATATCCAGGGTCTTCACATAAATCGCAAGCTGTAACAACCGGCTTAGAATCACAAATCTTACAAAGTCTTGGATTTGCTTTTCTAAAGTTTACATCGCTACATTTTAAACAATCCGGCGGTGTATCTTTTGGATTTGGTGGATTATCTTCGCCTGGAGTCTTTTCGCATCTTCTACATTCATCAGGGTGAGTTTGTCTATAGAACGCATCTGTTTTACAGAGCTCGCAGTTATCTAGAGGCGGTTTCTTTGGAGGAATGTATCTTCTACATTCTTCAGGGTGTGCCTTAGCATACTCTTCGTTCGAGCAATCATATGTTCTTTGACATACTCTACAGAACTCCGGATTTTCTTTTCTAAATTGAGAATTGTTACAATCTCTACATTTCTTTGACTTATGTCTAATTGTAGGTGGAACAAGTGAAAGTTTGTCAGGTGCATCATATTCATCTACAAAGAACATATAAGCATTAAAGTTCCAGTCGAAGAGTCTTCTTGGCTTATCCTTTGCTACCTTATTATTAGGATTAACAAACTTACTTGAATCTCTTCTGTTCTTATCGATTACATAATCAGAAATAGTTGTATCATTCATAACCCTTGTTACATAGTTTCCTCTTACAGAACCATTATGGAATGGAACAATAAATTGAAGCCCTGCATCCTTAGTTTTATCGAATGGCGGCTCTAATCCATTTTGTGTCATATCCAAAAGTTTCTTTAAAGGCACATAATTTCCACCGTTTTTCTTCCAAGCCTTAACAAGGTTATCGTAGTTAAGACCGATTGTATCTGCTGATTGAACGTTTTCAAAAAGTCCTACAAAGCTACCGAGCTTAGTTGACTTAGCATCCAAAGTAAATTTAGTTGCCGCATATTCAACATCTTCTGTAACTCTGGTGTTATCTGCTGTATTCCAGTTGTAAGTAAGAGAACTTCCAAGCCTCTTTCCTTTAAATGAAGGTAAATCTCCTCCCTTATATTGGAAACCTGTAACATCTCTAATACCTATATTGTCTTTTATTTCGTCATCATCCGCACTAAGAAGGTCAATTGTTTTAGTTCCAAAATCCGATTTAACAATGTCTATAGTTTTTTGTGCATCGTCTACAGTTCTTACAACCTTAGTATTTGTCTCATTATCTTTAAACAAGAACTCATCGTCATTCTCATAGTTTCCGCTTCTTGCTTTTAATACAAGTCTCGGTCCCCACTGCATGACTTGGTAATTCCTTGATGTAATTGTAGGAACATTACGAGAGTCACTCGGGTCGTCTGTAGCCATATTGTACTGTGGAGCCCCTGCAACAGATGAGTCTATTAAATAAAACTCTGTTCCTCTTGGAACTACATCCATGTAATCTTTAAAAAGATTTACACCCATCAAGTTTCTTGGAACTGTCGCTCCGATATCGATGTATTTATCGTTGTCTTTAAAGTTCTTTTGTTGGATAAGTGACGTCATATCGTATACCTTCATATAGACATCATCAGGAATACCGCTGTTTAAAAACTGAACCTCCCACGACTAAAGTCATGGGGTTCTTGGGAACAGATAACTTGCCATATACTCACAATCACTTGCAAATATACAGTAGAGGCTATCTTTATTACCAAGCTCTACCCCTTGTTCCTAAGGTGTTATATAGAAATACTATAACTGTGTTTTTAGAACTTGAATTAATTCTATAATTAATTTTTCTTGTTCTAAAATTTCAAGTCCTTTTTGTAATATGTTTTTAGCTGCGTTTAAATCTCTATAGTTATGGGAACCGCATATCGGACATTCCCACTCTCTGATATTGAGATTTTTAACCTCATTGTTTTTGCACCCACAGCTATTACATAATTGACTACTCGGAAAAAATGTATCAACTTTCACAACTCTCTTGCCATACCAAGATGCTTTATACCTTAACATCTCTGTAAAGGTATACCAAGAAGCACTTGATATACTTTGTGCAAGTTTATGATTCTTGAGTAAGTTCTCTATTTTTAGGTCTTCAATTACTATTAAATCATACTCTTCTATAAGCATCCTTGAGAGTTTGTGTAAAAAGTCTTTTCTTTGATTGGTTACTTTTTCATAACACCTAGCGAGTTTTAGCCTAGCTTTCTCCTTATTCTTACTGCCATTTGATTTTCGTGACAATGATTTATGGAGTTTTTTAAGTTTAGCCATTTCGGTTTCTAAATACTTTGGATTTAGAACTTCATACATATCGCTTGTTGTTATGAATTTACTAATACCTAAGTCAAGACCTACTTTCTTACCTGTTTTTGGTAGATTACCAACTTCTACATCTGTAAAACAAATACTAACAAAATACTTGCCTGTCTTTGTTTTACTTACTGTTGCATTTAATATTCTACCTGTTCTTGGTCTATAGGTTCTGTCTTTAATTTTAACCTTACCAAGTTTCGGCAACTTTATAGAACTATATAACAACTCAATATTATTATTAGAAAAATTAGTTCTATAAGAGCTTCTTGACTTATGTTTACTTTTAAATTTAGGATATCCCGCACCTTTAAAAAAGTTTTTAAATGCACTATCTAAATCTCTAATAGAGTTTTGCAAAGCATATTTATCCGGCTCTTTAAGCCATTCGGTTTCCTTTTTTAATATAGTCAACAATTTATTGCAATCTTCATATGAATATTTAGATTCGTCTTTTTCATACTCTGTTTTCTTAAAATTCAAAAAATGGTTATATACATACCTTGCACAACCAAATGTTTTAGATAACAGAGTAATTTGCTCATCTGTTGGATATATCCTATACTTAAAAGCTTTAGTAATAGTAGCCATAACATTTTTTCCTTTCTATAGTATTTAATGTATTTTTTTTACATCATACATATATTATACCATAAAAGGTTCTCTTGTGTCAACATATTTTAGTTTTTTCTATATAACAACTAAAGAATCTTTAGTCATTTTTGAGGTCTCGTTCATATAAAGTCGCTACACTTTATACAGTTCTTTTATGAACTTCCTTATGTCTCCATAAGGCACAGACTATATCTTATCCCACAGCTCTACCTGTTTGGGTCTACCCACTTCCGCTGTCAATAGCTTACAGCGTACTCCCCTCCGGAGGGATAGTCGTTGAACTTTGCCTTTCAGCCTTAGCTGCTGATTGCCCATTTTATACCAGCACTTAGGATTTAACCTTATGCCATGTGAAGTATTTTTTCTGCTTTCGCCACATTCGCATTTAAAGCATTTAAGCTTTTATGCTGTAGTTACTTCACCTTTAGGGGTTTCCAGCAATTCGAGTAGTAGTGGATGCATCTTTTAAGTGTGCATCTCTATATACAGGTTTCCCTATATACTGACTAAACTTATAGCCTTAGCTCGTGACTGAAGTCACAAGTCCGCAGCTTTATTTAATCAATAGCACCTGTTCCTTTAAATCCGAAATATACCTTGTAATAGAAGTTGTATCCATATTTTCCATCAGGAGACTTGGATGCAATCTCTTTTAAGGTTTGTTTCTCGACAGGAACTTTTGCGATAACGTCAAATACAGGAATCGGTGATGGGTAGTTCATTCCATAGTTAGGAAGAATACGTTCATCCACCTGTAAAGCAATTCCACCTTTTGCAATCACGTCATACCATAAGCACATCCATGCAACTGTAACTTGAAGCATTTCTTCTTGAGTCCAGCCATCTGCAAGGATTTCAACGTAGTAATTCATTTCTCCGCCTTTAGTTTTGTGTCTAACCCATTTGTAGGAGAGTGTGTTGGTTTGAGTACCTATATTATGCTCTTCATTAGGGTCAGCGGCAAGGTCAAGAACATAGCTCTTCTTTTCATCTTCTCTCTTTTGAGTAAGGTCAAATTGACCAAATGTCTTTTCCGAAAGCTCACCATAGAAGCCCTCTCCTGCAAGATAAGGAGCCGCTTTATTAAAATCTCCTCTATGGTATAACCTTCCTGCTTTAGTTGTATCATAACCCGGCGTTGTAGGGGTTTCTACATCCTTGCCGAGTTCATCCCGACCGCCCAAATTTATAGGGCCATCGTCACCTGCTCTTATTCCTATTGGGAATATTTCAATCAACATAAGTAGTGCAAGCGTGACTACTAATATGTTTTGAATAATCTTACGCAAGAATTATTACCTCCTTTATATAATTTTGTATAACATCTTGTACACAAGCTCTACAAAATGAGCTTTCTTGCTTAACTTCTTTACTTACAACAAATTGTAAGTAGAGCTTTCCTCTTTGTACAAAGGTACAAAAACTTAAATCTTCCAATGAACTTATATTCTCATTTTAATCATCCCCCTTAAGTTTCTAAATTTCAACATTTTGCTAAAATGACAATTATATTTAAGTATGCACCTGAGCCTATTTAAATCTCTGTTTCAATCAAATGAACCAGCCAATCTATCTCCACCCATAACACTTGCATACAGGTGGAGTATTATTGGCTATAAAAAAGCTCGTGCACACAAGTCTCCGTAAGGAGGCTCTATTAATTATTACACAATTTTATTAAAAATTATTTATTAAAAAGAAAAATTTAAAAAAGCTTACTTCTAAAGCTGAGTTATAAAAAAACAATTGCCGAAAACTCTATCAAAGAAACCTGCTTTTTAGGTTATAAGAACAATAAAAAAAGAGGGCGATTATTTCCCTCTTTAAATAATATTTCTTACTTATGAACAAACCATAAGCATTGTATCATATAATAGTCTTTATTGTCAACTTTTTACTGACTAATAAATTTGCTTCCAATCACTTACTGGAATAAGCATTTGTCCATCTTTGTTTACTCTGTTCATACCTACGCCTACAAGGTCTCTAAGAGTTTCGGGGTCATTTTTTTGCAAAAGTTCTTGGTGCTTTTGACCAACAGCCCACAAATATGAAACAGTAAACTCGTATTGGTGGCTTTCTTCGCCTTGCTTAAAGGTTACTCTGTATTTAATCTTTTCACCGATGTGTGGAGCATAAAGCTTGTCGAGTCCCTTAGTTACAAGTACATCTTTCCATTTACCGAATCTTGGGTCATATTCAAATCTATTCGTTTCAACTTTTCTACCAACGTGTTGAGAAAAACTTTCCCATTTTGGTGGGGTCATCGGAAACATAAGGGTTTGGTAGTCTCCATTAGGTCCAATAATTTGCATATGCTTTTCATATGGAACATAACGGTCGTCAATAAGTTCAATCATGTAGCTCATATTGTCAACCTTATCCTTATATGCACTTGGACTACAGATTGTAAAGCCCCACGGTTCCTTATAATTGTTACTGTTTTCAACTGGGTCAAAATACACAATACTTAAAGCTGGTGCAACCCAGTTAGAAGACACGTTCCCTGCTGGAGGCACTGTACCTGCCAAAATTTCATTCTTCGGCTGATTGAGTCTATCAATAACAGTATCATAAGTTTCCCCTTGTCTTAAAAGGAAGCCTTCCTTTTTAGTTTGTGCAAGGTCAAACACAGCACCCTTTCCGCCATTTCCATGGACAGCGAAGTTTGCAGCATCATCCATACCTTTTACAGTAAGTCTAATAATATGCTCTAATTTAGTTTGCTCGTATTGAACTGTAGCTCCTAAATTTTCAGATACAAATCTCAAAGGAACATAAGTTCTGTCTTTCGTAATCTTTGCCACTACATTCGGTGACGTATCAATTTGTTTTTGTTCTCCATTAACGACAGCAATATTTTTACCTATTGTAAGGTTAATATTTCTGTCTACATTGTTAAGGTTACCTTTTATAGTAACGAGCTTTTCACCTTCATTCCAATCAACTTTATATCCGAGTGATTCAGAAATAAATCTGATAGGAACAAGAGTTCTTGAATCCTCAATATATGGAAGTCCCATATATTCTGTAAGTGGGATGTCAACTCCGTTCAGTAAAATTCTAAACTTTTTGTCTCTTTGTGCATTTGTAGTTACCATTGGGAAGCTGAAAAGCATTCCAACAACTAGAAATAACGCTAAAATTCTTTTCTTCATAACATTTTCTTCGGCGAATAGGTCTTCGCTTACTTACCTTCCTTTCAAAAATAATAATTCTTTTTGCTCTTTTAAATAATCTAACTAATTATGAAGCCATCTTTCCCTTATTCTGTTGTGTTTTGTTTTGTGTTCGCTTTGACCAAACGGTCTTTTAGATAGTTCTTTATTCTATCTATGTTAATTATACCACAAAAGTTTTCTTGTGTCAACATAATTTAAGAAAAAAATAATAAAATTTTAAAATAATTTTTTAGCTTCATAATTAAGAGCAAAAAGGTATTTGACCTATTACTAATTATATCAGAAAATTAAAATTTAAACAATAAAACGAACGCCTATTAATGATTAGAAAGTTTTAAAGAAAATTATTAATTGAAAAAAGACCCCATAAGAGGTCTTCTGTTATTAATTTAACAACATATCAAAAGATTTCCACTCAGACCCTATTTCTTCAGTCCATTTTGTGTTGTTGTAATAAAGTTTAAAAGATTTGTTACCTAAATCATCTTCAACCTCAACATCCCTTACAAAAGCAAAATTTATTTGATTTAACGGATTTAAAGAGTTATGAGCTTCTACATATTTTTTTAAGGCGTTGAATTTTTTCTCAACTCTTTCCTTATCAATATTTCTAGATTCTCCCTCAGTATCTTCCCCACCCTTAGTTTCAATTATGAAAAGCCTGTTATCAACAGTCATTAATATATAATCAGGATAAAACAAGCTCATCTTCCCAAAGTTATCTAAATATACTACAGAGAAATACCTTTGTCCTTTATCTCCATTTTTATAGAACCACTTAACTTTTCCAGACTCTATACAAGCATGTTCAAATCTTTTTTCTGGCAAAGACCTTGATATATCAGTCGTGTAATCATCATATACATTAGCTTCATAAACTTCCGGATTTTTAACATTAGCATCTAAGTACACAATATCCTTTTCAGGAATTGTAAAATCACTTTTTATAATGGATGTTATAGGTAACGCAATCTGAGTATTAGCGTTGTATTTAGAAGCCTTAATATCCCTAATGATTTGTTCCCTGTTATTTATAACGAAAATTCTATAATCTCTTTTGTTAAAGTTTAACACCCTCCCAATACGATTTCTCTTCTTTCTCTTATTTGTTCTTTCGTATTGGAATAAAGTTTGGGTAATGGTTCTTACGACATTATCAGGAAGGTCTACAGCTGTTGCTATAATCCATATTGCATTTTTGTATCTATCATAAAGATTTTTATTATCAAATTTTTGCTTAATTTTAACAGCAGCCATATCTTTAGATAATAAATCTTTAGCATGAGTCGCTTCTCCTTCAAAAGCTGAAATAGTAATTGTTTTATCAAAAACATACCCTTCACCATCACCGATTTTTTCAAGTTTAATTTTATTTCTGTAATAACCCGACTTATCTTTAGAGGTCATAAAAACATCTTCTAAATCATATTTTCCGATAATATAATCACATACTATCTTAACCTTTTCCTTGTCGTCAATATCATTAGAAAAGCTTGAAGGTCTATTTTCCTTGTAAATTCCCAAATCAAGTTCTTTATATTCTTCTTTTATATAAAGAACTTTCGCCTCTTTCCCACCGTAGGATTTAACAGCCTCCTCTTTATATTTCTCATCAAAGGTATATAAATAACAGTTATTTAGCACATCATTTTCATAATGTTTTTGCTCAGGCATTCTTCTGATTCTTCCAAGAACTTGTATCTCGAAGGTTTCATTCATATTATCTCTAAGTTTTATAAGTATCTTCGCTCTTGGACAATCCCATCCTGTAGCCAAGGCCTGTTTTGTATGCAAGAATATGACACTATCTAATGGCTGATTATCTGAATTAATATTCTTTTTATTTCCATCTAACCAACAAGCACAGAGCTCGTTGTCATAAGAGTAATTCTTAGATTTTAAATATTCTTCAACTCTAGACATAAGACGTGCAGATGATTCTATTTCATCTTTTTTATTTGTTTCGTTTGGATACTGGATAATTATAAGTGGAACTAGATTAAGACCAATTTCTTCATATCCTTCAGCTATTTCTTTTTGTTTATCAATTGCAAGATTTAGAAGAATTTCTTCTTCATTAGAACCTATAACCTTATTTTTACTAATACCCTCGTTTATACTAATTAACTTTGTAATTAGACCAGAACGAATAACTTCATCCTCAGTAATCTTAATATCAATCACAGGGTCAATTTTTTTATCTACCGTAGCAGAAACTTTCATTTTTTGTGTCTTGCCAAAAAGCTTCATAATATCTTCTGCGATTTTAGTATTGTGTGTATGTGTTTCGTCTCTAATAATGATTATTTTAGTTCCATTATTATAACACTCTTCAATTCTATCCTTAAGATTTTTATTTTCTTGTTCTCTTAAAGCCCTATTATCTTTCTTATTAAGCATTTCCCAGTTTACAAATATAACCTGATTTTCGCCAAATCCATTACGAATAGCTTCGTCAAGTGTAAGTGCATCATATTCAGGAACGAGTTTTTCGAATTTATTCTTACTTTGTTCTTCAAGTTCTCCATTTCCGGGAGAAAACCAGAAGAAACAATGGCTACCTTTGTCTTTTTTAAGAAAATCTCTTATTGCAAAAGAAAGTATAACTGTCTTTCCAGAACCTGTTGGAGATTCGATGACAATCTCTTTTTTCTCTGCGTCTTCAAGTAAGGAAACAATTTTCTTTATAGATTTATCTTGGAAGTCTTTTAACTTTAACATCTTGTTACCTCCTATATCTCTTTATAATAATAATTAGGGATTCTTTTTATAGTTATGCCTTTTTTCTCAAAAAACTCTTTCTGTTTATTATCGAATAAAACATCGTCTGCTATAAAAATTACTTCTAATTTATCGTCTGTATTTTCAATGATATCATCAATATCTTCGTCACACTCTGCAATACAGATGCTGATATCATCAATAAAGGTCATGTGTTCAATCTCTGCAAGACAAAATGATGCATCATGAAGTAGTTCATCAATATCGTCATCTTCTTTATCAATCATATCTGATTTAAAGTACATCAAATTAGCTTTAATACCATCAGAATATTTACTTCCATCAGGCTTAATTCCTGTAATCACGGTTTCAATACGAGGTAACGTAACAGACTCACAGATTCCATACGCATCATATTCTGATTTATTATCTATCATAAGCTCTTGATACACTTCCGGATTTTCTTCAAAGAATTTATCTATCCTAGACTGAATTGTCTTGTTTTTACCAGAAACTTTTACATCAGCCATATATCCTTTTGATTTAATATATTCCAGTGTCTTTGTAGCAGACACTTCGTTATTTGTGCAAAGAATAAAATGACGATTACCACCGTCTTCTTCGTTTAATTCCAATGCAGCCTGTGCGGTCGTACCTGAACCTGCGAAAAAGTCGAGAATAATGGAGTCCTCTTTTTTATGTGCGGTTGCTATATAAATAATGTCTTTGATATATTTTAGAGGTTTTGGATTTGTAAAAGCATTATCTCCAAAAATATCTTTCATCATTCCTGTTCCGCTCCCCGAATCATATTGAGGATTAATCCATACTGTTTTTGGCTTTAGTGTCCTTTTTTCTCCATCAACTATATCTCTCATCTTGACATAAATAATATATTCACCTTTTTTGTTTTTTTGACAAACCAACTCTGTTGAAACTTTTTCTAAAAAAGTATCTTTTCCCCATCTCCACCGACCGTCTCTTCCATTGATTCTTGGTAATATTTCAATATTATCAGGATAATCGTTGGTTAAAGAAAGTATGTTCTTTGATGGTGAATAATAAATTGGATAATACATATTAGGGCGGTCCTCTTTGTAAGAGTTTTTACCTGTCTTTTTTAGCCCAACTAATTTATATTTGCTGATTTCATCAGAGAATTTATATTCTGATTTTTTCTCTGCATCTAAAGGAAATCCGTTAATAATTGCTTTTTCTCTGTTTTTACAATAAACAAATAAAAATTCATTTGCTGTAGCAAAAAATTTATCATCAGAACGACCTTTTAAATTATTAACAACAGAAATATGGCCTATTTGATTTTCTTCTCCAAATATGCTATCGCAAAGAAGTTTTAACTGTGCCTGTTCTCTATCATCAATACTAATAAAAATAACACCGTCATTGCTTAATAATTTTCTTGCAATTTCTAGCCTTTCCCTCATAAAAGAAAGCCACTTACTATGTTTAAATCCATCATTTTCATCAAGCATTGTATCTCCATATACAAAATCATCATTTAAGGTGTTGTACGGCGGGTCAATGTAGATTACATCGATTCTCCCCTTATGCGTTCTTTCCAAGAGTTTCAAGGAGTGTAAGTTATCCCCTTCTAATAGAAAATTACAGTCAGAACTATCCGGATTATTGATTATCTCTTTAAATTCTTTAAATACTGGAATATGGGTTCTCAACATTACATCAACCTCTTCTTCATGTTGTTCAAAGTTAAGACCATATTTCATTGATTTAACAAATTGTTCTAGTTCTGTAACTTCAACAATACTAACTTCTTCTTTATTCTTAATTTTTGAGCAAATTCCGAGTAAATGTTCTCTTTTTTTCTTTGATAAATTAGTGGATGTATCACTCATTAATAAATTACCTCCGTATTATTTTATATATATTATATCATATGTGGCATCCAAATTCATATTTTTAATGAACCTCTCCACCTATAAAAAGATATAGATGGAGTATTCTTGGCTTATTAATAAAATCAATTGTCCATTCCATTTTTCTTCTCCATGTCAAGTGCTCTAATTATTTCTACCCCGATTCTTCTTGCAAGTTCTACAGGAACAGCATTCCCGATTTGTCGATATTTACTTGCAAGCGTTCCATGAAATTCCCATTCATCAGGAAAACTCTGTATTCTTGCATACTCTCTTACAGTAAAGGGTCTTGTTTCATCAGGGTGGCACCTCTCTGTCTGCTTTTGTGAAGGCGATGTAGTGAGGGTAAGACAAGGCTCATCCCACGAAATTCTTCTAGCCATTTCTCTTCTTCCCCCGCCTGAATTATAACTCTTTCCCATATATTCCTTTGCAACCTCTTCCGGTAAATCCACCCATGAACCTCCCGGTGGAACAAGTTCCATAACTTTTCTTTTCTTTTCCGAGTATGGTTGATAAGGACTATCAGGAACATTTTGGAGTACATCTCTTAGCATTGTCATTTCTTTTTCAGGTTCAGGGTAACTGAAATCTATCTTATGAGCTAAATCATTTCTAATTCCAATTATGATAAGGCGTTCTCTTTTTTGACCAACCCCATAATAGGCGGCATTTAGAACTTTATACATCACTTTGTATCCCAAGGATTCAAATTCGTGTATAATCGTTTTAAATGTTCTTCCCTTGTCGTGACTAAGCATACCCTTAACATTTTCAAATAAAAATATTTTAGGCTCAGTCTCTTTAACACATCTTGCAAATTCACTAAATAAGGTTCCCCTTGTATCGCCAAAGCCTAAACGTTTTCCTGCATATGAAAAGGATTGACATGGAGCTCCCCCGCTTACAATATCAACCTTCCCCTTATATTCACCGAAATCCACATTTCTTATATCATCTTCAATTACATTCCAGTTCGCCCGATTTAACCTTAATGTTTCAGTCGCATCTTTATCTATTTCAACGAAAGAAATGCCTTCAATTCCCGCTTTTTCAAAGCCCAATGCAATACCACCTGCACCTGCAAAAAGTTCAATACTTGTGTATTTTTTAGTCATATCGTTTCCTTTCTTTTAATACTATCTATAAAATTGAAAAAATTATGTCTATAGTATTGTTTAAAATGATTTAATGGAAATTATTGATAAAACTAAAAAAAGACCCCACAAGAGGTCTTCTTCTACTTATCTTTATTATCAAATTCAAGCATCTTTCCTGCAATGGCATATATAACAGGAACACTTACAGAATTTCCAAACTGTTTATAGCTCTGAGCGTCACTTACAGGGATTATGAAATTATCAGGGAATCCTTGAAGCCTTGCAGCTTCTCTTGGTGTCAGCTTTCTTGGATTCTTTCCTTTTTGCTCCACCAAAATCTCACTACCATCTTTGTAATATCTTGCCGAGATTGTATTTGTGTAGCTTGTATTTTCATTTACCAAAGAATAACCAAACCCATTCCCTTTAAGTGCATGCATTTTCTTACGCCGTTTATGTCCTGCCCACAATTTACCGGAGATTGTATATTTGTCATCTACATCACTTTCCAGAATATCTCCAACTTTTGTTTTACCAGCCAAAGGATTAGGGAAAGAAAACTCTAAATCTTCAGGATAATAATCTTTTGAAAAGCCTACGATATAAAGTCTTTCTCTACGTTGTGGAATACCAAAATCGCAAGATTTAAGAATTTTATACTGCACATGATAATTAAGGCTCTCAAGTGTTTTCACAATTACTTCAAATGTTTTTCCATTGTTATGTGTTAAAAGATTTTTAACATTTTCGAGTAGAAACATTCGAGGCCTTTTCTCTTTCAAGATTCTTGCTATATCAAAAAAAAGGGTTCCCCTTGTATCTTCAAAACCTAATTTCTTTCCTGCATTTGAAAATGGCTGACATGGGAACCCCGCAACCAATATATCATGCTCAGGAATATCCTCCTCCTTAATTTTTGTTATATCTCCCTTAGGAGTATCTCCAAAATTAGTCTCGTAAGTTTTTACCGCAAACTTATCCCACTCAGACGAAAATACACAGCCTACATCGCCGTGCATTTGAAATCCCAGTCTAATCCCACCAATACCGGCAAACAAATCTACCAGTCTATAGTGAAAGTGGTCAGGATTCTTAAAAGGAATATTTTCCTGAATCATAATACCTCCATATTAACTTGTGAACAAGTTTATTATATCATATTTTCATCTCCTGTGTCAACATTAAAAAAGACCCCATGAGTCGAGGTCTTCTTCTTACTTTACAAGCTCGTACTTAAACATTTTGTCTCGTATATGCTTGTTATAATATTCTTTAAGCTTTGTCCTTAAAGTTACCAAATCGCCGTTTAACTCCGGATAGTCATACACCTTTTTTCTTGTTTTGTATGAATTATCAATTGTGAAGGTATTTAATTCTTTGTCAATCTGATATACACCATAAGAGTATTTAGCGTTGTATTTTACAGTTGTTTTTGCTTTTTCAAGGATTCTTTTCCAGAGTTTTACAAGCTCTTCTTCGTCTTCATTTAATGTGTATTTGTCTAAGTCTTTACTTGCAAGGGTGTCATTGTCGAAGCATAATTCGTTATTGTAGTACCTGCCGTCAGAGCCTGTGAATGATAAGCACTTGTTTTGATTTGATAGGCAGGTGTAGATGAGGCAGGACTTTAAGAAATCCGGGTCTTTTGTGTATACATCTCCACCGTCTGATGTGGTTGCGTAGATGTCTTTTTCATACCAGTTATCGAGAGGGATATGTTTTGCTACCCAGATTGGCAGGATGTTTTGATAGTTTGATTTTGTTAAATAACAACCATTACCATTAAATAGACAAAGTCTCGTTAAATTTCTATGCATTGGACCCATCGTAAAGCTATCTGCTTCTAAATATCCAATCACATCATTCTTATAATAAGACCTTACTCTAACATTTTTATCCACGGCTTCTTCACCATTCGCTGCACAATGAAGGGAAATTTCTTCATTGTCATCCCATTTCATCTTTGAGTAATTTCTAGAAGCTGGTTTTTTTACCTTTAATAAATCTTTTATTTCAATGAATTTTATAGAATTATCAACAATATCATAAGCCTCTACTGAAATTTTAGCTTCCGATGATTCAATATTTTGCCAATAAATACAACTAATCCCTGATGGAGTTGCATGAAAATATTTTCGATTAAACAAAAAACCTGCTTTTGGAGTTTTGCTTATAAATTGATATTGCTTCCAATATTTTATTGGGGCAAACACTATATATGAATCTGATTCCTGCCTTAAATAATATTTAAAAGCTGACCAAATAAATTGATTTGCAAGCTCATTTGTAGCAACACCCTTAACTTCCTTTTTCATTTCACTAGCAATAAAAGTTTTTCTTTTGCCACGTTTTTCAAGGTCAGTAGTTTCATCTCTGTAAGGCGGATTTTCAAACATTATAATCGCACAATCTTCATCATCCAAATATCTTTCAATAATCGGATTATTTATATACTCTTCGCTCATTGCATCTGCATTTGCAACGACTCCGTTTGAATACACAACATCGGCTTCTGTAGGAGGTATAATGTCCCTTACCTTATCACCTAGTCTTTCACTAAGAACTTTGTATTCATAGTATTCGTATGTGCTTATAACAGCGTGACTAATGATTTCATCACCGTTTTTATCATGAACACCAATAAGAGCAGCTTCCAGATTTCCTGAGCCTGAACAACGGTCCAAAACAACATAATCCTTCTTCCCTGCATCTATTGTCCTATTAACCGCCATTTCTACAAGTTCAGATGCTTTCTTCGCATAAGGTTCAGGGGTATAAAAAGCTCCCAAATCTTTCTTTTGTAAACGGTCGTTTAAACAATCCATTAAATACTTAAACTTTACATTTGCTTGTTCTTTGTATGGATTAATAAGACCCTTAAAGTGTCTTGGTTCTCTGATTTCTCCGGTTATCTTGACCTTACCTTTATCATCACCCAAAAAATCGCCTTTCTTTGCTGTCGGATTTTCCCTATAAAATCTTTCAGCCCAACCAACAATGCAAGTCTCATCAATATTAATAGGCACATACATTTCTTCTAATGTCTTCTTATTTTTTAGCAGTTTCTTTAAATTACTTGATTCTAATATATCTTCATAATTAAATACTTCATCAGGGTCAGCCCCAACAAATCCCGCATTATTCTTACTTGCCGCTCCAACATATTCCTTCTCAATATCAGCTAAGAATTTAAAAGAGTCATATTTGTATGCTTTTCTATCGTTTAAATCAATAAGCAGAATTGTTTTTGGTACACTCTCACCCTTAATTCTCATTCTCGATAAGTATTTAATTGCTTGAAAAAGAACAGAGTTAAGATTTCCAATATTTAATTTAAACTCAAGCAGTATGCCGTTGTAAACACCATCTGTGTTATCTATTAGAATAGAGCTGTCTTCATCGTATGGAATACCATAATTTTTAAAAAACTCAATTTGTCCTTCTCTTTCTGTGTTATATTTCTCCATAATTCCTTCTTGTATATATATTTTAAGTCAACATCAGTTTATGCATGATGACCTTGTTTTTTAAATCAATATATATATTATATCATATTTATGCCCCTTATGTCAACACAGAAACTAATATTTTAAAGAATTTTTAAAACTTTTATTGACAAAGATATATCAAAGAAGCCTGCTTTTTAATTATGCTTAAACAAAAAAATAAGCCCTGAATTAACAGAGCTTATAATAAAAGCCTCCTACGTGGTCCGCATTAAGGAAATGACCTTAAGAGGCGTTCGGAGTTCTATAACTTATATATACCCAAAATTTTTTAAAATAAACCAAGTTGGTCTTCATTTGCCTTCAAAAACCCAGAAAGATATTTAGTATTTAGATTAGCTATATGAATGACTCTATCCTTGGTTTTCGGCATATCCTTGTGTTATTTCATAACTTGCCCTTTCTTCAACATTATAATTTTTGACTTATACATCTTGTTGTATTCCTTGCACTAATTCTTTTAATTGAATTTAGTTTTACAGTCTTAGGATTCTCAAATTTTTGAACTACACCATTTATATCAGACAATGCACAATAACCAGAACTCATTAAACTTTTAATTAAATATATATTACCTCTGTATTCAATAATGTCTTTATTTAAAAATCCATAAACTTTTCCCCTCGGGAGTTTTTGATGTGACCGCTGACCTTGATGCAATTTATACTGCCCTTTCGCAATATGTTGCTTCTTGTATAAAATATTTATCCTAAGCTTAGGTGTATCTAAAGACCCCATTGCTATGACAATAGCATCGTTATAATGAGTTTTTTCTAATTCTATTAGTTGTCTATTTTCTTTAGTTATAAAACCATAGGTTTCTATAGCATCCGGATAATATTTTAATAATTGAACCCTAATGCTATTCATCTGGGTGGCATGTTTTAGCTGACCTTTTTTCTTTCCTTTAAGCTTGGATTCAAAACTTACAAGCTCACCATTGTGGAGTTTTCTATGACATTCTTCACAAAGAGTGATTAAATTATCTAATGTATCTGCACCACCCTGTGACCTGTATATTATATGATGTGCATGTAGTGTACCCTTCTTAGTCTTACAGCACTGACATGTATAATCATCTCTATTTAAGCAAGCTGCCTTAGAATTAGCAAATCCATAATTAGGCCCCCTTTGATAACCCCAATGTCTGTTAAATAGCTGACCTTCCATTTTTAATAAATGTGGGTCAAATGTACCGGTCTCTAATACTAAAGTAGTTATCGGAAGTATCGATTTTATAAATTCAATTTCTCTTATATGCGAATTAATCTTACTTATCATTGTGGGACTAAACCTATCTTTTTTAGTTGAGTTCCTACGATTTAAGAACCTAGACTTCCTATAACGAAGTTTTCTAGTTCTTCTTGCTCTACGATAAACTTTTCGTCTCTCCATTTTAGTTTTAATATCGTTTCGCACTTGTACTTCCGATATATATAAAACTTCTTTTTTAGGTGTAACAACAGCACATCCTATTTTTGATGAACCTGTATCCACACCCAGTGTAAGAGGGGTTACATTGTCCTCTGTCTCAAACAATAATTGTATTGTAAACGGCTCTCTATGGACAACTCTAGCTCTTCCTTTATTAAGAAGTCTTCTTGCCTTGCCATTTCTACGTATCGGCATAAGCGGTTGTCCATCTTTTGATATAACATATACCATAGTAGTAATGGCTCCTTTCTTATAATTATTAGCTTTTTAATGTTTTACACCAGCAAGCTAACAGCTGTAATGCGTATCTTACCTCTGTTACCAAGGCAAGAATCCGACTTCCTCTCGACAATGTTAATTAGGGTTTCTAAACTACTAACACAGAGCTCTTTTTAGCACTCTTATCTCAACTTAATTAGTAGTCACAGAGCAGCAGTCTGAGGCGACAACCACAGGTGTGTAAGTATCTCTCCTAACTAACGTAGTCTGTATTTCTACAGCTTAGTCTGTTGACGCATCGTA
>QWCK01000466.1_pt1 | contig 71156 bp, 73 predicted proteins | sample 1972571 | NCBI WGS metagenome assembly QWCK01 (sample SAMN09866710, study PRJNA288562) | Human gut metagenome isolate term2_stool, whole genome shotgun sequencing... | isolation source: gut | host: Homo sapiens | place: USA: California | reverse complement strand
AAATCCATAATTATTCACATATTTTCAAGGTACATACTTTTGCTAACTAAAATTATTTTTTTAAAAAACTACTTGATTTTTATATAGTTAGCTCCATTTTTTGAAAAACAGAGGGCTTACATTAGATGATTTAAACGTTATCGCCATTATGGATGATGCCGGTTCTTTAAAAAAATGTATTAAACTTGGAATGGGAATTTCGATTCTCTCCCGTGCGACAGTTGCTGCTGATGCAAAACAGGGGAAACTACTGTTTTTTCCATTGGGAAAAGAAGCTTTTTTACGAAAACTTTATATTGTATATTCACCGGTTCGATATCTGTCAGAACCGGCAGGACAGTTTCTTGAATTCTTAAAGAATTACTATCAGCTGTCCTGATAGCATAAAAACACCGATTTTAGAACATGTGTTCGCGTGGTGGCAACTGGTATGAAGGTTTATTTTTGTTGGGGTTTTAGATAGTCTGAAACTTTTTCCTTGTTCTCTTCTGGTAACGAATTCAGAAGTATATCATGTATTATAACTCAGAAACCGTTTCCACATAAGGAACCATTAAATAAGCTCCGCTTTCGATCGTATCTCCACTTAAATGATTTAATTCTTTTACCTGTTCGATATACTCCTGTCTGCTAAAGGATTTTTCTCCCATATAGCGATCTGCCAGATCCCATAAAGTATCTCCTTCTTCTACTTCTACCGTCTTATAGTAAATGTTTTCTGCTTTTGCAGAAGATGCTTTTACCTGATTGGCACGCAGACAGTTACTGATGATCAGGACAGAAGTTAATACTGTAAAAAACAGAATCAATGCAGTGATCAGTTGTCTTTTCACAGCTCTTTTTCTGCGAATGGCACGTATGCTCTGGCGGTGTGCAGCTGCAGCTTTTGCCTGTGCTTTCTGGTATGGATTTGTATGATAAATAACGGAATAGGTACTCATAATGTTTCTCCTCCTTTGAAAATATATAATGTCCGATAAAATGTTCGGAACACCTGTTCGATAACGTCATTATACAAAACATCTGTTCGAATGTCAAGAATAAGATACGAACAAATTTTCGGAATATATGTTTGATTTCAGAGTAAGGGTATGTTATAATTTAGCTATCTAAAGGAAATGATTGCTTTTGTTTTTCGTTTGGAAAATACAGATATACAGACTAGAATAAAGGGAATCCCTGTGAAATGGATGAAGGAGAATTACAGGATTATGTCATACGGAAAAATTACAGATAAACAGAGAGAAATTTTAGAATATATCAAAGCGGAGATTTTAAACAGAGGATATCCTCCGGCAGTTCGTGAAATCTGTGAAGCGGTAAAATTAAAATCAACATCCTCTGTTCATGCACATCTTGAGACATTGGAGAAAAATGGATACATTCGTCGTGATCCAACTAAACCGCGTGCGATTGAAATTGTAGATGAAAACTTTAATCTGACCAGACGCGAAATGGTGAATGTACCGATTGTAGGAAAAGTGGCTGCAGGAGAACCGATTCTTGCAGTGGAAAATATTGAGAACTACTTCCCTATTCCGGCAGAGTTTATGCCAAATGAGCCGACGTTTATTCTTCAGGTACAGGGAGAAAGTATGATCAATGCCGGTATTTTGAATGGTGATTATGTACTGGTTCAGCAGCAGCCTACCGCAAATGATGGAGATATGGTTGTTGCACTTGTAGATGATTCTGCAACGGTTAAGACATTCTATAAAGAAAATGGATATTACCGTCTGCAGCCGGAGAATGATTTTATGGATCCGATCATCGTGTCTGAAGTTATGATCATGGGAAAAGTAATCGGAACCTTCCGATTCTTCAAGTAAATTTTGTTTTGTGTGGCTTAAAATTTGCAAATATCACAGTGTAAATTGAGAACACCAGCAATTTTTCTCAAGGAGCGATTGTTAGCGCCTGAGACAAATTGCTGGTGTTCTCTTATTAAACTTAAATAGTAAATTTTTAAGCCACAAAAAGAAAAAATTAAAGATCTTCCGGTGCGATGATTTTTCCATCCTGCCAGATTCTCTCCAGATCATAGAATAAACGATCCTCTTTGGAGAACAGATGAATAATAATATCCTTATAATCCATTAAAATCCAGCTGGAATTATTATTTCCTTCTTTCTGTGCACAGTGGAAACCTGCTTTGTACAGATCTTCCTCTGCCGCGTCCATCATTGCCTGTAACTGATTTGTATTTGCTGCGCTGGCAATAACAAAATAATCTGCGATGACAGAAATCTCACTGATATCGATTAGCTGAATATCTTCTGCCTTTTTCTCAGAAAGTGCGTTGCAGGCAATTTTTGCCATGTTACGTGATACGTCGTTCATTTGTTCAGACTCCTTCCTTAATTCTGGCTGTTATGCCAGTCTCTGTAGTATTCGTAAGCGGAAACCGTTGTAGGGTCCATGGTCTGATTTTCGTGAGCTTTCAGATAATCCACGGTATCTTTTAAAATCAGATAAGTTGTTTCGTTCAGATCCTTATCTGCCAGTTTACGCAGTTCTTTTAAGTGTGGTGCTTTATCGCGGTTCGGTTCGATATAATCTGCAATAAAAATGATTTTATCCAGCAGACTCATATCCGGCACACCGGTTGTGTGTACTCGAATGGCATGCAGAATATTAAAATCAATGATCTGGTATTCATGCTCTGCCAGAATTGCTCCGCATTTTGCGTGCAGAAGGGATGGATTTTTATACTCAGCATCGCTGATAGAGACACCATATTCCCGGCACAGCGCGATTTTTTTATCGTCTGACATATATTTGGCACAATCATGCAATAAACCTGCCAGAGCGGCTTTTACACTGTCATAACCATGAATTTCTGCCAGATGCCGTGCGGTATCTGATACACCGAGAGTATGTTCATATCTTGCCGGTTTTAATTTGTTTTTTAAATCTTTTTGTATTTCTTTTGTTGTCATATCGGTTCCTCCCGATAAAGTGCATGATCTCTGATATATGCTTCTACCACATCGGGTACCATATAACGGATGGTCTGACCGTTTGCGGCACGATCCCGCAGTTCCTTGCTGGAAACACTGAAATTTGGGGTATTCAAGCGAAAAAAATCACAGTGATATTTTTCACGAAGATATGCAATCTGGTGATCCACCCGTTCTTCATCCCAGTTTCCACGTACGGCCGCCAGTATTTTTGCATATTGGCAGATCAGTTCCGGATGTCTCCAGTCATCAAAATCAAACAGTGAATCTGCACCCAGAATAAAATATAATTCACAGTCTGGATGCTCCTGATGTAACTGCTGCAGGGTTGCATAAGTATAATTAACTCCAGTATTTTCAATTTCCCGATAGGATATGGAAAACTTCGGATTGTCTGCAATCGCGCTTTCCACCATGCGGCATCGATGTACACTCATGTCTTCTCCCATAAACTGTTTATGTGGAGCATGACCGGTTGGCAGGAAAATCACATGATCCAGATCAAACTGTGCACATGCATTTTCAGCAATCAGCAGGTGTCCGTAATGGATCGGATTGAATGTGCCACCAAAGATTCCCATCTTTTTTTTATTCAGAGTCATATCTGCTACTCCATATCTGCCGGATTACGGTAAAACGATCTTTGGATCATCCTTATCCGGTTTGTATAAAACGATTTTCTTGCCGATAACCTGTACCACCTGAGAATGGGTACGCTCTGCAATCACATTTGCAATCTCACGCGGATCATCGAAACAGTTTTTTAATACACTCAATTTGATCAGCTCGTGTGTATTAAAACATTCAGCGATCGCATTTACGATTTCCGGTGTTACGCTGGATTTTCCAACCTGAAAAATTGGTTCCAGATTCATGGCAAGACCTTTTAAATAAGCTCTCTGTTTACTTGTCATAATTTTTCTCCATATATTGACCATGCAAGTTCTCAAATGTTTTGAACGCAGAATAAGCATTCCCCCGCTTCAAGTGCGTAGAGCACTAAGCGGTGGGTAAGGGGCTTCACACATAGAAAACGTTGCATGATCAGACTTGTATTCTTTTTATTTATAGTAATCAAAGGAAAGACCATACATACGCACCGTATCGCCTTCCTGAATGCCTAATCCTTCCAGTTCCTCTAAAATTCCCTGATCCTTTAAGAAACGCTGGAAGAAGAGGAAACCTTTCTCGGATTCAATATTGGTATAACCAAGCATTTTTTCGATACGTGGTCCTTCTACCACGAATTCGTCCGTTTCTTCATCATAGGAAACGGTATACGGTTCATCCAGATACATTGCTGTGGATGGATCGTATTCCTGCTCAAATACCACCGGTTCAGAATCCATATTCTGCAGCATTTCATTTACCGCATATAAAAGCTCTTTTAAACCTTTTCCGCTGACAGCAGAAATTGCAAACACACGGATGCCCTGCGGCTCAAATTCCTGACGCAGCTTTGCTACCGGATCTTCATCACCGGCATAGATGGCATCAATTTTATTTGCTGCGATCACCTGCGGTTTTTTCGCCAGTTCCGGATTGTACGCTTCCAACTCTTTGTTGATGGCATAAATATCCGCGATCGGGTCACGACCTTCGGTGGATGCGGCATCTACCATGTGGATCATGACTTTGGTACGCTCAATGTGTTTCAAAAACTCATGACCAAGTCCGACTCCCTCAGATGCGCCCTCGATCAATCCCGGGATATCTGCAATGACAAATCCCTGTCCTTCGTCCAGATCAACCACACCAAGATTTGGATTTAAAGTTGTAAAATGATAATTTGCAATCTTTGGCTGCGCGTTGGTGACACGGGATAATAACGTGGATTTTCCGACATTTGGAAAACCGACCAGTCCCACATCAGCAATAACTTTCAGCTCCAGACGAACTTCCAGTTCGATGCCCGGTTGTCCAGGCTGTGCGTATTTTGGTGCCTGCATGGTAGCGGTTGCATAGTTCTGATTCCCCTTGCCACCGCGACCACCTTTTAAAATGATCTGACGGGTATTGTCACCGGACATATCTGCGATGACTTTATCTGTCTCTGCATCGCGGATGATGGTTCCTGCCGGAACTTTTACGATGATATCGGCACCGTTTTTGCCGTGACAATTACGTTTTCTGCCCTCTTCCCCGTTCTCAGCGGCATATTTACGACGATGTCTGAAGTCTGTCAGAGTGTTCAAACCTTCATCGACCTGAAAAATAACGTCTCCGCCTTTTCCACCGTCTCCGCCGTCAGGACCGCCGTTTGGAACATATTTTTCACGGCGGAAGCTGACATGTCCGTCTCCGCCTTTTCCTGATTTTATAATAATTCTTGCACTGTCTGCAAACATAATTTTCTTTTCCTTTTTTATAGTAGAAAATAGACCCGGCTATAAAAGTCGAGTCTATTGATGGTTTCATTATTCGTTCGTTGCTACTGGATAAACGGAAGCCTGTTTTTTGTCTCTTCCTTTTCTCTCGAATCTTAATACACCATCTACTTTTGCAAATAATGTATCATCTCCGCCGATACCTACGTTCACACCTGGGTGAATCTTAGTACCACGCTGTCTGTATAAAATGTTTCCAGCTTTTACAAACTGTCCGTCTGCTCTTTTTGCTCCTAATCTTTTGGACTCGGAATCACGGCCGTTCTTTGTAGAACCTACACCTTTTTTATGAGCAAAGAACTGAAGATTCATGTTCATCATGTTTCTTACACCTCCTCGAAGATCAAATCAATATATTCTTCGTAGTTACTCTCCATGTCCTCTAAACCTAAAACCAGCGATTTCAGCAAAAGCTGTGCATCTGCTCCATTGTTTTTCGTAATTCGAAAAGAGATCATTCCGTCCGTTTCATTGCTGTCACAATAAAACAGTGTATCGGTAAATGTTTCAATGGAATTCATGCAGTTGATCGTCATTGCAGATACAGCAGCACAAACGATGTCATTTTCATCGGAATATTCTGCATGTCCCAAACAATCAAAACCAACAAACTGCTGATCATGGTTCTGGTAAACTGTTATTTTTACCATTACATGTTACCTTTTCAATTTCAATTAACCATTAATCTTTTCGATTTTAACTTTGGTAAAGCACTGTCTGTGACCGTTTTTGTTGTGGTAACCGGTTTTTCTTTTATATTTATAAACGATTACTTTTTTTCCACGTCCGTTAGCTACAACGGATGCTTCTACGGTAGCGTTCTCAACAGTCGGATTGCCGATTTTCAGACTTCCGTCGTTTACTGCTAATACCTGATCGAAAGTTACTGTCTCACCAGCTTCTGCTCCAAGCTTTTCAATGGTAATGATATCGCCTTCAGAAACTTTGTACTGTTTACCACCTGTTGCTATAATTGCGTACATATGGCACCTCCTATTTATCATTACTCGCCAATTTCGGTGCTGCATGATCTGCAGTCTTATACCTCGTTGTGCGGCATCTTTTGTATAATATCAGAATGTTACTATTCTGTCAACTGTTCTGCCAAACTTTTTTCAACTTTTTTTCTTGTGAGTTCCACCAGATTCAATCTGGTCATATCCACCACCTGAACCGGAACAGAATCTTCCCGAACACAACGTCGCAGATGCTCCATGACTGTTTTTTGATTTTCCTCCTGTTCCAGATTGATAAAATCAATGATTACAATTCCTGATAGATTACGAAGCCGTAACTGTGCGGCAGTCTCCTCAGCTGCTTCCAGATTAATCTTCAGGAAATGTTCCTGCCGGTCTTTTTTTGTTACACTTTTTCCAGTGTTTACATCGACAACAGTCAGGGCTTCTGTTGGTTCGATAACAAGATAACCGCCGGATTTTAACCAGACTTTTTTCTGTAGGGCATCTTCCGTTTGTTTGTTCAGATTATAGAGTGCGGCCAGTGGAAGCAGTTTATCTTCATATAAACGCAGTGGAATCTTTGCAAAGAAAGAATCGGTTTCCTGTTGCTGCCGGATTGCCTCAAAAACATCAGGAAGATCTGTTACAATTTCAGTAAATCCTTTCTGATAACTGTTCTGCAGATATTTCATGTAGTTTTCCGGAGTTCGACTGACACAGGAAAAACAGGTACGCATGGTGGCAGTATGAATCAGCTGTGTAAGCTGCGTTTTTAACGATTCATATTCCTGCAACAGCAATTCATCAGATACTTCTCTGGCATTTGTCCTGACAATGATTCCGAAATCTTTGTTTTGGCAGCCCGATAACAGTTCTCTGTAATGCTGTTTTTCCGGTTTGGTCAGTTTGGAAGAAAAACCAAGTCGGTAATCGCCACTGGTCAGGACCAGATACCGTCCTGTTACATTCAGATTTGCCGATACCGTTGGCGCTTTGGTTTTGACACTTTCCCGTGTCACCTGTACCAGCAGTTCATCTCCCTGTACCAGCTTTTTGGATGAAATCTTTTTGACAAAAATCGGCCGCGTTGCTTCTTCCATAGAATAATAGCAGGCAACTCCCGGTTTGATCTCAATAAACGCTGCCCGGATGTTCGGAACAATCTTTTGTACCCGCCCAACGTAAATATTACCAAGAATGGATTCCTGTTCTGCTTTTCGACAACGGATTTCCAGCAGCCGCCGGTCCGATACTGTGGCACACATACGGACAGGGCGGTCACAGATACTGGTATCTGTGATGATGACTTTATGATTCAATGTTGTCACCTGCCTGATATAGTGGTCTTAAGCCTTTATCTGTGCGCTCATAGGTCTCCACTCTGTGGATCTGCATATTAAACGGATCATAGGTTTTTCCAAAATACTGGTAAAAATCCTGTAATACCAGTTCCGGTTTGATATTGTCGGTACTTCCGGTGGAAAGTTGCAGGAAAAATCCCTGCCAGCCAAGTTCCTTTAAGCTACAGGGACTGAACTGATAAATCAGAGGTTTGATATCAATGACGCGCTCGCTTTTTTTCGTCTGCTTTGTCACTTCTATGGTATCGCGTTCCTCATAATACTGACGGATTTTTTCTCCCAGTTCTTCCTGAGTAAAATCAACCTGATTTTTAAAATATACAATGTAATCTGCGGCCGCTACGGAAGTCATGGCTTTTTTTGCATCCTGACGCAGTGCAACATATTCTGTAATTTCGATACCATCCACCATAACTGCATTCAGCGCATCTCTGGATTCGCTGGTAGATTTTGTGGAATGTACATCAATATCCAGATACTCGCCGTCGCTGGTAATACCTACACCCAGAGGAGCCGCAAAGGACATGATCTGATGAGGGGAAAATCCTTCGGAATAAGCAATGTCAATATTGGCGCGGCGCATGGCTTTCTGAAAATATCGCATGATATCCAGGTGTCCGATAAAACGCATGACACCATATTTTCGGAATTTAATTCTGATTCTCATAGCATACGCCTCCTTTGTATTTCATTGCTCCACAGCCGGCACATTTCTGGCGGCAGTTCGGGGTAACGGTCTCTGCATTTGCCGCATGCCATTCACGCAGCAGAAAATTTTTTGTGACACCTGCATCGATGAAGTCCCATGGAAAAATTTCATCTTCGCTTCGCACTCTTGTTGTATAGAAAGCGGTATCAATCTGATCTTCTGCAAAGGCATCCAGCCAGATCTGCTCATCAAAAAATTCAGACCATGCTGCAAAAATGCCGCCTTTTTCATATATTTTGATCATCGTATCGCACAGACGTCTGTCACCACGGGCAAGAATTCCTTCAATCATGGTGACATCTGCTTCGTGCCAGTTGTAGCGGATACTTTTTTTGTTTAACTGAGATTTGATGGTTTCATTTACAATTTTTGCTCTGCCAAGGAAGTCATCTTTGGTACACATCGGACTCCACTGGAATGGTGTAAACGGCTTTGGTACAAAAAAAGAAGTACTGACGGTAATCTGACATTTTCCGTTTCGCTGATCTTTCGGAATCTCATAATAGCGTTCTGCAATTTCCTCTGCTAGCTCACCGATGGCTTTCATATCTTCCACGGTCTCCGTCGGCTGTCCAAGCATAAAATATAATTTCACCTTATTCCAGCCACCTTCGAAAGCAAGTCCTGCACCATGCAGAATATTTTCCTTTGTCAGACCTTTGTTAATAACATCACGCAGACGCTGAGAACCGGCTTCCGGTGCAAAGGTCAGACTGCTCTTGCGGATATCCTGTACTTTACTCATAACATCCAGTGAAAACGCATCAATACGCAGAGATGGCAGGGAGATATTTACACCCTTGTCTTTAAATTCATCGATCAGGAATGTTAAAAGTTCTTCCAGACGGGTGTAATCACTGGAACTTAGAGAACTTAAGGAAATTTCCTCATGTCCTGTGTTTGTCAGCATCTGGTACGCTTTTTCTTTTAACATTTCCAGACTACGCTCACGTAATGGACGGTAAACCATACCTGCCTGACAAAAACGGCATCCACGGATACATCCGCGCTGAATTTCCAATACAACGCGATCCTGTGTGACTTTGATAAACGGCACCAGCGGTTTGTCCGGATAAACGGATTCAGACATATTTTCTACCACCTGACGATGAATGGTTGCCGGAATATCATCATAAATCGGGCGAAAATCCGCAATGGTTCCATCTTGTTTGTAAGACACCTCATAAAAAGCCGGTACATACAATCCCGGAATTTTGGCTGCTTCATGCAAAAAATCATGGCGATTATAGCTGTCATCTTCTTTCATGCGATTATAAAGATCAAAGAGATCATCGTATACTGTTTCACCCTCTCCGATATAGAAAATATCGAAAAAGTCAGCAATTGGTTCCGGATTGTAGGTACATGGACCGCCGCCAATCACGATTGGCATATCATCCGTTCTCTGACAGGCTTTCAGCGGGATTTTTCCCAGATCCAGAATCTGTAAGATATTCGGATAGCAAAGTTCATACTGTAACGTCATACATAAGAAATCGAAATCTCTGATCGGATCCTGCGTTTCCAATGCAAAGAGCGGAATATCCTGTTCTTTCATAATTTTGTGAAGATCCGGCCATGGAGAGTAGACACGTTCACAATAGACATCGTCTCTTAAGTTAAACTGATGATACAAAATCTGGATGCCAAGATGGGACATACCGATCTCATAGACATCCGGAAAGGCAAATGCCACACGGATTTTGACATCATCCGGATTTTTGCGAACCATATTCACCTCATTTCCGATATAACGGGCAGGTTTGTCTATGGTTAATAAAATTTCATCCTTTAATGCAAGTTTATTATTCATTCTGTGTTTCCTTATCATTTATCCTGTGTGTTCAGGTTTCTCAAAAGGCAGATTTTATTGTATATGCAAAATTATTTTCGTTATTATTTCTGCAAGGAATCTGCGCGATTTCTAATTGTAGCATACAGCATGAAAAAGCGTCAAGTTTACTCAACGCTTTTCAATGCATCTACCATATTAATATGATCCAGCAGACGGTTTGTGATCAGATCCACTGCCAGTGCAAACAGGAAGGTCATGCCGCCAGCGAACAGATACGTGGACGGATGTACCGACACTGCAAAATAAATCGAAGGCATTTTCAATACACTGGTTAAAAGACCACTGAAAAATCTGCCAACCGGAAGTCCAAGCAAAATACCAATGACTGTAAGGATCAGTGTTTCCTTGTTGACATAGGAATGGACTTCTTTATCAAAAAATCCAAGTACTTTTATGGTGGCAAGTTCCCGCTCTCTTTCGGAAATATTTGTGGTTGCCAGTGTAAACAGAACGACAAATGCCAGTCCTGCTGCCAGCACTGTTACAAGGACAACGACACAGTTGATGAGTTCGAAGGATTTGGAAAATTCAACCCGCATTGCCTGTACACTGTTGCAGGATACTACATCACTCTCTCTGGAAAGCTGATCAGAATAAGCGACCGGATCCGTACAGGAATCCGACAAATGAGCCAGAATAGAATTTGCTGCATAGGAACCATTTCCCATCAGTGCTTCATAGCGGCTCTGTCTGATGTATATAGCATTTCCAAGATAGTTGCGGACAATACCACTGATTGGGAAGTCACATTCTTCCAGATCACTGCTCTGGATATGTAAGTTATCTCCCACAGAAAAATCCATGACTTCAGAAAGGTTCTGCGTGATCAGAATATCCGTATCTGAAAGTTCCCTCTCACTGCCATCTAAGGCTTCCAGACATATATAGTCCTCAATTGGTGCCTGATCCGGAATGATGTAAAGCGGAATGGTTTCTTCTGAGGAATCATTAACTACCTGTACGTTGTCTGTCTGCAGGGACAGATAATCTTTGATCTGAGCATCGGATGAAATCTGACTGGTAAAATTGTCAAAATCATCTGCCATTGTCACTGCCATCAGATCATAGCGGGATATATGTTCATACTGTTTTGGCATCAGATCCATAACAGAGTTTTTGATTGCCATTCCTACAACAAGTAGTGCTGTGCATCCTAAAATGCCGCTGACTGTCATAAACAGACGTTTTTTATAACGGAATAAATTCCGGAACGTTACTTTGTTTAAGAAAGACAGACGTTTCCACAGAAACGGAATCTTCTCTAAAAAGACTCGTGATCCCGCTTTTGGTGCTTTAGGACGCATCAGTGCTGCCGGGCACTGTTTTAATTCGCTGTGGCAGGCACAGACCGCCGCAAACAGTCCGCCTGCAACAAACAGTAATATGCCGCTGATACCGTAACCTATATGGAACAGGTATGTATAGGATGGAATCTTATACATGGTGTCAAATATCATAAATAAGAATTTCGGCAACAGGATAAATCCTCCGATATCTCCTAACAATCCACCGCAAATACATGCAGATAAGGTGTAGATCAGGTATTTCCCATATACTTTTCGATCTGCAAAACCAAGTGCTTTGTAAATACCAATCTGTCCGCGTTCTTCTTCTACCAGACGTGTGATGGTTGTCAGACTGATCAGGATCGCTACGGACAAAAACAGGATTGGGAATACATTTCCGATGGTTTCAATGGAATCTGCATCGCTCTGGATGGTTGTGTAACTGTCCACAGAACTGCGGTCCTGTACATACCATTTTGTCCGGCCGATCGCATCAATATCTGCCTGTGCTTCTGCAAATTTATCATCCGCTTTGGTACGTTCTTCTTCCAGTTTCCGAATCTGGTCCTCCAGTTCTTTTTCACCGTCGTTTAATTCCTGCTCTGCCTGTGTCAGTTTATCTTTGTTTTTCTGCAACTTCTGATCGGCACTGGCAAATTGTGAATTTGCATTCCGCTCCTGCGTCTGTAGTTCTTTCAGACCGGCAGAGAGTGTTGATTCGGAAGTTTGTAAAGTCGTTTCCTGCTGCTGTAACTGCTGTTTTGCTGCATCTAACTGTTGGCTTTGTGCCTGCAACTGTGCTTCAGCAGTAGAAAATTGAGCCAGAGTTTCCTGCTTTTTCTCTTTTAGAGAGTCTGTTTGTATGTCCAGTTCTGCAAGTGTTGCGGAAACGGTCTCGTACTGTGGCAATAACTGATGTATTCCGGAGGGAATCTGCTGCATCTGAGCAATCTGTGCTTCCAACGCTGCTTTTTGTATTTCATAATCTTCGGCAGATGGATCCAGAAGCTCTAACTGTCCGTTTAATTGTGTGCAGATCGCATCTACAGATGCCTGTAACTGTTCTGTTACCTGAGTTCTTGCATCTGCATCCGGATTACCGGAAGTTACACTGGTTTCATAAGTTTCCCATGCAGACTGTGGCCATGCTTCTCCAAGTTGTGACTGGATGGACGAAATCTGTGTCTGAATCTGTTCTTTTCCGGCTTCTGCCTGTGCTTTGCCATCTGTAAGCTGTGTTTCCGCATCCGACAATTGCTGTAAGGTTTCCTGTTTTTTCTGCTGTAAAGTCGCGGAAGCCTGTGTAAGCTGATTTGTATGTCCGCTTAATTCTTCTTTTGCAGCATTGAGTTGCTTTTTCCCGGATTGAAGCTGTTGCCAGCCGCTCTCCAGTTCTGCATATCCATCTTTAAACTTCTGTGCAGCTAACGTTTTCTGCTGCTGTAACTGGTTCATGCCGTCCTGTAATTGCTGCCAGCCGGAACGCAATTCAACTCTGCCATCTGCCAGCTCTGTCTTAGCATCTGCAATCTGTGCGTCGGCATCCGCAAATTTTTCTGCGGCTTCATCTTTTGCATCCTGCAGTTCGCTGACGGCATCTGCAATAATGGAATCATAGCGCGCCTGTTCCCGGTCGGATTTGATTTCTTTTTCAATGCATTTTTTTACGTCCGAAACAAGATCTGTGTATTCTTCTGAAAAGCAGGATAGCACTTCTGCCCCCACGACACGAAGCTCCACAGCAGAATAAACATCACTATCAAGTGCCTTGTCAGTAACATAAAAGAAATATTTGGATGATTGAGCGGAACGGAAGGACGCTGCACCTTTATCCGCAATCAGGTCCGTTGCGTCCAGCATGATCGCTGTAATGGTATAAGTTTTCTGTTTTAAAGCAGATGTTGTATCGGCATCTTCACTGCTCTGTGGGGAAAGGGTAACGGTATCGCCTATGGACTTGCCAGTATCTGTACAATAATTTTGGGATACTGCGATTTCTGACGCTTTAGAGGGCATCGTACCATCCAGCAGACGTGGTTGGCTTAATCCGTTTTCATCCAGTAATTTTACATCTGCTTTCTGTTGCAGATCATCTGCCTGCACTAAAACTGTTTCACTGTAAGTTCCATGCGCTTCTGCGACACCTTTCACTTTAGAAAGTGCTTCTACATCTTCGCTGGTCAGACCAAGGGTGGACTGTATTTTGATGTCATATAATTTCTGCTCATCATAAAATTGATCTGCTGAAGCACGAAGATCCCGGCATCCGGCCGATAATCCCGCAAACATGGTTACACCAAGAAACGTGATCAGCAGAATGGAGAAAAATCTCTTTTTTTCAAGTTTAATTGTTCGAAAAATATCTTTCCAGTATGCTTTCATTGTCCTACTCTACCATTCTATTTCTGAAATCGGAACCGGATGTTCGTTATGGCTTTCACTGATGACCGTTCCGCTTTTAAATTGGATCAGGCGGTCAGCCATGGGAGCCAGTGCGGAATTGTGAGTGATGATCAGAACGGTAATTTTTTCCTTTCTGCAGGTATCCTGTAAAAGCTGAAGAATCTGCTTTCCGGTGTTATAATCTAATGCGCCTGTCGGTTCATCACACAGCAGAAGTTTCGGATTCTTTGCTAATGCACGTGCAATGGAGACACGCTGCTGTTCGCCGCCGGATAACTGTGCCGGGAAGTTTTTCATACGCATGCCAAGTCCTACTTTTTCCAGTGTCCGTGCGGCATCCAAAGAATCTTCACAGATCTGGGAAGCCAGTTCAACGTTTTCCAATGCTGTCAGATTTGGTACCAGATTGTAAAACTGAAAGACAAACCCGATGTCCGTGCGCCGATATTGGGTAAGCTGGCGTTTGCCAAAAGCGGTGACATCTGCGCCATCTACCAGCACTTTCCCGGATGTAGCAGTATCCATTCCGCCAAGGATATTCAGTGCAGTCGTCTTACCGGCTCCGGAAGCGCCAAGGATTACCGCCAGCTCTCCTTTTTCCACGGAAAAAGAAGCATCCTTTAATGCGAAAATAGAAGTTCCACCGGAATTATATTCTTTTGTAATATGATCAAATTCGATATATGACATAATCCTTCTCCTGTGTAATTTATTAAAAATGTTAATTCTATTATAGTTTTATCTTAAAGGAGAAGCAAGAAAGAAAGTATAAAATTTCCGGCATTACTTCAATGTCGAACGCACATGAGACGCGGTACATGATTCTTTAACATTTCGCAATTTCTATGATATATTGTCAATCTTTTACCGGTTACAGCCGGTTTAATACATCCAGAAGTTCTGGAAATTTAATGGAACTCTGGATCTGGTGTGTGATCTTTTCCGCATTCCAGGAATGCCATGAAAAATCCGTCTGTCGAATGCCAAGGAACCCTAAAAATAAAAAAAGTGCCAGTACAAACCGAAGTCCCAAAAAACTTCTGGGACGTTTTTCCTGTTCTTCCGGATACGTTTTTTTTCCAGGTGAAGAAAAGCTGTTTTTTATGGATTCTACATAATTTTTTCGATTTTCATATTGTTCCATCTGCATACTCTAACCTCCTGTTTGTTGTTTTTTCAAACATAACGACTTTTTGATAAGTTTTTATCAAATAAAAAAGGCATATCATTACGTTTTTGTAATCATAGCCTTTTGTTTTTTATATATGCGGTTGTCTTTTTTTATATGCCAAAAGTTTTAAAGTCAAACGCACGTAAGGTATGGTGCGTGATTCTGATCAATGTAAGTTGACATATTTTCCCGGAATTGCTAAAAATTATCCAAACAGGGGTTTAACGCTGGGAAAGTTCCTCTAAAACTTCTTCCCATGTAATGCCCTTATCGACCATCATAACCATCATATGATACAGGAAATCAGCAATCTCGTATTTGATTTCTTCCGGATCCGGATTTTTGGCAGCAATGATGATCTCAGTTGCCTCCTCACCGACTTTCTTTAAGATTTTATCAATTCCTTTGTCAAAGAGGTAATTCGTATAAGAGCCTTCCTTTGGATGCAGTTTGCGGTCCAGAATAACGTTGTATTCATTTTCAAATACTTCCAGCGGATTTTTCTCTGTATATTCTTCTTTTACCAGATCTGTATAGAAACAGCTACGGTTGCCGGTATGGCAGGCAGCACCGATCTGGGAAACTTTTGCCAGAAGGGTATCTTTATCACAATCGATGGATAAGGATTTCACATACTGATAATGTCCGGATGTCATGCCCTTTGTCCAGAGTTCGTTTCGGCTTCTGCTGTAATAAGTCATTTTGCCCAGGGACAATGTGGTCTGGAAAGCATCTTCGTTCATGTAGGCAAGCATCAGCACATCATTGGTCTTGTAATCCTGTACAATGACAGGGATCATGCCATCGGAATTTAACTTAAACTCAGACCAGTCACAGGAAGATTCCAGATGACCGGTTGCAATGCCCTGTTCTGCCAGATATGCTTTCAGTCCCATTACATCTGCGTCATAAGCACTGATGGTTCTGGAAGAAACACCAGTAATTGTATCATCTGACTGTAATGCTTTGCAGACACTCTCGTTATCCGTTTCTGTCAGAAGCATGGAATATGGCATATCTGTCACGTTTCCAAGAGTTCCCATCAGTGCCGGATCCAACACGATCAGCTCACTGGTGTTGTTTTCCACATCTTCTTTCTGTTTAAAAAACAGATCTACGTTGTGGATGGATAATGCCAGTTTGTCTTTGCCAAAACGTAACGCACCTTCTTTTGATACCTGTGCAGTCACATCTTTTACCGGATTTAAAATTGCTTTTTTGCATCCGGCGTACAAAATTTTCTTGATATCTTCCAGACGGTTGATATTGCCGCCGGCGTAAACAGGAATCTCAGATACACGGTTGATTTCCTTCATCGTATGAAGATTCAGCTCATGTTCCGCATCATTGTCGGACAGATCAAAGAGATAGATTTTGTCAATGCCATTGTCATTGTACAGGCGGATCTGCTCCATCAGATCATCCTGTTCAGTATAGTCTTTGAAACCGTTAACCAGTTTTCCATTTTTTAAATATATGGTTGCGATTAAATTCTTTTTGCTCATCGTTATAAACTGCCTTTCGTCGATAAAATATCCGTTACACGCGGATCGTAGGAGGAAGCGTCGTCCAGTGCTTTCCCGAACGCTTTAAACAGTGCTTCTATGATATGATGATTATTCGTTCCGGACAAAACTTTCATATGCAGGTTCATTCCGGCGGAGTAGGAAATTGCATAGAAAAATTCCCGTACCATTTCCGTATCCATATCACCTACGCGGTCGGTGGTAAATTCTGCATCAAATGTAAAATAGGGGCGTCCGGACAGGTCAATGGCACATAACACCAGTGTCTCATCCATCGGCAGGATCATACTGCCAAACCGTTTGATGCCTTTTTTATCGCCCAGAGCTTCACGGATGGCATTGCCAAGGACGATACCAGTATCTTCAATGGTATGGTGACAGTCTACTTCCAGATCCCCTTTCACATCAAGGTTCAGATCAAAAAATCCATGTCTGGTAAAACCGGATAACATATGGTCAAAAAATCCAATACCGGTGGAAATATTTTGTTTGCCGCTTCCGTCCAGATTCAGGGATATAATAATGTCTGTTTCATTTGTTTTTCGCTGAACCTGTGTGATTCGTCTTTCTGCCATTTTTTCGTCCTCCGAATTATTTGTCTTCGTCTTCAAATCTGACGCGGATAGAATTTGCATGTGCAGTCAACTGCTCGCAGTCTGCAAACTGTGCAATGTCTTTGTATACCGCATGCAGCGCATCTTTTGAATAAGAGATAATGCTTGATTTCTTAATAAAGTCATCTACGCTCAGCGGAGAAAAGAATTTTGCAGTTCCATTTGTAGGAAGTACATGGTTTGGTCCGGCAAAATAGTCGCCCAGTGGCTCACTGCTGTATTCTCCAAGGAAAATGGCACCTGCATTTTTGATCTTTGTCATAACTTCAAATGGATTTGCAGTTACGATTTCCATATGCTCGGAAGCAATCTCGTTTGCAGTATCAATCGCAGTATTCAGATCCGGTGCGATCAGGATATAACCATAGTTTTCCAGTGATTTCTCGATGATTGCTTTTCTGGAAAGAACTTCACAGAAACCATCTATTTCTCTGGATACTTCTTGTGCCAGTTTTTCACTTGTTGTGATCAGGATTGCGGAAGCTAGCTCGTCATGCTCTGCCTGAGATAACAAATCTGCTGCTACAAAACGTGGATTTGCGGTTTCGTCTGCCAGTACAAGAATCTCACTTGGACCTGCGATAGAGTCAATGCTGACATGTCCAAATACTGCTTTTTTTGCCAGAGCAACGTAAATGTTACCCGGTCCTACGATCTTATCCACTTTCGGAATGCTCTCAGTTCCAAAAGCCAGTGCTGCGATGGCCTGTGCGCCGCCCACTTTAAATACTCGGTCTGCACCAGCCTCTTTTGCGGCAACTAATGTGGATGGATTGACTTTACCCTCTTTATTACATGGGGTTGTCATAATGATTTCTTCTACACCGGCTACTTTTGCCGGCATAATGTTCATTAGTACGGAAGAAGGATATACGGCTTTTCCACCCGGAACATATACACCTGCTTTTGCAATCGGAGTTACTTTCTGACCAAGAATAGTTCCCGGAATAGAGCTGTCAAACCAGCTGTACTGTTTCTGTTTTTCGTGATATACGCGAATGTTTTCTTTGGCTTTGCGAATAACCTCTAATAATTTCGGATCTACCTGCTCATAAGCCTCTGCAATCTCAGTCTCTGTAACTTCAACATTTTCTGCGGTTACGGTTGCACTGTCAAATTTCTTTGTATAGTCAAAAATCGCTGCATCGCCGTTTGCACGGACGTTTGCAATGATCTCATTGACGCTGCTCTCATACTGAGTATAGTTGTTTGGGCTTCTTTTTAACAGATCTGTCAATATATTCTGAATGGTTTCTTTTGTAAGTTTTAACGTACGCATCTTAGTTTTCTCCTTTGTTCATTACTTCTCGCAGATTGGAGATCAGTTCGCCGATTCGTTCCTGCTCCATTTTCATACTTACCGGGTTGACTACCATACGGGCAGATAACGGGCAGACTTCTTCCAGAACGGTCAGTCCGTTTTCACGCAAGGTAGATCCTGTCTCAACGATATCCACGATCACATCAGCCAGTCCGACGATCGGAGCCAGTTCGATGGAACCGTTTAATTTGATGATCTCTACGGTCTGATGCTTTTTATTATAAAAGTAATCTTTTGCAATCTTCGGATATTTGGTTGCCACACGGATTTGCTCATGATGCTGCAGCAGATCTCTTGCAGATTCCGGTCCGCAGACACACATTCTGCATTTTCCAAAACCAAGATCCAGTACTTCATAAATATTGCGTGCTTCTTCTATGATGGTATCTCTGCCGACGATACCGATATCTGCTGCACCGTACTCTACATAAGTCGGTACATCCGGCCCTTTGGAGAGAAAGAAGCGCAGTTTTAAGTCTTCGTTTACAAAAATCAGCTTTCTGGTATCTTTATCTTTCATTTCTTCGCAGGTGATACCGATTTTTTCAAACATTTCGAGGGTCTTATTTGCCAGACGTCCCTTTCCTAATGCAAATGTTAAATATCTCATGTTTCGGTCCTCCTACATGTAAAAAATAATATCCTGAATGTGATTCTGCTCTGCGTATGTCTCATATACTTCTCTGGTATTCTGCTCGGTCAGCGGCATCAGTTCTACCTGCTCGCCACGGCTTCTGAGCACCTGAGCATCTTTGATAGCATCCTGACGGTACTGTTCGCTGTAAATAAACCATTTGGTTACATTCTCAAACGGAATCCGTACATTCTGACGCTGCAGCGCTGCCATCAGCTGATTGATTACAACTGCAAAACCGATGGATGGTGCAGATTTGCCAAAGGACTGTAACAGATTGTCATAGCGACCACCGTTTACAATGGCTTCACCGCTTCCAAAAGTATATCCGGCAAAAATGATTCCAGTATAATAATTGAATCCGGAAATCATTGCCAGCTCATAAGAAACATATTTGCGGATTTTGTATACTTCCAGAAGCTCATCCAGCTCCTCCAGACGTGTCAGAGCGTGGAATACTCGCGGATAATCCGCAGCCCAGATTTTGGCAGCAGTGATTTTCTCTTTATCCAGCATTACATCTGTCAACAGACCAAATAACTGTTTTAAATTCTCGTCTGCTACGTGCTGCTCTATCACTTCCTGTACTCCGTACAGATTGCGGTTTAATAACAGATTTCGAATTTCTTCCATCACATCTTCTTCCAGATTTGCAGCTTCAAATAAGCCTCTCAGAAAATCAGCATGTCCGACACTCAGCTGGAATTCTTTCAGTCCTGCCGTTTTTAAAAGCTGTGCGGAAAGCGCAAGCATTTCTGCATCGGCCTCCACACTTCCGTCACCGATCAGCTCGGCACCGGACTGGGTATTCTCTTTCAAACGTCCCTGATAGCTGGAATTATTGCGAAATGTATTGCCAGTGTAGCACAACCGGATTGGAATTGCCTGCTCCATATAATATTTAGATGCGCATCTTGCAATGGACGGTGTGATATCCGGACGGAGCACCAATGTATTTCCTTCACGGTCGAAAAATTTGTATAAATCTTTGGAGGGTGTTGTTCCGATTTCTTTTCCAAAAATATCAAAAAATTCAAAGGTCGGTGTCTGAATCGGATGATAGCCGTAAGATTTTAATACGGTAAGCAGCCGTTCCTCCAGAATGATTTTGCGTTCACATTCATCATTGTAAATGTCTCTGACACCTTCCGGCGTATGTAATAATTGATTCATCACTGTTCAGTTCCCCTTTACGTTCCATTTTCAACTTTTTCACGTATTTTTTAGCAACACTTTACCGTGCTACCATGCTAACACGCAAAAATCTTTAATCATTATATGAAATTACTTTTAAAATGTCAATCCCTGAGATTCAAATCTGTCTGCAATGCATCCAGATAGGGAACCAGCAGTCCGTTATGACCGGTAAAAAAGAAACATTCCTCCAGCTCATCCAGGCGAAAACTCTTTCTTCCGCCTTCTTCCATTCTGGTCCAGAACTGTTCCAGCTGACGGAAGGTCAGGTAATAGAACTGATCCTGATGAGAATAAAAAATCAGGAAAAAAGCAATTCCCCCCTGCTGCTCAAACTCCCGCATAAAATCCACCTGATGCTGATGAATGTTCTGCAATGGAAACGTATCTGTCTGACATTCCTTTGCATCAAAGCAGACGGGAATTCCCTGTACTGCGCCGATATAATCTACGGTACTTTTCTGCTCAAAATAAGCCAGTGTAATATGACGGCTCTGCTGATCGATTTTAATCGGTGTGATCGGAGTTGGCACTTTCTGGATCAGTGCCAGATGATTTTCACGGTACCGTTCATTTGTCCGGTTGATAAATTCCTCCAGTGTGGAGCCGCGCAGTCCGCGGGAGTTCCATGTCGGCATTACAGTACACCCCGATGCAGCAGTTCCGGGTCGTCATAATATAAGATATTTTCTTTCTCAATGGTAAAGATTCCGTTTTCCAGTCGGATCCGGTTGACACAGCAGTTTGGCTGATGAATCGTCCAGAAGTCATCTAACGGCATTTTGCGAATATAAGTTAAAAATGCCCGGATGACAGCACCATGGCAGACAACCAGAATATTTTCAATGGAAGGATCCTGTTCCATCGGAAGTACCTCATCTTTTAAAAATGCGGCAATCCGGTCGTAGAGTTCTTGAAAAGAATCTGCGGTCTCATCTGCCACATACAGAGACGGATGATGGAAACAGTTTGTGATATTCTCATCTACTTTTTGAACTTCTTTGATTTTCGAGCCCTCGTATTTTCCAAAACACATTTCCCGTACACGCATATCCACCTGAACGGATGCTTCCTGTTTTTCCGCAATGATTTCTGCCGTGCGGACTGCCCGTTTGTAAGGACTGCTGTAAATGCGCTGAAAATGAATCTGATCTTTTTCAAAGCCATCCCGGGTATCCCTTGCCAGTTCTTCTCCATAAGGTGTCAGTTCAATGTCGGAGGAACCCTGAATCAGTCCTTTTTTGTTCCAGAAGGTTTCTCCATGTCTCATAAGATATAAATGCATTTGTTACTTACCTCTTTTTTCTGTTGTTTTCCGCAGAATCGGTATGCAGCGCCCACTGCTCTGCTTTTTGAAAAGTTTTTGGTTCCGGTGCGGTAACGACTGTTCCGTCCGGGAATTCCATGCGGTACGCATGCAGAAGCTGGGAACGGATACCACAGACTTCCCGAAGCTTCTTATTTTTTACCGGATCCCCGTATTTGCTATCTCCAAGGATCGGATGTCCGATGCTTGCCAGATGTGCACGGATCTGATGAGAACGACCGGTGATCAGATGAACTTCAAGCAGCGTTGCGTTCTCATATGTCCGAACCGGGTGATATGCTGTTTCAATATAGGACGCATCTTTTGTTTCTTTGGTCTGAATGGAAACTTTGTTCGTCTTATGGTCTTTCATCAGATAACCGTTTAAATGTGCATCTTCTGCAATCTGTCCTGCCACCAGACAACGGTAATACTTTTGCATACTTCTGGATTTTAGTTCCTCTGCCATTTTCTGCAAACCATGCATGGTTTTTCCGGCAATCAGAAGCCCGGATGTATTACGATCTAACCGGTTGCAGATAGATGGATGAAAAGTGCGAAGCTCTGCCCTGGTCAACTGTCCGCTTTTCAACAGGTAGTCGATGACAAGCTCATTGGCAGAATAATCGGTCTTTTCTGCTTTCTGTGATAACATGCCTACCGGTTTATTCAAAATCAGAATATCATCATCTTCATAGACAATCTGAATCTTCGGATGGCGCACTGTTGTTGTTTTTGTAGCAGTTTTTCCCGTTTCAGATGCTTTTGAAACCCTGGATACAGATTCCGATGTTTCCGCCAGTGCAGAAGCAAATTTATCAAAGGTTTCATCAGAGAGATAGATTTTAATCTGATCCGCTGCTTTTAAAATTTCCTGACCGGTCGCTTTTTTGCCATTTAATACAATATTTTTCTTGCGAAGCATTTTATAGACAAAGCCTTTGGAAGCCTGATTTAACACTTTAAAAAGGTATTTATCCATGCGCTGTCCTGCTTCTTTGGATGAAATAGAAAATTCTTTCATAAAGGATGTTTTTTCTTTCTGTAAATAATATATTTTTGAAAAAGTATCTGTTTTTTGTACAAGATGAATACTTTTATTTCTGTTTTTTCTTATGCACGTTACGGATGGATTTCTTCTTTTTCGGACGTGCTGTGGAGGCTCCGTTTTCCGGTCTGGCTCCAGTCTGAGAACGGTTATTGCCTTTTGCGCTATTGTCTTTTGGATTATTGTTCTGTCCTTTGTAAGAACCTTTGCCACGATTACTGTTGTTGGATCTTCCATTCGTCTGCCCACGATATCCGCTGTCACTGCCCGGATGTCCGTTAGGTTTCGGACGGATCAGACATTTCGGCCCAAATCCGATTAGATCAGTACGATGCGCCCGATGCAGTGCTTCGTAAACCAGATCATAGTTTTTAGGATTTCGATACTGTATCAGTGCACGCTGCATGGCTTTTTCATGCGGATTATTGGTAACGTATACTTTTTTCATAGTTCGTGGATCCAGACCGGTATAATACATACAGGTTGAGATCGTGGACGGTGTCGGATAGAAATCCTGTACCTGTTCCGGCATATACCCAAGATCACGGAGATATTCTGCCAGTTCCACTGCTTCTTTTAATGTTGATCCCGGATGGGAAGACATCAGATATGGCACCAGATACTGCTTTTTACCGATACGTTCATTGATTTTTTTATATTCGTCTTTAAATTTGTTATAAACTGCTACCGGTGGTTTTCCCATTAGGGAAAGTACCGAATCAGAAATATGTTCCGGGGCAACTTTTAACTGTCCACTGACATGATGCTCGCACAATTCACGGAAAAAAGTTTTGTCTTTATCACAGATCAGGTAGTCAAATCGAATACCGGAACGGATGAATACTTTTTTCACATTTGGAAGCGTGCGAAGTTCCCGTAACAGACTCAGATAATCCGAATGATCTACTTTCAGGTTCGGACATGGAGTTGGAAACAGGCATTGACGGTTTTTGCAAACGCCTCTGGTGAGCTGTTTGTCACAGGATGGCCCCCTGAAGTTTGCTGTCGGACCACCTACATCATGAATATAACCTTTGAAATCCGGGTCCCAGACAATCTGTTTTGCCTCATTAATAATGGATTCATGACTTCGTGTCTGAATGATTCTTCCCTGATGGAAAGTCAGTGCACAAAAGCTGCATCCACCATAGCATCCACGGTTGCTGACCAGACTGAATTTTACTTCCTCAATGGCCGGAACACCGCCCGCTTCTTCATAAGACGGATGATAAGTTCTCATATAAGGCAGTGCATAGACCGCGTCCATCTCACTGGTAGTCAGCGGCTTGGAGGGCGGATTCTGCACCACATAGCATTTGTTCGGATATGGTTCGATCAGACGTTTTGCGGTAAACGGATCGGTATTGCAGTACTGGGTATAAAAACTGCGTGCATAGGTCTCTTTACTGGCACAGATTTCTTCAAAGGACGGCAGCATGATGCCATCGTAAACGCTGTCCGGATCTTTCGTTTTGTATACAGTACCGTCAATATAAGTCAGGTCTTTTATACTGATACCACTTTTTAATCCCTCTGCCATGGCAACAATACTGCGCTCTCCCATTCCGTACAATAGAAGGTCGGCACCGGAATCCAGTAAAATGGAACGTTTGATTTTATTGGACCAGTAATCATAATGTCCAAGACGGCGAAGACTGGCTTCCAGTCCACCGATGATCAATGGCGTGTGTTTATAAGTCCGACGAATGAGATTACAATACACGACAGTGGCGTAGTCCGGGCGTTTTCCCATGACGCCGCCTGGCGTGAAAGCATCTTTCTGCCGGCGTTTTTTGGAAACAGAATAATGGTTTACCATGGAATCCATATTTCCACCGGTTACAATAAATCCAAGTTTTGGTTCGCCCAGAATACTGATACTGTCCGGATTTTTCCAGTCCGGCTGTGAAATGATACCTACCGTAAAACCATTTGCCTGTAATATTCGACTGATAATTGCGTGCCCGAAAGATGGGTGATCCACATATGCATCGCCGATGACATAGACGAAATCCAACTGCTTAATGCCCTGAGCTTTCATATCAGCACGACTGATTGGTAAAAATTGTTTCATTTTCTCAAATCCTCATAAGTATGATCCAGAACCTGTCTGAAATCTGTAATATAGTAATCCGCCAGAGCTTTTTTCTCAGCGGTAAGGTGGATAGAATAATTATCTTCCATGGCACACACCTGCATGCCTGCCCGTTTTCCTGCCAGAATCCCCATTGGAATGTCTTCAAATACCAGACAATGTTCCGGTTTTACCTGCAGTTTTTCTGCTGTTTTCAAATAGACATCCGGTTCCGGCTTTCCTTTGTTGACATCGCAGCTTGTGGTAACGGCATCAATATACGGTTCCAGATGCCGTTCTTTCAAAAACACATCCAGTAATAACCGGGAATTACTGGTGGCAATTCCTGTTTTGATGTGATGCTCTTTCAAATATTTTAAGAAATCATCGGCTCCGGGTTTTAACGGTGTCTCATATGCATATTTATCCAGTGCGATCCGGTTCCAGATATCTTTTAATTCATCGACCGTTTCCGAAAGCCGAAATGTGCGGATAAAGTATTCTGCCGTCTCTGTAAAACTCATTCCTTCAATCTCTTTATTTAACGTCGGCGGCATTGTCATGTTTCTCTGCTTAAAAAATGTGTGGTCAATGTCTGCCCACACCCACATGGAATCTGCAATGGTACCGTCCAGATCGAAAATAACGGCGGTTTTATCTTCTAACATCATGGCTGTTCTTCCTTTAACTGTTGTATTTCATCTGCTGTCAGTTCGCGCCATGCACCTGGAGCAAGTGTTTCATCCAGCTGCAAAGTTCCCATGGAAAGACGTTTCAGGTATAGCACTTCCATTCCAACGGCGTGAAACATGCGTTTGATCTGATGAAATTTGCCTTCTGTGATCGTGACATGAATCTCTGACTGCTCTGCGGAATGTAAAATTTTCAAAATAGCCGGAGCGGTCGGTTTCTTTTCGCCAATCTCCAGTCCTTTTGCAAAACGTGTCACTTCCTGTTCCGTCACGGTTCCATCAATTTTGGCATAGTATGTTTTCGGGACATGTTTTCCCGGCGCAAGCAGACGGTGATTTAAAGCACCATCATCGGTCAGCACAAGCAATCCCTCTGTATCTTTATCCAGTCTGCCCACCGGAGACAGATTGCGACGGCGTTCTGCCGGTATATAATCCATTACTGTTTTTGCATGTGCATCTTCGGTGGCAGTCACGCATCCTGCCGGTTTATGTAGCATCAGATAATGGAATTGTTCATACTTAATCTGCGTTCCATCCAGACAGACAACATCTGCCTGTGGTTCTGCTTTTTCTGCACCATCTTTGCAGACAACGTCATTTTTGCTGATGCGTCCCTGTTTGAGCATTTTTTTCGCTTCTGTGCGCGTCACATTCAACGTCTGGGATAAAAACTTATCCATTCGCATTGCTTTTATCTGTTTTTTCATAAATGTATCGGTTCCTTATTTTTTTATATTATCATACTTCATTTATTATAGGTGGCAGACTCAAAATCTGCAAGTTTTTTAACGGATTCTATATTGTGATCTGCATAGACTATATTAGCTGACACTGAGCAGAATTATGCACTAAGTCTCCGCTTCATTTTGGTGGAACCATTGCATAATCTGCCAAAATATGCTCTGATTCTGCTTTTTTCAAGTAGGGATAAGCATTGACGGCAGTATCTACTCCATTTGTATCAGGAACATAAATTCCCACATGCAGATGAACGGCAAATTGCCCGGTAGTTCCTTCCACACCGTAACCGGTATCTCCCACAAAACCAAGGAACTGTCCGGCTTTTACTTCACAGCCTTCTGTTAGATCCTCAGCGTAGGATTCCATATGAGCATAGTAATAATAAATACCGGAGGAACTGCGAATACCGATTCGATAACCACCAAGACGGAGCCAGCCGATGGCTTCTATCACACCATCTGTCATACTGACTACCGGATAAATACCGCGTTTATTTTCTGATGTCATCAGATCTGTTCCTTCATGATGTCGGTTTCCACCAAATGTGCGTTCTGCCATCCAGGAATCCACATACTGACAGGGTAATTCCGCTTTATTACGATTTGATGCAATGGGAAAATACTTGATTTCATCACAGATCCTTCGATCTAACACAGAATCAATGATTATTTCCGGTGAACATGGTATTTTTTTTTCAAGATAACAGTCAAAAAGGGCACAGCTGAAGATAAGAACCAGCCAGATCAGAATTTTTTTCATATTTCGCTCCGGAATTATGAATTACTTTATGATATGTCTAATAAAATGCAGTATGAAAAAGATTTTTTCTATCCTGATATTTACCCTTTGCCTGTTATATTGTATCTTTCGCCCACGGCAGATGGCACTGGCTGCCGCCAGTGGACTTTCCCTCTGGTATCATTCTGTTTTACCAACGCTTTTGCCTTTTAGCATTTTGTCCGGAATCATGGTGTGTTCCGGTATCTATGACAGTTTATCAGAACGGATTCATCCATGGTTTTCTAAAGTTTATCCAGTCAGGGCACCGTTAATTTATCCTCTTATTGCAGGATTTTTGTTCGGTTTTCCACTGGGAAGCAAGATCTGTGCTGATCTGTATGATGCTGATAAGATTACTGCAAAGGAAGCGGAAATCATCAGTTGTATCAGCAACAATTTTGGTCCGGCTTTTCTGTATAATTATATGGTACTTTCCTTAAATGGCGGTTTTCTGCCGGGGTGGATGCTTCTTTTAATCTGTTATCTTCCATCATTGCTGATTGGACGTTTTGCTTTGTTTTCGGTTCAAAATCCACTGCCGGAAAAAAGATCGCAAAAAATGCCGGCATCCAGATCTGCAATAAGCTTGAAAATCATCGATGACGGCATTATGAACGGTTTTTCTACAATGATAAAACTCGCCGGTTATATTATGTTATTTGCGATAGCGGCAGATTTTCTGAAACAACTTCCGCTAAAAAATGATCTGATACTTTGCATCTGCACCGGTTTGTTGGAAATCACCAATGGCATTCATCTGACTGCCAATGCAACACTGTCCTTCCATATCAAATATCTGATTGATATTTTTATCGTTTCCTTTGGAGGTATCAGTGGCCTGTTTCAAACGGCTTCCATGCTGCGACAACTTCCGTTCTCCCTGCGACATTATGCATGCTTCAAATTTATATGTGCATTTCTGGCAACAGGACTGGTGGAACTTGTCTGTCAAATTTATGCGGTAAACTGAACAAAAATGCGACTATGTTATTATAACTGCTCCGGTTTGTTATCAGAACCAATGATATCATATTCTTCTGCATTGGAAGCTCCTTGATCTTTCGGATCTGCATCTGCTTCCGGATCAGCTGCTTCTTCTTCCGAAGGAGTCAGCTCATTTCGGTTTGCTTTTACAATATCATAACAGTTCTGAAGGGAAGACATCAATCCATCATATTTTGCTTTGTTTGAATCAATCGCATGAGTAACAATATTCTCCAGATTGCCAAGAAGGTTATCGGTATACTCAATTGCTGCAGTACGGATATTGTCGGCATCTTCAGTTGCTTTATCCAGAATTTCCTGTGCCTGATTTGTTGCAATGGAAACGACCTCGTTTGCCTGTGCGTAAGCCTGCTGCATGATCTGATGCTCGCTGACAAGTTCATTGGTCTGAATCTGTGCCTGAGCCAGAATTTCCTCTGCTTTTGCCTGTGCATCTGCAAGGATGGCATCTTTGTTGCTGATGATCTTCTGATAACGTTTGATCTCATCCGGTGTCTTCATGCGAAGCTCAGTGAGTAATTCTTCCAGTTCCTCTTTATTTACAATGATTTTTGTGTTTGACAGTGGCTGAAACTTGCAACTGTCAACGTATTCTTCTATTTCAGAAATAATCTGTTCAATACGGCTGGTCATTTGAATCTCTCCTTTTATCTCGTTATGTTGAATTTGCTATAAACTCTGTCAATCAGATCCTTAGGAACGAATTTGGAAATATCGCCGCCATAGGATGCAACTTCTTTCGTGATCGTGGAACTTAAATATGCGTACTGAAGACTGGTTGTCAGAAAAATAGTATCAATCTTTGGATTAATGGCATGATTTGTCTGCGCGATCTGCAACTCATATTCAAAATCTGTTACCGCACGCAATCCACGTACGATAATGGTTGCTCCGATCTCGTCTGCATATTCGGCTAAAAGTCCGTCGTATGCAGTTACGGTCACGTTCGGAAGATGTGATGTAAATTCTTTTATCATACTAACACGTTCATCCGCAGAAAACAACGGATTTTTCGCATTATTCTTTAAAACTGCAACAGTCAGTTCATCTACCATTCTGGATGAACGCTCAATGATATCAAGATGTCCCAGAGTCATCGGATCGAAACTTCCGGGATAGATTGCTTTTTTCATTTTTTTATCTGTGCGCTATAAGTGGCGCTCCCCTTTACTGTATTCTTTTCAGGAAAACATGCTGATTTGTCTTATAACGTTTGACGCGGGTAATTTCAAATCCGTATTTTTCCATTTCATAAGGATCGGTATCCAGTGATTCTTCTACGATAATGATGGTATCTTCATTCAGAATGGAAGAATCCTTCAGATGAGATAACACATCATATTCCAGTCCAAGTCTGTATGGTGGATCCATAAAAATGATGTCAAACACGTATCTGCGCTCCAACATACGAAGTGCGGACAGGGCATCCATGCATTTCAGATCACAGCTGGATGTAAATTTTGTAAAGCGGATATTCTCCTGAATACATGCGGCTGCTTTCTTGCTGTTTTCTACAAAAACAGCTTTTTTTGCCCCTCGGCTGACTGCTTCCAGACCAATTCCGCCGCTTCCGGCAAACAAATCCAGAAAGACAGAACCAGGAACATCCATCTGCAAAATATTAAATAAAGTCTCTTTGATTCGATCGGTCGTAGGCCGCGTATCTTTGCCTTCAATTGTTTTTAATGGCATACTGCGGGCTGTTCCGGCTATAATTCTCATAGCGGACCTCCTATATAATATAAAGTCAAAATATATTTTAATTACACCTGATTAATCCTGCTCTTTTAAAACTGCTTTGTTCTTGTTCAGATAATCAATCAGAGATATGATGGTCAGAACAAGAGCTACATAAGTTGCGATCAATGCCAGTACATGGACCACGCCGACACCTGCAATATAAAAATCAACATTGATATTCAGGATGATCAAAATGATCATTGCCATCTGGAAGGTTGTCTTAAATTTGCCCCACATGCTTGCGGCAATGACAATCTGATGTTCTGCGGCAATCAGACGGAATCCACTGATGATAAATTCACGGGCAATAATGATGATGACGATCCATGACGGTAATAATCTTAAGTCTACCAGACAAATCATTGCGGAACACACCAGTAATTTGTCTGCCAGCGGATCCATAAATTTTCCAAAATTGGTGACCAGATTGTATTTACGGGCAATTTTTCCGTCCAGCATATCAGTGAGGCTGGCAACGATAAAAATCACAAGTGCCAGATAATCCCCACCTGCGCCAAGCACGTCGGTCAGCAGAAAAAATACAAAAAACGGAATTAAAATTACACGGAAAATTGTAAGTTTATTAGGTAAATTCATAGGTTCCTCCTATCTGTAAAGTAAGTGTTAGATCAATTCGCCGATCAGATCATATTCATATGCACCTGTAATATGGACTTTTGCGAAATCACCGCTGACCAGTTCCGTATCTGTGTTGACAAATACCAGACCGTCAATATCCGGCGCATCTCGGTAACTTCTTCCGACATAAGCGTTTTCATCCGCAACCTTGCCTTCAATCATAACCAGAATCTCCTGACCTACCATTGTTTCATTTTTGTCAAGAATAATCTCCTCCTGAAGTTCCATGACATCTGCCTGCCAGTCTTCTTTTACAGATTCATCCACCTGATTGTCAAAGGTAGCTGCCGGTGTATTTTCTTCCGGAGAATAGGTAAATGCACCCAGTCGGTCAAACTCGGTTTCATTGATAAATTCCATGAGTTCTTCGTGCTGCTTTGGTGTTTCACCCGGAAATCCACAGATCAGTGTGGTACGGATTGCAATGTCCGGAATAGCTGCACGTAAAGCCGCAATCTTTTCCTCTAACATTTCACGGTTTGTCTTTCTTCCCATTCGTTTTAAAATGTCAGAATTGATGTGCTGGATCGGCATGTCGATATAGTGACAGACTTTTTCATTGTCACGGATTGCTTCGATCAGTTCATCATAAATCTCCTCCGGGTAACAGTACATCAGACGGATCCAGTAAATGCCCGGAATTTTATTTAATTCGTTTAACAGAATGTGCAGGGATTTCTTGCCATACAGATCAATACCGTACAGTGTTGTCTCCTGTGCCACAAGAATAAGCTCTTTGACACCTGCTTCTGCCAGATCTCTTGCCTGACTTAAGATTTCTTCCATTGGTACGGAACGGAAATCACCACGTATGGATGGAATAATACAATATGTGCAATGCTTGCTGCATCCTTCCGCAATTTTTAAATGTGCATAATGTCCGCCAGTGGATACACTTCGTTTTGCCTCGTGCTTTTCAATACCGGTCAGTGGCTCATATGCCTCGTATTTATCGCCAAGCAGTACTCTCTCAATAGCATCGCAGATCTGCTCGGTAGAGTTGGTTCCAAGCAATGCATCTACTTCTGGAATCTCTTTTAAAATCTCATCCCGGTAGCGCTCTGCCAGACATCCGCACACGATCAGCGCTTTACAGGAGCCGTTGGTACGATACTGTGCCATGTCAAGAATTGACTGAATACTTTCTTCTTTTGCATCATGGATAAAACAACAGGTATTGACAACGATTACGTCTGCCTCCTGCTCATCATCCGTCACTGTAAACTTATGCTGCGTCAGTTTGCCAAGCATAAATTCAGAGTCTACAAGGTTTTTATCACAGCCAAGTGAAATAAATAATACTTTCATTTGGTTCCTCCACTATATTTTATAAGTAATAAAATTTTCAGTTCCAGAAATAACAATGCTGCCTTTTCACAGGCAGCATGTAACTCAGAACCGGAATTTTCTTCCAGAAAAAAGACGAAATTAACGGTCGCCTTCTTCTTTGATATCGTCGTCCTCACCCAGGATTTTTACATTTCCTGTGTATAACTCCTCAACGGCGATAGATAACGGCTTTTTGCCTGCTGCATTTGGTACAGTCGGCTCTGCGCCGCCAATGATCTGACGTGCACGTTTTGCAGATGCGATGACGATGGAATAACGGCTGTTTACAACCGGCTCCTCACCGTACTCTGCGTTATTGTTTACGACTTTCATTAATTCATTATAAGATGGATGTATCATGATAAATCTCCTTTCACAAACTGTTTTAAATCATTTTTTATTGTTTCAATGGTGTCAAGATTATGCTGCATACGCTGACGCTCGCTGCGGATGATCCGATGTACATTTTCTACAGCGGCATCCAACTCGTCATTGATTACCAGATAATCGTATACTTCACAGCCATCAGCTTCTTCCACAGCTCTGGCAAGTCTGGAATTGATAACATTTTCTGTCTCTGTTCCACGTCCTGTCAGACGATCTTTTAAAATCTGTGCGGATGGCGGTGTCACAAACAGCAATAATGTCTGTGGAAACTGCTCTTTGATCTTTAATGCACCCTGAATCTCAATCTCCAGAATGACATTTTTCTTCGCGTTAAGCTGTTCCTGTACATATGCCTTCGGTGTACCATAGTAGTTTTCTACATACTGTGCATATTCTAACAATTCACCCTTTTCAATCATAGAAAGAAATTCTTCTTTTGTCTTGAAAAAGTATTCTCTGCCATCTTCTTCGCCTTCACGCGGTCCGCGTGTGGTTGCTGATATAGATAATGCATACTCTTCCGGGTAACGTGCGATCAGTTCTTTCATGATCGTTCCTTTTCCGGAACCCGAAAATCCGGATATTACAATTAATAATCCTGAACCTTTCATGATTCAATCAATCTCCTCTTTACAGCATTTCTTTTGTATCTTGTTGACATAAAATTTGCTTTACGTCAATTTTGTTGAAATCTGCCCGTCAGCGTTTCCGGCTGCAGCGCAGATAGTATCACATGTTCACTGTCGGTAAGAATAATACTTTTTGTTCTTCTTCCCTGAGTCGCATCTACAATCCGTTCGGATTCTTTGGCACGTTGAACGATCCGTTTTGCCGGTGCGGAGTCCGGATTAATAATAGTCACGATTTTATCTGTATTTACCACATTCCCAAAACCGATATTGATTAATCCTGCCATAACTGCTCCTTTTTATTCAACATACTTTTATTCAATATTCTGAATCTGTTCTCTGACTTTTTCAATTTCTGTCTTTAATTCAATCGCAATGTCAGAAGTCTCAAGATCATTGGATTTGGAAAGAATCGTATTGGCTTCGCGATTCATCTCCTGTGCGATAAAATCCAGTTTTCTTCCGATACCTTCACTGCCCTCTAATGCATTCAACATGGAAGTGATGTGGCTTTTCAGACGAACCGTTTCCTCATCGGTACAGATCTTATCCGCAAATAAAATGATCTCTGTGGATAATCTGGCTTCATCAATCTGAGTATCTCCAAGCAGCTCGCTTACTTTTTCCATCAGTTTACTGCGGTATTCCACAATGATCTGCGGTGCACGCTGCTCTACTTTATTTACATTATCCCGCATGTGATGCAGCTTTTCAACCAGATCCTGCTTCAGATGTTTACCCTCCGTGGTACGGGTAGCTACAAACTGTATACAGGCTTCGCGAATCGCCTGAGAAAGATCAGACCATAATTCGTCTTCGTCTGCAGACTGTTCTTCCATCGTAAGCACTTCCGGATAACGGGACAGACTGCTGACACGGATATCATTTTCCAAATGAAACTCTTCTGCCATCTGCTGCAGATAAGTGAGATATTCTTTTGCAATCGTTGCATTGTATTTGACTGCCAATGTCTGTTCGGAATAGTCTTCGTAGCCAATGAACATATCTACTTTTCCGCGCTGCATGTACTCTTTTAATAACGTGCGGATTGCTGATTCGAAAAAGTTCAGTTTTTTCGGCATACGGATATTAACATCCAGGTATCTGTGATTTACTGATTTCAGCTCTACGGTGATCTTGCGCTTCTCATTGGAAAGCTCACAGCGACCGAAACCTGTCATGCTTTTTATCATCTGTTTTGCACCTGCTTTATCTCGAATTCTTTTGTATATACATAATTGCTGTTATACATAATCAATTCATTATAAAATGTTTTCTTCCGGAAGTCAAATATTTCCGGCTTCCTTTTTCTTCATATCCCGAAACTGCCGGAACACAAACCAGATTGTGATCACTGCGGCTGCCAGATCTGCGATCGGTCCTGCATACATGACACCGTCAATTCCAACAAATAGTGGAAGAATCAGGATCAGTGGCAGTAAAAACAGAATCTGTCTTGTCAGTGATACGATCATACCAAGTTTTGCCTTACCGATGGATGTAAAGAACCCGGAGGACATCGGCTGGATACCGTTGATAAAAGTCATGAACATAAAAATACGGAAATATCGTTCTGCAAATCGAAAATATGCTTCACTTCCACTGCCAAACAAAGAAATAATCTGTCGTGGGAAGATCTGAAAGCAGGCGAAAAATACGATACCTGCCACAATCGATGCCAGTGCTGCTTTGCGGTAAGTCTCACGTACTCTGCTATATTTTTCCGCACCATAGTTGAATCCGAAAATAGGCTGACATCCCTGTGAAATACCAATGCCGATGGACATAAAGATCATATTTACCTTGGAAATAATACCGGCACAGGCAATCGGGATATCTGCACCATAGTCAGACTGTGCGCCGTATTTTCGTAAAACATTGTTCATGGTAATCTGTATGATTGCCATGGCAACCTGATTGATACCGGACGCCATACCAAGTGCTGAAATTTCCTTTATATAATCTCCATGCGGGATCAACTGAGTTTTTGCCAGTTTCATTTTTGAAAATTTCCAGAAATAAATCAGGATCATAGTTCCGGAAACTACCTGCCCTAAAACGGTTGCCCATGCAGCACCTTTGATACCCCAGTGACAGACAAAAATAAACAGCGGATCCAGAATCGTATTGATGATCGCACCGGTCAGCATACATACCATAGAAAATGTTGGACTTCGGTCAGCACGCACCAGATGACATCCGCCTGTTGTCAATGTCAGAAAAGGAACACCGATGGCTGTGATTCTTGTATAATCAAGGGCATACGGCAAAACTTCTTCTGTAGCTCCAAATACTTGCATCAGTGGATTTAAAAAAAACAGTGTCACTGCTGTAATGATCACACCACAGATCACTAACAATGACAGTCCACATCCTGCATAGTTTTTCGCTTCTTCTGTATGTCCGGCACCAGATCTCAGATTGAAGTTAGAAGCACTTCCTATTCCAAACAGCAATGCCGCCGCAGTACAGATAATATTTACCGGGAATGCAATATTTGTCGCTGCATTTCCAAGCATGCCGACACCCTGTCCGATGAAAATCTGATCTACGATATTATATAAGGAACTTACCATCATGCTGATAATTGCCGGAATGGTAAATTTTAAAATCAGAGAGCTGACTTTTTGCGTGGCAAGTGGATTTGTTTCTTCAGTGTTCATACAAATATGCTCCTTTCTCTTCGTTGTATTTGTCCTTTTATCATTTTTATCAATAGTAAAAACGCAAAAATTCCATTTTCTTGTTTTTGGCGGTTAAACATCCAATATAATAGCATACAATATTCCCTTTTTCCAGTTTTAATTTGCTTTTTTGCAAGAATCATGCTACCATTTTTTATTAGCGAATCATATAGTTATTTGAGAAAACAAGGTATTGCACAGAAGTGTAGAAAATGTTAATAATTGAAAAATGTGATTCAAACCGTTAAGTTAGGAGGAGTTTTATGGCTCTTGATGGAATTGTAGTTGCCAGTCTGGCAAAAGAATTACAGGAAAATTTTACAAATGCAAGGTTGAGTAAGATCGCGCAGCCGGAAAAGGATGAGTTGCTTCTTACCATGAAGGGATCAAACGGTCAGAAACGTCTGCTGTTGTCTGCAAGCGCTTCTCTGCCGTTGATCTATATTTCAGATAAAAATAAACCAAGCCCGATGACTGCACCGAATTTCTGCATGCTGCTTCGAAAACATGTGGCAAATGGACGGATTACTGCAATCACACAGCCGGGAATGGAACGAATCATTGTATTTGAAATCGAACATCTGGATGATCTCGGCGATCTCCGTCATAAAAAACTGATCATTGAGTTGATGGGAAAACACAGCAACATCATTTTCTGTGATGAAAATGATATGATTCTTGACAGTATCAAACATATTTCCGCACAGGTAAGTTCTGTTCGTGAAGTACTTCCGGGACGCACCTATTTCATTCCGGCTCAACAGGACAAGATGAATCCGTTGGAAGAAACTGCAGAACATTTTACAGAGCATGCGCTTTCCAAGCCATGCAGCGCTGCCAAAGCGATTTATACCTCTTATATCGGTATCAGTCCGTTAGCTGCGAATGAATTCTGCTATCGGGCGGATGTAGATGGCGATGCACCATGCGCTTCTCTGAACGCGGAGCAGAAGGATAAACTGGCAGAAGTCTTTCTGGCAGCGATGACCGATATCAGGGAAGGACGTTTTTATCCAAATATCATTATGCATCAGGAGGAACCGGTGGAATATGCGGCAATTCCGTTAACTTCTTACACATCAGATACCGTAGTTCCCTATGATTCTATTTCAGAAGTGTTGGAAAACTATTATGCACAACGCAGTCTTTACACCCGTATGCGGCAGAAATCTGCGGATCTGCGTCATGTGATCACAACATTGTTGGAGCGTAACCGCAAAAAATACGATTTGCAGAAAAAACAGTTAAAAGATACGGAAAAACGTGAAAAATATAAAGTATACGGCGAACTGATCCACACGTATGGATATCAGTTAGAGGAGGGATGCAAGGGATTTGATGCATTGAATTACTATACGAATGAGACCATTCATATTCCGCTGGATGCCACAATCTCACCACTTGATAATGCGAAAAAGTATTTTGACCGATACGCAAAGTTGAAACGTACTTATGAAGCATTGACTGATCTGATCGAGGATACACAACTTGAAATCGATCATCTGGATTCCATTGCTACTGCCCTTGATATTGCAGAAACTGAAGCTGATCTTCAGCAGATTAAAGAAGAAATGATGGAAAGCGGTTATATCAAGCACAAATATTCCAAAAAGAAGACACAGGGCAAGAGTAAACCGTATCACTACCGTTCTACCGATGGATTTGATATCTATGTTGGAAAAAATAACTTCCAGAATGATGAGCTGACCTTCAAATTTGCAGAAGGCAATGACTGGTGGTTTCATGCAAAAGGTATGCCGGGTTCCCATGTGCTTGTGAAAACTAAAACAGGTGAAATGCCGGATTGCACGTTTGAGGAAGCGGGACGTTTAGCTGCTTTTTATTCCAAGGGACGTGGCAATGAAAAAGTAGAAATTGATTATCTGCAAAAGAAAAATGTGAAAAAGCCGAATAAGGCAAAGCCGGGATTTGTAGTTTATTACACAAACTACTCTCTCACCATTCAACCGGATATTACGGGGTTGGAGCTGGTATCTGAATGACCAGTTTCGCTGATGTAATTTTTACAATCATATAGTTATTAGATAATATTTAAAGTCAACTCTTTTTGCTTCATAGTCAACAAAAAATGGATGTCAATATTTCTGACATGAGCTGTTCAGAAAATGACATCCATTCTTTTTGATTATTTAACTCTAATATGATTTCCCGGCAGATTACAGATCTTCTTTTACCTCTGGATTTCGTGCATATTCCTGTCGCTGCTCATCGCCCCAGATCGCATGTTCGTTCTTCTCATTCGTACGAATTTTTGTGGCTGTCCGAAGTTCGTAACTGAAAATTTTCCCATCCCCGACATTTCCGGTGTAAGCAGTTTTCTGAATGGTATCAATAACTTTTTCTTCCCACTTTTCAGAAGAAACCACAATCTCCAATTTGATCTTCGGCAGCAGGTTGATTTCTACCTCAGAACCACGGACATAACGCTTTAATCCGCGTTGCGTGCCACACCCCATGATCTGTGAAACCGTAATGCCATTGACATGAATGGCATTTAATGCCTCTTTGACATCTTCGAATTTTTCTTCATTTATAATTGCTTCTACTTTGATTAACATAGATATCTCCTTCTACTTGCCCTGACTTTGTTAAAATATAATATAATTGTAAAGCGGACATTCGCAATCCGCTTTCGCTACTTGCTCATGGACGCAGTCGCTTTGCGACCTGTCAGTGGGAGCTTTTAACTCCCACTGACATAAGCATCCCCCTTACCCACCGCTTAGTGCTCTACGCACTTGAGGCGGGGGAATGTTTATTCTGCGTTCAAACTTTTACGTTTTTCAGGACATTGAATATTTTTCGCGCATATGCTTTAATCCCAACCATTGAAGGACGGATAAGCTTTCTCACCATGCTCGGACAGATCCAGACCAATTGTCTCAGAACGGTCATCCACACGGATCTTCGTAAAGATACGTACGATTCCGATACAAACCAGTGTTCCAACTACTGCAATCGCAATTGTGATACCGATACCTGCAAGCTGTGCCAGAAACAGATGTACATCACCAAAAAACAGTCCATTCCAGCGTGCGGCGCTGTTTATAGAAGATTTTCCGAATAATCCGGTTGCGATACCGCCCCAGATACCGCCGATGCCATGACATCCGAAGGCATCCAGCGCATCATCAATTTTCAGTTTCTGTTTGATCTGTTTTACGCCGAAGAAGCAGATCGGGCTGACCAATGCTCCAATGATAAATGCAGACCAGATCGGTACAAAACCTGCACCCGGTGTGATAGCTACCAGACCGACAACTAAACCAGTGGATGCACCGACCAGTGTCGGCTTTTTATCCATGATCACATCCAGAAGCATCCAGGATAACATTGCAACTCCGGCCGAAATCGCACTTGTCATAAATGCATGTGCGGCAAGTCCGTCTGCTTTTAAAGCACTTCCAGCATTGAATCCGAACCATCCAAACCACAGCATGGAAGCTCCAAGCACAACAAATGGGATATTATGTACACGATAAGCGACTTTATTATATCCTTTTCTACGTCCAAGTAAAATAGCTAATGTCAAAGCGGTAATACCCGAACTGATATGAACGACGTTTCCACCTGCAAAATCAACGGAACCAATGGATGCCAACACTCCGCCTTCGCCCCATACCATATGTGCCAGTGGATAATATACGACGACTGACCACAAAGCAATAAAGAAAAACAATGCTTTAAATTTCATTCTTCCAACAAGAGATCCTGTGATCAATGCCGGTGTGATGATTGCAAACATCATCTGAAAAGCAATGTATACCAGATGTGGAATGCTGTCTGCATAAGGTCCTGCTTCTGACATGTTAATGCCACGTAAGAACGCCCAGCGGAAATCTCCGATAACGCCTCCGTGGTTGCCGCCAAAAGCAAGGGAATAGCCAAAAGCAACCCACATCACAACGGCAAGTCCCATGATGGATACACATGCCATCATGGTGTTTACTACATTTTTCCTGCGGACCAGTCCTCCATAAAAGAATGCCAGACCTGGTGTCATAAAAAATACCAGCGCTGAGCAGATCATCATAAAAGCGGTATCCCCTGTGTTCATTTTCAAAATCCTCCTTAACAACCGGAAAATGCGACTACATTCATTTCCCCTATTTCAACTCTGGATGCTACTGAAAAATATCCAGTAACACAAAAAGACGCCTGGATGAATTTCATCCAGACGTCTTTGTCTTTCTGCATCTGATTCTAGCACAGTAAAAATGCAATTGCAACACTTTTTTTGCGCTCCAGTTTAACTTTTGCCACATAATGGCGCGTGTGAACTGGATTATTGCATCGAGGAAATAATCAGTAATTCTACTGCCAGTTGATCAGCCATTTGACCAGTTTTGATATTTTCATCGGTCTGTACGCTGGCACGTACGATCTCCTCTAATTGAGTCAGTGAAAAACTTTTTGCCTGTCCAAGGTATTTGCGTACAGCAAATTCCGGGACACCGGCTTTTGCTGCCATCTGTTTGTTGTCAAATCCTTTTCCCGTCATATCCCGAAGCTGCATCAGAATCTGGAAATGCCGCGTCACCAGATACAAAATTCGCATGGCAGGTTCTTTGAGCATCAGCAGATCGTAATACAGATCCAGTGCTTTTTTCTGTTCCTTGCGTCCAATGGCATCTACCATATCAAAAATTTTGCCATTGATCTGATTTGCACAGATTGCTTCGACATCTGTCGCTTCAATCACGTCTTTTTCCATGGTATAACAAAGCAGTTTTTCTAATTCCTGCGTGATCAGCTCCATATCGGTTCCGGTTTTGTCTAAGAAAAGCTCCATCACCGGTCGGGTGATTCGCTTATTCTCTTTCTTTAATTTTCCAAGAATCCACTGCATCAGTACAGCATCTGTCTGACGCTTAAATTCGACCACGCTGCCAAACTTTTTGACTTGCTTATACATCTTGCCGCGTTTGTCCACTTCTTCTTCCACAAAAATAAAATATGTGGTTTCAGGCAATTCTCCAAGATATGCTGCAAGATCTTCGGGACTTTTTTTGAAAAAACCACTGTTTTCCACAAAAATCACACGCCGCTCTGCAAAAAACGGCATGGTCTCCGACAAATCTATCAGCGATGCCGGTCGAATATCTTTTCCTGAAAATACAGAAGTGTTCATTGTATCTCCCTCTACACACAAGCTGTCTCTCAGACGGTCTCTGTATTGCCGGACCAGATATGCTTCTTCGCCATATAGCAGATAAATATGTTTAAAATTTCCTGTTTTTAAATCTTCCTGTAATGTTTTCATGTTTCAAAGTATAATATGATTCAAAAAAAAATACAAGGCGGAAAGAAAAATCCCTCCCGTCATAAGCATCCCCCTTACCCACCACTTAGTGCTCTACGCACTTGAAACGGGGGAATGTTTATTCTGCGTTCAAATATCATGATGTCCGTTAAAATTCTCATGCAAAAATAATTATCCCCTAAATACATGTGTTGAATCAACTGTCATACATATAATTATCCGCCAAGCTCTACCATACGGTGAATACATCTGCCTGCACCTTCCATAACATGTTCCGGAAGGGTGATTTCTTCACCACCACAACCTTTCAGACAGTTATAAATATCCATCAATGTTGTGATCTTCATATTCATACAGGTCAACTGTACTGTCAATGGATAGAATTGTTTCTCCGGGCAGTCAAATTGCAAATGCTGTACAATACTGTTTTCAGTACCGATAATAAACTCTTTATGATCAGATTTTTTTGCAAAGTTCATGATTCCTGTAGTAGAGCCAACATAATCTGCCTGTGCCACAACTTCCTGACGGCATTCAGGGTGGACTAAAAGTAATGCGTTTGGATGCAATTCTTTTGCTTTTCTGACATGTTCCGGTGTTACGATCATGTGACGTGGACATCCGCCAGTGTAAAAAGCAAATTCTTTCTCCGGAAGCTGCTGTGCCACATAGCGACCAAGGTTTGGATCCGGGATAAATAAAATCTTATCTGCATCCAATTTTTTACAGATTTCAACAGCAGAGGATGAGGTAACACACACATCACACTCTGTTTTCAGTTCAGAAGTTGTATTGATATAAGCTACTACTGCATGATACGGATATTTCTGTTTTAATGCACGTAAAAAATCAAGATCTAACTGCTCTGCCATCGGACATCCGGCTGCCGGATTTGCAAGCCAAACCGTTTTCTCCGGACTTAAAATCTTACAGGTCTCTGCCATAAAACGGACACCGCACATAATGACGCCTTTGCAGTTGCTTTTGGAAGCCTGTACACTTAAACCGTAAGAATCACCCATATAGTCGGCAACTTCCAAAATCTCCTGTCCTTGATACGCGTGCGCAAGGATACAGATCTCCTGTTCCTTTTTCATACGTATAATTTCCTGCTGTATTTCTGCTATTGTCATTTCTTTTTCTCACTTTCTTGCACAAAACTTCGAATCAATTTTCAACTTTTTATAGCATGATTCATTTGTAAAATTCTGTTTCTATCTTTATGATGATTGTTATGATAAAGAATGATTTATGAATCTCCCATGTTAAATTGCATGTAAATGTTTCATTGAAATATCCAGAATCGGGGCGGAATGTGTCAATGCACCACTGGAAACAAAATCGACACCAATTTCCCGGATACGGGCAATGTTTTCTTTTGTAATATTTCCGGAACACTCTGTCTGTGCACGTCCATCGATCAGTTGTACTGCCTGACGCATGGTATTCGGTGTCATATTATCCAGCATAATGATATCTGCTCCGGCATCGACTGCTTCTTTTACCTGCTCTAAAGTCTCCACTTCAATTTCAATTTTTCTTACAAACGGTGCATATGCTTTAGCCATATTGATGGCATTGGTAATGCTTCCGGCAGCTCCGATATGATTATCTTTTAACAAAACGCCATCGGAAAGATTGTAACGATGGTTGCATCCTCCGCCAATCCGTACCGCATATTTTTCAAAAATTCGGCAGTTTGGTGTTGTTTTCCTTGTATCTAATAAAGTCACACCACTGCCTTCTAAAAGGTCTGCTACCTGTCTGGTGTAAGTTGCAATACCGCTCATTCGCTGCAGATAATTCAATGCTACGCGTTCACCTGAAAGTAACACACGAATATCACCGGTAACCGTACCAATCAGATCCCCCGGCTGTACACGATCTCCGTCTTTGACCTGAAATGCAACAACAGTTGCCGGATCCAGCAAGGTAAATACACGGGCATATACATCCAGACCTGCCATAATTCCTTTTTCTTTGGCAATCAGGTCTACTGTTCCCTGCTGTGCAGCGGGCATTACCGCATTAGTAGACACGTCTTCGCTTGTAATATCTTCCTGTAGTGCCAGACGGATCAGTTCGTCTGCCTGCAATTTCATCGTAATACTATTCATGACTCTTTTTCATCCTTTCAATCTCGCGGCGTACTGCTTTATGGTATTCACCCAAAATAGCATCCCTGTCTTCATACATACTGCAGTCCAGACTGGCTGATGTATCAAATTCCGGCTGTTCTCCAAAGATAATATCATCTGCGGCTCTCCGTGCAAACACCAGTGACTCCAACAGTGAATTGCTTGCCAGACGGTTTTTACCATGTACACCGTTACAGCTTGTCTCTCCACAGGCATACAATCCCTTCATGGAGGTACGGCTTCCCAGATCAACTTTGATGCCGCCCATAAAATAATGCTGCGCAGGAACAACCGGGATTGGCTCTTTGCATGGATCATATCCCTCATCCAGACAATGCTGATATATATTCGGGAAATGTTTCAGAATCGTATCCTTACCCAAAGGACGCATATCCTCCCAGACACAATGACTGCCTTCTTTTTCCATCTGTGCATAAATTGCCTTGCTTACCTTATCTCGTGGCAATAATTCATCGGTAAACCGCTGACCATTTTTATCTAGCAGTAAAGCACCTTCCCCACGGACAGACTCTGATACAAGAAAGCGTCTTCCCGGTTTTTTTGAAAATAATGTCGTCGGATGGATCTGTATGTAATCCAGATGTGCTAATACGATCTGATGCTTCATTGCAATTCCAAGAGCATCACCGGTGATATGTGGGAAGTTTGTAGAATTCTGATACAGTCCTCCCAGACCGCCGCATGCCAAAACCACATGTTTTGCCCGTACCGGATACACTTCATTGTTATCATCCATGATAATAATTCCACCGCATACGTTATCTTTTGCAATCAGATCTACCATAGTCATATATTCACAGATTTCAATATTTTCTCTTGTTTTTGCCTCATCCAGAAGGGTCTGCGTAATCTGTTTTCCTGTTTCATCTTCATGAAACAAAATACGCGGCTTTGAATGAGCACCTTCTTTTGTAAAAGCCAGATTTCCCTGTGCATCTCTTGCAAAATCCACGTTTCTCTGTACCAGATCGCGAATAATGATGTTTGAACTGCGAATCATCAGTTCCACTGCCTTTTCATCATTTTCAAAATGTCCTGCACGCATGGTATCCTGAAAATAATCATTGTAATCACCTTCTCCACGCAGCATACAGATACCACCCTGCGCCAGAAAAGAATCGGACTGATTTGCTTCCTGTTTTGTAATCAGTAATACCTTTTTTCGCTCTGGAAGATTTAAAGCACAGTACAAACCGGCAGCTCCCGTACCAACTATAATGACATCATAATATTCTTTCATATTCATATTCTTATCCTCTTTCCGGGCAGGGTATATTAGTTCTAACAGAATGTCTTCCCACTATAAAATCAGGAAATCACATGCCAATATACACTGCCCGGATTCTTTTTGTGCTTTTGCCATTATACTATCATGGTTTACAGGTGTCAAGACACATGTAAACATATCTGTCAGTATATGTAAAAATACCTACCTTTTATCTGGGATAAAGTACATTTTCTTCCATTTTCCATGCTCTTTTATAATAGAAATCTGTCCGCTTTTCATTGTATATGCAATCGATGCACCTGTCTGTTCTAATCGTTCTATCGTTTCCTTTGCAGGATGTCCGTAACGGTTTCTTTCCCCACAGGAGATCACTGCCAGTTTTGGGCGCACCACATCCAGAAACGTTTCACTGCTGGAATAAGCAGAACCATGATGCGCTGTTTTCAAAACGGTCACGAAATGTAATAAGTTTCGTTCTAATAAAATCTGCTCCTGTTCACTTCCAAGATCCCCCGTCAATAGAACAGAAAAATCATCGGATTCATAATGCCACACCTGCGATAATGCATTTTTTTCTGTTTCGTTTTCTTCTGCTTTTGGATACAGACAGGTTATCGTTGCATTCTGTATTGTTAAAGTTGTGTTCGCCTGAACAAACACAATTTCTGTCCTGTTTTCTTTTGCCAGCGTTACCAGATGTTCCAGTGCATCATCCTGCGGTGCCGCTTTTGCCAGTAATAATCGGCAGATCGGATAACCGGATTCCAATGCTTCTATCAAACCGGAAATGTGATCTGCATCTGTATGTGTCACGATCCATGCATCGATCTGCCGGATGCGATGATATTTCAAAAAAGGCAGGAGGCGATACGTCCCCACAGCATTTTCACTGGTGCTGCCTCCATCAATAAAAATATGTTTCTCTCTTCCGTCGGAAATCATGATACCGTCCCCCTGCCCCACATCCAGAAAATAGATTCCTGCAAGATCTTTTGGCGGAACCAACAGGCACAAGGCAAAACATGCAACACATACTCGCGAAAAAACAGATCGCATTTTACGATAGAAATTCCATGTTTTTCCAAAATGATATACTATCACATATATACTAAACACTCCATAATATAAGATCAAAAGCTTCATCGATGGCTGTCCAGTGATCCAAAGATGTCCCGGTAATTTATCTGTAACGTCGATTCCGGTTTCATAAATATTCAAAATCCAATGGCAGAGAATCAGAATCCACTTGGAGCAAACCGGTAATTTTATACCAAGGAATGCACCAAGTACACCAAAACCAAGGAGCCAGCCGCACAGCGGAAGTACCAGCAGATTTAAAAACAGTGCATAAATTGGAATCTCATAATAAATCCATGCCGTCAAAGGCACTAACCATAACTGCAGAAACACATTCATCCGGAACTGTTTCCAAAAATCCTGAAGCAATGCGAAAACACGGTAAGTTATAGATTGTGATTTCTTCGCAGATATAGTTTTTACAGCGTTTTCTTTCTCTGATTGCAGAGAAGAGTATACGATAATTGCCAGCAATGCAGTAAAGGAAAACAAAAAGCCACTCTGATAAATTGCAAATGGATTGTGAAGTAAAATGATACAGGCAGCCAGTGCCAGTCCATGAGAAGCATCGTATTTTCGACCAAGTACTTCTGCTCCCATAATACACAGATACATGATGATTGCCCGTTGTGTAGATACGCCAAAACCGCTCATCATAGCAAAACCGATCACACAGAGACTGCTAAGTAGCACTGCACAGGGATAGGAACACCTACAACGGCGAAGAAAGCGATATATGCTGAAACCGAATACAGATATATGTAGGCCCGAAACTGCTAAAATATGTGAAATACCGGCTTTCCGATAACTTTCTTTTGTCTGAGCCTCCAACTGTGCGCTGCTTCCTGCTATCAGCGTCGACAGAATCCCAGCATCCCGTTCATTTAATTCGGTTGTATAGATTTGTATAATTTTCTGTTGCAGCTGATATAAAACTTCCCTTATGGAAAAACACGGAGATTTTTGCAGGATAACTGTATCTGCAAAAAAACGACAGGTAATATTCATTTGCCGATAATAAGCAGCAAAATCAAAATTCCCTTCATTTCTTGCGGCTAAAAATGTGTCCAGTTTTCCTTCGGCAGTAAGTACCGATCCGATAGAAATGTTGTCTTCTGTTGTATATAGTAAAATATTGCCTAAGAATACGGGCGTTTGATCTGTTTCCAGATAGGTTTGTTTGATTTGATATAGATATTTGTCTGATTTTTGTTCTTTTTGAACAAGGATTCCACTGATGCGAACTGATTCATCTACATGATGTTCTGCCAGTGAAATCTGTTTTGTGTACTGCATTGCCTGATGCCGTGCCAGTCCGGTCCCAGACAGCACAGCACCAAAAAGAAGTAATGCTAGTATCACGCATTCTTTTTTTGCCGGGTGCAGATATAAAACTGCACCAATTCCTGCAAGAATTAAAATAGCAGGAAAAATCTGTCGCTGCGGCATCTGCCCGGCAAGTAAAATCCCCGCCGCATAAGCTGCCGCAAACAGCCAGATATGATGTCTATTCGATAGGATCAAGCAATCCCTCCTTCTCCTGTTTTTGGACGATTTCCACATCGTCGCCTTCTTCCGTCACAAGATCCAGATTGCGCTTATAATATTCCTTCAGGGACATCTTATCCCGATAAGTCAGATTTGTTTTTCCATTGACTGCGATCTGGACCGTTTTTACCGTTCCCAGTTCCGTCAAAGAATCAACGATCGAATAAATGATCACATCTTCCCGAATTTCAAAATTTTGAGCCAGAAATCCTTCGTCCAGATTGACCAGACATACACCATCCATAACAGATACACTGACCAGATTGGTTCCGGACGGAATCGCAGCCTGTGCATTGGAGGAACGTGGTCCATCCAGGAGCTGTTCCATTACCAGTTTTTCAATAGAAGTGTTACTGGAATAGTAAACATGCTGCGTTTCGCGCACCAGTCCATCCCCGCTCTCTGAAGCAAAGTACAATGTCAGGTTTGCTTCCTGAATATTGTTAATCTTCTCGCCTGGATTTTCCACAAAAGAATCATTGGTCAGAATCCCCACTTCGACACCGTTTGCATCCTTCAGCGGCAGATTATCCACATACATGGAAACTCCTTCTACTCCTTCAATCTGCATCATATTGTGCACGATCGCGCCCCGGCACAGTACTTCTTCCGGTGCATCAATATTCCCATACTCTTTGTTAAAATACAGATAAAGCTGATGATCAGTATATTCATACCGTTCGATTTTGACTTTATCTGGAAAAATCTGCTGATAATCCACATCGTCTGTTTTCTCTGACATCTGTGTAATAAATTCCTCAATCAGTCCTTCCGTATCTGTAGCAGAAGGATCATATGGTTTATTTACGATTTTTGTTCGCTGTTTGTTCAGGTAAAACATGGAATAGCCACTGCTTTCCGCTTTTTCTTTCTTACACCCGGTCAACATGCCTCCCATGGAGATCAGAACAAGCAGCAAAATACTTAAACGTATTAATTTTCTCATGGAATCCCCCTTATCGGTTATCCTACAATATAAGTCAACGGAATACGAACCGTAAATGTCGTACCTTCGCCCTCAAGACTGTGAACCTTAATAGCGCCACGATGCATAATGATGGCATTTCGTGCAATGGCAAGTCCCAGACCGGTGCCGCCAATTTCTCTGGAATGTGATTTATCCACACGGTAAAAACGCTCAAAAATACGTGTCTGTGCTTCTTTTGGAATACCGATACCGTTATCTTCTACTGTTACAAAGAAATTTTGGTGATCTGCATTCAAAGTCACATGCACCCATCCTTCTGCATTATTGTATTTGATACCGTTTTCAATCAGGTTCGTCAGTGCAAGAGTCAGTTTCACTTCATCTACCTCTGCCACAACCGGGCGAAAGCTTTCCATTACAAGTTCCACATTCTGCCGCTGGGCAATTGGTTTCAGGCGCTTCATGATACGTTCCAGAAGTTCATTGACATTTATGCTTTCAATATTGATATTTCCGGCAGATTTATCCATTTTTACCAGAGACAGCAGATCGTTGATGATCTTATTCTCACGGTCAATTTCCGCACCGATATCTGACATAAATTCCCGATAAAGTTCCACAGGTGTATCCTCCTGACCAATCAGGGAATCTGCCAGTACTTTCATGGAAGTTAGCGGTGTTTTCAGCTCATGGGACACATTGGATACAAATTCCTGACGGCTTTCATCCAGCGTCTGAAGTCTGCGGAGCATTTCATCACAGGCATTTGATATTGTTTCCGTTTCAGAATATGAATGGACGCTGATAAAGTCTGCTTCATAACCATCCTGAACGTCTGTAATGGATTTTGTCAGACGTTTAAACGGTTTTACCAACGCTCCGGATACTGCGAAAGCAACGATCACAACTGCCACACCCGCCAGAAACTGAAGCATCAACGCATATTGTTTTAAAATCTGCAATGTGGCAACGATACTGTCTGTTGACACACTTACCAGCATGACACCAATGACATTTTTGCCGGATTCATCATTGATTGGCAACGTCATTTCGATATACCGGTTGTCAGAATCATATTTCTGGACAGTTTCTCCCTGATACGCCTGCATGACTTCTTCGGAAAGAATTGTTTTCTGCTCATCCAGTGCATATGTATCTTTTACGATATGAAATGCCTGATCGATCAGCATGACTCTTCCGTCGTAAATGGTTGAAAGCTGTTCCAACTGTGTCGTAATATTCTGTGAGGAAGTATTTTCCAGATAATGGTTTGCCACAATCTGCGTTGCCAGCAGTTTTGCCTGACTGGTGATATCCACCGTGCGTGTTTCCACCGCCCGGGATTCATAGGCAGATAAAATGCCCGCCCGCAACAAAAAGCCGGGGGCAATGCCAAATACGATCAATAATACAAAAATTCGAAACTTCAGACTTTTAAAATATGAGATCACTGTTTTCAATGCAATTACCTCTGCTGATCAGAATGATAATAATAGCCGACACCCCATTTGGTATGAACATATTTCGGCTCACTCGGATTACTCTCCACTTTTTCACGCAAACGACGCACATGCACGTCTACAGTACGAAAATCTCCCTGATTCGGATTCTGATACCCCCACACAAGGTTCAGCAGTTTTTCTCTGCTGTAGACTTTCTCCGGTGCCTTTACCATCAGTTCCATGAGATCAAATTCTTTTGCTGTCAGCTTGATCTCACGACCGCTGATAAATAACCGTCTGCTCTCGCAATCCAGTCTGACGTCTCCATCCACGATGACATTCGGATTCGTATCTACTTCCTTCTTTGTAGTACGACGCATGATCGCTTTTAAGCGGGCTTTTACTTCCAGAATGTTAAACGGTTTTGTTATGTAATCGTCTGCACCGTATTCCAGTCCCAGAATTTTGTCCATATCATCGCCTTTTGCGGTCAGCATTACGATCGGAACGGAAGAAAATTCACGAATCTGCTGGCACACCTGAAATCCATCCAGTTTTGGCAGCATGACATCCAGAAGAATGATATCATAACGGTTAGCATGCGCCATTTCCAACGCTTCCTCTCCATCATAGGCGCAATTCACTTCCATACCATCCTGTTCCAGACTGAACCGGATTCCTTTCACAATTAATTTTTCATCATCTACAACCAGCACTTTCCTTGCCATTTTGTCACCTCATTGCACTGTAATATTATCTTTTAACTTATCAAATGTTCCCTTTTTGATGCCATCTACTTCCATAATTCCTTCTATCGAAGTAAAGGCACCATGTTTTTCTCTGTAAGCGATGATCTGTTCTGCCCTTGTCTGTCCGATGCCTTTTAACGTCATCAGTTCTTCCGCGGATGCTGTATTAATATTTACTTTCCCGTCGGATTGGAGTCCGCTGTTCTGTGTCACAGCTTCCTCCTGTGTGACTGCCTCCTCCCACTGAAAAGGAATTCGGATCATCTGCCCGTCTGTCAGCGGTTCTGCAAGATTTACAGCTTCTGTTTTTGCCGTATCCAACATGCCGCCTGCCTGTTCCACTGCCTCATAAATCCGGCTGTCTGCCGACACTTCATAGACACCAGGTACGGCTACTGCACCACACACATAAACATACACAGATTCTGACATTTTTTCCGTTTCATGGACAGAATCTGCAGAATCCTGTTCTTTTGACGTTTGTTCTGTGACAGACAGCTCGTAAGTATTTCCGGTTCCATTATCCAGGAACTGATCCGGACCTGCTCCACATGCGGTCAGCATGCTGATGATACCAATGCTCACGATCATCCTTAACCATCGTTTCAATGTAAAATTCACTCCTTTACCTGTCGGCAAAGAAGATTTCCTCAAATACCTGTAACAATTTTATCAAATATTACAAATATTACAAGCCTTGTTTTTGTTATCTAAAAAATTCTTAATAATTTTTAAACGGCAGAGCAACATTTATTTAAATAAGTAATCCATACTTTGTTGTTTTTATTTTGCACACTTCTTTGCTACTTTTGTTTCCACTGAAAAATAACCACACCAACGATAGCAATTACCATTCCGATCAGTTTCTGCATCGACCAGTCTGCCTTTTCTGTTCCGAACCATCCCAAAAGTTCAATGACATAGGCAGTGATCATCTGTGCAACCACGATAAAAAGCACCGCTTGTGCAGGACCAAGGGTATTCATACTTTTTACAACAGTCAGTGTGATAAATGCACCGATTACGCCGCCCACCAGCACATATTTCGGTTGCACTTTCCAAAGTGTGGCAAAAGAGCTTCGATCTGAAATGCCCCATGCTGCCAGACAGACTGCCAGCGCGGTAAACTGTACCCAGCTATTGGCCACCCACAGACTGCTCTGCTTTGTCACATCGGTATTAAATACGCCCTGAACACTCATCAACATTCCAGATAAAATTGCAATTAAAATTCCCACCATAAATTCCGCTTCCTTTTTACATGATATATTTGCATAAATATTCTGTACATTCTGGCAACACGCCAATAGCTATATCAAATGAATAATTAGAAATAATCAAAGCCTGTTATTGATATAGTCTTCTCATTTACACCTGATATATTTTTATGCATGTATCTACTATCATGTCACGAAACATATTTTTTATACTTGAGAATTTTTCTTTTTCGTTGAGAGCGCGCATCATCTTACTTATGCGTAAAAACAGACAGCCATGCTTTCAAAAGAGAAAACATAACTGTCTGCCTGAATTTTCAAGTCAAACGTATGTGATGTTTACTAAAATGTTGCAAGAACCTCATCTAATTTGGCAACCATCTCATCCACATGCTCTTTTTCAATTACAAGTGGTGGAACGAAACGAACCACGTTAGAACCTGCGGTAATAATGATCAGGCCTTTCTCCAGAGCTTTTGCAGCCACCTGACCAACCGGAATATTCATTTCCAGTCCCTGCATAAGTCCCATACCACGACGGTCTGTGATAAAGTCATATTTTGCAGCCAGTTCATCCAGCTTCTGCTCCAGATACGGTGCGATCTCATGTACATGGTTGATAATCCGGTCTTTTTCAAAAATATCAAATACTGCACTGACAGCAGCTCCTACAAATGGGTTTCCACCGTAAGTTGTTCCGTGATCACCAGGCGCCAGAGATTTGTCTGCCACTTTCTGAGTCATCATAAACGCTCCTACCGGCACACCACATCCCAGTGCTTTTGCAACAGTCATAATATCCGGTTTCACACCGTAATTCTGCCATGCAAACATTGCTCCGGTACGTCCCATACCACACTGGATCTCATCCAGAATAAGTAAGATGTCTTTTTCATCACAAAGTGCACGAACACCTTTCAAAAATTCAGGATCTGCTGGGTAAATACCACCCTCGCCCTGTACGGTTTCCATAATGATGGCGCAGGTTTTATCGGTAATCTTCTCTTTTACGCTTTCCAGATTGTTGTATTCCGCAAAACGGATGCCCGGGATCAGCGGCTCAAACGGCTCCTGATAATGTTTTGTTCCGGTAACGGATAATGCACCAAGACTTCTTCCATGGAAAGAATGCTGCATTGCGATCACTTCGTGACCTGCATGTCCGTCTCTGGTATAAGCATATTTTTTAGCTGCTTTTAATGCACCTTCGATGGCCTCTGTACCACTGTTGGTAAAGAAAATACGATCCATATCTGCAGCAGCCAGTGCTTTCTCAGCAGCTTCCATAGTTGGTACATTATAATATAAATTAGAAGTATGCAATAATTTATCTACCTGATTTTTCAGAGCATCGTTGTACTCTTTTTTGCCATATCCAAAGGCACAGACAGCAATACCTGCCGCAAAATCAAGATATTGTTTATTATCTGTATCATATAGATAGACGCCCTCGCCGTGATCTAATACAACAGGGAAACGATTGTAAGTATGGAGCAACGCCTGCTCTGCATGGTCAATATAATTCTGTTTATTCATGGTCAAATCTTGCCTCCTCATCTCCAAGGATCGCGGTACCGATTCCTTTGTTTGTGAAAATTTCCAACAACAGGCAGTGAGCCATACGTCCGTCTAAGATATGAACTCTGGAAACACCGTTTTCTACTGCATGGATGCAGTTATTTAATTTCGGAAGCATACCACCAACAACATAACCGCTGTCAAGCAGGTCTTTTGCTTCAGAAACTGTCAGTTCAGAAATCAGTGTAGACGGATCTTTCGGATCACGGTAAACACCCTCGATGTCTGTTAAAAATGCAAGTTTTTCCGCATGAACTGCTGTTGCAATCGCACATGCCGCATCATCTGCATTAATATTATAAGTTTGATAATCATCATCCAGACCGATTGGGCATACGATTGGAAGAAAATCTTTCTCTAACAGATCAAATAAGATCTTTGGATCTACAGATTTTACATCGCCGACAAATCCGATATCCTGTCCCTGAGATAATTTTTTCTCAACTTTCAGTAATCCACCGTCTTTGCCACTGATGCTGACAGCCTGAACTCCAAGTTTTTCTACCATGGATACCAGAGATTTTCCAACCTTTCCAAGTACCATTTCTGCGATTTCCATTGTCTCTGCATCTGTTTTTCTCAGACCATTTACAAATTCCGGTTCCATTCCGGCTTTTGCTACCCATTTGCTGATTTCTTTTCCACCACCATGCACGATGATCGGTTTGAAACCAACCAGTTTTAATAATGTGACATCCTGAATAACACGCTGTTTTAATTCTTCATCCAGCATGGCACTTCCACCGTATTTTACGACAATGATCCGGCGGTTAAAACGCTGGATATATGGTAAAGCCTCAATCAGCACCTCGGCTTTCGCCCGTAATGCTTTGTATTTATCTTCGTTCATTTATCTGTCCTCCTGTAACAAATCACTTTTTTACTATGTATCATTATTTCTTAATTTGTCTGTCAAATCAACATTTGTTTCATAACAAAAAGCTGATCTATACACTCTCACATATTTTGATATAACGGTTCAGAGCATCTGTATATTATGACCGATAATCCGCATTGATTTTTACGTAATCATAGCTCAGATCACAGCCCCATGCAGTTCCCTGTGCATCGCCAAGTTTCAGATCTGCGATGGCAGTTACTTCCGGCTCTGATAAGATTTTTGTTGCTTCTTCCTCACTGTAATTAAGTGCAACACCATTTTCAATTAGTTTGATCTTGCCGCCTTTACTCTCAAAATACAGATCTACTTTGTCCGGTTCAAAAGTTGCTCCGGAATATCCCATGGCGCAGAGGATTCTTCCCCAGTTTGCATCATGACCGAAAATAGCTGCTTTCGTCAAGCTGGAACAGATCACAGATTTTGCAAGTATCTGCGCCTGCTCTTTTGTCTCTGCATTGACAACAGTTACTTCAAATAATGCGGTTGCGCCTTCACCGTCTCCAGCCATCATTTTTGCCAGTGTTGTGTTGACAAAATTCAGTGCTTCACAGAACGCATCATAATCTGCACCTTTTTCTGTAATCTCCGGATTTCCTGCTAAGCCGTTTGCCATTAAAAGTAAGGTATCGTTTGTGGAAGTATCTCCGTCAACTGAGATCATATTGAAAGTATCTTTGACATTGGCAGAAAGCGCTTCCTGTAATAATTCTTTGGAAATTGCCAGATCAGTTGTCACAAAAGCAAGCATGGTGCACATATTCGGATGAATCATACCGGAACCTTTGCACATACCGCCGATGGTAACGGTTTTTCCACCAACTTCAAATTCCACTGCCACTTCTTTTTCATGAGTATCTGTGGTCATAATGGCCTTTGCAGCTGCATTTCCTGCTTCTACACCATCTGCAAGTTTTGGCACCAATGCCTCAACACCTGCCATGATACGGTCGATTGGAAGCTGTTTTCCAATAACACCGGTAGATGCAACACAAACGGCATTTGCCGGGATTCTCAAGACTTTTGCTGCCTGATCTGCTGTCTTCTGGCAGTAATCTAAGCCTTCCTGCCCGGTACATGCATTGGCAATTCCTGCGTTAACAACAACAGCCTGTGCATATTCACTGTTTTTTACGATATCCCGATCCCAGAGTACCGGTGCCGCCTTTACAAGATTTGTCGTAAATGTTCCTGCCACACGACATGGTACATGGCTGTAAAGCATTGCCATATCGGTACGATTTTCATATTTGATCCCCGCAGCGGTGCAGGCTGCCTGAAATCCTTTTGCCGCTGTCGCGCCACCTGTAATCTGTTTCATGATCCAATCCTCCTGTGAGATACCTGCCACATATGTTTCAATATATATCCGGTACCTTTATATCTGTTATTTTTATCTTTTTCATCTGAAAATGCATTTGATGATTTGTTTAAAAACATTGTTTCTTATTCATTGAATTTTGTAATATTTTCATCATTCAAAACAAAGTCATAATAATTCACATCAGCTCTCATTTTCCAGCCTTCTTCCTGCCAGAACTGATTTCCAAGTTCATTTTTTTTAAATGCGATCAGATTGACTTTGTTGATCTGCTCACGCTGTAAGGCACGCATTGCTGCGGTTGCCATCTGCTTTCCGATACCGCGGTTACGATATGCTTCATTTACGCATACATGATAAAAACACCCGGTTCTGCCGTCATGTCCACACAAGATTGCGCCAACAAGCTTTCCATCTGCCTCCGCCACGATACTTGTGGTAGGATTCCGTTTCAGGAAACGCTCCGTCCCCTCTCTGGAATCATCTATGCTTCGGATACCAAATCCTTTGATCGTCATCCACAGCGCATATACTTCATCGTAATCTTCAATCGTCATCGGACGAATTTTTATTTTCATAAAATCCTGTTTCCTTCCATGTATTTACATATTTACGGGAACATTGGAACAAGATTCAATCCTTCGCTTTCATCCAGACCAAACAACAGGTTCATATTCTGAACTGCCTGTCCCGCAGCACCTTTCACAAGATTATCAAGAGCTCCCATCATAACGACTCTGCCGGTACGCTCATCAATCTTGAAATTAACATCCACATAATTGCTGCCTTCCACCCATTTTGTCTCAGGCACAACGTCTTTTTCCAGGACACGAACAAATTTCTCGTTCGCATAATATTTGTCATAAGCAGCTTTTACTTCTTCATAAGCAGGAAGGGAACCGTCTGCTTTTCTGTTTAAGGTTGCATATTCTGTTGCCAGAATACCACGGTTCATCGGAACAAGATGCGGTGTAAAATTGATCACGATCTCTTTGCCAGCCGCATAGCCAAGCTGCTCCTCAATTTCCGGGGTATGACGATGTGTTGCCACACCGTATGCTTTCATATTTTCATTCACTTCACAGAACAGATTTGCCACTTTTGCACCACGGCCAGCTCCGGAAGTACCGGATTTTGCATCGATGATCAGCGTATCCGGATCGATCAGTCCTTCTTTTACCAGCGGATAAGCAGTTAAAATAGAACAGGTTGTATAACATCCCGGATTTGCCACCAGACGGGCACCTTTCACTTTGTCACGGTTGATCTCGCACAGACCATAAACCGCTTCCTCAATAAACTGTGGGCTCTTATGTTCGATCTTGTACCATTTTTCATAAGTAGCAACATCTTTGATACGGAAATCTGCACTCAGATCCACGATCTTTGTCTTGGATAAAATCTCCTCTGTCAGAACAGATGCCAGAAATCCCTGCGGTGTCGCAGTAAAAATCACGTCTACCTGTTCGCAGAGAGCTTCCATATTATCATCCAGACATGTCGCATCTACAATCTCAAACATATTGTGATATACCGATGCATATTTTTGGTCAATATAACTTCTGGATCCGTACCAGACAATCTCTACTTCTTTATGTCCCATCAGAATTCGTACAAGTTCTGCTCCTGCATAACCTGTTGCTCCGATAATACCTGCTTTAATCATTTGCAGCCTCCTTAATTTCTGTTTTAAGTCAAATGAACTGTTTCTTATAATAATACTTCTCATGCAATTCGTAAAGTATTGATTTTTTAATGTGCATATTTTATACACCACGTTGAATATTTATGCACATATTCAGATTTTTATTCATTCTGCATTTCACTGACTATTTTCACTCTGCATCAAATAATAACACAAGTTTTTTCAAATGAAAAGGACTTTTTCCTTTTTTGGCCGTTCTGTGCGTCCTGAATAAAAAGATGTATTTTTATAAGCAAAATATGTATAAATTTACACTTGCATTCTTATTCTGATTGTAGTATGATGAATCAGGTCGAAAACAAAAGATGAATTTGTTTTCAGAATAAATATTCAGATGATAAGGTTCGTCATCTTTCCATAAAGAAAGAAATTCATTCAATGAGCGGATCTGCATAACGATAAGAAGAGAAAGGAACAATTACAATGAAAGAAAAAGTTATTTTAGCATATTCCGGCGGACTTGACACAACAGCAATCATCCCATGGTTAAAAGAGACCTATGACTATGATGTAGTATGCTGCTGTATCGACTGTGGACAGGGCAAAGAGTTAGAAGGACTTGAGGAGCGTGCTCAGTACTCAGGAGCTGCTAAATTATATATCGAAGATATCTGTGATGAATTTGCAGAGGATTACATCATTCCTTGCGTTCAGGCCGGTGCTGTATATGAGAACAAATATTTACTTGGTACTGCTATGGCTCGTCCGGGTATTGCAAAAAAATTAGTTGAGATTGCAAGAAAAGAAGGCGCTGTTGCGATTTGCCACGGTGCTACCGGAAAAGGAAATGATCAGATCCGTTTTGAGCTTTCCATCAAAGCACTTGCTCCGGATATCAAGATCATTGCTCCTTGGCGTGATCCGAAGTGGACCATTGATTCCCGTGAAGGCGAAGTTGAATACTGTAAAGCACATGGCATTGATCTCCCATTCGCTATGGATCAGAGCTACAGCCGTGACTGCAACTTATGGCACATCAGCCATGAGGGACTGGAGCTGGAGAATCCGGCAAATGAGCCGAACTACGATCACCTTCTTGTATTAGGTGTTTCTCCGGAGAAAGCACCGGATGAACCGGAATACGTTACTATGACATTTGAGTCTGGTGTTCCAAAAACAGTAAATGGAAAAGAAATGAAAGTTGCTGATATCATCCGTGAGCTGAACCGTCTTGGTGGAAAACATGGTATCGGTATCATTGATATCGTTGAGAACCGTGTCGTTGGTATGAAATCCCGTGGTGTATATGAGACTCCTGGCGGAACAATCTTACTTGAGGCTCAGAAACAGTTAGAGGAGCTCACTCTTGACCGTGCTACTATGGATGTCAAGAAAGATATGGGTAACCGCATGGCTCAGATCGTATACGAAGGAAAATGGTTCACACCGCTTCGTGAGGCAGTTCAGGCATTTGTAGAATCCACTCAGAAATATGTAACCGGTGAAGTTAAATTCAAGCTTTATAAAGGAAACATCATCAAAGCTGGCACTACTTCTCCATACTCTTTATACAGTGAATCTCTGGCAAGCTTTACAACCGGTGACCTTTACGATCATCACGATGCAGATGGATTCATTACATTATTCGGTCTGCCGTTAAAAGTTCGTGCAATGAGAATGCAGGAACTGGCAAAAGAAAACCAGAAGTAAGTTCATGCAAAGCGTGAACGCTACTTCTTGAACGATAGTTCAAGACGGAAAACAAAGCATAAATTTAACCCCGGCAGCAGAATATTCTTATTATTCTGCTGCCGGGGTTTTTATTTTCAAAAATATGATATTGGGGTAAAAAGATGCCATTTGAATTGTTCCGTACTTCATATTCCCACAATTCTCTCCAATATTCGCATATCGTAAAACATCTGCTCTATCCCCTGCAGATTTTTCCAAAAAAAACCGCCATTTTCATATATCATATATCCATGCCAACTTTCCTCTTTTGGAATAGAAACAGATCCGGGATTCATGTAAATATAATCCGGATGTTCCACACATTTTGGTACATGGGTATGTCCATTCAGCAAAATATCTCCTTTATGAAGTGGCGGCAGATGGTCCTCATTAAAATGATGACCATGTGTGGCATAGATCACATTTTTTTCATCTGCGATTACACAATAATCTGCCAGAACCGGGAACTCCAAAACCATCTGATCCACTTCTGTATCACAGTTTCCACGTACACAGAGAATGTCCTGTTTACGTTGGTTTAACAATGCGATTACTTCCTTTGGATTGTAGTCTTTTGGCAGATCATTTCTGGGGCCGTGATATAAAATATCTCCCAGTAATAATAATCTGTCTGCCTTTTCTCTGCTGTATGCTTCCAGCAGTTTTTTACAATAATATGCTGATCCATGAATATCTGATGCGATCATCCATTTCATAAATAATATCCTCCACGTATCGTATTTATTAAGTCTATCTATATTATTATGTTTATGTTCTTTTTGTTTTTATAAAAATAGTGACTAGATAACGTTTCCTTCTATTTTCTTTAGAGAACCAGCGTCTCTAAATCTTCCGGCACAAAAATAATTCCATTGAAATACTTTCGCCCTTCATTTTGATAAAGTTCTTTTCTTCGTAGCAGATTTATGTCTTCCGTATGATATAACAACAGATTTTTTACATGCAATTCTTCTGCCAGTTTGCTTGCATCTGCCACTGTGGAATGATGCTTTTCATACGGATGAAAAATATCTGCTTCGCTCTCCAGACAAAATGCTTCATGCAATAACCATGTGCTGTTCTCTGCAAACTGTTTTTCACATGGATTATATGGCTCATCACCGCAACAGGTAAGTTTTTCTCCATTACCAAGTTCCATGCAGAAACCGAATTGTTTCGCTTTCGTTGACTGGATATCGAAGAACGTAACTTTTTTAGATAAAATGCTGACAGACTCATCATCTGCAACGGGAATGAGATGCAGTCGTTTTCCAATAAACGCAACATCTTTCTTTTGCAGAAGTTTCACTGCCAGATTTTTCAGCAGTTCAATCAATTCTTCATGCGCATAGACCGTGGCCTCACCTTCATATTCGCCCTGTCTCATGTGCTGACAGATCATACGCAACATCCAAATGATACCGGTAATATGATCAATATGCTTGTGCGTCACAAAAATGGTTTTGATGTCCTTCCAGTTGATTCCGGCGTGTTTTAACTGATGCAGTATCGTACTTCCTCCACCACCGTCTACCATAAAATATTGCTGATCTTCCTGTAATACAAAGCAGGTGTTGTAGCACTCCGTCACAAGCGCACTTCCGGTTCCAAGCATTGTGAGTTCCATAATTTTCTCCTTCTGAATCCAAAAACTATAGGGTTATTATAACACATATGATTTGCAAATACATATTTTTTCCATTCCTCTACTACACATTGCCAACATGCAATGTTATAATAGACAAACATGATACTAAAATATTTTTGAGGTGAAAAAATGACCATACGAACTGCTACTATGAATGACTTAAATGCGATCACTGCTGTGGAAGCAGAATGTTTTCCAGCGGCAGAAGCGGCTTCCAGAGAAGAATTTTCCAAACGACTGACATATTATAACGACCATTTCTGGTTGATGTTTGATGAAGATAAACTCATTGCCTTTGTGGATGGATTTGTAACAGATGAAGAAACTCTGACCGACGAAATGTTCCATGACGCTTCCCTGCACAACCCTAACGGCACATGGCAGATGATTTTTGGTGTAAATACGATTCCTGATTATCGCAAACATGGCTATGCCGGTGAACTGATCAAATCCTGCATTGCAGACGCAAAAGCGCAGGGCCGAAAAGGACTTGTTCTGACCTGCAAAGAAAAATTGCTGCACTACTATGCAAAATTCGGTTTTGTAAATGAAGGACTTTCTGAATCCGATCATGGCGGCGCAGAATGGTATCAGATGCGTATTACATTTTAAAAAGGAGCCATTTTCGGCTCCTTTTGCTTCTCATATAGAATATTTTCTAAAGATAGCATACTAAGAAATAAATTTCTTAACATCCTTAATCCACTGGTCAATCTGGCTTTGTGGTGTCTTTTTGTTGTTGCCTCCTGTGCATTTCTTTTTCTGTTGGTATCATAGCACTTGGAGTTCACTCCATGTCAAGAAATTTTATTCGCTCTACCGTAAAATGTAATGGCAACTTCCTGCTTATAGGACTTAATTCCGGGTAGCTGACGTTAGCCTTATATGACATTCTACTTCCAACGATAATGTCCCACAATATCATCCCGTTTTTCCAAAATATCCTGTTCATAGGATTTCTGCCACGGATCATTGTGATGAATCACATATGAAACACCATTTTTATTTCTTCGGTCTGAAACAATCCCGATATGCTTTTGAAAAATGATGATATCTCCGCCCTGCCACTGCTCTGTTTTGGAAACATCGGTGGTCAGGCTTTCTGCATTATTGGCAAAAAACACTTGTAGATTTTTCACTCTGCGAAAGTCAATGTTTGAATCTGGCTCTTGGATATCATAATCTTCCGGATGATTCTGAATGTCTTCATTTACAAGCTGCATCAGATCATAACCGGCAGCCTGCATTGCAAATGCTACTACATCCGTACACACACCATAATTGTCATTTGGATAACCACTGTTATAATACTTACTCTTATACTTCGGCCTTGTATTGATATAACCCAAAGCTCCCTGAAGGATATCTGCCTGATCGTCAACTCCATCCCGATCATAATCTATGGAGCTGTGCACTTGTTCATATTTTTGTTCGGATAAATCAGGTAATCTTTTCGGAGAAGTATGCTGATATCGAAGGAAAATGCCAATAACTATGACGACTACTATCACAAGTATGATAAAAATACATTTCTTCTTTTTCATATAATCTAACCTATAATTTGTACAAGTCCAAGTTTCATGTGTTCTTCTCTCCAATTCTTTGTAAATGCTGGATCTACTAAGTTTGTCTGCTATTAGAATATCATCAATCTCAATTTTTTAGTGCATTTATTTCGTTTTGCAGATATTCAAAAAATAGTCCGATATGATAGCCATCCGCTACAGCATGAGCAATCGTAATATTTACGGGCATATCTATTCTATCACCATTCTTTTCATATTTTCCCATCGTAATAATTGGAAAAAAAGCCGGTTCCCCATTTGCCACTCTGCTTCCATAACCAGTAAAAGCCGTCCAAGGTGTACAGGAGATACAATAAAAATTTGCCGGTTGTTGTTCTTTTACTTTAATTCCTTTTTTGTCCTTATAAGTATGCATATCTGTTGTTATATTCTGAAAGCATTTTTCAAAATCTTCCTCATATTCCGACCAGCAATCGGAAAAAGTTTTGTCATCCTGATGAAAAATTGTATAATTTGGATTTATTTTATCCCATACGCATAAATTTCCTTCGTTGTCCCGAAACATCTTGAAATTTTCTATTTTATTAAGAACTTTGGTAACAATATATATTACAGTCGGATAAAATTTGTAGTTGTGAATATAGCAGAAATCCAATAGATTTTTAACATCAATTGGTGCTGTCATATTTACTTCTATTTTCAATTTTTCTGTATAATACCGATAATGTTCTTTACGCGCCCAATTTTCAATATCTATCTTTTTAAAATTCATAAATCATGCCATCCCTTTTCATTTAGTTCTCTCCATTCGTTCACTTGACGCGGGGGAATGCTTATTTTGCGTTCAAATTTTACTTCATATCAAGTAAAATACCATACACCGTTTCGTTCCCCTTAACTACAAAAGTCAGATTTTCCTTTGCCTGATTCAACAGGTGAAATAAGCTCCTCACCTCGGATTGTCCATTCCTCATCAGATTCCTGGATCTGAGATACTGTTCATCGTCATAATAATAACGTTCATCTAACATCACAACCATTTTCTCAGTATCCCGAACCGCTGTAATGCCAAGTTCTGTACTTTCCCCTTGTGGAAAATACTGATAACCCTGTCGTACATAATCCTGCACCAGCGTATCTGCCTCTTTTGCATCATTTGCATATACCACAAACACATGTGGATACTGATTTTGATTTTTCCTTACAGGCAAGTGCATCATATTTTGAATAAAAGAAGAAAGTTCCGCATTAGTTCGAATCCGATTTGTCAAGCGGAAGGTCTGTAGGTTCGGCAGTTCTTCCATTCGTTTCATCGTGCTCTGATCTATTTCTTTCGGTGAGATCATTTCTTCTGAATCACTGGAAAAAATGATCGGACGATCTTCACTCATATCCAGTAATACATTTAATTTTTCAACCGAAAGCAGATGTGCCTCATCCACCAATATCGCATGATAATCCTCTAACGAAAATTGTGTTTCCAACTGATTATCTGACAAAAAATCAATTCGCTGTAAACGTTTATGTAAAATTTCCCATTTCTTTCCTGCTTCCCCACAATGAATGATACAGACCTGCTGTCGGTTGGATAGTTTCATGGCAATATCATAAAGAAGCAATGTCTTTCCGGTCCCAGGCAGACCACTGAAAGAAAAAAATCCAGTCTGTTCCTCACGGATTTTCTTTAAAATCTGACGTTTGATATCCCGCTGCTGTGCCGTCAGAAAATATTCTTTGTTTAAAAATCGATTCGGTTCTGTCAACGGCGAAAACAAATACCATTCTGCCCGGAACAGATTTTCAATATCACCAGAATAGTCCTTGCCCTCTTTTTGCAAAGCCGCACACAACTGATTCCAACTTGCCTCTATTACATGATCGTGATTTGTCAACCGCATCAGGCGATTCTGACTGCTGATATAAGTATAAGACTGAATCGGTTTACCAAGTGCGGACAGATAATATCGATTTTGAATTAATTGTTTTTGTATCGCTTCCTCAGAAACTGCTCCACTTTTCAGCTCAATGTTGATGATCTGATTTTCTCTGATCTGCAACAAATCAAATTCTTTGCCAAGACGTGGAATCTGAAAAGAATAAAACAGTCGAAGTGCTGATACATCCTGCATATGAAGTTCCAGCCGCTCCACCAGTGCGCGCATACTTTCCAGTTCCCACTCTTTCATTTTCAGCATGTGTTCTCTGCCAGATAACTGTTGCTCTAATTTCTGTAAATGTTCAATATTTTGTTTTCTGGTTAATGCATAAATAGATATTGATTTCATAAATTACCCTTTATTTATTGTACAAAGATTTACTGTATTGTATCATTTTATGATTTCATTTCACTGTTACAATAATTTTATTAAAGTAGCACCAAACACCATCACGCAAACACCAACGATTTTCTGTACATTCATCGTTTTTTTCGGAGATTCAAATAACCCGAAATGATCTACCAGTATGCCGCCGGTTGTCAGACCGATCAGAATAATGATGACTGCCAGTCCCGTTCCAAAAATTTCTGCCAACTCTACGTTTGCAAGTACATAAATGCCACCGAATACGCCTCCGATCCACATCCACCATGGATTTTTCTTATTCATATGTTCCCGTGTCTGCACCACCGCACATTTCCCCTGCTTCAATCGTAAACCGATGCAAATAACGCATAAACAGCTTAATCCAACTGTAAATGAAATAGCAGACGCTTTGATCGGAGAATCGACAACTTTTCCCAGATGTCCGTTAATGGCAGTCTGTACACCACTTAATGCACCGGACAATACACCAAATATTCTCCATAGCCAGATATCCGCATGTGCATTTTCTTTCGGGTTATTTTTGCCGGCTTCTCTTTTTGCCAGAGATACAATTACTACGCCAGCTACAACCAAAACCGCTCCAAAGATCCGAAATACGGAAATCGGTGTTTTCAATGAATAAAAGAATCCAAAATGATCAATTACCAGCCCCACCAGAATCTGCCCCAGAACCGGCAGTATAACCGCAAGCGTTCCGCCCAATTTTGCAAACAGTAAAATATTTCCAGTAACATATATAAAACTACAGATTCCACCAAACCAAATCCAGACTGGCTCCTGCAACATTTTATCAAATGGAATATGTACACCCTGTCCCAAAATCAATAATAAAAATATTAAAAATATCAATGAAACTGCAAAAGATACAAGCGATGCCCGATAAGGGGAACCTACTTTTTTCCGTAATCTTGCATTGATGCTTGTTTGAATCGGGACACCAATACCTGCCAGTATTCCAAAAATAATAGACATTTTCCAACCTCTCCTCTACTTCCTATTTTCTATCATACACCAAAAAAGACTATAAACCAAACTGTTATGTTCAGAAACAGTAAAATTTATAGTCTTCTTTTATGTTGAGACAAACTTATTATTCATTTATTTCATGTATATTTTTATATTAACGATGTTATATGTATTTGTCAATCATTTATAGCATTTCGCCTTCATATACCATTCCAGGAAGGCATCTAACGTAAGCCTATTATCCAGATTCAATGTTCTACTGATAACTTTTCTTTCTCAAATTCATGGTCAGTTTTGATTCTATCATATAGTAATCCACTCAATCATACATGTTTTCCCATATCATATGCCTGTTGTAAAACCTGTGGACATTCTTTTACCAATCCGGCCTCCATGATATTTGGCGCATAGATTCTTCCCTTCACCACAGAATGATCCAAATGCTCCACAAATCCATCCAAATCTCCAAGGGAACGTTCAATGATATCTGTCCCAAGTCCTGCTGAAACAATATAATAAACATCCTTATGTCCAAGATTTTGCCAGATTGGATATGTTCTGTCGATAAAACATTTCATCTGTGCTGTCACACCATAAAAATAAACCGGAGTTGCCAGCACAAGCACATCTGCCTTCTGAAATATTTCTAAAATTTCAGCCATATCATCATACAGAACGCAGATTCCATTATTACGCATGCAGCCATCACATGCACGGCAAAATCCAATCTGCCTTTCCGCAATTTGAATCAGATCAACATGATGTCCGGATGCTTTTGCCCCTTCCTGAAATCTTTCACATAATAGTTGTGAATTTCCATTCTTTCTCGGACTTCCTGATATAATCAATACACGTTTTTGCATACTTTGTTCCTCTCTATTTTTATATATACATAAAAATTCCGAATAAGAATATATCTTTATAAATAAGAATATATTTTTTGTTCTGTTTATTAAAATAAATCCAACATACTATCCAGATAAATTGCTTCTCTGACCTGCAGTTGATACTCTGGTTTGGTCATATAATACAATAAAAATTCTAATACAATGGCACTACCTAATCCACGGCCTTCAATTTTAAAATTTGTAAATCCCATTGGCACATACACATTCTGAATATCGCCAATACTGATAAATGCTGGATTTTTCATCGCCTCTGAAAAACGATATCCATATGCAGCATTTGGTGCTGTACAATGATGATCCGGACAGTTCTCCCCCAGGTTTTGGCGACTGACCGTCTCATAACATCTCTTTCTATCAGTGCAGCCAATCCAGCAACACTCATTGCACAAAAATTCTGCTTTGTCTTTTTCTGATTGCGTCAATGTATTTAACTGTTCAAATGCCTTATTCAATCTGAAATCAGGTACAACATACTGAAACTCTTCTCGTTTTACTTCCTTTGCAAATTCGTGAAAATCGGTCAATACTTTCGTTGTAGAAGATACTAAATAAAGATTCGGATAGTTTTGTTTTAAATAATCCACCAGTAATTCCGAATGGACGATAACACCATTTTTTACACTATTATTTTCTGAATTACCATCTTCACTTCCTTGCTCAAATAAGGCACATAATTCGTTGCACTTTCTATCTGATAAATGTGCTTTTCTAAGCATGGAATTACTGAAAGTCAATCGGGCAGATATGCCATATTCATTTATCAATTTTAAAACTTCTTGCGGATTTTCGTCTCCACTTCCGATTCGCCCACCGCCCCAGAGACAGTCTGTCGGTGCATCGTAAATGGAACTGATCTCACACCAGTCATAAAAATATTCTCTATGCTCCTGATAAAGAGGAAGGAATATTCTATACAGTTCATAAAATTCAAACAATCCCGGCAAATGGTAATATGCTTTTTTCTTAATGACATTCATTTTTTATCACTCATCTATTCAAGAATGCCCTTGGCATTCGTACTGCGAGATGCACGTCATGCAGCGCATGACATATTCTTCTGTGCATCTCTGCAATTCTGCCAGAGGCTATATCAGATGGGAGATTGAGTCCCATTACTGATCTACACTTGTTGTTTACCACCTATAAAGGCGTTATCTTCCATCTGATATATCTTTTATCTTTTTTGCAGGAACTCCGGCATAGACGGTATTCTCCGGCACATCTTTTGTTACCACAGAACCGGCACCTATTACAGCGCCATTTCCAATAGACACTCCTGCTAAAATAGTTGCATTTGATCCAATCCAGACATTTTTACCTATGTGAATTGGTTGTGCAATCATTGATGCGCGCTTCGTCGGATTCATATCATGATTTAATGTCGCAATCACTACATTATGACCAATCAGGGCACCATCATCGATAAAAATACCTCCCTGATCCTGAAACTTACACCCACTGTTAATAAACACATTTTTTCCGAGGTGGATATTAATTCCACAGTCTGTATAAAATGGTGGAAAAATTCCAAATGTTTCATCAATTTCTGACTGCGTCAGTTCACTCATCAAGCTTCGCAATTCTTCTGGTGTATGATACTTGTAATTCATTTCACATGTTAGTTTCATTGCACGTTGGGAAAATGCATGGAACTCCAGATGCAAAGGACTTCCACCACCAATATAAGATTCGTTTTTTATTGCATTTCTAAATTCTTCTGCTGTCATTCTCGTTACTCCATAAAATTCATATTTTAATCTACATTTTTTTCAAATCTTTATTTTAAATACATTTCAAGCATTCCATTTATACAACTTTTTATCTCAGTTATGATATCCATACAGAGTTCTTTTTTCATTCCAGCCATAGTTCCAACTGCAAGAAGCTCTTTCTTTCCCGGATTACGACCATTTCCATCTACCGTAGTCGTATGTTCCCCATAATATGTGTTGCTGTATGTGAGATCATATGCCGGACTCAATCGCCAGCTATCTGCAGATTCATCATACAAATAGGTGAAATTTTTAGAATGATCATCTCTGTTATGTGCAAAAACATTGAAACACATACGTCGGAACATATTTTCAACATCATCTTTGTTATCTCTTGTAATTATTTTCGTTAATTTCATCAAACTATGATAATCCAGACTTGGTTGCTCAAAATCTAACTCTAAAAGTGCTGCTGCTGTCAACATATGCACCCTTTTTGTTCTAGATATATCCGATATACGATCAAATCGTTTTATCCCAAAATATCCTTCACAGACCTCTGATGGGAACAATTTTGTCTCACTCATTGTAATTCCGCATTTTCTGGCACAACAGGAATAATCATATTCCATTTTTCCTGCATTCTCACCATCTACATGTGCTGAAAATTTAATGATCCAATCCTCATCATTTATCGTAGTCATAATTTTAGGTCTGGCACCACCACTCGTTCCACCCAGGCGATATAATTCATCAAGTTTATCCGAATATTCTGTGTGCAAAATCTTCTGACATTGAAAAGCTAATTCGTCCAAATCCGTATTGTCATTCTCTTCCGAAAAACTTTGCTCTGGATAATAGGTCAATGCACCCATACCCGATTTTCCAACGATTGCCAGTCTGTCAATCACCGTTAGTTTGTCAGGATTCTGTTCATGTGCCAACAACAATCGTTTCAACAATAATCTCCCCCAATGATCCGGAAGACTATCAGCAAACACTCCAAAAAGACCATCAAAATAATCTTTTGTTGGAACAAATACCTGATTTTCTAAAGGCAGTGAAAAAGGGCTGATTGAAAAACCTTGTTCTAGCCAACTGTCATCATATTGAAAAACCACCTTATGATTTGCAGCCAGCGCTAATGTTCCAACAACTCTGTTATCAAAAAGCACTTGTAATGCTTTATTTTGTTTCATTTAGAACCTCCTGTATATTTCTGTAAGGTACCTGTAAAAAAAGACTTCTGAGTTCATCTGCAATATCCAGCGCCATTGCTATTTTCGTCAATGAGATCAGAGAAATCTGCCCGGTAGTTTCAAATCTTTTTATTGATCCGTGGCTGACTCCACTCATAGCTGCCAGCTTTTCCTGTGAAATAGATCGTCTTTTTCGAATATTCCGTACTCGCTGTGCTAGCTTTTGATCCAATTCTTCTGCTGTTTCCCATACTAACCGCTCCATATGCCACCTCATTATATAGACAATATTTTATCTAAAATTACATATTTTTATTCAAAATAGATAATATTCTATCTATACAAATTTTATCATATAATTCATACAACATCAATATCAGTCCGATAAATAATAGGTTGTAAAAGATTAATCAGAAATTTTTTCAAAAGTATATCGTGGTTTTCCTTCGCTTTTCTTTCCATATCCGATTGCTTCTGCCGGGCAATAACAGATACATGCCATACAGTGCGTACAATTTGAACCCCATGCAGGTTTTCCATTTTTCAACTGAACATTGTTTAACGGACAGACCTGTACGCATTTGCCACAGCTTATACAAGCATCCGTAGCCATAAACTTGTTTGCTTTTACAAACATTGGATAAAAAATAGTATTTACCGCGCTGCTCATAATTTTATCATACATATTATTACGCGGCTTTGAAAACTCCCGTTTTGCCTGAATATCTTTTATTACGTCATCAATCGACGGTTCTGCTTTTGCAACAATCTCCTTTGCTTCCGCTTTACCCGGAACTCCAAACATTGCGATATAGTTTTCCGGCATCACAATCTGTGCAGTTCCCATATAAGAAAGATGTAATTGTCGACTTAATTCCTGATTGTATTTTGCTGCATTTCCAATTTCGCCACCACAGTCCATCACAAACCAGATTTGCTTCGCTTCTGGAAATTTTATCTGCTGTAACCAATTCAAAACAACACGCGGAATTCTCCATGCATAAGTCGGAACAACAATCACCATACTTTTACCAGTCATGACATTAGCCGTATTTCCTTCTTTTATCCGATCATTCATACTCAATATGTCTTCATTTAGTGCTGTTGCAATTCGTTCAGCAATATATTTACTGTTTCCAGTTCCTGTAAAATATAAAACCATTTAAAAATGCTCCTTAATCTATATTTTTCATTTGCCATCTTTTCACTCATTTCCTGACTGCTGGTATTTTCATCTGGCACAACAGTTTCAAAATGTTATTGTAAAAATAATAGCAACCCTATAAATTACAACAGGGAGATACGCTATCATATCTCCCTTAAAATCATTCTTTTTACCGTTCAAATGTCTTTCCCATGCTGAACTGCTCTAATAATGTACTCATTTCTTCATATTCCTTTCCGTCATTTACTACAAATATTGTATTTACTTCCAATTGAAGTGCCATCATTAGATTCATTGTATTTATACTATTGATGGCAGCCATTGTTGATACATTCATATTGCACCTCGTATTACATAAAATCAGTCAATGTCATCTGACCATTGATCCAGCTTTTCTGCTCCGCCTTATGCACCCTATCATCCGGCATCCGATTTCCAATCAAAAACGGTGAGGTCGGATCATGTCTGGCATAATTTGCATTTACCGTATCCACATCATAATTTGCATAACAATACCGACACAGATGCAGACAAGTATTATAGGCTCCGATATCTGCTCCCAACAAACAGGCACATTCTTTCCGAAGCTGATTTCTCTTTGGAAAATCCATGCTTGTATGCAATGCCTGTTCATAAATCTGTTCTGTCATGCATCCGCTGCAGTCTGCTCCATATACTGCCAGTCCGTCACCTTCTCCACATGGGCGGACCGTCATACCATGTTCTGCTGCAATCTCAATCATTGCCTTACCAAGATACAGACGTTCTTCTTTTTCCACTGCCCGCACTTCTGGGAAATTCTTTCGCACTTTCTGATACAGATCAATAAAGCTGATCACACAGTTTTTGGTATATCCTTCCAGTACAGATGCAATATGCGTGAATTGCCGGATATGATAATCTGCCGTATAAGTGTCATCCCCAAAAATGGGATCATATCTCCAGCCAATTGAATCAATTCCTACGATCTCAGATAATTTCTGAAATGACAAAAGCACACGCTCTTTATCCGGAACCATCGGTTCAATTTCTTTCCCATAAGGTGTAATTGTTACATACCAATACATGCCATATGGCTGCAATAAATCCATATATTTTAGCATTGGTTCCGGATTCTTTGTACAAAATCCGATCAGATCTACAACGGAAGGATCTAAACTGTATTCCGTCACTTGAATTGGATTATAGGGATTTCGCACACAGACAAATCCTTCCCGTATTCTGTTCGCAAACCAGTCTGCATAAAATGCTGGAATGTCAGTACGCATCCCCGTATGAATAATCATAATTTCTGTCCTTTGCAAAATATAGTATAAAGACAGTATAGCATAAAATTTTCTGTTTTACTGTATATAAAATTCGTACTTTGTGAACTACCCATTGTCTAAAGCCAATGGGCTTCCTGCTTCGCAGACCTCGTAACCTACTATCTCCACAGGCGTTAATTCGGACAGTCCCTGTCCTAT
>QWCK01000462.1_pt1 | contig 71353 bp, 67 predicted proteins | sample 1972571 | NCBI WGS metagenome assembly QWCK01 (sample SAMN09866710, study PRJNA288562) | Human gut metagenome isolate term2_stool, whole genome shotgun sequencing... | isolation source: gut | host: Homo sapiens | place: USA: California | reverse complement strand
CCCGCCGAACCCGTAAAGCCGGACAAGAATTCTCTCGTGCGGTCATGAGCGTCGAGATATTCCATCTGATGTGCATCGGATGTCGGTACAATATAGATATCAATGCCCGCTTTCTTCATGGAAGCGGCAAGGTTTTCGTGTGGTCTCATTGTTTACTCCTTTCCAAACTGTCTATATTATAGCACTTTGCAAAAATCTTTCGCCTCCGAAGACGCATTTCCCGTTCATAAGTGATGTGCAATAAAAAATCCCGCTTCTTTTCGAAACGGGATTTCTCTTGATATCAATTCGATTACATATCCATGCCCATGCCCATGCCGGGTGCCATCGGAGGCATCGGGGGTTCGGGTTTCTTAATCTCGACAATCGCACCTTCCGTCGTCAAGATCATGGATGCGACGCTGCCTGCATTTTCGAGTGCGGATCTCGTAACTTTGGTCGGATCCACGATGCCCTTCTCGATCATGTTGACATATTCGTCGTTCAGTGCATCATAGCCCATGCCGCGATCGAGTTCGCGGACTTTCTCGACGATGACGCTGCCTTCCAGACCTGCGTTGACGGCGATTTGTTTCATCGGCTCGACGAGTGCTTTCATGACGATGCCGATACCGGTCTTTTCGTCGCCGTGAGCTTTTTTGTAGAGTTCTTCAACCGGTGCAACAGCATTGAGGAGAACCGTGCCGCCTCCCGGAACAATGCCTTCCTCAACGGCTGCTCTGGTTGCTGCAAGGGCGTCTTCGATGCGAAGCTTGCGTTCTTTAAGCTCGACTTCGGTTGCAGCGCCGACTTTGATGACAGCGACGCCGCCGGAAAGTTTGGCAAGTCTTTCCATGAGTTTTTCGCGGTCAAATTCACTCTGCGAGGTTTCGAGTTGTCCGCGGATGCCGCTCACACGTTCTTCAATCGCTTCTTGATCTCCGTAGCCGCCGACGATAACGGTCATGTCCTTGTTGACTTTGACTTTGGATGCGCGACCGAGTTTGTCGATCGTTGCGTCACGAAGTTCGAGTCCGACATCTTTGGTGATGACTTGTCCGCCGGTAAGTGCTGCAATGTCGCGGAGCATTTCTTTGCGGCGATCACCGAAGTTCGGAGCCTTGACTGCTACGACATTGAGGATGCCGCGAAGTTTGTTGAGTACGAGCGTAGCCATTGCCTCGCCTTCCACATCGTCTGCGATGATGAGGAGCGGTTTGGACGTTTGCATCACGCCTTCAAGCATCGGAAGGATCTCTTGGATATTGGAAATCTTCTTGTCCGTAATCAAAATAAACGGTTCATCGAGTTCGGCTTCCATCTTGTCGGTGTTCGTAACCATATAGGGGGAAACATAACCTTTGTCGAATTGCATACCTTCGACGACTTCGAGCGTGGTGCCCGTGCCCTTGGATTCCTCAACGGTGATGACGCCGTCTTTGCCGACTTTGTCCATTGCGAGAGAGATGAGTTCGCCGATTTTCTCGTCGCTTGCCGAAATCGCTGCAACTTGTGCAATTTCTTCACCGGTTACAACATCATGAGAATCGCTGCGAATGCTCTCGACAGCCGTTTTGACACCGGCGCTGATGCCTTTTTGAAGGGTCATCGGATTAGCGCCCGCCGCAACGTTCTTGAGTCCTTCGCGGACGATTGCCTGTGCGAGAATCGTAGCGGTCGTGGTGCCGTCGCCTGCGACGTCTTGCGTCTTGATGCTGACTTCTTTGACGAGTTGAGCGCCCATGTTTTCATAAGCGTCTTCCAGTTCGATTTCACGTGCAATGGTAACGCCGTCGTTGGTGATAAGCGGTGCGCCGTATGCTTTCTCGAGGACGACATTGCGGCCCTTCGGTCCAAGCGTAACTTTGACTACATCGGATAGTTTGTTGATGCCGGCTTCCATGCCGCGACGAGCGTCTTCGCTGAATTTAATATCTTTTGCCATGCTAAAAACCTCTTTCGATTAAAGAACTGCCAGGAGATCGGAGTATTTGATGATGAGATACTCTTCCCCTTCGTATTTGATTTCCGTACCGGAAAATTTGGAATAAATGACTTTGTCTCCGACCTTGATCGTATCCTTCTTGGAGTCGCTGGAAAGGATGTCCGGACCCAGCGCGACGATCTCCGCCATATTCGGTGCTTCCTTTGCTGCAGTCGGAAGAACGAGACCCGATGCGGTCGTTTCCTCGGCTTCAAATCTCTTTATGATGATTCTGTCTTGTAACGGTTTGAGCATTTTATTTCCTCCTTTTCTACTTTGTTGGCACTCGATGATGATGAGTGCTAACAACCACAGTTCATAGTGTACAACGTTCTTTCAAAAAAAGCAAGCTTTTGGGATTCTTTTTTTCAAATCATACGATTTTCCCTTGTTTGCAACCTCGTACATTGTTTTTTCGCGCATTTGATTGAGTGCGCATCGTCGCAATCAAAAAGCTCCCGTCTCGGGATCGGGAGCTAGCTCTACACTTCATTCTATTTTTCAGAAATTAGCAAATTCTCTCATCAATGCGCTTTGTAAATCCTTCGATATCTTTGACTTTATTCTCTCTGAGAAGTTTTTTCTCGACAAAACCGGCGCCTTTGTCCATGCCCTGACATCCGGCAAGCAGTAGAACGTCATCCGGGTGCAGGCGGTCGATGGCTTCGTCAATGGCCTCTTCGAGATGATCGTAGATTTTACAGTTCACATGATGGTTTTCCAGCGTTTTCACAAAAATGTCGAGCTCTTCGTCCGTGACCCTGTCCTTGTCCGTGACGATATCTCGCGAAAGGGTCGCGGAAAGGGTCTCGGGTTTAAGAATCTCGATCCACTCAACAAGCCTCTCGGTAATCTCGCGATTCACCTCCACGCCGCGCATCCCTCGCACCGCATAGAGAATGTGCAGGTGATTGTAGTCCATTTTCTTAAGGGTTTCCATCGTTGCGTCAATGTTTTTCTCATTCGCAAAGTGATCGTCGAGGATCTTGAACTCTTCATCGTAGATGAGCTCGAAGCGTCTCTCCACGCCTTTGAATGCGTAGAGTGCCTCTCGGATCATCTCGGGATCGATCCCCTGTGTCAAACCCACGATGATTGCGACGACCGCGTTCATGACGGAAGAGTATCCGACGGCGCCGAGCTCGACGGGAAATTCCATTTTTTTGAGTGTGCGTCCCTTGACGGTAAGATCGCGATGGATCGTAAAAATGAATTTCCCTTTGCCCGTGGAAAGATCCAGATCCCGAATGCCGAAATCCGCCTCTTTCCCATGCAGAGAAAAGGTAAGTACGTGCGCTTCGGTTTGATCTTTTAACGAAAGAATTTTTGCGTCGTCCGCATTTAGAATGGCGACGGCATCTTTTTTCGCGTGACGAATGAGTCTCGACTTGAAGTGAAAGTATTTCTCGTAGCTGCCGTGCTGATCGATGTGTTCTCTCCCGAGATTGTTGAAGGTCACGACATCAAAGTCGATATTTTTATTGCGGAAAAGTTCTTGCCCGGCGGACGAGACTTCCATAACCACATCCGTGATTCCCCGTTCTTTCATATCGCGCAGATAGCCTTGTAGCGTGAGCGATTCGGGCGTCGTCAAGATCGACGGGATTCGAACGTCTTTGTATCGAGTAAAAACAGTCCCGACCATCCCCGTCTCTCTCTTGTCACCCTTTAAGATCGCCTCGACCATAAAGGCCGTCGTGGTCTTGCCGTTCGTTGCGGTAATGCCGATAATGTTGAGTTCCCCGGACGGATGATGATAAAAACGATCCGCCATATCGGCAAGCGTCCTGCGCGTGTTCGCGACTTGGATCTGCGGGATATCCACTTCCGAGAGATTTTCCACCACTGCGAGTGCGGCTCCGCTTTCCTTTGCCTTCCCAATATACTTGTGTCCGTCCGTCACATAGCCTTTGATGGCTACAAAAATCGCGCCCTCACTGACGTCATCGGTGTGAAATGCAATTTTCGGAATCTCCTGTTCTTCGGAAATTGTCCCTTTCGTCGAGATAATCTCAATACCTCGTAAAATCTCATATAGTTTCAAATCCGTCCCCCCTTCATTTTCCATTCGTATTCGCTAAAAAAACGGATGTCGTTCTGCGCAAGAAAATGCGCCTCCATAGCCCTTATTCTTGGATTTATTGTGTCGTATCTCCATTGAAATGTCAATGAAGATCGACCACATCCGGACGATGTGAATCACCTTGTTCCCGGAAGGCTTTTTGCCACATTCCCGCGTGTCGAGAGGAAGGCGAAGAACAAATATTGTTGAAGCACGGCGGGATACGGCCCCCAATCTTGCGGCGCAATGCCGTCGAGAGCCTCCACGGCTTTCTTCATCCAGGTGTCCATCGGCACGCGCGTCAAATCATGGTACCCGTAAAGTGCAATGCAATCCGCTACTTTGGGACCGATGCCGCGAAGCTTGCGCAACGCTTCGATCCGCTTTTCCGTGGTCATGTTTCCGATTGCGTCGAGATCGACTTCACCTGCGCGGACTTTTGCCGCCATCTCCACGATATACGGCGCACGATAGCCGCATTTGAGCGCGCGCAGTTCCTCCTCATTTGCAATGAGTTCTTCCGGTCGCGGGGTTAGATGCATCGTGCCGTAGGGTGTCGCAATCTCTTTTCCGTATGCTTCGGCCAGCGTATCCATGAGGGACCGAATGCGCCCCACGTGATTGTTCTGAGAGAGTAAAAATCCGAGCACCGCCTCCCAAGGATCTTGTCTCAACATCCGAAGTCCTTTGCCAAGTTCAACTGCTTCGTCAATGAGCGGATGCTTCGGAAAAGTGCGTTCGCAAGCCTCCATCGAAAAATCAAAATCAAAATACTGCCAAATAGCACCAAAAGAATCCGCATCTTCGCCGAGAAAGAGTACGCCTTCTCCCTCGATTCTCGCCGCGACGACGCGATCCTTCATGGCAAACAGAATCTCATCACCAAGCTCCCGATAGCGAAACATCTGCCCGGAGCGAAGTGTCTTTATCAGGTCAAAACGTTCCCCGAGGACAAACACGCCCTCGCGCCGCTCTTCTATCCGCATCGTTTTTGACTTCCTTTCTCTTTCTACATTCGTTATACTGTCCTTGGAGGTGGACTATGATCGGAGTTGTTATCAATGCATTCTCAATCGTACTCGGCGGTATCATAGGAAACGTCGGAAAGGCAAAGATTCCCAAGAATTTATCCGGTTTTATGCTCCAGGGCATTGGTTTATTGTGTCTCTACATCGGTTTTACGGGCATGATGACCGGCAAACACACGATGTGCATCGCCCTCTCGCTCCTTTTCGGCGGTATCATCGGCTATGCGCTCGATATCGACGAAAAACTCCATCGTTTCGGACTTTTTATCGAGTCCAAAACCAAAGGTGAGAACGCCTTTGCAGAAGGACTGATCGGCAGTATCTTGCTCTTTTGCGTCGGCTCCATGACGATTCTTGCGCCCATCCAAAGCGGCACCACGGGCGAAAACACGCTCCTATACACGAAAGCCGCGATGGACGGATTCGTCGCTATCTTTTATGCGGCCAGTGCCGGGGTCGGCGTTATTTTTTCCGCCATTCCGGTCTTCTTGCTCGAAGCACTCCTCGTCCTAGTGGCAGGTCTCTTCGCACCGTATCTCACGGATGTCATGATCGGCGAAATCAACTGCGTGGGTTCCATCTTGCTCGTGGCGCTGGGGCTCAATCTGCTCGATATCACACATATCAAACTCATGAATTTCATCCCCGCTGTCTTTCTGCCGATTCTATTCCTCCAATTTCTTTCGTTCTAATCCGAATCGAATCCAAATTTCTTCGATTATTTTTCAAATTCCATCCACGTCTCGTACGCTTCCTCGAGTTTCTCCTCGAGTTCGAGCAGACGGGCGTGTTTTTTTTGGATTTCTTCGAGTTTGTCATAATTTGCGCTGTCGGCGAGATACGCATTGATCTCGGCACTTTCCCGCTCCCAATCGGCAATGTTCTTCTCAATGCGTTCACGTGCTTGGCGCGTTTTCTTCTCCTCGGCACGCATAGCGCGTTCTTTCTCGCGCTGTTTCTTCGCCTCTGTGTGCGTCACTTTTTCTTCGGGTTCCAGTTCTTCCTCTTCCCTACGTTTTTTCTCATAATAATCGTAGTTGCCTTCATATTCTCGGATGCCGCCGTTCTCAAGCACCAATACGCGATCCGCGATGCGGTTTACAAAATAGCGGTCGTGCGAGATGAAGAACAATGTCCCCGGATACTCGAGCAATGCATCTTCAAGGATTTCGGCACTCGCAATATCGAGATGATTCGTCGGTTCGTCGAGCAAGAGGACATTGGCCTTGCCGAGCATGAGTTTGAGGAGGGAAAGCCGTGCCCGTTCTCCGCCGGAGAGTTCCCCGACTTCTCGGAACAGATCCTCCCCGATAAAGGAAAAGGCAGCGAGCGCAGAGCGAATCTCAAACTGACTCATCTTCGGATAATCGTCCCATAAGTCATCGATCACCGTCTTGTCGGGATCGAGGTTCCTCTGTTCCTGGTCGAAATAGGCGATTCTGTGAGAAGATCCGATCCGGATTTCTCCCGATGTCGGTGTGAGCTCTTCCATAATTAGTCGAAAAATAGTCGATTTCCCGGTGCCGTTATCGCCGAGCAGCGCCACTTTTTCTCCACGGTAGATGGCAAAGTGAAGATCTCGGAAGAGCGGCACACCGTCAAAGGCCATGCTGAGATCTTCGGCGATCAGGGCATCCTTCCCGCCCTGTACAAAAGCATGGAAATGGAGCTTCATCGGATCTTTCAGTGCGATAGGCTTGGAAAGATCGGCTTTCATCCTCTCCACCAGCTTTGCACGTGATCGCGCTTGCTTGATATAGCGTTCTCTCCCGTAATTCGAGAATCGACGGACGATTTCTTCCTGGCGCTCGATTTCTTTTTGATCCGAAAGATATTTTTCGATTTTGTTGCGCTCGTCTTTTTTTCGTTCCTCGACGTATTTCGTATAGCGCATCGCATAGCGCGTGAGCTCATGACTCTCTAAGTGAAAAATTTTCGTCGCCACGCGGTCGATAAAGGCACGATCGTGCGAGACGAAGAGCACCGCTCGCGGGAAATTCATAAGATAATCCTCGAGAAATCGGACACTCGATAGATCGAGGTGGTTCGTCGGCTCGTCGAGCAACAGAAGATCCGCATCCTCCAAGAGCGTGCGCGCCAATAAGAGTCTCGATTTTTGCCCGCCAGAGAGCATGCCGCTCGGATGGTCAATCTCTTCTTCGCGAAAACCGAGTCCCGCGAGCATGCCGCGAATTCTCGAGGGATACTCGTATCCGCCTTTTTCTTCAAAGGCCTCGAGTCTCTCCGTGTACTCGTGGAGTCTCGGATCGTTCTCGTCGTTAATTTCCCCGAGCGTTTCCGCAAGCGCATGGATTTCTTTTTCTTCCTCGATGAGATCCGAGAAGACTTCCGTCAAAATTTCGCGCGGCGTTTTCTCAAAATCAAAATCCGGGTGTTGTGTGAGATATCCGATTTTAAGATTCGGACGTTTCCAGACCGTGCCCGAATCCGGCAAAAGCGTTCCGCGTAGAATTTCAAGGAGCGTTGTCTTCCCCGAGCCGTTCACACCGACAAGACACGCTTTGTCATCCTTTTCGAGGACGAGTGAGATGTCCTTGAGCACCTCTTTATCGATATATGATTTATTGACTTTTGAAACTTGAATAATCATATGCCCCTCCATCATTCTCCATTCTATGGTACAGGAATCAGGCATAAAAAAAAAGCCGCGAGGGCTTTTTCGTGTCATCAGCCGGGATAATGATCCTGGTGATTTAAGTAATAGGTCAGCGTAAATAACGATTCGTCGAGATGGACGTTCTCAAGGACGACCCAGCTCGGAAGCTCGAGATCGATCGGCGCAAAGTTCCAGATGCCCTTGATGCCTGCCGCAACCAGACGATCCGCCGTCTCTTGTGCGGAGGATTTGGGCAGTGTCAAAATTGCAACCTGAACCTCATTTTTCTTCATGAAACTCTCAAGCTCGTCCATATTCATGATGGTCACACCGGAAATCTTCTTGCCGATGAGTTTGGTCTCATTGTCAAACATGCCCACGATGTGGAAGCCGATATTGCGAAACGCGTCATAGTTCGCAATGGCCTGTCCGAGATTGCCGACACCGATGAGAATCGCCTTGTAGTCTCTGTCAATGCCCATGATGTTCTCGATCTCCGTCTTCAAAGCTTTCACATTATAGCCATATCCCTGTTGCCCGAATCCGCCAAAATGATTGAGATCCTGTCTGATCTGCGAAGCCGTAAGTCCCGTAATATTCGATAATTCCTGTGATGAAATGCGCACGATGCCCTTCTCCTCAATCAAGCACAAATAGCGATAGTACTTGGGGAGCCTGCGGATGACCGCAATCGATACTTTCGGTTTTGCCATATTCTTACCTCCTTTTCCGTGCAAATGAAAGTCCTCTTCCACTTTGCTTTCTATGCTATGATTTTAACATATAGTTTTACACTTTGCAATAGAAAGATAGCTCGTTATTGCACATTATCGCTAACTGTAAATGCATCATACAGGATTTTTGATTCAATTTCACCATGTTTTCTGCCGAGTCAAGTTTCTTCGAACAAGAATCATCAGGACGATATGAACATTGCCGCCGGGTTTTCTGCAAATAAAAAAGCAGCCCTCTTGCAAGAGCTGCCCGGAAATTATTCTGCTACGTAAGCAATGACTTCAATTTCTACCGGTGCGTTCTTGGGAAGCGCGCCGACTTGGAAGCAGCTACGAGCGGGTTTGTGATCGCCGAAGAAAGCTGCATAGACTTCGTTTACTGCTGCGAAATCATTGATGTCTCTTAAGAGAACGGTGCATTTGGAGATGTCGGTGAGTTCTCCGCCGCCTGCTTTAACAACTTCGAGGCAGTTCGTAAGGGATTGTTTCGTAGCTTCCTTGACGTCTTCACAGAGTTCTCCGGTAGCCGGATTGATGGGAAGCTGACCCGATGTGAGGATCAATCTGCCTTGCTTGGTGCCTTGGCAATACGGACCGATTGCTGCAGGTGCGTTCTTGGATGTCAATACTTCAAAATTCATACTTATCTCTCCTTCTATTTTATTAGCTATTGCCATAGCTTTTCGAGATTGTAATACTCCCTTTGTTCCGGGAGAAAGATGTGCACGACGACGTCATCATAATCCATGATGATCCATGATCCTTCTCGATAGCCGCTTGTGTGCGTCAGTGTGCGTCCGGCTTCATCCATTTTGCGCTCGACTTCATCGTAGATGGCTTGTGTCTGCGCAGGCGTGTTACCGGTCGTCACGATAAAATAATCGGTAAAAGCATCTTTTAAATCAATCTGCACGGTGTCCTTGCCGTGCTTGTCGTCAATCGCCGTAAGAATCGTCGTAACCCATTTGTCCAATAAATCACCTCGATTGTCTGATGAGTGCGTTATAAGCGCGTATCGTCATGGGATGGACGGGAAGTCCTTGCCCCATCAGATATTGTATCGTATGTTGCATGGCAAGTAAAGTGGCCTCCGCCAAATCCACATAAGCGGATGCTCGCAGTTTCTCGACACCGGGAAAGTCTCTTCCCGGTTCGATGAGGTCCGCCAGGAAAAGAATTTGATCGAGTGTATTCATGGGGACGATGCCGACGGTGTGACCCTCAATGGCGTGGAGAATCTCCGCGTCTTCGATTCCGAATTCCTCTCGCGCAAGATAAGCCCCGAGCGGTGCATGAATCGTCTCCGGGATACGCATGGTATCTTCATCAAGGACAAAATCGGGAAAAGCGCCTTCGCGCCACTCCTTCAAGCGATACTTTGCAATATCGTGAAAAAGGGCCGCCGTCGTCGCTTTTTGGGCATCGGCGCCGTAGCGTTCCGCCAATTTTTTTGATTCCTCGATGACGCCGAGAATGTGTGCGCGTCGTTTCTCGGGGTAATAGGCTAAGATCTTCTCGACGTTCATTTGTGCCCCTCAAGAAATCCTCGGATGCTCTCCGGAACGAGATAGCGGATGGACTCTCCGGATGCGAGACGAGACCGAATCATCGTCGATGAAATATCCAGATACGAGCTGTCGAGATATTCCATCTTCGCACCCTTTTCTACATAGGACTTCATGATTGCATCTGCCTCTTGATCCCGATCGCGTCTCGCTACGAGAAAATGTGCCATGTGCAGGAGTTTTTCGTACGCATGCCATTTGTGGAAATCTCGCAGAGAATCCTCTCCCATGAGAAAATAAACCTCTTTCTCGGGATCCTCCTTGTGATAATGTTCAAGTGTCGTAAGGGTATAGCTCGGACCAGTATGTGTCATCTCAAAATCATCGACGCGAAAATGGGGATTGTCGGCCGTAGCGTGTTTCACAAGTTCAAGGCGAAATGCAGCATCCCACTCCCCTTCCTTGTGCGGCGGATCGCCCGCAGGCAGGAAGACCACTTCTTCAAATCCGTACTGTTCCCACGCCCATTCCGCAAGGATGAGATGCCCCACGTGAATCGGAGCAAATGTCCCGCCGAATAAAAGAATTTTTCTATTCATGAAATTCGATGACGCGTTCATCGCTCTCTCGGTAGAATGTAAATTTTGAGCCGATGTGTTGAACAAATTCGGCATCCAGTGCCTCCAAGATTTCCTCGATCATCTTTTTCGGTTCTTCCGGCGTCGTATCCAAAAATCGAATTTTCACGAGCTCTCTCTTGTTAACAAGCGCTTCAAGCTGATCGATGACTTCCTTGGTGACGCCGTTTTTCCCGATGATGAGCGCCGGATCTTCCTGTTGTGCAAGTTTTTTGAGATAGGCACGTCTTTTTCCGTTTAACATACTTCCTCCTAATTCTGCCATTCCATTTCATAGCCGGCAAAGAGGACGGTCGATCCGTCTTCCATGCCGAGTTCTTCGAGTTCGTCAATGATGCCTTTCTTGTAGAGCAGTTCCTGGAAATAGATGAGGGATTCGTAGTCGTTCATATCGGTACGATAGAGAAGATCTTCCGCAAATGGACCTTCGACGATAAAGACGCCGTCTTCGACACGAATCGTATAGGGTTCCTCCTCGGGCTTCGGTGCAATATAGGCCTCGTCATAAGTCTCGATATTTCGCGGTATGTCGCCTAGTGCGCGCCACAGACCGTAGATGAGCTCTTTGACACCTTTTTGTGTGGCGCCGCTCACGACGTAGAAGCCCAGGCCTTCATCTTCGGCCAAACGCCGCAATTCATCGACATATTCTTCCCCTCCGAGATCCGTCTTGTTTGCCACGAGAACCCGCTGTTTCTCGAGCAAGTCCGGATGGTAGAGTCTCAGTTCCTCTTTGATGGAGGCATAATCTTCGACGGGATTGCGTCCCTCGCTACCCGATGCGTCCACGACATGACAGATGAGTGCCGTCCGTTCCACATGACGCAGAAAGTCATGTCCGAGTCCGACGCCTTCGCTCGCGCCCTCGATGAGTCCGGGAATATCTGCAACGACAAAAGAGGCCTCTTCATCGACATAGACAACGCCAAGATTGGGGCTCAGTGTCGTAAAGTGATAATTCGCGATTTTGGGTGTGGCTGAAGACATGATGGAAAGAAGTGTCGACTTGCCGACATTGGGCAATCCCACGAGACCGACATCGGCGATGAGTTTGAGCTCCAGCGTGACCTCGCGTTCTTCACCCGGTCTTCCCGGTTGTGCAAAACGCGGTGCTTGCCGAACCGCGTTCTTATAGCGCGTGTTCCCGTAACCGCCGCGACCGCCGCGACACAAGAGATATTCTTTGTTTGCTTCTCGCACATCGAGAATCACGCCGCCCGTCTCGGCATCTTTCACTAGCGTGCCGACGGGGACTTTGAGCACGACATCCGCGCCGTCCTTGCCGAATTGCTTACGCCCGCGCCCGTTCTCTCCATTCTCTGCCAAATAGCGCCTCTGATAGCGAAAATCGAGCAGCGTGCGCACACCTTCGTTGCCGATGACGACGACATTGCCGCCGCGCCCTCCGTCACCCCCGTCCGGACCGCCTGCAGGGACATATTTTTCTCTGCGGAAGGAGATCGCTCCATCTCCGCCCTTACCTGCTTTCACATATACTTTTACGAGATCGATAAACACGGTGCTCCCCCTTCCCGTTTCAAAACTTCTTATAAAAACCCTTCAAGAAAAAAAGACCTATCGCAAAGATAAGTCTTCTTAACATTCGTTACGCGTTTGCGCCTTCCTCGATCGGGTAGACGCTGACTTTTTTGCGATCCTTACCGAGTCGCTCAAAAGTTACGATACCGTCCGTCGTAGCGAAAAGTGTATCGTCCTTACCGAGTCCGACGTTCGTACCCGGATGGATCTTCGTTCCTCTTTGACGAACGAGAATATTTCCGGAAAGGACAAATTGTCCGTTGTTTCTCTTCACACCAAGGCGTTTCGCTCTCGAGTCACGACCGTTTCTCGAGCTGCCGACACCCTTCTTGCTCGCAAAAAGTTGCAAATTCATGAACATGACTACACCTCCTTAGAGTCATACTGTACCCGCATGGGATGACCCCCTGCGATATCTGAAATTCCGAGTTTGAGGCTCTGAAAAAGACCTTGGATCACCGGATCCTTGCGCACTTCGGCGCACTCCGGACGAATGCCGCAGAATAGATACCCCTCCGACATCACAACCTGTAGTTCCCTTGTCAAGCCGCCAATCACGACGAGCGACTGCACCGTATTCTGTGCAAGTGCACTTACCGCCGCGCAGACGATATCTTCGCCATAGGGACCGTAGCCCGCATGCCCTCGGATGACAAATCCCATCACGTCCTTTTCTTTCGTAAAAAAACGTGCTCGGATCAATTTACGCCTCGATTCCCGTAATCTTTACACGAGTATACGGTTGGCGATGACCTTTTTTCTTGCGAAAATCCTTCTTCGCACGATACTTGAAGACGATTACCTTCTTGTTCTTGCCTTGTTTCTCAACAGTCGCATTGACTTTTGCGCCCTCGACATACGGAGCTCCGACTTTGCCGTTCTCCCCGCCGATCATAAGCACTTTGTCAAAGGAAACCGCATCGCCCTCTTCTGCCTTGAGCTTCTCAATAAAGATGACGCTGCCTTCTTCAACGGTATACTGCTTGCCTCCGGTTTCAATGATTGCAAACATGATGTGCACCTCCTTATTCAATACTCGCCGGTATCAGGTGCCGTAAGGACTTATAACCCATACCAAGCGGCCTACACATACCGCATTATTATCACATGAAACGCCCATACTGTCAAGCCTTGCCGCTCAAAATGCTTGAAAGCTTTTTTTGAAAAAACCCATTTGATTTCCGGTTCTCATGTTTTTTCCACTTTCCCCTCGATTGTAGAAAAAAACGACAACCGAAAAAGTGTGGGTATATATATTATAGACTATCATAAAGGAGGAAAACGCATGAAAGAAAACCTACTCGTCAATCGCAGAACGACGAAGTTCTTCGTTGAAAAAGTGCTCTCACGCATGGAAGATGATCCGAGCGGTGAAATGGCCAAGATTCTGGAATACGGAAATAAGCTTGGCGCGTTCGGGTCCCATCGGTTTGACGATGCCATCGAAATCGTTAAGGATAAAGATCAGAAGTGGACGCAATATGCAGAACGTGTTTATCACGAAATTGATCGCCATATCCTTGTGCAACATCTTCTCAATGTGGGCTATGAGGCATCTTTTGCAAAACAAGGGCTCCGTCAAGAATGGAGAGAAAAACTGGATGCCAACGTACCATGGACCATCCTTTTTGACCCCACCAGCGCATGCAATCTGCACTGCACCGGATGCTGGGCCGGAAAATACGGACTCAAACTCAATCTGAGCTATGAGGAAATGGACTCCATCGTTACGCAAGGCAAAGAACTCGGTATTTATTTCTATTTAATGACAGGCGGAGAACCGCTCGTTCGCAAAGACGATATTCTCAAACTTGCAGAAAAACACAATGACGTTGCCTTTCACATCTTCACCAACGGCACACTCATCGACGAACCTTTTGCCGAAGCAGTTCGAAAAGTTGGAAACATCAGTTTCGCTCTTTCGCTGGAAGGTTGGGACGAAGAGAATGACGCCAGACGCGGCGAAGGCTCCGCTCAGAGAGTACGTGAAGCGATGCGCTTGATGAAAAGAGAAGGCCTGCTATTTGGTCTGTCAGTTTGCTACACCTCGATGAACTACAAGACCGTCACTTCGGACGCCTTTCTGGATTCAATCATCGAAGACGGTGCCAGACTTATCTGGTACTTCCACTACATGCCCGTCGGTGCGGACCCCGCGCTCAATCTCTTGCTCTCACCGGAACAGCGTGAGTACATGATTCACCGCGTCCGCGAAATCCGCAGTGTAGACGGAGGGAAACCCATCGTCGCCATCGATTTCCAGAACGACGGCGAATTCATTCACGGTTGCATCGCAGGCGGCAAAGACTACATGCATATCAACGCCAACGGCGACGTCGAACCGTGTGTCTTCATCCACTATTCCGACGCCAATATCAGAGAAATGAGCATCAAGGAAGCCTTGAGGCAACCGCTGTTCCAAGAGTATCGCAAGAACCAACCGTTTAACAAAAACCATCTGAGACCTTGCCCCATGCTCGAGAACCCCGGCATGCTCACCAAGATGGTCGAAGCATCCGGTGCGCATCCGACAGATCTCACCGATCCCATGAGCGCGGACGCGCTGTGTCAGAGATGCCATGAATATGCGAGACTCTGGAGCAAGCCCGCCCAAGAGATTCGCGAAGAACTCGATCGGGAAAAAGCAGTCCAATAACAAATCGAGCATCTGTTGCCACATGAGAATTTCAAAGAACCGCCCCATCGGGCGGTTTTTTTGTGGCCTTTTCATTTTGTATTTGACACAAAAAAAGCACCTGTCGAAACAAGTGCCTTCACGGAGCATTCGATTTATCAAAAAAATATCCGAAGAGGAATATCACATCGAAGTCGTGTGATTTCAACATCTTCAGATATTTTGGATATGCATGGCGGAGAGGGTGGGATTCGAACCCACGTGCCCCGAAGGACAAACTGATTTCGAGTCAGCCCCGTTATGACCACTTCGATACCTCTCCGTGAACTTCTCCAGTTTACCAGAGAAATTCTTTCATTGCAAATTTATTTTGTTTCCGCGTTGAGGGAGCCCGTCGTGTAGAGCTCGTGATAGAGGCCTCCACGAGCCATGAGTTCGCGATGTGTCCCCTCTTCTTTGATGCCGGAATCATCGAGCACGAGAATTTTATCCGCATTGTGGATCGTCGTAAGTCTGTGCGCAATGGTGAGGGTCGTCCTGCCGCGCGAAAGTTTCTCGAGACTTCCTTGCACGATGCGTTCACTCTCGTTGTCGAGTGCACTGGTCGCCTCGTCGAGAATCAAGATCTTGGGGTTTTTGAGAAACGCGCGGGCAATGGAAATACGTTGTTTTTGCCCGCCGGATAATTTGACGCCGCGTTCGCCGACATAAGTGTCAAATCCGTCCTCGAGCTCCATAATAAAGTCGTATGCGCCGGCGAGTTTTGCCGCTTCGATCACGTCTTCCTCGCTCGCACCGACTCTTCCGTATGCGATATTTTCCTGCACCGTGCCGGAGAAGAGATACACATCCTGTTGCACCATGCCGATGCTTTCGCGCAAGCTCTTGAGGGTGACGTCTCTGACATCCGAGCCGTCGATGAGAATTTCCCCGGATGTCACCTCATAAAAGCGCAGGATGAGATTGACGAGTGTGGTCTTGCCGCCGCCGGATGCACCGACGAGCGCCGCGTTCATGCCGGGCTCGATGGTAAAACTCACATCGTACAATACGTCCTTCTCACCGTCGGGATAACGGAACGAGACATTTTGAAATTCGATTTGCCCTTCTCGGACCTGCAATTCTTTCGCATCTTCCCGATCATAGACTTTCATGTCCATGTCCATAATCTCGACGAATCGCTCGATGCCAGTCATTCCTCTCTGGAACTGCTCGGTAAATTCAACAATACGTCGAACCGTCGCGAGGAGTGTCGTCGCATAGAGTGCATAGACGACGAGATCCCCGGGAAGAATTTTCCCCTGCATCATCTGATAGCCGCCGAGCATGATGACGATGAGATACATCACGCCGTCAAATACGCGCGTTACGGTTGAAAAGGCCGCCATGCTCGTGTAAAAGTCCTTCTTTGCCTGCAAAAATTCATCATTCGATTGAGAAAACTTTTCGAGCTCGATATCTTCATTGGCAAAGGAACGGACAACGCGAACGCCTAGGAGGGATTCTTCGATGTCGGAATTGATGACGGCAATTTGTTTCCTTTGGTTGACGAGCACCTTGCGCATCCGTTTCCTGTAGTGAGAAGATGCCAAAAACATGAGCGGCACGCACACGATCAGTGCAATGGAAATCATCACATTCATGCGCAGAAGGACGATAAAGACGACGAGGAGCTTGATCGCTCCGATGAAATACTCCTCCGGGCAATGGTGTGCAAATTCCGTCACGTCATTGAGATCGTTCGTAAGTCTCGACATGATTTTGCCGACTTTGGCGGTGTTGTAGAATTCGATATCCAGTCTGTGCAGATGCTCAAAGGCGTCTCTGCGCATATCCGTTTCAATCTTTGCACCCATGATATGGCCCACGCGCGTCATATAGTAACTTGCGAGAATATCGACGATACGCAGCGCAAGATAAATCGTGCCGAAACGGATCAAAAGTTCCGGGGTGACGAGAGTGAGGTCCTCCGCCCCGAGATTCGTCAGTTTGCGAAGAATGAGCGGCAGGACAAGTTCACACATCGTGGTAAGTCCTGCAGCAAAGAGATCCGTAAATAAAATCCATTTATAACGTAAGAGATAAGGTCGAAATCTTTTGAGTAAAGTCTTGGTCTTCATGCTCCTCCTTTCAGATAGAAGCGCCTCGCTTGGCGAATCGTGCGCCGTATTCTTTTACAGCTTCCGAAATCGACGCGTCTTCGATGACGTCTTCCGCCTCCAGTTGTTGTAGTTTTTGATAAATTTCATCCGCGAATCGTTGATCATCCGGCTCGGTAAGAATCATGAGATTACAGAGAATGCGCGGATCTCCCGACGACATCGCTTGTTTCAGGACTTCGACGGCTTCCTCGCGATCGCCGAGCATATAGAGACTGATCGCAAGATCGTTGGGAATCCGAAGATCTTCAGGTCTCTTATCCTTAGCGCATTGAAAGGCATCGACGCTTTCCTCCAGTCTCCCCAGCCCCTGCAATGCGACGCCCTGCCAATAATGGAGAATCCCGGCGTCGTCATCCTTGAGGCGATCGGTGAGGATTTTGTACGCCTCTTCCGTGCGTCCTTTGTTCATCGCATCGATTGCCAAAGTGACGGCAGCGCCCGTCGCGGTCTCCTCGACGCGTTCACGCATTTTTTCCTGAAACTCCGCGTGCTTGCCGGACGACAGCGCGTGTTTGAAATACTGATGCGCCTTGAGTTCATCCCCGAGGGCGAGAAAGAGTTCACCGTAGAGCGCGTAGGCGGGCGCAAACGGGGTTTGATCCAAGATCCAATCGAGTTCTTCCATCGCCTGTTTCAGAGCCGCGTCGTCGCCTTTAGACGCCTTTCTCAGTAGGCTCTGTGCGTGAGCAACGGCCACCATCGGATCGTCCGATAAAACGCGAGCCGCTTCGATAAAGAGATCATCTGATTCCTCGTCGGCATAGTGAAGCGCGAGCATTGCGGGATTCTTCACGGTATCCGCGAGAAATTTCTCATAGGCCCTTTCGTGGCCGTGCATGGCAAGATGCAAAAGCATTCCGCGCACAAAATCGCTCCAAGGGATTTCTCCGTTCTCGCCGTGTTCGATATGCCCAATCAGTGTGCTTGTCTCAATCGGGAGATCGAGTCGCCTCGTCTTGATGGATTTTCCATGAAAGACGAGATCTTTTTTGAGTTCCAGATAGGAAAGTCGATCCGTCATTTCCACGCATCCATAAATTTCCGCTTGCGAGCATTGGAGCCGTTGAGATAATCAAAGACCACGCCGCGGAACGTATAGTAAAAAGCCAGCGCAAAGAGAAAGACAATGCTCTGGAAAATTTGTGTTGGTCCGAGTAGCCAGAGCGGCGGAATCGTCAAGATAAAGCTGAAGAGGAAGAAAAATACCACGTGGATGAGCGCAATCGGAATCCACAGAACAAAATTCTCTTTCATAAACTTGAGCGCTTCTGCGAAAACCTCCATTCTCGATGCATCGGTAAGATAGATCGCCTCCGGAAGTGCGGAGAACACGAGTATCACGATAAGATAAATTGGCGAACTGAGACTTAAGTTCAAGAGTCTCATTCCAAGCCATAGAATAAAACATGCAAAATAGACGTCCGGAAAATAGCGTCGAAAATTCATTCTGAAATCTGAAAAATCGAGCGCCAATCTCTTATAAAGCACGACTTCCGACAGAGCATAGAGCATGACGGAATATGCGAGCGCGTTGAGGAGCGCCTGCAAAAATCCGAACAAGATACTCGCTCGGGTGAGCATGACGAGGTTCAGGAGAACTGAATTGGCCAGGCTCAGAAGTAGATTCGTGATGAGAAAGACGAGAAAAAGTTTCGGAATGAGTGAGAAACGATCCGATAATCTCTTCCCGGCTTCATTTAAGACGATATTGATATCTTTGAGTACATCCATTGCATTTTCCCTACATTCTCTCGGGGGCTTCAATGCCGAGGATGGAAAGCCCCGTACGAATGACCATACGAGTTGCCTCCGTGAGTGCAAGACGCGCTTTCTTGGTCTCGTTTTCGGCACTGCGGATCGGGCAATTGACATAGAAACGGTTGAATTTCTTTGCAATCTCGACGACTTGGCGCGTGATATAGAACGGTTCGTTCTTTTCCATCGCGTCCACAATCGCCTTCGGGAACCCATAGAGCTCCATCAAGAGTTCCGTCTCGGCGTCGTCCGTTAGGCAAGACGGATCGAAGTCTGAAAGTTCTTCCGATGCCATGATGCTCGAGGCCCGTGCGTACGTGTACTGTACATAGGGACCCGTTTCGCCCTCGAAGTTCAAAGTCTTATCCCAGACAAAAGTATAGTCCTTGATGCGATTGTTAAAGAGCTCCTGGAAGACGATCGCGCCAATGCCGACCTGTTTCGCAACTTCGTCTTTGTTGGGAAGATCCGGATTGCGCTCTTCGATGATCTGTTTGGTCTTCTCGATGGATTGATTCAAAACGTCCTCGAGGAAAATGACGCGACCTTTGCGCGTACTCATTGCGCCGTCTTCCATCGAGATCATGCCGAATGCAATGTGTTCACAGTCTTTTGCCCATTCAAAGCCCATAAGCTCAAGCACGCGGAAGAGCTGGCGGAAGTGCAGATTCTGTTGCGATGCCACGACATAGAGGTTCTTGTCAAAATCATAGTGGCGTTTGCGATAGATGGCAGCGGCAAGATCGCGAGTGAGATAGATTGTCCCGCCATCCGCCTTTTGGACAATAGCGGGCGGCATGTGATCTTCAGAGAGATCGACGACGAGCGCTCCCTCGCTCTCGACAAGAAGATTCTTTTCGTTTAAGAGATCGATGACCTCTCCCATCTTGTCGGAATAGAAGGACTCGCCGGCGTAAGAGTCGAAGGAAATCCCCAAGAGATCGTATACGCGCATAAATTCTTCAAGGCTGATTTTTCGGATCCATTGCCAGATGGCAACCGCCTCTTCATCTCCGGATTCCAGTTTGCGGAAATACTCGCGCGCTTCGTCTTGGAGTGCGGGATCTTTTTCCGCTTCTTCATTAAAACGCACATAGAGTTTTAAGATTTCGCGAATCGGATCTTTTGCAATCGTCTCCTCGTCGCCCCAGCATTTGTATGCGGCAATCGCCATGCCGAACTGCGTGCCGTAGTCTCCGAGGTGATTGATGGCAACGGTATCAAAGCCGAGGAAACGATAGATATTCCGAAGGACATTGCCGATGACTGTGGAGCGGATGTGCCCGATGTGGAACGGTTTTGCAATATTCGTCGAGGAAAATTCGACGAGTACTTTCTTGCCTTTCCCCATATCGCTCGAGCCGTAGCGGTCCTTTTCATCGAGAATCCTCGTGAGGACATACTCCGCGATGGCGGGCTTGGCGATGAAAAAGTTGAGATACGGGCCGACGGCTTCCACGCGCTCGAGGAAGTCAACTTCGCCGATCTTTTCTTTGAGTTCGGGCGCGATTTTATTGGGCGCATTGCGATAAATTTTCGCGAGTTTGAAACACGGAAAAGCAAAATGTCCAAGTTTTACATCCGGCGGAATCTCGATGGCCGATTGGATGACGTCGCGTTCCAGTTCCGGAATGGCGGCGTCCAAGAGGTCAATCACGCGATCTTCAAAATAATTCATCTTTCCTCCTATCTGAAACGGACGATGGTCACGCCGTCCGCTCCTTCGTTCAATGCTCCATCACGCATGGACGCAATGTGCGAGTGTTTCTTCATATGTTCACGCAGTCCCTTCTTGAGCATGCCCGTGCCTTTGCCGTGAATCACGGTGGCTTCGTTCATGCCGAAGAGAATGCAATCGTCAAAATATTTATCGAGATCGAGGATCGCCTCTTCAATCGTCTTGCCGCGAAGGTCAATCTTCGACGAGACGGAAGAAGCCGCCTTGCCTTTTAAGACGTGCCGGATCGTGTTCTCATTCTTCACTTCATCCGGCGCGTCGACAGGACGCAAGGTTTCGAGATCCGTCTGGAATTTTAAAATTCCAACTTCGACGGTGACTTTGCCTTTGCCGTCCGGTAAGCTTGCAAGTGTTCCGCGTTCTCCCATGGAGACGATTTCGACATAATCGCCGATTTTCGGTTCCCATGTGCCTTGATCGACATGCTCCAAGAGCGGTTCGTCTTTTGCAAAACGTCTCTCCTTTTCTCGCAGTCGATCCATAATCTGTTGTATTTTACGTGCTCGAGATTTTTGATCCAAGCGGTCAAGCGATTTTAATTCCCGAATGAGTTCTTTGGATTCCTCTTGCGTCTCCCGTACGATGTTCTCCGCTTCTTCGCGCGCTTTTTCGAGAATGCGTTCGCGCGTACGTTCGTTTTTCTCCCGTTCGGTCTCGAGCTCATTGCGGAGGCGTTCGATCTCATGCGCATGTTTCTTGGCGAGTGCTTGTGTCTGTTCGATCTCTACGCGCTCCTCCTCGAGATGACTGAAGAGCTCGAGTTTCTTGCGTTCCTCTTCACCGATCATCCCTTCCGCACGTTCGATGAGCTTGTGCGAAAGCCCGAGTCGCTCGGAAATCGCGAATGCATTGGATTTTCCGGGTGTGTCGATGAGAACGCGATAAGTCGGTCTCAAGGTCTTAACGTCGAATTCCACCGATGCATTGCGCACGCTTTTCGTCGTGAGAGCATAGGTTTTTAGTTCGCTATAATGCGTCGTCGCAAGGACCGAAACTTTTTCTTCCCTCAGATGCTCGAGAATTGCCATCGCGAGCGCCGCACCCTCCGTGGGATCCGTGCCCTGACCGAGTTCGTCCAAGAGCACAAGATCCTCGCTCTTCGCGACATCGAGAATCGAGACGATGTTTTTCATATGTCCCGAGAACGTCGAGAGAGACTGTTCGATGGATTGCTCGTCACCGATATCGGCGTAGATTTCATGGAAGATCCGCACCGTCGATTCCTCGTCGGCCGGGATAAAAAGGCCCGCCTGCGCCATGAGATGGAGAAGTCCTACGGTCTTCAAAGTGACCGTTTTGCCGCCCGTATTCGGGCCTGTGATGACGAGAGAATACGTGTCCTCGTCCAATCCGATCGAGATCGGCACCACGACATCGGGGTCGATCATCGGATGTCGCGCTCCGATGAGCTCAAAACGGCCTTCGTCGGTCAAGCGCGGTTTGTTCGCGCGCATCTCGAGGGCGAGTTTTGCCTTGGCAAAGAGCACATCGAGCTCGATCATGATCTCGCTTGCCATCTCGAGTTCATCCGCGTGTTCAAACGTTTTTTCCGTCAGATCTCTCAAGATACGCCGGATTTCTTCGTCTTCTCGAATCATAAGATCTCGGATCTCATTGTTGATACGTACGACGGCGATCGGCTCGATAAAGGCCGTCTGGCCGCTCGATGAACTGTCGTGTACGATGCCCGGGAATCGATTCTTATACTCCGCACGGACGGGCAGGACATAGCGATCCTCTCTCATTGTCACGTACGCATCTGTGAGTAAAGTCCCGTCCCTGCGCACGATATCGTCGAGTTTGGTACGCACCTCGCGCTCTTTGTTCGCTTTTTCTCGGCGAATTCTCAATAGCTCGGGGCTCGCGTCGTCCGCAATCTCCGTCGGAGAAAGGATGGCACGTTCAATCGCATGAACCAGCGTGCCGAGGACGGGAAGCCGCGCGGTGTCGTCGCGAAGAACGGGGTCCGTTTCTTCGCCATAGGCGTGCATATCCGCAGAAGAACGCGCAAAATCCGCGACGTTTAGAAGATCTTCCGGATCCAAAACGCCGCCCTTCTCCGCAAAAGTCATAAGCGGTGTCGTCTCAAAAATATGATGTAATGGCGGATTACCAAGTCGCTCGATCGCATCTTTTGCCGCCGCCGTACCGTTGAGCGAAGCCTCGCAGCGATCAAGACGCGTCAAGATTTCCATTTCGTCGAGCCTTTGTTTTCCGGGTTCGCTCACAGCAAAAGACTTGAGCTTGTCTACAATTTTTGAAAATTCCAGGATTTTTTGTACACGTTCGTTCATATCGTCCTCTATTCTATCCCTCGATCCAGTTCTCCTCGATACGTAATCTTCTCTCTCACGGACGCATCGGTCTCGCAAGAGAGATCGATGAGTTTCCGATACGGAATTTCAGAACGGATGTCCATGAGTTCCGAATAAATTCTGTAATCCCCGGGACTTGCAAGAAAAAGCATGCGCATCCCGTGAGCATCTTTCATATATCCTCTCCTGTAGCGACAGTTTGCGCATCCGCGTGTGTCGACACAATGCTTCACTCTCGCATAAGGGCAATATCGCATTCTCATGAGCGGCAGTCTTCCGTAGCTATAAACTTCAATGGGAAGCTCCGTATGACGATCGAGGTCCGCGAGCTCTTCGCGCGTGAGTTCTTGGGACGGAATGATCCGCACGGCATCGGCAAAACTCTCCGCCGCCGCGTGATTGGCAATCCGCAGTCCCGCACCTGCAATATAGGGTATATGAAGTTCTCGCGCAAGCTCAACGAGACCCACATCATCCGCAACCACGCCCTCGATATGCGCGCGATAACGCTCGATCTGCGCTCTTACTTCTATCATCTTCTCTTCAAAAACGGGACCCGGTGCGTAGTAAACCGGTTCGGTGAGCGTTTGTTTGTCTATCCCTTCAAGCTCCGTAAGATAGTACGCATCCGCTTTGTAAGTGCCTATGGAATCAACATCACGGTAGTGCACGCTTGCGCCACCGTGTTCTTTTTGATACGTCGGAGCCTCACATGGAATTTCGGGTAAAGTGCGCGCCCCGATGAGATCTCGCTCATATGCTGCAAGAGCTTGTCTGCGCATCCGATTGACTATCTTAACAGGCAAATACGCGCCTTCATCCACGGTAATCTCCGCCGCGACAAAAATATAGGCTTCACCCACTTTGGCAAGTTGCTCGCGCACGCGTTGTTTCGTCATGACGGCGCGTTCGGCGCGTTCGCAGACGACTTCGCTCTCGACGGAATAAATCTTGTCTTCAATATAGAGATCGAGTGTCGCCCGCTCTCCGATATGGGCGACGAAACGCATTCGTACATCTTTCGGATCATAGAGAACATCGGGTGTCACACGTGTCGATGCTGCAAAGACGCGCACCACTTCTCCTTTTCTGAGATCGTGAAAACGGCGATCTTTGAGTTTCTCTCCCGGTTCAAATACGCGCTCGATCGTAAAGGGATACTTGCGGTCACGCGTGCTCGTAAGCTCCAGGACATCTCCCGGTTCTACACGCTCTGTAAAGGTGATCTCCCCTTCCCGCTCGGCGACGCCGATAACATCGGGTGTTTTCTCGTGGTGAAATTCCTCTCCGAAAGCGTCAAAGAGGAATCCTTTTGTAAATCCGCGTCGGCTTACTTTATCGAGATTGTTTTCACGTGTTTTGCCTTCAAGTCGTGCGCGGTAGGCGCTCACCGCCTCATAGACATATTCCGGGCGTTTCATCCGTCCTTCGATTTTGATGGAATCGACACCCGCACGTTCGAGTTCGTGGATGTCGTCAATCGTCGAAAGATCGTTGATATCCAGCGCATACCCCGTGTAGACGACATGTCCGTCTTGCTCCATGAGCGTATAGACTTTGCGACAAGGCCCTGCACAGCGTCCGCGATTGGCGCTTCGCCCGCCGATGGCACTTGACATGAGACAGTGCCCGGAAACGGATACGCAGAGCGAGCCGTGAGCAAAGACTTCCAGCTCGATGTCCGTGTTTTTACGTATGGACTCGACTTCTCGGAGGGAAAGTTCTCGAGCCAAGACGATACGCGAACAGCCGGACTTCTCGGCCCATTTTGCCCCCATGCCGTTCATCACGCTCGCTTGCGTGCTCACGTGAATCGGCACCTCGGGTGCAAACTTCCGCATCAAATGCATCAGACCAAAGTCTTGGACGATCAGTGCATCGACTCCGATTTCTCCCATTTTGCGCGCAAAGAGAAGGGCGCCCGGAAGCTCCTTCTCTTTGATAAGCGTATTGATTGCAAGATAGAGTTTCACTCCCTTGCGGTGTGCATAGAGAATGAGGTGCTCAAGTTCCTCTACGGTGAAATTGTCGGCATAGGCGCGCGCACCGTAGCGCGGACCGGCGAGATAGAGTGCGTCCGCTCCGGCCATGATTGCGGCCAATGCCATTTCCATTTGACCCGCAGGTGCAAGGATCTCCATTATCCTTTTTTGCCTTGCTCGCGGGACTCAAAAGCGCGAAGATCCCGTTCCGTACGAATGAGTTCTTGCTGGAGCGACTTGAGGTTTGCGGTAATCTCGCTGATCTTGTCATCGCGTTCAACGATTTCGTCTTTCATTTTGACGTTTTCTTCTTGGACGCCCGAGAAACCTTTGTTCATATCGCCGATGGTATTCAAAGAACCGACGAGATCGTCCTTGAGACGGTCGATATCTTCGGATAATTTTGCATTTTGCTCTTCGAGTTCCTCGACGCGTTTGAGCGTGGGCTTGTAATTGGCCATCGCCTCTTTGGACTCATTCTCAATCTCCAGGAGTTTTTCTTTGAGTTCAAAAACTTCACCTGCAATATTGACGGCAGCCAAAGTGGTGCACATCGTCAGATTGAGTTTGCGATTGTTCTTTCTCAGTGCGCTGATCTCATCGTCCACGTAAGCGGCCACTCGTTTGGAGTAATCCGGACTCTTGGAACCGACGAGCGTAAAGCGCATCCCCCCAATCATGACTTCAACTTTGTTTTCTTGCTCCATCGTTTCCTACTTTCTTAGTTCTGCGCCGATCTCTCCAAGGGCATCGAGGACGGATTGCATCGCCTCGTCGACCTCTTCCTCCGTGAGTGTGCGGTCTTTTCTGCGGAAGACAAGGTGATACGCCACGCTCTTCTCTTCGGAAGACAGATTTCCTCCCGTAAAGACGTCGAATAGATGCACGCTCTCGAGGTTCTCGCCCGATGCTTTACGGATCACTTCGGCGATTTCCCCATGCGTCATGGCACGCGGGACGACAAGCGCAATATCGCGTTCCATCGTCGGGAATCGTGAAATGGGTTCATATTTTTTCCACTCGCGTGAAAGGACAAGGAGTTCTTCCATGCGAATTTCTGCAATCATGGTCCGTTTTTTGAGATTGTAGGCTCTGGCGACATCGTAAGACGCTTCGCCGAGCACGCCGATCTCGGTCTCACCCACATAGATGCGTGCGCTGCGTCCGGTGTGGAAACTCGGATGCACGAGACGTTCGTAACGTCTTTCCGGAACACCGAGCGCGTCGAAGAGCGCCTCCAAATCGGATTTGACGGAGAAAAAGTCGATCTCTTCGCCATACGCACCGAGTGCCAGCCGACGATTCTCTACCGGATCGTCTCCTTCTTTCGGGAAAAAGACATTGCCGAGCTCATAGAGTTTCACCGCATCGACCTTATAGGATTGGTTTTTTCGCATGGATTCGAGCATATTGCCGATGAGCGTCGTACGCATAACGCTGAAATCATCTCCGAGCGGATTTAAAATGCGCACGGAATTTCTTGCCGAATCGTTCGGATGCAGGACAAGACGATCGTATGTCTTGGGACTGATAAAACTGTAAGAGAGTCCCTCAAGATAGCTTAATTTGAGCATTTCTTGACGCACGCGATCTGCAAGCCTCCGTGCATCGGTTTTTTTGCCGACCAGGAGATCTCCTTGGAGCGGTTTCGTCGGAATATTGTGGAATCCGTAGAGTCGCCCGATTTCCTCAGCAATATCCGCCTCCATCTCAAGGTCTCCGCGGAAACTCGGAACGTGGACCATGAGTCCTTCCGCCTTCGTCTCGACGAAGAGATCCAGATATTCGAGATAATCGCGCATGCTGTGCGGATCGAGAGAAAGCCCGAGAAGGGCATTGACGCGATCAGGATCGGCGATGACGATCTTTTCTTCTTCCGGATTCGGATATACGTCGATCACCCCGCTCGCAATTTTCCCGACGCCGAGTTGTTCCATAAGAACGGCCGCACGATCGGATACGATACGACACATCTCCGGTGAAAGTCCCTTTTCAAAACGCGTCGACGCCTCACTGCGGAGTCCGAGTCTCTTCGATGTCCTTCTGACATAATCCTTGTCAAAGGAGGCCGATTCCAAGAGAATCGTCGTGGTCTGCGGTTCAACTTCGCTGTCGAGGCCGCCCATGACGCCTGCAATCGCAAGCGGACGTTCCCCGTCGGTGATGAGGACGTCGGACGGCTCAAGTTTTCTCTCCGTTCCGTCGAGCGTCTCCATTGTCGCCGTCTTATTGGCATCGCGGACGAGAATGAACGGACGAATGGTCTCGAGATCGAATGCGTGGAGCGGTTGTCCGAGTTCCAGCATGACATAGTTCGTAATGTCGACCACATTGTTGATGGGGCGCATGCCGCTCTGCATCAGGCGCTGTTGCATCCAAATCGGCGATTCTCCGACTTTGACATCATAGATGACGCGTGCAACATAGCGCAGACAGTGGTCCGTCTCAATGCGCACCTCGTTAAAAAATTCCGAGATCTCGCGCGAGGATTCCTTGACATCCGTCGACGGTAAAGTCATGTGTTTTTTAAAGGTCGCCTGGACCTCGCGCGTCATTCCGATGACGGAGAGACAGTCCGGACGATTGGGGGTAATTTCGAGTTCTAAAATGCCGCGATCGAGAAACAGCGCTTCTTGGATCGGCGTGCCGGGTTTCACCGGCTCCGGGAAAATGAGTAAGCCGTCACGATATTCCTTGGGAATCACGGAATCAGGAAATCCGAGTTCCTGATACGAGCAAAACATACCCTGACTCGTCACGCCGCGAAAATCGGTCGTGTGAATCTCCGTACCGTCACCGAGAACCGCGCCGTCGAGCGCTACGGGGACATAGTCTCCCGTCTTCATGTTTTTGGCACCCGTGACAATCACGAGTTTCTCGTCTCCGGCATCGACATCGCAGACGACAAGACGATCGGCATGCGGATGCGCTTCGATGTTTTCGATATGTCCGACGACAATATTCTTTAATTTCGCTCCCAAATTCGTAATCGACTCGACATGCGAACCCGACAATGAGAGTTTATCGGCAATCTGTTGATCGCTTTCGTCGATATCGAGATATTCTTTCATCCAATTGAGTGAAAAATCCATGACGCCCTCCTAAAACTGGTTCAAGAAACGTGCATCGTTGTCAAAAATAAGGCGAATATTGTCGATGCCGTATTTGACCATGGCAATGCGATCCACGCCCATGCCGAACGCAAACCCCGAATACACGGTCGGATCAATACCGCAGTTGCGCAAGACATTGGGATGCACCATACCGCAACCGAGTAATTCCATCGACCAACCCGTGTCGTGGCAAACTTCACAACCCGCTCCGTGGCAGTGGAAACAGCTGACGTCCACTTCACAGCTCGGTTCGGTAAACGGGAAATAATGCGGACGATAGCGCGTCTTCATCTCGGAACCGAAAAATTCGTGGATAAAGGTATCCAGCGTATGCATGAGATTCGCCATGGTGACATGTTTGTCGACCACAAGTCCCTCCATCTGGTGGAACATCGGCGAATGCGTGTCGTCGACATCGTCAAAACGAAACGTTCTGCCCGCGCTGATGATGCGAATGGGCGGCTTTTCCGTGAGCATCGTGCGAATCTGCACCGGTGAAGTGTGCGTGCGCAAAAGATGCTCTTGATCGATATAAAACGTATCCGTGAGATCTCTCGTCGGGTGATTCTTCGGCGAATTGAGCATATCGAAGTTGTTGGTAACCGTTTCAATCTCAGGTCCCTCGACAATGGAAAAGCCCATCGAGACAAAGAGATTCTCGAGTTCTTCCATGACCTGCATGAGCGGGTGACGATGGGCCTCGAGTTTCTTGGGTCTCTCCTCGGTAATATCGATCGTCTCCTCGCGGATCTGTTCCGATTCCTTGGCGCTCATCAGTTCCTCATTGCGCTTGTCGAGCGCTTCCGCAATGATGCGTTTCACATCATTGGCGAATTCACCCATCACGGGTCTTTCTTCGGCAGAAAGTTTCCCCATGCCGCGCAAAATTTGCGTCAAGGCGCCTTTTTTGCCCATGTATTCCACGCGCAAATTTTCGAGTGTGTCGAGATCCTCCGTCTGCGCGATTTTTGTGACCGCTTGTTCCTTGATTTTCAGTAGTTCCTCTTTCAAAGCACATCCCTCCTAAATAAACAGTATACCAAATTTCATGGCGTTTCTCGAATCAAAAAAGCGATGTTTTCATCATCGCTTTGCTTGTTGCATCAAAATGGCGGCGGCAATCCCCGCATTGAGGCTCTCGACTTTCCCCTCCATGGGAATATAGAGGATCTTCGTCGCAATTCTCAGGGTTTTTTCTCGCAGTCCGTGCGACTCGGAGCCAATCAGGATGGCAAGTTTCTCGGGATACACAAAGGAGTCGTACGCGACCGCGTTCGGATCGAGAGCACTCGCGTAGATGTCCATGCGTGCACGGAGACCTGTGAGCAACTCCCCGTCCATATGCGCAAACGGGGTGCGAAAGATCGAGCCCATCGACGCCTGGACAACTTTCGGATTGTACGGATCGACGGTGTCGCCGAGAAGCCCCACGGAAAAACCGAACGCCTCCGCCGTACGGAGAATCGTGCCGAGATTCCCCGGGTCGGAGAGATTTTCAACCACGAGGACACGATCCGTCAAGCGCTCGCTCGGTTTCTCGACCAAAGCGAGAACGCCGGGCGGCGTCGTGAGCGAAGAAAGTTTCTTCATGACCTCGGGTGTGACGAGTCTCGCGTCGGGATACGGATCCACGGCGTAGATTTCTCGCGCGATTCCGAGACCGATCGCCTCCTCGACCAATTTATAACCTTCCACGACAAAAAGATTCCCCTTGTCGCGTTCGCTTTTCTTCTTGAGCTTAACGATCTTTTTTACCGTTTCGCTCTTCGTCGACGTGAGCTTACACATTTTGCTCGAGCTGGCGAACATCTTCCGTGCCGCCGAGGACAAAGAGATGATCGTCACGACGGATTTCGTAGGATGCGCTCGGATTGACTTCGACCGTATCTCCGCGACGGATCGCGAGGACGGTGACATTGGCTTCACTGCGGATGTGGGCGTCGGCGAGCGTCTTATTGCACCACTCGGGACGCGCGTTGATCTCCACAATCGAAAAATCGTCCGACAGTTCCACCGTCTCGATGATATTGCCGGAGAACGAGAGGCTGTGTGCAAGACGCTTCCCCATCTCGCGCTCGGGAATGACAACTTTGTCCGCGCCGAGACGATAGAGAACTTTCATATGATTGATATCGCGCGCTTTGGCAATCACGCGTTTGACTTTATATTCTTTGGCCTGCGAAACGGCCATGATGCTCGCCTCGTAATCGGAGCCGATCGCGATGATCGCCGCGTCAAAATTCTGCACCCCGATGGAACTGAAAAAAGTTTCGTTCGTGACGTCCCCGACGATACCGTGCGTGAGATATTCGTCCATCAGCTTGACATTTTCTTCGTCCTCGTCCACGCCGAGCACTTCGTGTCCCATCTCGTAGAGTTCTTTTGCCAGTGCCGAGCCGAAACGGCCCAAACCGATGACCAAAAACTGTTTTTCTTTCATCGTAACCCCCTTAACCGATCAAAATCTGTTCTTCCACTTCCCGATAGGGCGGGCTTTGTTTTTTCTTCGCAAAGGCATAGCCCATCGTAAGCGGTCCGAGCCTGCCGAGATACATCGTAAGGATGATCAGACACTTGCCGAAAAGTTCGAACTTCTCGGTCAACCCTCGCGTCAATCCCACCGTCCCGAACGCGGAGAATACTTCAAAAAACGCCGTGATGCTGTCCGCTTGATAGAGGATCATCAAGAGGAACGTCGCAAAAAAGATCCAGATCAGCGCAATGATGATAATGGAGAGCGCCTGTCTGATCAAAGGCGTCGGAATACGCCTGCGGAAGATATTGACATCCTGTCTGCCACGTAATTCGGACCACATCGTCATCACGAGCAGGACAAAAGTCGTCGTCTTGATTCCGCCCGCCGTGCTCGCGGGAGAACCGCCGATGAACATAAGAAGCATTGACACGAGCGCGCTTGTCTCGCGCAGTGCACTCTGTCTGATCGCATAATATCCCGCCGTTCTCGTCGTAACCGATTGGAAAAACGCGTTGAGCCATTTCTCCCCTGTCGACATGCTGCCGAGCGTCATGGGATTGTTGCGTTCCAGAAAATAGAAAAGCACCGTTCCGATAAGAAGCAGCGAACCCGTGACGAGAAGCACGAGTTTGGCATGCAGCGTCAGACGTTTTTTCTTCGTGATCCGCATCCTGATGGCGTAATAGACGGAAAAACCGATCCCGCCGAGAATGATGAGCATGCTGATCACGAGAAGAACCCAGGGATCATTGCGAAACGGATAGAGCGAATCTCCAAAGAGATCGAAGCCCGCATTGCAATACGAACTGATCGAGTGAAAGATCGAATACGCAATCCCGCGCTGGATCCCGTATTGCGGAATCAAAACCCACGAGAGAAGAAAAGCGCCGATGCCCTCGATTAAAAGCGAGGTGAAAAGAATATAGCGAAGCATCCGCACCATGCCTTTGAGCGCGGGCTCGTTGAATGTAGACTGCAGAATTCGGCGTGAAGAAAGACCGATATGATGCCCCAAGAACATGGTAATCATCGTCGCCATCGTCATAACGCCCCAGCCGCCGATCTGAATGAGCGCGAGAATGATACCCTTCCCGATTGGAGTCCACGTCGTCGCCGTCGTCACCGTCGTCAGTCCCGTCACGCAGACCGCACTCGTCGCGGTGAAGAGCGCGTCGATATAGGATACGCCGTGCATGGAACTGAACGGCAACACCAAGAGAAATGACCCCAATAGAATCATTGCAAAAAAAGCCGCCGCGAGCGTCTTGGGCGGATTTTGCAAAAATTTCCTCTTGCGCAATTTCCGAATGACCATCTTCTCCCCTCCTTCCGAATCATTATAACGCATTTGTCAATCCATCTCGGATCCAATACAAAAAAGGCGGACGAATCCGCCTCTTTTTCTTTTTAAATCATCTCTGCAACGCGCACGCGTCCGTTCTCCACCTCAAAAGTCGTCTCACGTCCGTCGATTTTGACTCTCCAATGTGTCGCATTTCCATCGAGCGCCGGGAACGAAATCCATACCGGGCCCGTCGTGTGTACCGTTTCGCCACGTGCATTCACGAGATTCACTTCAAACTTCGCCGCGCTCTTTTGCTCGATCACGAAGCGGCATCCCTCTTCCGGCAGTACGCTACGGTTCCCGTGTACTTCGATGTCGTCGGATGCAAAGAGCAGATCCTCCACGGGGCGTTTCCCGTCCTTCGTGAAATACGCCGGGAATGTGACGCTCTTGCCGTCTTCGGAAACGGAAAAACTCGTATAGACGCCGTCCACGAGAAGACGAAGATTCTCCGTGCCGAACGACTCCACAGGCACCGTCACGAGCATCAGGTGATCGGAGTAGACTTCGCGCCCCGAGAGATCGCGCAGGGAGAGATCCCGGCGGCTCGGTGATCTCCGCTCGACGACGAGCTCATGGACATTTGCAAGAGCCTCTGCCGGACCCTCGACAAACGTACCGGAACCGTCACTCGCATGCATCCGTACCGTCTGCGCTTGCGGCGCGCGATATTCGGGAACGCGCGGTGCCTCCGTATCGGAATCCGTCGGCGCATCCGTATCGGGAACGGTCGGTTGATCTTTCCATTGTGCTTTGATGGTCGTCGTCCCTTCCGTGAGTTTGACTATGTCCCCCACTGAATAAGGTGTACCGTCGACCAGCCATGCATCAAACACTTTTCCTTCCGGTGGAGTAATGGTGCACGCCGGCAAGGTCAGTTCTTCGTTTTGCTCAAAACTTTGCTTCTGTGAATCGGTCCCATTATTCGGATCCCATGTAACCGTATATGTTCTCTTCAGAGCTTCTGTTTCTGCAAATGTGTAGGTCACAAGATATTCCCCATCCGTGCCTGTGAGCTCCGCTGTGACGTCCGTTCCATTCACTGTAATCTTGCTCTTCCCGGGGATCAGTCTCTTGCCATCGGCAAGCTTGATTCGACATTGCGCTGTATAAGCCGTGTCTTCTTGTGCTATTCTTTGATTTGTTTCTTCGTCCGGTGTCCATGTGAGTTCACACGATTCGATTTGTTCAGGTGTAATCGTCACTTCTGTCGGCAATGTGACGTCCGTTTGCGGTGCAGTGATTGTGCATTCCAGCTCCGGAATCGTCAATTGTGCCGCAGTGAGGATTGTACTTTTGATCTCCTCTGTTTTATCTGGCAGTTTGCCCAGCTCTATCATTTTGCCAAAATCCTCAATCTCGTCATCGGTCAGTAGATTGCTCATTTCATCCAGTAAGTCGAGTAGTTCGTTCAAATCAGGCGACGCATCATTCCATTTTTGAGCCTTCTCAAGCAAATCAAAAACTTCCATATATTCTGATTTTTTTGATTTCTCGTCTATGGCAAAAAGAAATGCCTCTTGATCCTTCTTGCGAAGCTTGTTCAGCGATTGAATTTGCGCCTTCGCCTTGTCTTGGGCGAATTTTAATGGATCAGGTATAGGCTGATTACTCGCATCTAAGATTTCCCAGTCAAAATTCCAATACTGTTTACCTTGCTCCTCTTGGGCTTCTTTAATCGTAAGTTTGAGCTTCGGATAACCTATAAAGTTTAGAAGCAAAGCATCTCCGGTATGAATTTCTATCTGGTTTGATTTAATTAGGATAGCTTTAAATTGGTCCGTAGGTCCCACCATTTTCCTTCCTTTAAGGAATTTGTATTTACCTGCTGAACTATAATAAGTGATTGAGCTAAAATCATCAAAATATTTTTGTCGACCTGGACTACCAGATGCGAGTTCGTATTGTAGTTTATACTGTAGTCCTATCCTATCCAATTCCTCAATCCTCACTGGTACAGCAGGAAATTTAAGTTCCTCCGCCGCTGCCGTTGTCGGCAACAAGAGCATCATCATCAAGAATAGAAGTCCGCGCAACGATTTTTTCACTGTCATCCTCCTCATAGGTATTGTTCCGAGATCTTACCATCAATTTTAGTATACTGGAGTGCATGTCCGAAAACAAGGCGAAATTCACATTCATAACTCAAGACCAATAAAAAAATCCCCGCATAGCCGTATGCAGGGATTTTTTCTTATGCATTTTTCGCGGTTTCTACGAGTTTTGCAAAATCATCCGGATTGTGGATGGCAAGCTCGGATAGAACCTTTCTGTTGAGATTGATATTTGCTTTCTTGAGTCCGCCCATAAACTTGGAATAGCTCATGCCGTGCATGCGAGTTGCAGCATTGATGCGCGTAATCCAGAGCTTGCGGAAATCTCTCTTGCGTTGCTTACGTCCGATGTATGCATACGTAAGGGATTTGGTGACAGCCTGATTGGCGGTGCGATAAAGTTTCGATTTCGCGCCGTAATAGCCTTTGGAAAGCTTTAGAATTTTCTTATGTCTTTTCTTTGCGTTGACGCCTCTTTTTACTCTTGCCATTTTTCTATGCTCCTTTCACCTTAGGGGATCATCTTGTCGATGCGTCTCATGTCGCCGGGAGAAACGAGCGTTCCCTTGCGAAGGTTACGAACTCTCTTGGGACTCTTCTTGCCCGTAAGGTGACCCTTGTATGCCTTGAATCTTCTCAAAAGACCGGTGCCGGTTCTTTTAAATCTCTTTGCGGACGCTCTGTGCGTCTTCATCTTTGCCATTATTCTTCGTTAGCCTCCTTCTCCTGTGCTTGCAATTTTTCCTTATCTTTCTCCGAAAGGGGGGCTAAAAACATAACCATGCTTCTTCCCTCCATGGTGGGTTTCTTGTCAATCTTGCCAAGATCTTGGATCATTTCAACAAAGTCGTCAAGAACTTTCCTTCCGTTTTCCTTGTGTCCAAGCTCTCTGCCGCGAAAACGGACACTCACCTTGACGCGGTCGCCATTTCCGAGAAAGTCGCGTGCACGTCTCGCTTTGGTGCGAAGATCGTTGGTGTCGATCGACGGTGTCATGCGCACCTCTTTGACATTGATGACCTTCTGATTCTTGCGTGCTTCTTTCTCTCGCTTCGCCAGTTCGTAGCGATATTTTCCGTAGTCCATAATGCGGCATACGGCAGGTTTGGCATTGGGTGCGACATTGACGAGATCGAGCTTGCGCTCAAATGCAATGTCCAGCGCGCGATCAGTCGGGACCACGCCGAGCTGTTCCCCGTTCTCGTCAATGAGACGTACCTCTCTGTCTCTGATTTCTTCGTTGATAATATGACCTTTGATTCTACACACCTCCGAGAATGAAAATAGCGGATGCATAACACATCCGCTACCAAAAGAGAACTCACTTGGTACCTTGAAAGCATGCTCGCAAGGTGAGAAACGGATGTTTCTGCTTAACACGGTAAAGAGTATATCGAAGGAAATTCGATTTGTCAACTATTCCTTGGCAAGTTCCAGGATTGCGTCGTAATAGATGTCGATGAGTTTCTTAAAATGATCCACGGCAATCCATTCGTTCGGTTTGTGAATGACTTCCTCATCTCCCGGGAAGCCGGGGCCGAAAGCGATGATATTGGAAGTCTCACGCGCGTAGGTGCCGCCTGCAGTCTCGATGGGCGCGGTTTTGTCGTCGCCCGTGTTCTTGCGATAGACTGCGGTAAGCGTCGCGACGAGCGGATGATCCACGGGGAAAAAGAGCGGTTCGGCATCCGAATACTCTGCACTCATTTCCCAGACGGTGTCCTTGCTCGCCTTTTGCATGCCCGCGATCGGTTCTTTTGCCGTGAAGGTGACGGGATAACGGATATTGACGATGAGCGTCGCCACATGGTCTTGGAGCATGAGTACGCCTTTATTGAGTCGCAAGGTGCCGCTCTCTTCGTCGTGCAGTCGAATGCCCATCTTCTCGCCGTCGTGGCAATAACCGAAGAGGTGCATGTAGTCGCGCGCAAAGTCAAATTTCTCTCCTTCCATGCGGCTTAGAATATCCATCATGTAGTCAATGGCATTTTCTCCCGTGTCGGGAATCGATCCGTGTGCGGATTTGCCGATGACACTGAGTTCGAATACGCCGTCCACAAACTCGTGTCGGATCTTCACGATCTCCGGTTTCTCGATCGCGTCTGCGGTTTCGGCGAGCGCGTCCGCGAGCTTCTCGTCCGCACGCAGGCGAATCTTCGCGCGATCGGCGACCATATTGTGTGCACTGCCGCCCGAGAGTTGCACGATGTCCTCATGGATCGGCGTGGAGAAGGTGTTCTTGAGAATGCCGTATTCGGCGTGAATGCACGGAAAATCCGAGTCGGGTGTGAAGCCGGCATGCGGTGCCGGGAAAGACTCAAAATAGGATTTGACGCCCAGAGATCCGGTCTCCTCGTTCGTGCCGGCGATAAGGCGCACGGTGCGTTTGAGTTTGACGCCGGAATCCTTGATGGCTTTTAAAGCATAGAGCGACGCGACCATGGGGCCCTTGTCGTCAAGTGTTCCTCTGCCGTACATCTTGCCGTCGTGAATCTCGGCTCCGTACGGCGGGTGGATCCAATCGGCGGGATCGCCTTCGGGAACGACGTCCATGTGTCCGACGACGCCGATATAGTCATCGCTCTCGCCTTTGAATTCCACATGACCGCAGATGTTCTTGTGATTGTGGGTTGCAAAACCCAGCGCTTCCGCCTCTCCGAGAATGCACATGAGGGCTTCATACGGCCCTTCGCCAAAAGGATGCGGTCCGTCGTTTTTTTCTTCGACGCTCTTGATGCGGACGAGTTTTTGCAACGACGCGATCGCACGATCGTAAAAGGCTTCTTCAAATCGATAGCTCATTAGTCTCTTGCACGCTCCTTTACTTTGGTTTCGATCATCTCGATGATTTCATCCACGCTCATGACTCCGAGATCTTCGCCGCCGAGTTTACGAACGGAGACGGTGTGGCTCTCGGCTTCTTTTTCACCGACGACAAGTGCAAGCGGAATCTTCTCAAGCTGTGCAGCACGCACTTTGTAGCCGATCTTCTCTTCTCGTTCATCGACTTCCACGCGAATGCCGTGTGCCTTGAGTTCCCCGGCGACGGATTTCGCATAGTCCACATGTTTGTCGCTGATCGGGAGGAGTTTCACTTGCAAGGGCGCAAGCCAAAGCGGGAATTTCCCGGCGTAATGCTCGATCAAACTGCCCATAAAGCGCTCCATCGATCCCAGGAGGGCGCGGTGAATCATGACGGGGCGTTTCTTCTCGTTATCGCGATCGACATACGTGATGTCAAAGCGCTCCGGCATCTGGAAGTCGAGCTGAATCGTGCCGCATTGCCAAGTTTTGCCGATGGCGTCTTCGAGATGATAGTCGATCTTGGGGCCGTAGAATGCGCCGTCGCCTTCGTTGATCTCGTATTCGAGTCCGTTGGCTTCGAGCGCGCGCTTGAGGCTCTCCGTCGCGCGATCCCATTCCTCGATCGTGCCCATGAAATCATCGGGTCTCGTCGAGAGTTCAATCTTGTATTTGAAACCGAATACTTCGTAGATGTGGTTGGCGAGTCGGATAACGCCCGACACTTCGTCCTCGATCTGATCGGGGAGGCAGAAGATATGCGCATCGTCCTGCGTGAAACTGCGCACGCGGAAGAGTCCGTGGAGTGCCCCCGAGAGTTCGTGGCGATGGACAAGACCCATCTCCGCAAGGCGTATCGGAAAATCACGATAGCTGTGTAGATCCGTGCGGTAGATGAGGATCGCACCCGGGCAGTTCATCGGTTTGATGGCATAATCTTCGTCATCAATCTTCGTAAAATACATATTTTCTTTGTAGTGATCCCAGTGGCCCGATTGTCTCCAGAGGGATTCGTTCAAGATGATCGGGGTGCGAATTTCGCCGTATCCCTCGCGTTCGTGCTCTTCACGCCAGAAGGACTCGAGAATATTTCTCAAGACCATGCCGCGCGGATGGAAGAACGGGAAGCCCGGTCCCTCCTCGTGCATGGAGAAGAGTTTCATCTCTCGACCGAGTTTTCTGTGGTCGCGTTTCTTCGCTTCTTCGAGACGATCGAGATATTCGTCCAATTGTTTTTTCTTTTCAAAGGTGATGCCGTAGATTCTCTGGAGCATCTTGTTCTTTTCGTCGCCGCGCCAATATGCGCCCGCGACGGATAGGAGCTTGACTGCGCCGATCTTCTTGACGTCCGCCATATGAGGTCCGCGGCACAGATCCTCAAAATCTCCAAGTTTATAGATCGAGATCGTTTCATCTTCCGGCAGGTGCTCGATGAGATCGATCTTGTATGGTTGGTCTTTGAAGAAATCCATCGCCTCTTGTTTGGAGACGATACGTTTTTCCATCGGGAGGCCTTCTTTTACGATCTTCTTCATTTCCTTTTCGATCGTCTCGAGATCCTCAGGGGTAAAGCGGTGATCGAGATCGAGGTCGTAATAGAAACCCGCATCGATCGAAGGTCCGATGGCGAATTTCGTCTCCGGCCACAGGCGTTTGATTGCGAGTGCCATGACATGGGAAGACGTATGCCAAAAGATCTCTTTCCCTTCCTTGTCGTCGAATTTTAAAATCTTGATATCGCCGTCCTCGTCGATTTCATCCGGCATTCCGAGGAGTCTCTTGCCGAGTTTTGCTCCCACTGCTGCTCTCTGAAGTCCTGCGCTGATCGAGCCTGCAAAATCATACACGCTCGTATGCTCGTTTAATTCCTTGACGCTGCCATCCGGCAAATGCACTTTTCTCATTCTTGTCTCCTTTCTTCAACAAAAAAGACCCCTTGCCCCACATGGGGCGAGAGGTCTCGCGGTTCCACCCAATTTATGACTCTTCCTTCGTATCGTGAAGGAGTCCGTTTGCACTCCGGGGCGGTTTTCAATCTCCATCCGACCGATCGTCTCTCAGCTGTGACGATCTCTCTGTTGCCGAAATCCGAAGATCTACTCTTCCCTTCATCGTGCAAAATTTGAAATTAGGGCTATCATAGCACCGACATCACAAAATGTCAATCGGCCTTGAGCTTTGTCGTCAGTTCGTCCAGGGTCATTGCGGTCTGATCGCCCGTCGCCATGTCGCGAAGCATATATTTGCCCTCTTGGAGTTCCGATTCGCCCACGACGACGACATAGGGCGCATGGAGTTTGTCCGCATAGGAAAATTTCTTGCCCATTTTCCCCGACTCGAGATAAATCTGCGCGATGATGCCCTCATTGCGCAGCGTTTGCACGAGTTGGATCCCCGCTTCCATCGTCGCCGGGAACGGAAGGACGAGCACCTCGAGATGATTCTCGACCGGGAAACGGAAAAGCCCCGCTTCCTCGAGTTGCGTATAGAGACGCGTGAGACCGATCGAAATGCCGACACCCGGAAGTTTTTTCTTGGAATAATGGCTCGCAAGATCGTCGTACGAGCCGCCCGAACAGATTGAGCCCATGCTCTCATAGCCCGTGAGGAAAGTCTCAAACACAGTGCCCGTGTAGTAGTCGAGCCCGCGTGCGATCGAGAGATCAATCTTCATATTCTTCTCCGCTACGCCGAAAGCCGCCATCCCGTCGAGGACGGTGGAGAGTTCTTCGACGCCGAGTTGATATGTTTCGTCTGCGCACGGAAATGCGCGGAGCGACTCCAGGACTTCTCTATTGCTGCCGTCAATCGCGAGGAAATCGAAGAGTTCACCTTGTTTCTCTCGAGACATCCCGAGTTCCGTGAGCTCCTTTTCCACGCCTTCACGACCGATCTTGTCGAGCTTGTCGACGGCGCGTAAGACGAGCGCAGGTTCCTCAACCCCGAGACTTCGAAAAAGTCCGTTTAGGATCTTTCTGTTGTTCACATGGAATACAAACTCTTCAAAGCCCATCGCGCAGAAGATTTCGGAAATAACCGCCGGAATCTCCGCGTGATTTAAGATGCTCAAATGTTCCGAACCGATGATGTCGATATCGCATTGATAGAATTCGCGAAAACGACCTTTTTGGGCGCGTTCGCCGCGATAGACTTTGCCGATTTGATAGCGACGGAAGGGGAATGAAAGCTCGTTTTGATGTTGGGCAACGTAGCGCGCGAGCGGCACGGTCAAGTCAAAACGGAGGGACAAGTCATTCGAGCCTTTTGTAAAACGATAGATCTGTTTCTCCGTTTCGCCGCCGCCTTTTGCGAGGAGCACGTCGCTCTTCTCAATAACCGGCGTGTCGAGCGGCAGAAATGCGTATTTTTCGAATGTCCTCGTAATGATATTCTTCATCGTGTTCATGCGGATCTGGTCTTCCGGCAACAGTTCCATAAAGCCTGCCGGGATGGATGGTGTCATCATGCTTTTGCCTCCTCTAGAATCTTCTTCATATCGTCATCGGAAAACGGATATTTGGTCTTGCAGAATTCACACACGACTTCGACGGGTTCTTTCTCATCAATCAGGCGCCGGATCTCGTCTTTCCCGAGACTTACGATGGCGCGATGCACTTTTTCCGTCGAGCAGTCGCAGGCGTATCGTGCCGTGCTTTCACTTGCAATTTCAAAATGCATGTTTGCAAAATAGCGGTCGAGAATCTCCGCCGGGCTGAGGTCCGCGAGAAGATGCGAAAACGACGGGAGTTTGGACGCCGTTTCTTCGAGATCGTCAAAATCGCTGTCCACGAGTCCCGGCATCGCCTGGATCAAGAGCCCGCCCGCGGATTTGACGCTGAGGTCCGTATCGACCAGAACGCCCAAGACGAGATAGGTCGGGACCTGTTCGCTCATGGCGTAATAATAGGCAAAATCTTCCGCAATTTCCCCGGAGACGATGGGACTGACCGCCGTGTACGGTTCCTTGAGTCCGTAGTCGCGTATGATCGTGAGATTGCCGCTCTTCCCGACGATGCCGCCGACATCGAGTTTTTTCTTGTCGGTCGACGGGAGGTCCGCTTGGGGATTCGTCATATAGCCCTTCACTTCGCCCTTTGCATTCGCAACGGCGATGAGTTTCCCCGCAATGCCGCCGCCGTCCATCGTGAGTGTAATCGTGTCGGACGGGTTCTTAAGTTCCTCTGCCATGATGACGGCCTGCGTCAAAAACCGTCCGAGTGCAGCGGTTGCCGTGGCGCTCGATCCGTGCGTCTTGCGCGCTTCTTCTACGAGATCTTTCGTCTCGGCAAATGTAAATCTGAATTTGAGATCGCGGTCAAAGCCGCGGTAAATGGTTGCCATAGTTCCTCCCGTTTCGATTCGTTTCCTTGATTCATCACCTTTCATCATAACAAAAAAACGATAATAAAAAAGCCCCTTTTGAAAGAGGCTTCTTTTTTTCGGTTCTATTTCTTTATGAAAGCTTTACCACGTTTGCCGCTTGCGGACCTTTTTCGCCTTCGACGATTTCGAATTCGACTTCTTGTCCTTCATCAAGCTTTCTGTATTCGCCGGTGTCTTCCAATGCGGTGTAATGTACGAATACATCCCCGTCATTTTCCGTCGAGATAAAGCCGTAGCCTTTGTCAGCGTTGAACCATTTTACGATACCCTTGGTCATTATAATACTCCTTAAATCTAATTTTGCGGGAAAACCCCACAAGGGACAGTCTAGCATAGAAGACTTTGAAAGTCAACGAAGATTGTCTCTCAAAGAATACAAGCCCTTTATTTCCCGAATGTCGACGTCGTGTCCCGTGCACGGCGGTCCGCCATTTTGGCGCCGGAGCGTTCCGATTCGCGACCCAGGAAGCGTCGGATTTCGCGGACTTCTTTGAGAATGAGATTGAGGGTGTATTGAATGCTTACGAGAATCAATAAGAAAAATGCGATGAGTAAAATTCGATAATCCATAAGAGCCTCCTTTCCTCCAGTATAGCATGAAAAAGGAAGGGTCTCCCCTTCCTCTTTCTCTTTCTGTTAACCGAGCTTTGCAAGGCTCTCTTCGAGACTTGCGATCTGCTCTTTGTACGCCGCAAGTTTTTGGCGCTCGTCTTCGACGACTTGTGCCGGCGCTTTGTCGACAAAGCCTTTGTTGGCGAGTTTCCCCTCGGCGCGTTTGATTTCCCCTTGGATCTTCTCGCGTTCTTTCTCGAGGCGCTTCTTTTCCTCCTCGATATCGACGAGATCGGAAAGCGGCAAATAGATCTTCGCGCCGCTCAAAATGATGTTTAACATGTCGTTCTCTTCCGGATCCGCGTCCAGATAGCGGACTTCGTTCGCAAAGCCGAGTGCCTTGAGGAGTCCTTCGGTGCGTTTGTAATCTTCGCGCACTTCATCGTTTGCGACGATGTAGAGATCGGATCTTCTCTTCGCGCCGACATTCATCTGAGCGCGGAGATTGCGGATCTCGGTGACGGTCTCGATGAGTTTCTCCACGGCGCGGCTCGCGTCCGGATCCGTGACGAAATCGGCTTCATCGGGCCACGGTGCACTGATGAGCATGGATTCGTCCGTACGTAGGACATCGTAAATCTCTTCCGTGATGAAAGGCATGAACGGATGGAGAATCGTAAGGATACCTTCGAGTACACGCTTTAACGTCCCTCTTGCGGCATTCTTCGAGGGCATATCTTCTTCGGCGTAGAGACGCGGTTTTACCATTTCGATATACCAGTCGCAATACTTCGACCAGATGAAATCGTAGATCTCCGCAGCGGCGAGTCCGATCTCTTTGTTCTCGAGATTCTTCGTCGCCTGTCTCAAGGTTTCGCCGAATGCTCCGAGGATGTAACGATCCTCGACCTCGAGATCCTTCTCGTCGTATTCGCCGATGCCGTCCTCGAGATGCATGAGGACAAAGCGCGACGCGTTCCAGAGTTTGTTGGCAAAATTACGGCTCGCTTCGACGCGCTCCCAGTAGAAACGCATATCGTTGCCGGGGCTGTTGCCCGTAATAAGCGTAAACCGCAGTGCATCCGCGCCGTATTTGTCGATGACTTCGAGCGGATCGACGCCGTTGCCGAGCGATTTGCTCATCTTGCGACCCTCACTGTCCCTTACGAGACCCGTGAAATAGACATCGTGGAACGGGATTTCATCGAGGGCATAGAGTCCGGAGAAGACCATGCGGATGACCCAGAAGAAGAGGATGTCCGAACCCGTGACGAGGACACTGGTCGGATAAAAATAATCGAGTTCCGGCGTTTTTTCCGGCCATCCGAGCGTGGAGAACGGCCAAAGCGCCGACGAAAACCAAGTATCGAGCGTGCGCGGATCTTGTGTAAATTCGTGTTGTCCGCAGACTTCGCAAGTCTCCGGCATTTCTTTCGCACATGCGACATGACCGCAAGAATTGCAGGTGTAGACCGGAATGCGATGACCCCAGTAGAGCTGACGCGAAATGCACCAGTCGCGGATCGTGTCGAGCCAGTGAACATAGACTTTCCCGAAGCGATCCGGCGTGATCATCATCTTGCCCGATGTATAGGCCTCTTTGGCGCGTTTGGCGAGTTCTTCCATGGCGACGAACCATTCGCGCGAAACGAGCGGCTCGATGACCGTTCCGCAGCGTTCACAATGGCCGACGGCGTGATTTATTTTTTCTTCGCGAATAAAGACGCCTTCCGTCTTGAGATCTTCAATGATTTTTTTGCGCGCGTCAAAACGGTCCATCCCGGTGTAGACGCCGTATCCTTCGGCGATTTTGCCGTCGCGATCGATGGCGACACATTGTCCGAGGTCTGCGCGTTTGCCGACTTCAAAGTCATTGGGATCGTGCGACGGAGTGATCTTCACCGCACCGGTTCCGTACTCCGGATCGACATACGTGTCCGCGATGACGGGGATTTTGCGTCCGACAAGCGGCAGGATGACATTCTTGCCGACTTTGTCCACATATCTCTCGTCGTCGGGATGGACGGCAACGGCCAGGTCGCCGAGCATCGTCTCGGGTCTCGTGGTCGCAACTTCGATCGCGCCCGATCCGTCCTCGTACGGATATTTGATGTGATAGAGTGCGCCTTCCATGTCCTCGTGCTCGACTTCGGCATCACTGATCGCCGTGCCGCAATGCACGCAGTAGTTGACGATGCGATCGCCTTCATAGATCAGCCCGTCGTGATACATGCGCACAAATTCTTCCAGCACCGCCTCCGAAAGGCCCTCGTCGAGCGTAAAACGTTCGCGCTCCCAGTCGCACGATACGCCGAGTTCTTTTAACTGTGTCTTGATGGTACCGCCGTATTCATGCGTCCAGGCCCACGCCTCTTCGAGGAATTCCTCGCGCATCATATTCGCTTTGCTCTTGCCCTCTGCGGCCAGTTTCTCGACGACTTTTGCCTCCGTGGAGATGGAAGCGTGGTCCATACCCGGCATCCACAACGCCTCATAACCCTGCATGCGTTTGAAACGAATGAGAATATCCTGAATCGTGTTGTTCAGGGCATGCCCGATATGGAGTTTCCCCGTGACATTGGGGGGCGGCATCATAATCGTGTACGGTTTTTTGTCCTTATTCACTTCCGCGTGAAACGCGCCGCTCTCTTCCCACATCTTGTAGATTCTCTTCTCAAACTCCTTGGGATTGTACGTTTTCTCGAGTCTCATGTTTCCTCCTTCAAATAAAAAACTCGTCCGTTATAGGACGAGACGATCGCGGTACCACCTAATTTCCACGCAAACTGCGCGGCACTCTATGAAGATAACGGATTCACCGTCGATTCGAGGCTCCGGGGCGACTTCGCGGCGGACGGACAAGGGCTCGCACCGAGCGCCCTCTCTCTGGGACCGTACGGATCCGTTACTCCTCCCCTTCGTAGCATGTCCATTATATGAAAGAATTGTCCGCTTTGTCAAACTTGAAACGGCGAGAAAAAAGCAATCCGTCCGCGCCGACTTTTTTCGCCGGATTCCAATCGACGCGATTGGCCAATCGCTCGGATCTCATTCTGATCAAAACGCCTCCGGGTATCGTTTGCTTCGTGTTTTTTTCGGCGCTTTGGGTATATACAAACATATCCGGAGAAAAGGAGGTAGAGATGGATCACTATCAGATCTATATCATTTCGGATTCCATCGGTGATACGGCCGAGAACGTTGCAAACGCAGCGCTACGGCAGTTTCCCGACCTCGAGTTTCAGCTCAATCGCTACACGCGTGTCGAAGATGATAAGAATCTCGCCGAAATACTGAACGAAGCGAACGAAAAAGAAAGACCGATCATTTTTCACAGTTTCGCGAAGAGGGAATTGAGCGAGCAGGTGCGAAATTTCTGTCTGGCGAACGATCTCAAGGACGTGGATGTACTCACGGCCGGCGTCGATGCCATCGCACGATCGACCAGACATGCGCCGGTGCCCGTGAGCGGTGCATTAAGGCGTCTCGACGCATCGTATTTTTCGCGCATCGAATCCATCGAGTTCGCCGTGCGCTACGACGACGGCAAGGATCCGAGGGGACTCAAACTCGCAGACGTCGGCATCATCGGCGTCAGCCGCACCTCGAAGACGCCCCTCTGCATGTATCTCGCCAATAAATCCATCAAGGCGACGAATATCCCGCTCGTGCCGGAACTTCCCGTTCCGCGCGAACTCTTTGAAGTCCCGAACACGAAGATTATCGGTCTTACGAACTCGCCGGAGAAACTCATCGAGATTCGCAAAGAGAGAATGCGCAGCATGGGCCTTTCCCCCACTTCGAGCTATACGAATTACGCGAGAGTCTTTGAGGAGATTGAATACGCGAGCGAAATCATGCACAAAATCGGCTGTCCGGTCTTTGACGTGACGAATCGCGCGATCGAAGAGACGGCGGACCTCGTCATCCGTCACTTGAGAAAAATGCATATCATTTAGTAGAAAGGAGTTTTTGAATGACAAAGTATGTCTATGATTTTCACGAAGGCAATAAGGACATGCGCGCGCTACTCGGCGGCAAAGGGGCCAACCTTGCCGAAATGACCAATATTGGTCTATCCGTTCCGCCGGGATTTACCGTCACGACCGAAGCGTGCATCCGTTTCCTCGACGAAGGCGCTCTGTGGAACGAACTCGAAGAGGAAATCCGTGCGCATATCGCGAAGATCGAAGAAGTCACCGGGAAGAAATTCTCCGACAATGAAAATCCGCTCTTGGTTTCCGTACGTTCCGGCGCGGTCATCAGTATGCCCGGCATGATGGACACGATCTTAAACCTCGGTCTCAACGATCAGGCGGTCGAAGGACTCGCCAAGGCGACGAACAATCCGCGTTTTGCCTATGATTCCTACAGAAGATTCATCCAGATGTTCGGCGATGTCGCCATGAGCGTTCCGAAATCACTCTTCGACTACCATCTCGAAAAACGCAAATCGGACAAAGGCGTCGCGAACGACACCGATCTCGATGCCGAAGATCTCAAGGCGCTCGTCGAAGATTACAAAGCCGTCTACAAGGATCAAATCGGCAAAGATTTCCCCCAAGATCCGTATGAGCAACTTTTCGAAGCCGTCAGAGCCGTATTTCGAAGCTGGAATAACCCGAGAGCCAATGTCTACCGCACGCTCCACGGCATCGATCATCATCTCGGAACCGCCGTCAATGTCCAGACCATGGCGTTCGGCAATACCGGCGACAAATCCGGCACGGGCGTCGCTTTCTCTCGCGACCCGTCGACCGGCGACGCGGGCATTTACGGCGAATACCTCATCAATGCACAAGGCGAGGACGTCGTCGCCGGCATTCGCACCCCGCAAAAGATCGCGACCCTCAAAGAGATCATGCCCTCGGTCTACGAGGAATTTATGTCCGGCGTGGCAAAACTCGAAGCCCATTATCGCGACATGCAGGATATCGAATTTACCATCGAGAACGAGAAACTTTATTTCCTCCAATGCCGCAACGGCAAACGCACGGCAAGTGCGGCCGTCAATGTCGCCGTCGATCTCGTCGAAGAAGGCGTGATCACGAAAGAAGAAGCCATTATGCGCGTCGAGCCGAAGAGCCTCGACCAACTTCTCCATCCGACGTTCAATCCCAAAGCGCTTGAAGAGGCCAAGACTTTGGCCAATGGACTCCCTGCAAGCCCGGGTGCCGCAACCGGCAAGATTTATTTTACCGCGCAAGCGGCCAAAGCGGCGCATGAAAAAGGCGAAGCCGTCGTCCTCGTCCGTCAGGAGACCAGCCCCGAAGACATCGAAGGCATGGTCGTCGCGGAAGGCATCGTAACCGCACGCGGCGGCATGACCTCACACGCGGCCGTCGTCGCACGCGGCATGGGCAAATGCTGTGTCGCCGGTTGCTCGGATATGCGCGTCGATGAAATTTCCAAACTCGTCTACACGCACGACGGCATTCTCCATGAAGGCGATGTGATTTCCCTCGACGGATCCTCCGGCAAAGTCTATCTCGGAAACGTCGAAAAACAAAATCCATCCCTCACCGGCAAATTCCAAAAATTCATGCAGTGGGCGGACGAAATCCGTACCCTCGGCGTAAGAACCAATGCCGATACGCCGAGAGACGCCAAACAGGCCTTCGAATTCGGCGCGGAAGGCGTCGGACTCTGCCGCACGGAGCACATGTTCTTCAACAAGAACCGCATCATGATTGTACGCTCCATGATCCTTGCACGCGACCTCAGCCGTCGCAAAGAAGCGCTCGATCGCATCCTCCCGCTCCAGCGCGGAGACTTCTATGAGATCTTCAAAGTCATGCAGGATCGCCCCGTCAATATCCGACTCCTCGATCCCCCGCTTCATGAATTCTTGCCGAAGAAAGAGGAAGAAATCGCCGAAGTGGCCAAGCTCATGGGCGTCGAAGAAGAAATTCGTGCGACCATCAAAGAACTCGAAGAAGTCAACCCCATGATGGGACACCGCGGATGCCGACTCGGCGTCAGCTTCCCCGAAATCTACCGCATGCAAGTGCGCGCGATTATCGAAGCGACCATTATGATTCACGATGAAGGCGGCACGATCGCCCCCGAAATCATGATCCCGCTCGTCGGCGATGTCGACGAAATGCGCTATATCAAGAGCGAAATCAGCGAAGAAATTGCGGCCGTCTTTGAGATGACCGGGAAACGCGTCCCCTTTACGATCGGCACGATGATCGAGATTCCGCGCGCCGCACTCCTTGCGGACGAAATCGCTGAAGTCGCAGACTTCTTCTCCTTCGGCACCAACGACCTCGCGCAGATGACCTATGGATTCTCGCGCGATGACGCCGGCAAATTCCTCCACGACTACATCGACAAGGGCATCATGAAACACAGCCCCTTCGAAGTCCTCGATACCAAAGGCGTCGGCAAACTCGTCGAGATGGCGGCGAAACTCGGACGCAGTACCAATCCCGACCTGCACCTCGGCGTTTGCGGTGAAGTCGGCGGCGATCCCGAGTCCATCCGTTTCTTCAACAAAGTCGGACTCAATTACGTCAGCTGCTCACCCTTCCGCGTACCGATTGCAAGACTCGCAGCCGCACAAGCTGCCGTCGAAGCCAAAGAAACGAAATAGCCAAATAAAAACCCCTGCCCGATTGGACAGGGGGTTTTTAATTTTTAAGCATAAAGGAACTGACCCCGAGCTCATTTTCTTCTGAAATATTATCGAAATAATGTAACTGTTCAAGTTTATATCACAACTTTAAAGTCAAAATAAAAAAGGTCCTCGTTTTTTATTACGAGGAGCCTTTTCTAAGAATGTTACTAAGATTTTACCCAAACACACCAATTAGCTGTAAGAACATTGCAACGATTGCAATAGGCACGATATACTTAATTGTAACTGTGTAATAAGATTGTAGTTTCATGCCTTCTCCAGTATTGATCTCATCAAGTACTTGCTTGGGTTTCAACTTCCACCCTACAAGGATTGCCATTAGGAGTGCACCTAACGGCAAGAGGATTGTGGTTACGAGAACATCGTTTGCAAAGTCGAAGATGGACCACTTAATAATCTTAAATTCCGACAGTGGACCGAAGGACAGCATCATAAATGTGCCCAGAATGAATACTAAAACAAACGTACTCCACGTTGCCTTTTTTCTCTCCCAACCCAATTCATCGACAGCATACGCAACGATTGCCTCCATAATACATACTGTTGAAGTTAGGCAAGCGAAGAATAGCAAGACGAAGAAAACGGTGGCAAAGAGCAATCCTGCCTTCATCTGAGCGAAGATTGCCGGGAGTGTGATGAACACAAGTGGCGGGCCCATTCCTGCTTCAATATTATACGCAAAAGCAGCAGGAAAAATGATGAATCCGAACAGGAAGGCAGCTAACAAATCTCCGACAGCTACGAGAGTTCCGCTGCTACCGATCGTTTTCTTTTTATCTAAATAGCTACCATATACAACCAAATTGCCAGCACCAACACCAAGTGAGAAAAAAGCCTGTCCGATGGCAGCCAATACCCCCTCAGCTGTTAGGTGAGAAAAGTCAGGCTTTAAATAAAAGTTAAGCCCTTTGGAAGCACCTGGCAACATAATTGCTCGAATTGCTAATACGATAATTAGCACAAACAAGACGGGCAATAAGACGTTGCAAATCTTCTCAATTCCTTCTCTTACTCCCTTAGCTACAATGAAGGTTGTGATCAAAAGCATGATTCCCATCCACAGCAAGACTTGTTTGGGGTCAGATATGAATTGACCGAACAAGCCGGCAATCTGTCCTCCATCCATTCCTGCATATTGTCCGGAGGCAGATTTGAAGATGTAGGCAATCGTCCAACCAGATACACCAGAGTAGAACGAAAGTGTTAGTGTAAGGGAGATAACGCCTATAACCCCTAGAACATACCACTTGGTTCCTGGGAAAAGTTTCTTGAGCGCTGTCGGATAACTTGAACTTGTCATGCGCCCGATAGTAAATTCAGTAATCAGAATTGGAGTTGCTACCAAAAACAGCGCAATGAGATATACCACAATGAATGCGGCACCGCCGTATTTGCCAACTACGTAAGGAAATTTCCATACATTCCCCAATCCTACAGCGCCTCCGACAGAGGCGAGGACAAACGCAAAGCGCGTCGAAAACTGTTCGCGACTATCTAACGGTCCGTTTTTATTATTCTCCATGGTATTTCCTTTCTTCTGCTATATTTGCGTGTTTATTGGATGTATGGGGATCTACAGCAATTCAAAACCAGCAGTAAAGTGACGTAGTGCTGTAATCGGACCTTCGAATACAAGCTTCAAGCCTTTATATTCGTCGCGTTTTTCATAAATATCTCCGCATACTTGAGCGATAACCTCCATATGGCTCTTCGTATATACACGGCGGTTAATAGCGATACGCATCAATTCTAGAGCGGGCCAAATCGGATTCCCATCTTTGTCCTTTGAACCAAACGCACATGCGCCCAGCTCTACACAACGAACTCCTGCCTCTTCGTACATTGCTGCAACTAGTCTCTGCGACGGGAATTCATGCTGGGGAATTTGAGGGAAGAAACGTCTTCCGTCTACATAAACGCCATGTCCACCAGTAGGTTCAATGATGGGTACGCCACGCTCGAGTAACATGTCCCCCAAGTACTTGACTTGACCGATGCGGTACTCCAAGTAGTCTTCATGGGTTGCTTCTTGAAGGCCTACTGCAAGAGCTTCCATGTCTCTTCCTGACATGCCTCCATAGGTAAGAAAGCCTTCATGCACAATCGCAAGTTGAGCTGCCATGTCATAGACATCTTTATTTCGTGTAACAAAAAGCCCACCCATATTGACTAATCCGTCTTTTTTCGCACTCATAGTTGCGGTTTCGCAATATGAAAACATTTCTCTCGTAATTTCTTTGATTGATTTGTTTTCATAGCCTGGTTCTCTTTGCTTAATAAAGTACGCATTTTCAGCAAGACGAGCTGCATCGATAACAACGGGGATGTTGTATTGTTTTGCAAGTTCACTGACTTCTCTCAAGTTTTTCATAGAAACAGGTTGACCGCCATTGCTATTACATGTAACAGTTACGATAATAACAGAGATACTATCAGCGCCTTTTTCAGCAATAAGCTTTTCTACCTTCTTAAGGTCAATGTCTCCCTTGAACATGCAATCTGCATTTCCGACGGAGTTCATCCCCTCGTCGATGACGTAATCCACCGGCAAAGCGCCTAAAACCTCAGCATTTCCTCTGAACGTGTCAAAATGAAGATTCCCGATTGCATATTTTCCGGGCTTTGCGTAGATTTTACTCATAATAAAATCAGCCGCTCTACCTTGGTGTGTTGGTTGCACATACTCCATCCCGAATACATCTTGTACAGAATCTACTAGTTTGTAATAACTTGTAGCTCCAGCGTAAGACTCATCTCCTAACATCATTGCTGCCCATTGAGCATCGCTCATTGCTGAGGTGCCACTGTCAGTTAAGCAGTCAATATAGACTGTTTCAGCGCGTAATCTGAACGCGTTGTAGCCAGCTTCTTTCAACCAACCTTGACGTTCCTCTTTTGTGGTTTTGTTGATCTGCGAAACCATTTTGATTTTGAAAGGTTCTGCGATTTGATACTTCATTTTTTCTCCTCCTGTTAATTATTTTGCCTTGCGTAAATTATTTTACAATATGTAATTTATTTTGTCAACGGTTATTATTTTTACGTTGTTTAATCTGTCGACGGTTGATATACTCTCCTTTGTAAGGAGTGATATTATGGAGGACGCTACTAAGTCTTTGATGGAGAACTTTACTACCTTTGCGCGTTTTTTATCGGCTTTTCTAGGTCCTGATGTTGAAATTGTCCTATATAGCATTTCTGATAATTGCGTATATTCTGTCATCAATCCTTTAGATCCGGAAATGACTTCGGGTAGTAAAATACGCAGGCTGGAACAATCATTAATTGATGAGAAGATTTGGAAAAAAGAAGATTTCTTGGTTAACTATCGTTCTTTGTCGAGTAGCAATGCAAAACTCAAATCAGCCACATATTTTATTGCAAGTGATGATAGGAAAGATCTTTATGGGATTATTACAATTAACATGGTTGTTGATAAACTCTTGGAACTTCGCGATCACCTAAACAAACTAATCACTGGTTACTCTCCACTAAAAGATGAAAGACGGTTTTTAGGATCAGTTGTATTGTCAGTTGATGATTTGGTTACCGCTTCAATCGACAGTGAAATTGATAATTTTGGAGTTGATGGAAATCGCTTAAGTGCCGAAGAGAAATTAACAGTCGTTAAAAACCTAGACCAAAAAGGAATTTTTCTTGTCAAAGGCGCCATTTCTGAATTGGCTGAAAAATTCGGTACAACAGAAACAACAGTCTATCGCTATATCAATCGCCTTACTTGATCTTTTTTTGCAATCATCTTTTTGAACTCTATGTTTCTTACTCTACACGTTGCTGGTTTATGGCTTTAAGTATTTGTTTTTGTTGGAAAGATATTCAGGGCTCTTATTCCCTGAGCAATATCATCGACATTGGATGGTGTTATTTTGTTGGAATTTCGCATCCAAAGTCAGCACTTGCATTTAAATAACTGATAATAGTGCTTATCTGTACCTCAACAACATGAATGTATTTATTGCACTTCATTAACCATAAAAATTGCTTCTTGGATTTATAAGGTGAGAAGACCTCCCTTTAGCTTCAAGAAGTCGCTCTATAGTTAAAAATGCTCGCGAATCACGGCCAACTGAACATTAAAAAACCCCCTGTCCGAATTTTGGACAGGGGGTTTTTTTGACTTCTTGCTTACCATGCAAGTACTCTAACCATCTCAAGAGAAATTTTAGAACTGATTTGCATGGGCCGTTTTACATATTTTGAAAACGAATCGGCTATTCTTTTCCTAATCGAGGATTCTGCCGTCGCGGGAGATGGTGACGACTTGCCACGGGATGAATTTGCCACTCGCTTGGAGGGCTTTTTTCGCGGCCATTTCGAGTCCGCCGCAGCACGGCACTTCCATGCGCACGATCGTGACTTCGCGGATGTCGTTATCGCGAATGATTGCGGTGAGTTTCTCCGAGTAGTCGATGTCGTCGAGCTTGGGGCAACCGATGACGGTCACCTTGCCGCGCATAAAGTCCTCGTGCATATTGGCGTAAGCGTATGCACTGCAGTCCGCCGCGATAAGAAGTTTCGCTCCGTCAAAAAACGGTGCGCGCGTGGGAACGAGTTTGATCTGGCAGGGCCACTGTTGCAGGCGGGAAACGGGCTTTGCGGATGCCTGAGGTGTCGGGGCTTCCGTCTCTTCCTCGTGTCGAAAGGTCATCATCTTGGAACCGGGGCAACCGCCCGCGTGGTGCATGCCATGTTTTTCCGCCGTCTTTGCCAGCATATGTTTTCTCCTTTCGTTCACATCTTCGATCTTCATGATCTCTTCCATCGTCATCTCGCGCACCGCTTCTCTCGTCTTCGCTTGTTCGCGTTTCACCGCGGCGTCGTCGTATGCGGGCGCTTCCCGCTCCTCAAAAGTAATGGCGCCGGTCGGGCAATTGGGCAGGCAATCTCCGAGTCCGTCGCAAAAATGTTCGCGCACGAGTTTCGCCTTGCCGTCCACGAGATCGATCGCGCCCTCGTGACAAGCGTGCGTGCAAATGCCGCAGCCGTTACATTTTTCTTCATCAATCCGAATGATTTTTCGAAGCATATCGTCTCTCTCCTTTTCTTTCTATCCCCATCATAGTATGATAGATGAAGAATGTCTGTGGTAATAACCACATTTAGAACTTTTGGGAGGAAAAAGATGACAACTTTCGAGATCAAGACCATCGAACAATGTGCCGCATGCGGACTTTTTCGCGGCATGAATCCGGGAGAAATCGCCTCGGCACTTGCACGTTTCCATGCGCATGTAACGCAGTACGACAAAGGCGCGGTGATTTTGCACGCGGGTGACACGACGACATCGCTCGCGCTTGTGCTCGAAGGCAGTGTGACGATCCAGAGCGACGATTTTTGGGGCAATCGAACGATTCTCACGATGATCGGTGCGGGCGGTCTCTTTGCCGAAACTTATGCCCTCCTCCACGAGACACTCCTCGTCGATGCAGTCGCGAATACGCGTTCCGAGATCCTCTTTCTCGACATCGCAGGTCTAAACGAAATTTCCGAAACGGAAACTCCGTGGAGCGCAAAATTTCTCTCGAATCTTCTCACCATCGCCGCGAAGAAAAATCTCACCCTCGCGTCGAGAAGTTTCGATACGGCATCAAAGACCATCCGCGGACGCGTGATGTCGTATCTCAACAGTGTTGCCCTCAAGAAACACGCGCGTTCATTCGAGATTCCCTTTGATCGTCAACAACTTGCGGATTATCTCAATGTCGAGCGCACGGCCCTCTCTAAAGAGCTCGGCAAGATGAAACGGGACGGGCTTATCGGTTTTCGAAAAAATCAGTTTAAAATTCTCTAAGTACGCAATTGAATAATTTTACCCTTCTCCTATACCTTTCAACGAAACGCAACATGCTTCTTCACACAAAAAACGCGAAGATTTCTCCTCGCGTTTTTTCATTCCTTGACAATGCCGGCTTTCGGAATTGCAAGGCCAACCCGTCCATCCATCCTCGCTTTTCCACATTACGAAAAAAGTGTACCGCGGTGTCAACACGATATGTATCTCCTGATTGATATTGCTCTATTTGGCAATCAAAAAATTTGTAGTTTCCTAGGATGGAGAAAGGGCTTGCCATTTCAATCAAAAATCAAAGTTCCACAGCGTTTAGCACTCCCTCTTCCAACGAAAAGATCCGATCACATTGGCTTGCAATGCTCAAATCATGCGTTACGATCACCACAGCTTTCTTTTCATTTGTGACAAGTTCTTTAAGGCAATGCATGACAATCGCAGAATTTTCTTTGTCCAATGCGCCTGTCGGTTCATCGGCAAGGATGATTTGTTGATCATTGATCATACTGCGGATCACGCCCACCCGTTGCCGTTCGCCTCCCGACAGTTTCTTAACACGGCTGTTTAGCTTATCTTGAATCTGCATTTTCTCCGCCATGTTGAGAATTCGCTCCCGGTACTCTTTAGGTCGTTTTCGACATTTGCTATAGAGGGTCGGCACCAAAATGTTCTCCATTGCCGTATCTTCTTCGATTAAGGCAAAATCCTGCACAATATAGCCGAAATATTGATTGCGAGCCTCGCAACGCAAGCGATCATTCATTGCACTCGCCTTTTTCCCATCGATGTAGATTTCGCCACTGTCCGGTGAAATCACAAGTCCCATTACATTGAGCAGTGTGGTCTTCCCGCTTCCGGAAGGACCGATGATTGCGATCATTTCTCCCGGATCTACATCCAGCGATACCTCTCTTACGGCATGCACTTTGTAATGGTGATCTTCAAAAGTCTTGCTTACATTCTGAACGGATAAGAGTGCCATCAATAATCCCTCCTAAGATTGTTCAATGCATTCATCATGCCGATGCGCTTCGCGACATATTCGGCAGCAAAGAAAGATACGCCCAGAGTTGCAAGGAAACTCAGTGGGAACACATACCGAAGAGTCTTTTCGCTTACCATAATCATCCACAAGATGACCGACAGTAAGGGTAGGTGCACGACGAATACAAAGCCGCCTACGCGCAACATAATCGTGCGGACAGTCGCTCCATACAAGTGATGTACGGTGTAGTCCGTCATGTGCGTTTCCATGACTCGAATCATATTGCAGATAAAAAAGATGAGTAGCAGTATGCCCGATAAGGTATAGAAAAGGAGATAAAGCTTGTATCCGCGAATGGATGCATCCATCGAGATTCGTGCATACCGTTCGGTGGAAATCCCTCTACAGAGTGTACCGAAATACTTATAATAGAGATTCTCGATCGTTTCTACCTCTTCGGTCACAGGATCGACCAATACCATCCGGCGAAAGACTTCTCTTTTCAAGTTCGACCACGGAAACATGTCATTCACCGTTTGAAAATCCTTGGTGCAGAGGATGAGTGTGTTGGACAAATCCCTGCCGCCAAAAGAATAGCTCGGGTGAAAGAGAAGATAATCATTGGAGAAGCTGCCCGCAATCCGAAACGAACTGCCGGCAATGGAAATCATTTTTCCGACATCCTCTTTGTGCGTATCCGAGACAAAAAGTACCGTCTCCTCGTTATCACGAAGACCTGTAAGTTCTGCATACTGACCAAAGAGAATGAGAACTTGATCGTACTCGGGATTCTCATTCCCGTCATTTCCTACAAAGAGAGAACTTCCTGCATGTCCGCTCTGAGAAAAAATTAGTTGTAACGCAGAGATAAGCTGCGTGGGGTCCTGTTCGTGCGTAGCTTGATGCAAAGCTTCTTCGTCCTTTGGCTGTAGCGGCAACATTTCTTCTTCAAATAAAGTGACTTTTTGATCGATAAAAGATTGCATCCCCCGGGCATTTCTCTTGACAATTGAGAAACTCAGCGTGAGATAAAATAAGGCAAAGACCGTCATCGTTGAAACGATCACATAAAAGAGAACCCATGACCATTCTTTGCGTAAGTCCCTTATGATTTGTTTGATGATCATCTTACATCACTCCGTTTCTCTTGGCTTCCCTTTTCCGGTGAAAGAAAACAATCATCTGCACACACAAGAGGAAGATGATATGACAAAAAAGAGAAATCGCGGCGATGCGTCGGTATGCGGATGCATGGAACAAGTGTAATTGTGTACATGCCAAGAGGTATCCGACAAACGTCCCCAAAACGGCAACGGCAATCAACGGGAGGAGAAACTTGAAATATAGAAGCTGATACGTTGCACCGAACAAGTGATGAATTTCCAGATATCGGTTACTCTCACGATACATCATGAGGATTGCGAATACGGCACAAAAGAAAAGCCCCAGAAAAGCAAAAATGAAGGAACGGGATAAAAAATCTTTGAACAACATCTGATAAAAAGCCTCGATAATGCTCAATTGTCGATCCATGTACGTCTGATAATCAACTCTCCCACGATGCTCGTAGAGAACATCCTCGAGAGAACGAAGCGCGTCCCTGTCTTTTTGATCGGTAAATAAGACGCCGCCTGAATCCGTGCTGTCGCAAAGCGGATAATAGAAGAATGCATTCCTTTGAAAGGTCGGGATGTTCCTCGTTCCAATCTTTCCGATGATCTTATAATCATATGTGCCGGGAAACAGCACACCCCCATGAACATAGGAACGAATGGATTCATCCTCTTCCGTGACAATCGCAGTTTTGGGGATGGTCCCATCAAAAGACACATCCCAATTTTCCCGGAACCAACCTGCATAATCTACCGTGGCAATTCCGGCGGCGGAACCCCCTCTAAAAAAAAGAATCGCGTGATGCTCTTTTGCCCACGCGATCAAATCCTCCGTAAAGGATGCAAATCTCTCGTCTCCCGTCGTGTCGGTTTCGTTCGGATCTTGAAGAAGGAAAAATCCTGTAAAATCATCCGAGATAGAATCATAGAAACGGTTGTACACGAGATAAAAGAAAACCGTGGTGAGCATAAAAATCAAGAAGAGTGCCGTACAGGAAAGAAACATACTTCTTTTTCTACCCATGGAAAACTCCTTTCATATGGATATCCCTCAGTGCTTGCCGTCAGCTCATCTGATTACTTGATTGCGTGCTTCCATGCCTTACAACACTTATTCTGTAATCGGGTGAATGTTAACAGGCCAGATCTGGCCATTCGGAACCCAATCAAACCCGTAGTAGAATTGTGTTTTCAAGGGATTGGGCATAAGAGAGTCCGTATAAACGGTACTTCTGCTATAGATGCGACTGTCGTTAGCTGATCTTCCGTATTCCGTGTAAAGCCTGCCGGTATCGCCCACTATGCCTCCTTGTATATCGTAACGAAAGTATCGTATATAACCTCGTGCGGCATGACGCCCTCCGTCGTTATATGAAGGTTGACACTGGACATAACCTCTATAATGGAGAAGGTCATAGTGATCATTCGTCGCATAGTTTGGCGATCCGTATGCAAAAGCGGTTGCAAATCCCAACAACAACAGCAAAATGATGAAGCATGACATGGTTACTGTAAACTTATTCTTCATTAGTGTCTCTTTTCGATCTTCAATCATTGGCATGCACTGAGGGTATCTACCATCAACCGATTTGTTTCCTAATTTATTCATACCCTTATGATGAGATATTGAATCTCGTAAACATAATTTTATCGATCATGGCAAGAAAAGGTATCGGAATCAATCTGTTCCGATACTTTTTTGCGTTGATACCGAATCTTCATCCATCGCCTTTTTTCAGTGTTGGAATTCTTCCGCGACTCCAACATAAAATTCATCCCGGATGCTCGAGATTGTCTCGCGGAGAGCCTTCTCCATACCTCAGTCAAGGATTCTGCCGTCACGGGAGATCGTAACGACTTGCCACGGGATGAATTTGCCGCTCGCTTGGAGTGCTTTTTTCGCGGCCATCATCGTGCATCCAATGCATTTACAAGAATAAAAAACCGAGGTAGAATCCTCGGCTTTTTTGATTCAAATTTCCCCTTTGGATTTTAGAATCCGATACACGCGCAGGGCGTCGTAGAGAAAATAGAGCGCGAGTCCGACGGCGAGGGCGATATGCACTTCACGCTCCTCGAGGCCCGAATAGCGGACGGCATAGAAGATGACGAGGGCTGCGAGCATGACGATGCGATTGCCTTTGGCGTCTTTTGCCTCGATGCCGAGCGCCATCACCCGATACGCGGTGAGCGCAAAGAGAAATAGCGCAAAGAGGAGCACGCCGGTCGTAGTGAAGCCTTTGGTCATCGTAATGCCCACGACAATGGCAAAGGAAGCCGCGAGCATCAGGAGATAGATTCCGTATTTTTTCATGCGAGCTCTCCCTCTTCGATGGCTCTCATTTCCCCGTCGAAGAAATCCGAGCGCGTCATCGGGTCGAGATGGGAGTGGAGATAGAGTTCGAAGTCGATTTTCTCGAGTTTTTCGCGGAGCAAATGGGTCTTGGCGCGATCATAGCCTCCGTTGAGGCCATAGTAATCGCCGCTGTGGATATCCCCGGCGAAGAGCATGCGTTCTTCGGGCAGATAAACGACCGTGCTGTCGTCAGAATGCGGTCCGCCGATGTGCAGGAGTTTGGCTGTACGCCCGCCGAGATCGATGCTTATTTCCCCGTCAAAAGCGAGATCGGCGCGCACGACGCGGATCGTCTCGGGATCGTCATATTCCACGAGCATGTGATGGTGACAGAAGAGAATTTCTTCCCCGGTCTTAAGTCTCCCGCGCATCGAAGCGTGATCCCACGCCCATGTTTCCATCTCGAGGAGTTTCGCCTGCGTCATGCGATGGACAATCGTAAGGGCGTCGCAGGCACACATGCCGAAGGTGTGATCCCAGTGCCAATGCGTAATCGCGCAGAGGGACGGTGCCTTGCCGCCGATCTCCCGAATCCCCTCGAGCAAAAGTCGGTGATGGGCGGGCGAATTTCCGGCGTCGACGATCATCGCGCGCTTCTCCCCTTCGATGTAGACGAGATTGGGTCGATCCGTCTCCTCATCGTAAGGAAGGTAGTACACGCCGTCGGTGAGCTTCTTAAGAATCATCGGATGAAACCTACTTTGCGATAGACTTTGGAGAGGGTCTTTCGCGCGACATAGGACGCCTTCTCGGCACCCTCGGTGTAGACTTTCTCGAGATATTCCGTGTCGGCAATGAGAGCCTCGTAGCGTTCGCGCACGGGTGCGAGTTTCGCGTCGATAAGATCCGCGAGATCGTCCTTGAAAGCGCTGTACGTGGCATTCTCGTAGCGTCCGACGATGTCCTCAATCGTTTCATCGGAAAACGCCTGATAGATGTGGATGAGATTCTTGAGTCCCGCCTGCTCGTCCGCATAGCGGAAAGTCGCAAGACTGTCGGTCACGCTCCTGCGGATCTTCTTTGCAATCGTATCCTTGTCGTCCAGAATGTAGATCACGCCGTTTTGATCCGGATCGGATTTGCTCATCTTCATCGAAGGATCCTTGAGACTCATGATGCGCCCGGTTTCTTTCGGAATCATCCCTTCGGGCACGACAAAAGTTTCGCTGTACGCCGCATTGAAACGCTCCGCGATATTGCGCGCGAGTTCGAGATGTTGCCTTTGGTCCTCGCCGACGGGAACGTACTTGGCCTGGTAGAGGAGGATGTCCGCCGCCATGAGTACGGGATAGGTAAAGAGGCCCGCGTTGAGATTGTCCGCGTGGGATTTCGCTTTGTCCTTATACTGCGTCATGCGAGAGAGTTCGCCCATATAGGTAAAACAGTTGAGCACCCACCCGAGTTCGGTGTGTGCCGGCACATGCGATTGAATAAAGACGGTCGATTTCTCGGGATCGAGGCCCGATGCGAGATAGAGTGCCAAGACTTTCTTGGTATTGGCGCGCAGATCCTTGGGGACCTGTCTCAAAGTGATGGCGTGAAGATCCACAACGCAGTAATAGGTGTCGTAGGCATCCTGTAAAGTTGAAAAATTGCGGATGGCGCCGATGTAATTGCCGATGGTAAGTGCGCCCGACGGTTGAACGCCGGAAAAAACGGTCGATTTCATAATTGCTCCTTTCAAAGAAAAAGTCCTCCCATCTCCAAAGAGACGAAAGGACTTCGCGGTACCACTCTTCTTGCCCCGTAGGGCCACTCCGATCCCCGATAAGGCGGGGTTGCCACAGGAAATCGTCCGGGCCCACCGAGCCTACCTGTCCGTCGCACTCTCTCAACCGCGGAGCGCGTCTCTGTCCGTCCATCACGTATGCTCTCTTCCCGTTTCCTATGGTGCTATTGTAATGAAAACTCCTTCGTTCGTCAACTAAACCCAGGTATTGGCTTTGTGGTCGGGATAGTCCTCGACGAGTTCACGGCGATGCTTTAGATACACGGAATCGTCAAAACCGATCGCCCCCACCGGACATTCTCTTTCGCAGGCACAACATTTGACGCAGATTCCGACCATCTTCCCGATCTCGTCGTGATCGATCGCGCCCATCGGGCAGATCTCCGCACACAGTTTGCAATCCGTGCAAATATGCATATCAAAGACCGGGACAACTTTCGAAATCAGCGCGGGTTTGCCGTCGTGACCCATCGGGCGATAGTACGGACGGTAGGGTCGATTGCCCGGGAGTTCCACGGTGCGATCGGGATGCTCGTAGATTTCCCTCGCAAAGATGCGCGCCTCCTCGAGATCGTTCGCATCCGGACGCCCCGCCGCCAGTGCGCGCGAAAAAGAATGCTCGCCGATTGCCGCCGCACCGCCGATCACACGGAATCCGCATTCCGTGAGGAGATCGCCGAGCTCCACGAGACTGTCGTCGAAAGCGCGATTCCCGAAGGTCACGAGCGCCACCGCACGCGCGCCGTTCCCCTCGACGGTCTTTAAGAATTTCACGAGTAAATTTGGTACGCGACCCGCATAGGTCGGCACCCCGACGACGACGAGATCGTCTTCATCAAATGCGTATGGATGTTTGCGCTCCTCGGGCAGTGTAAAAGAGATCTTCTCCGCCTCGGTGCCGGCGAGTTTTGCCCATGTATCCGCCATCGCGTCGGCGATTTTTTTCGTATTCCCCGTCGGACTGTAACAGAATGTTTTGTACTTCATCAAAACCCTCTCCTCTCTTTTGTATATTACCCGCATTCGCCGTGTTCTAACGCCCGTGTGTGGTATACTGACGGTATCGAAGAAAGGAGAATGGTATGCTACTCAAAAAGATTTTTACTTTTGATGCCGCGCATCATCTCACCAAATATCACGGCAAATGTGAACGTCCGCACGGCCACACGTACAAACTCGTCGTGACCCTCGAGGGAGAGCCGGACGGTGAAGATATGGTGTATGATTTTGTCAAACTCAAAAAACTCGTTCAAGAGCTCGTGCTCGATCATTACGATCACGCCGATCTCAACGATCTCTTTGAGAATCCCACGGCGGAAAACATCGCCGCCGCCATCTACAATACTTTGGCACCTGCGGTTGCCACGGATCTCGTGCGTCTCCACGAAATCGAGGTCTGGGAAACCGCCACGAGCGGTGTCGTCTATGGAGGTCAAAGATGATTCCCGATATTCAATCCCAAAAAGATGCACGCGGCATTGAGATTGACCGCGTGGGCATACGCGATATGCGCATTCCGATCATCGTCATGGATCCGAGAAATCGCACACAATCGACGATTGCCGACGCCGAAGTGAGCGTCCGTCTCCCCGGAGAAGTGCGCGGCACCCACATGAGCCGTTTTGTCGAGGCCTTGAACGAAGTCGTGATTCTCGAGCCCAAAGCGATGAAAGAACTGCTCGAGGAGCTCGCGGAGAGACTCGACTGCAAAGAAGCGCATATTTCGCTCACATTCCCCTATTTTATCGACAAGCGTTCGCCGGTCTCCGACAAACGATCCAAACTCGACGTCGATTGCACGATCGAAGCGCATCTGACGGATTCGTTCCGTTTCCTACTCTCCGTCGATGTGCCCGTAACGACGCTCTGCCCCTGCTCCAAAGAGATCAGCATCTTCGGCGCACACAATCAACGTGCGCGTTGCAAAGTGACCATTGAGGGCACCAAACTCATCTGGATTGAGGACGTCGTCGATCTCGTAGAGAAACACGCGTCCGCACCCATCTATCCGCTCTTAAAACGCGTCGACGAAAAATTTGTCACCGAGCATGCGTATGAGAATCCGCGTTTTGTCGAGGACGTCGTGCGCGACATTGCGCTCGAACTCGAAAAAGAGCATCCGCGCTATGCCGTCATGATCGATTCGCACGAGTCGATCCACAATCACAACGCATTTGCGATCATCGACCGATTGGAAGCGAAAGATGAAGCTTAGATTACGAGACGACCGATTCCTCACCTTTCCGCCCATGAAAGTGATGGGGATCTTAAATCTCACGCCCGATTCTTTCTACGCTCGTAGCCGCGTACCGTCGCACGAAGAGGCGGTCCTGCGCGCGAAGAAGATGATCGAAGACGGCGCGGAGATCCTCGATATCGGCGGCGAATCCTCGCGCCCGGGCTCGGATCCCGTTTCGCCCGAGGAGGAAATCGAAAGGATCGTGCCCGTTATCCGCGAACTCAAACGCGCTTTTCCCGAGACGCTCCTCTCCGTCGACACCTATCACAGTGCAACCATCGAGGCCGCGCTCACGGCAGGAGCGGATATCGCGAACGACATCACCGCACTTGCCGATCCCGCGTACGCGAAGATCGTAAGCGAAGCGGGTGCGCCTATCATTCTCATGCATATGCAGGGCGAACCCAAGACCATGCAAGAGAATCCGCACTACGACGACGTCGTCGAAGACGTGCTCGATTTTCTGAAAGAACGCGCCGATCGCGCCCTTGCCGCCGGCATCGCAAAGGATCGCATCATGATCGATCCGGGCATCGGTTTCGGCAAAACGTATGAACAAAACATGGAATTGATCCGCAACATCGATCGTTTCCACGTCCTGGAACTCCCCGTGCTCCTCGCCGTGAGCCGTAAGTCCTTCATCGGCAAAGCGCTGGGACTCCCCGATCCTAAGGACCGCCTCGAGGGAACCATGGCCGTGAGTGCCTGGGCGGCCACGAACGGGATCGAAATGATTCGCGTCCACGATGTCCTTGAGAACACACGCATCGTGCGCATGATGGAGGAAATCATTTGAGCATTTATATCGCAATGGGCTCCAATCTCGGAGACCGCAAGAAAAACCTCGACCGCGCCATCACCTACCTTTCGTATTACGATGTCGAAGTCGTAAAGACCAGCACGTATATCGAGACCGAACCCTACGGCGTCACCGATCAGGGCAAATTCTTAAACGCTGTCATCTCCGTGCGCACACGCCTCGACCCGCAAAAACTCTTGGGCGCGCTCCTCACCGTCGAGCGCGCCATGGGCCGCATTCGCCGCGAACACTGGGGACCGAGAATCATCGATCTCGATCTCTTGAGTTACGAGGACAAAATCATCCACACGAGACATCTCACACTCCCGCATCCCGAAATGGCGAAACGTGCATTTGTCCTTGAACCCCTGCGCGAAATCGCACCGAACTATATCCACCCCGTGACGGGGAAATCCATTGACACCATGCTCGAGGAACTTCCGCTCACCGAAGAACTCGATTGGCTCGAGTCGAACGCGCGTTTTGGCGTCAAGCTGGGTCTTGAAAACACGAAGAAACTCCTTGCAAGGCTCGGAAACCCGGAGAAAGATCTCAAGATCTTACACGTCGCGGGCACCAACGGCAAAGGCAGCGTCTCGACCTATCTCGCCGAATGTCTCAAGGCGCAAGGGTATCGCGTCGGACTCTTCCTCTCGCCTTTTGTCGAGAACTTCTCCGAACGCATTCAACTTTCCGACGAAGACGCGTCGAAACTGCTCGCCGCCCATCTCAAAGAAATCCACCAAATCGTGGATGAACTCGCCGCAGAGGATGTCCATTGCACGCATTTTGAAATCCTCACGGGACTCGCGATGAAGATCTTCGCCGCCGAAAAAGTCGACTACGTCGTGCTCGAAGTCGGACTCGGCGGACGCTTTGACGCGACCAATGTCATCGAGCACCCGCTCGCAAGCGTCATCACCCATATCGATCTCGATCACACGGATGTGCTCGGCGATACGATCGCGAAGATCGCGTTTGAGAAAGCGGGCATCATCAAAGAAGGCGTACCCGTCTATGTCTATCCGTCCGACCAAGACGCGATGGACGTGTTTGCCGAAGTGGCAAAAGAAAAACACGCGGATCTTACCGCACTCGACGCTTCCGCCGTCAAAGATGTAAAAATTTCGCTCGACGGCACTGCATTTTCGTTGGAAGACGAATTCTACAAACTCACGATGCTCGGAAAACACCAGGCGATGAACGCCGCCCTCGCCGTCACCGTCCTCAAGGATCTTCGCAAACGCGACGAGCTCGAACTCACGGATACGGCCATCAAGGACGGACTTCGCCGCGCCAAGATCATCGCCCGCACGGAAATCCTCGCAACCGAACCGACCGTCCTTCTCGACGGCTCGCACAATCCCGATGGAATCCGCGCACTCTGCGATCTCATCGACACGATTCCGCATAAGAATCTCTATCTCGTCCTCGGCATCCTTGCGGACAAGAATCACCTCGAGATGGTCAAAAATCTCGTTCCGCGCGCCGAGAAGACCGTCACGACGACCGTGCCCTCTCCCCGCGCATTGGACGCACGCAGCCTCGCGAGAGAAGCGGCCGCCTATGGCGACGTCACGCATGCGGATCTCCCCTCCAAAGCTGTGGAGACGGTTCTTTCTTATGCCGATGCCGACGATCTCGTCGTCATGACGGGCTCCCTCTATCTTGCAGGCGAACTCAAGCGTGCTTTTGAGAGGATTTCCCTGAGATCTTAGACATTTCGTAAAGTTTTCTCAAAAACTTTTCCAATTGCGTTTAGATTGTTCACAGTTGGGGTATCATTAGAACGTACCAAATTACAAAGGAGGAAAGTATTATGGCAAAATGGGAATGCACAATGTGCGGATATATCTATGATCCCGCAGTAGGCGATGAAGATAACGGAGTTGCTCCGGGAACCGCTTTCGAAGATCTTCCCGAAGATTGGGAATGCCCGATGTGCGGCGCTCCGAAATCCGATTTCGAAAGAGTTTAATCCGGCTTCGAGCCGAAAAAATGACAGACATCTTCGGATGTCTGTTTTTTATTGATTCTTTTGTGGAAAATAAAAAAAGACCTCCCGATCTTTGGAAGGTCTTTTTGTTTTGATACTCGAGCAAATGATTATTCTTGATTCTCGGGTGCATGAAGAATTTTTTGCACGCTTTCGTCCTTTTCCATATGCTCCATAAACGCTTTGAGATTCGGGTATACTTCCCAGGACTTGGGCGTATCGTCAAGCCAACGGCTCAGGATAAAGGCATAGGCATCGAGAACGGTCTTCTTGTTTTTGTAGAGATGCTTCTTGCCCTCGAGCATCTCGTCCAGCGCGCTTGCCATCGCATCAAGCGACTTGTACGCGGCTTGTTTGATGTGCTCGAGTTCCCCTTCGTCCTCACTGACGGTGAATTCCTCCGGCACGAAGAGTGGCCAAAAGGCAGGGTGATAGTCCGAGGTCAGGAAGGCAGAAATCTCTTCAAAGTAGAATCGCTCTTCGATGCCCTCGTCCGGACCGAGATTGGCCTTAGGGTATCTCTCCGCGATATAGGAAAGTAACGGACCCGCCTGTGTTTTGATTTTGCCGTCTCCGGTGTCGAGGGCCGGCACGGCTCCGGAGGGATTAATCTTCCTGTATTCCTCGGAACCCAATTCCACGCGCTCCACTTCATACTCCGCACCTGCCCACTCCAGCGCAATCCATACCGCTACCGCACAACTATCGGGTGCAAAATATAATTTCATACCAAACTCCTTTCTCTCGTTTCACTTTGTTTTTCTGCATGGCTTGAATCTTCTATTTACCATGATACCATGGATTGAATTGAAATAACATGTGATAAACTTTCTTGTCGGTCGATGTCCGTGGGGTTGACTCCCTCCGACTTTTACGCTTGTTCCGCCCTCTGTACGTTCCGTCTTTCGTGATATGATCGCCTCTTATCTGTTCAATGTGAAATCTCCCTACAACAAACGATAGCGTCTGTCATAGGGAGATCTTTCGTTGAACGTTCTTTGTCTAAAAATAGAAAAGATCCTCAAATTTCTTTTCCAAAGCAATGCATAGGATCAAAGCTAACTTGGCGGTTGGATTAAATTGACCGGTTTCAATGGAGCTAATTGTATTTCTCGAAACACCCACCTCGTCAGCTAAGCGTTGTTGTGAATAACCCTTTTCTTTTCTAACTTCTTTCAAATGATTTTTGAGAACCAGTTGATCACCCATGATCCATCACTACTTCAATGTTATAAGGTGAGCAACAAATAAGGCAACTCCAACAATTGACATCAGCACCCCCATGAACAATTGCTTTCTTTCTTTTAATTTTGCATACTTTACAAGTTCTCTCGAGGCTTCCATACTAAAATAAATACTTAGGATGCCATAATTATAGGAATTGTAGAAAAATGCTTCAATTCCAAATAGAATGGCAGCAACAGCCAATCCAATTTGGCTGGAAACTTCACCCGCCTTTTTCAAAATGTCAACGATCATCTCATCGTGATGTTTATACTCCTCACGACTTCTTGCTAAAACTTCATCTCTCTGCATATTCATTCTCCTTTGTTGTTTTGCCAAGTTTACTTGGTGTTTGTATTGTACCAATGCCAAGTTTTATTGTCAATAGTCTGGGAAAAATATTTCAACTCTTGTTGAAAGGCTCATCTTTCATACTGACTTTGAAGCTTTTTTATGTGCGTAAGGGGGCGGCGCCGTTGGTTGGAAATAGGTCGAAGAGATTGAGACTTCTCTGCCCTCTAGAATTTCCACTTCACTGGACAATTCCAGTTAGAAAAAAAGAATCCCGTTGTGGGATTCTTTTTGATTCTTCGTTATTCTTTTCTATTGGAGGACGCCGAAACGCGTATAGCCCAGAGAGCGGAGTCGTTCGACGATCTTCGGGAGCGCCTCGCGCGTAAGGATTTTTCCTTCCGCGTCGTGCATGAGAACGACGAGGGCATCGGGAATCCCGGAGTTGTGGATCGTCATCTCGAGGAAATCGACCATGCCGTCGATATCTGTGGGGCGAATCCCGTCGGGTTCCGCATCGCCTGTGAGTGCATTCCAGTCCATCCAAGTGTAGCCGCGCTCGAGAAGTTTTGCATCCGCTTCCTCGAGGGCATTCCAGGACATATGTCCGCCTGGATAGCGAAATGCGCCGGTCTTAAAATCCGTTCCGAATACATCCGAGATCGCTTTTTCGCAGAGTTTCACTTCTTCGAGGATCCGAGCTGCATCGCCGAATCTTCCCGGATAGAGAAGTTCATAGTTGTGCGTGAAGCTATGAAAGGCGATGGCATGGCCTTCGCGAATCTCACGACGCAGGACGTCACTATTTTCCTCGGTGATATTTCCGCCCACGATGAAAAAGGTGGCCGGTACGCCGAGTTCTTGGAGCGTATCCATCACGAAAGGTGTGTTCGTGAGGTTGGGGCCGTCGTCAAAAGTTAAGAATGCAATTTTTTCTCCGTCGGGTGTCCCCTCTACCATCCATTTCGCAACGTCAGCGGTGGGATAGGCATAGGCGTTTGCCTTTTGATTGTGGTTTTTCCCGGGGGCAAGCTCGATTTCCGCTTTTCTCCGCTCTTCTTCCTCTTCCATCAAGCGTTTCTTGATCTCGTCTTCGCGTGCAATGTCACGCTTGGACTTCGGAACGAATCCGCTCGCCTTGGCTTCTTCGATGCGTTTTGCCTGTGCACGATTGTACACACTGACGCCGCCGATTGTGACGATGGCGGAGAGGAGAAGAATGATTAAGAGAACGGTGTAGGTCTTGGATGTTTGCTTGCGATCCGCGTTACGCTTCACGGGCTTGTCCTAACTTTTTGACATAAATCCGCCAGGTTCGATAGGGCTCGATGCCGACGGCACGGATGTCCGTGAGCATGGGCGTGTTGTATTCCCAGATGGTCGAGCCTTCCATCGAGCGATAGCCTTTGCGCATGGCGGTGATATAGGTGCGCAGGTACATCGCCGCGGTGACGCCTTTTTTCTGATACTCGGGCGTGACAAAGAGGACGAATAGGCGTGCACGGTCAATTTTCTTCTTGTAATAGAGGAATTTTAAGAGTTCGATCGGACCCATCTTGCCGTACATTTTTTTGAGCACCTGATTATAGTCGGGCATCGTAATGTTAAAGCCGATCGGATTGCGATCAAGATCGCGCGCAATGTAGATGAGTTCCGGATCGCAGAGCGGCGCAATGGATTTCTTGATGGATTCGAGTTCTTCCTCTCCCGGCGGGATGAGATCGGCCCAATCCTCGGGGAGCGCCTTGTCCATGACAATCTTGAGCGCCTCCATATCTTCATCGAGATGGTCGAGACGAATGTTCTCAATGGTAAATCCGTAGCGTTCCATGGCGATCGGAACGAGTTTTTGATAGCGAAGGATATCGACATCCTCCATAATGCTCTGAAAACCGTAGACGTCAAAATACTTGCCGTAGCCCGCTGCAACTGCAAGATCGTTATAATAGGGCGGATTGTAGACGTTCATGACATAGGTCGGATCCTCAAAATTCTCATAGAGGAATCCACGGTTGTCATCGCCCCCGGGCAGTGCCAAGGGTCCCTTGATCGTATCCGCACCGTGGCGAAACGCCCATTCTTCAGCGGCGTGCAAGAGCATGGTCGCCGCTTCCTTGTCGTCTTCACACTCAAACTCACTGAAATACGATTCATGATAGCCTTTTGCCTCGTTGAGTTCCTCGTTGACGCCGACGATGAGACGACCGACGAGCCTCCCGTCCTTAAAGACGCCGAGTTTTGCATGCGGACCGACATCGGTCACTGCGGACGAAACGCCCGTAATATACTTGCGATATTCTTTCTTGAGCGGCGGTACCCAAGGACATTCTCTATCGTAAATCGTATATGGAAAATCAATAAATAATCCCAGATCTTCGTCGCCGAGTTCGCGAACTGAATACATCTTATGTATCCCCCTTCCTGATCATATAACTATTGCTATTGTACAAAACTATCGTTTATCGTTCAAGACCGCGCTTGACGGCGTAAGAACCAGCCCGTTTCCACGGCTTTGGGAGCAGGCATCGTGAGTCTTTCCTTGGGATGCGGTGCGCGTTCGGTCGGTCCGTCCGCGTTTTCGAGGTCCTCGATCGCAAAGGTCACAATTTCTTTCCCCGGTCCGAAAGCCTCGATTTCCTCCCCGACGGCAAAAGGAGAGCGCTGTTCGACGACGATGCGATCGACTTCGCGGCCGAGTACGCGGCCGATAAAATCGTAGTCTCGAATATAGCCCGAGGAGGCGTAAGACTGCGCGTCTTCGTCCGGTTTGGCGTGATAAAAACCGTCCGTAAAATCCCTGTAGCTTGCTTTTTTGATTTCAGCGATGAGGGCGGATTTGGTTTCGTCGTTGAACGTGCCTGCGGCGATGGCGTCGAGCGCCAGTCGGTAGGCGCGCGTGACGGTTGCGACATAATAAGCGGTCTTCACACGGCCTTCGATCTTGAGACTGTCGATCCCCGCGCCCACGACTTCGTCGAGAAATGGAAGCGTCATGAGATCCTTGGAGTTGAGAATGTACGTACCGCGTTCATCTTCTTCGATCGGGAAATATTCCCCGGGCCGTTTTTCCTCCACGAGCGCGTAATTCCACCGGCATGCGTGCGCACAATCTCCGCGATTCGCGTCGCGATGCGCCATGTAGTTCGAGAGCAGGCATCGTCCGGAATAGGAGATACACATCGCTCCGTGTCCGAATGCCTCGAGTTCGAGTTCGCGCGGGATTTTTTTACGAATGGCACGGATTTCCTCGAGTCCGACTTCGCGTGCGAGGACAATGCGTTTGACGCCGAGATCGTGCCAAAAGAGGATCGTCTCGCTATTCGTGGCACTCGCCTGCGTCGAGATGTGAATCGGGAGCTTGGGTGCAACCGTGCGCGCACGGCGAAAAACGCCCTCGTCCGAAATAATCGCGCCGTCGACCGCGAGTTGCTCGAGGAGCATGAGATAGTCGTCGAGCCCCGTAAGATCATCCTCGTGCGGTTTGATGTTCACGGTGATGTGAATCTTTTTGCCGCGTTCGTGCGTCTTCTCAACAGCACGCGTGAGTTCTTCCGTCCCGAAATTTTTGGATGCGGTGCGAAGGCCGAAGCGATCGCCCGCGAGATAGACCGCGTCCGCTCCGAAGTCGAGCGCCGTCTCGAGTTTTTCCATATCGCCTGCCGGCGCCAAGAGTTCCATTATTCCTTCTCCTTTCGACATAAAAGCATTCCGTCCCCGACGGGGATGAGGCTCACGGTGTAGTCTTCGCGCGCGTGCACCTCCTCGAGGAAGGTGCGCAGTCTCTTGATGATTGTCACGCTTCTTCTCTCATAGAGCGCGTCGTCCGCGATCATGCCGCGATAGAGGACATTGTCGAAGACGATGACGCCGCCGGGTCTCACTCTCCGATCCGCGAGGAAGAAAAAATTGTGATTCTGTGCTTTCGCCCCGTCGACAAAGATGAGATCAAAGTCCATCTCCATCTCGGGTACGATGTCGAGCGCATCGCCGAAGAGCGGGTGAAAGCCCGTGTATCCCGTGCGAAGAAAATATTTTTTTGCGCGTTCGTGGAGAAAATAATCGCGTTCGATCGTGTAGATCTCGGTCTCCCCTTTCATCGCACGCATCATCGCAATCGCGCTCGTGCCGATCGCCGTGCCGATCTCGAGGATTCTCTCCGGTGCGAGCACGGACACCAGGAAATGAAGAAACCGCGCCGACTCGGGTTCGATAATCGGAACGCGGTTTTCCTTTGCATCTACTCTCATTTCCTCCATGAGAGCATCTTCCGGCGGATAAAACGCACGCAGATAAGCCTCCACTTCGGGTGAAACAATATGTCTTTCCATCAGGCTTTTTTCATCGCTTTCTTCCACGCGGGGAAGACAATATTGCCGAAGATGAGAACACTTAGGAACTCACCGCCCGTGATGGAGAGTGCCAGCGGCAGATACGGTACGCCGAGGAGTGGAGAAAGATAGGCGGGCACGAGAAGTCCGTTGAGCAGTACGGGGGGAATCATGCCGAGCCATCTCGATTTGCATTTGCTCGTAAGATACGCCGCTACAAGCGTGATGAGGCTGCCGCAGACGATATCGATGACGCCGTAGCCCGAGACCATCGAGAGGATCAAGTTTGCGATGAGACAACCTGCAAAGAGACCCGGCACCGCTGCCGCCTCGAGGACGGGTAAGAGCGTCATGCCCTCCGCAATACGCAATTGCACGGGGCCGTACGCGAGTTCGCCCATGGGAATCTGGATGAGAACCAGCACGACATAAATCGCCGCCACG
>QWCK01000459.1_pt1 | contig 71584 bp, 64 predicted proteins | sample 1972571 | NCBI WGS metagenome assembly QWCK01 (sample SAMN09866710, study PRJNA288562) | Human gut metagenome isolate term2_stool, whole genome shotgun sequencing... | isolation source: gut | host: Homo sapiens | place: USA: California | reverse complement strand
ACAAGACGAAGGTCAGCGTGTGGGATGTACTCTTCAACATCTTTTTTGTTAACAGTGATTTTACCAGTTCCTGGAACAAGGCGAACGCGTGCAACAGCGTTTTTACGACGTCCAGTACCTGCATATTGTGCTTGTGACATACTTTATTGTTCCTTTCCTTAGATAAGTCCTGAAATATCAAGAACTTCTGGTTGTTGTGCAGCGTGAGTGTGCTCAGCTCCAACGAATACTTTCAATTTCATACCTTGAGCACGGCCAAGAGTATTGTGTGGAAGCATACCTTTAACTGATTTCTCGATCAAACGTACTGCATTTTTAGAACGAAGTTCACCAGCAGAGATTGATTTCAATCCACCTGGGTGGTTTGAGTGAGTGTAGTAGATCTTATCAGTTGCTTTTTTACCAGTCAATTTAACTTTTTCAGCATTGATAACGATTACGAAGTCACCTGTATCAGTATGTGGTGTGAATGTTGGTTTGTTTTTTCCGCGAAGTACGCTAGCAACAACTGCTGAAAGGCGTCCAAGAGGTACATCAGTTGCGTCAACAACGTACCATTTGCGTTCTACTTGGCCTGGTTTAGCCATGAATGTAGTTTTGTTCATGATTTCTCCTATATGAATATCGTTTTTGTTTACAGGGCGGATGTTCCGGTCCGCGGGGTATTTGAAAGGTTCCGGGGCCTTACAAATGGGGTAAACAATACCGTCTACTATCATACCAAATTTCACTACTAAAAGTCAATAGATATGAAAAATATTTTTACCGATTTCGGTGTTTAACATCTAGAAAAACCTCGCTTTCGCGAGGCTCTCCTATTTATAAGCTAAAGCACGTTTAAAGGTTTTCCAGATTCCCAAATCATCCGTTTGAAGGACTAGACTAGCATACATGCGTCCGATAAAGGCTGTCGCAGTGACCGCAAAAACAACCGTTATAGCAAGCGAAATCCAAGCTTCTAGACCACTTGCATACCCATTTATAGCTCTAAATGGCATAAAGAAGGTCGAGATGAAAGGAATATAGGAACCAATTTTCAGAACTAAATTGTCCCCTGCAGCACCTAGAGCAGTCACTCCGACGAATCCTGCCATAATCAAGATCATCAACGGTGACAAGGCCTTACCTGAATCCTCAGGACGAGAAACCATAGAACCTAGGAAGGCTGCCAAAACAACATACATAAAGAGACTAACCAAGACAAACAATAAGGTATTAAGCGAGAAGGCATTTCCTAGATGATTTAAAATACCAGATTGAGCCAAGATTGGTAGGTCTTTAAAGAGCAGAATCGCAGCCAGCCCACCCACGACGTAAATCCCAATATGGGTCAAAATCACAAGGAGCAGAGCCAGCATACGAGCGTAGAAATAATGGCTAGCTCGGATACTAGAGAAGACCACCTCCATGATTTTGGTCCCTTTTTCACTAGCCACTTCCTGAGCAGTGACGCTAGCATAGGTAATCAAGATCATATAAAGGAAAAATCCTAAGCCCAATGCCGCCATGTTCTGCACTGTTTTTTTATTTTCTTTAGCTTCATCAATCTTCTCTGTATAGTCAACAGTTTGACTCAAGTATTTTTCTTGCTCTTGAGACAAATTGGCTGCCGAACGATTCAGTTGATACTGCAGTTCATTTAGCTTATTGGTTACAGCCAGCTTGATGCCACTTTCAAGAGAAGTTTCACCGTGATAGACGGCCTTGAGAACACTGTCCTCTTTGTCAATGGTTAGGTAACCCTTGATTTTCTCATCCTTGATAGCAGCCTGGGCACTGGCTTCGTCCTTATAATCAAAGTTGATACCATTGGTACCCTTGAGTCCCTCAGCTACAGATGGCACTGTTGTTACTACTGCTACCTTGCTATTTTTAGCCATCGAAGAATTTTGGAGATAGCCGATTCCGACAGACAATCCTAAAAAGAGGAACGGCGAAATCACCATAAAGAAGAAACTCCACGATTTGACATGTCGAAGATAGGTTTCCTTCATTACAACCCACATATTTCTCATACTTCCACCCCTGATTCTAGTTTAAAGATTTCATCGATTGTTGGAGCTTGTTGGTCAAAGGTCGCGATATATTGACCTTGAGTGAGGATGGGGAAGAGTTCCCTTCCAGCACTCTCATCATCGAGGATCAATTTCCAACTGCCCTGCTTGGTCAAGCTCACTTGTTTGACGTGAGGAAGTTTTTCCAGTTCTTCCTTGCTTCGTTCACTTGAAACAAAGAGACGTGTTTTTCCATATTGATTGCGAACATCCTGAACAGGTCCATGCAAGACCACACGCCCATCTCGAATCATCAGAATATCATCGCAAAGTTCCTCGACGTTGGTCATGACATGGTCAGAAAAGATAATGATTGCACCACGCTCTTTCTCTTTCAAGATGACCTGTTTGAGCAACTCGGTATTGACTGGGTCCAAACCACTAAAAGGCTCATCCAAGATAATCAAGTCTGGTTCATGGATCAGGGTGATAATGAGCTGAATTTTCTGCTGATTTCCTTTGGAGAGGCTCTTGATTTTATCAGTCAATTTCCCCTTCACTTCGAGTTTTTCCATCCATTGAGGGAGTTTTTCCTTGACCTCCTTAGCATCCATGCCCTTTAGAGTAGCCAAGTAGCGAACTTGCTCAAGGACTGTCAACTTGGGCATGAGGCTACGTTCCTCAGGCAGATAACCAATCCGAGCGTAGGTTTCCTGACGAATCTCCTGTCCATCCAGACTGATTTCTCCTTGATACTCTAAAAATTTCAACATACTGTGGAAAATCGTTGTTTTCCCAGCCCCATTCTTCCCGACCAAGCCCAGAATCCTTCCTGGACTTACCTGAAAATCGACACCAAACAAGACTTGCTTGGAACCGAAACTTTTCTCTAGACTTCTTACTTCTAGCATCTTCCACCTCCTAGATATATTGCACTTATTATACTCCTTTTTGATAGCCTTTACAACGTTTTATGTCCATTTTTATCGATATTATTTATAGTAAAAATCTACCAAATTCAAGGTTTTTAAGCGCTCCAGTAATAGGTTTAGTATAGCTCATTAAAAATTGGATAGGGTGTCTTTCTCCTCAACTGTCGCTTTTCTCTTCTGAACTGTTCTCTTAAAGCTAAAAATCCACCCCGAAGGATGGATTGATGAGTTAACGCACTTCTGCATTGACTTTTTCTTCAAGTGATGCTTGGATTTTTTCCATGTAGCGTGCGACTTCTTCGTCTGTCAAGCTATCTTCTGGATTTTGGAAGGTCAAGCTATAGGCCATTGACTTCATACCAAGTCCCAATTTTTCGCCTGAGAAGACATCAAAGAGTTTGATATCTGTCAAACGTTTCACGCCTGCAGCTCGGATAGCATCTACAACTTCTTGGTGAGTGACTTCTGCCTTGAGAAGTAGAGCAATATCACGACTAACCGCTGGGAATTTGGTGATTTCCACAAATGGAGTAGCTGGTTGAAGGGCAGCTTCGATGGCTGAAAGGTTGAGCTCCGCTACATACGTTTCTGGAATATCATAAGCCTTAGCAGTGACTGGATGCACTTGGCCAAGGAAACCAAGAACTTGGTCACCGAGCGAAATCACGGCTGTACGTCCTGGATGAAGGCTTGCAATCTCAGCTGTTGCTGTATAAGTCACTTCAAGTCCCAGGCGAGTAAATAATGCTTCAAGGATTCCCTTAGCATAGAAGAAATCAACTGGAACTGCTGCCGTTTGGAAATCTTTTTCCGCAACCAAGCCTGTCAAGGCAAAGGCAAAGCTGTTGATCTCATTTGGAAGTTCTTCTTTTGGATTACCCGTTTGCTCGAAGACTTTTCCAATCTCGTAAAGAGCCAAGTTTTTGTTCTTACGAGCCACGTTATATGCCACCGTATCAAGGATACCTGAGATCATATTTTGACGGAGGACTGAACGGTCCACAGTCATTGGCCACATGAGTTCCGTAAGGTTACTTGGTTGAGCTGTAAACTCGACTGCTTTTTCAGGAGTTGTTAGAGCGTAGGTGATGATTTCTGTCAAACCTGCTCCTTCAGCGATCGTACGAACTTGGCGACGCAGTTTTTGTGTCGCAGTCAATTCACCTGCTGTACCGTCATCCTTTGGAAGACTGGTTGGCAAGCGATCATATCCATAGATACGAGCGATTTCTTCAAAGAGGTCTGCTTCAATAGTGATATCCCAACGACGACGGGGTACGCTGACTGTAAAGCTATCTGCATTTCCAGAAAGGCCAAATCCAAGACGACGGAAGACATCTTCCACATCAGCATAGGAAAGTTCCGTACCAAGGACACGGTTGACATCGGCAAGAGTTGAAGATACTTCTACATCTGAAGTGTCAAGCTCACCCACTGAAACGATGCCCTTACGCACCGTCGCACCTGCAAGTTCTGCAATCATGCTCGCTGCAGCATCCAAGGCCTCATTGACTGTTGCCACGTTGATCCCTTTTTCAAAACAAGAAGATGATTCCGAACGAAGGTTAAGGCGTCCGCTAGTCTTACGAATGGATGTACCATTGAAAACAGCTGCTTCTAACACAACGCGACTTGATTTTTCAGAGATTTCTGTAGTCTCTCCACCCATGACACCTGCAAGGGCTACTGGTTTGTCAGCGACAGTGATGACTAAGTCATTTGTTTCCAAGTCACGTTCTTCACCATCCAAGGTTATCAATTTTTCACCAGCACGCGCCTCACGCACACGGATGTCATTACCTTCAAAGGTGTCCAAGTCAAAGGCATGCATAGGCTGACCAAAGTAGAGTAGGATATAGTTGGTCACATCGACCACATTGTTAATCGGACGGATACCTTCGTTCATGAGGAGGTTTTGCAACCATTGCGGACTTGGTGCGATGGTCACATTGTCCAAGATACGGGCTGCATAGTAAGGCGCCTTGTCTGTCTCAATGCCTACAGAAAGAGCCTCTGCTGCAACTTCATTTGTTTCTGTTAGAGTAAATTCTTTAAAGTTAACGGCCTTGTCATAGATGGCTGCTACTTCGTGCGCTACTCCACGCATAGAAAGAGCGTCTGCACGGTTTGGCGTGATAGAAAGTTCGATGATTTCGTCATCCAAGTCTAGATATGAGAAGACTTCCTCACCTGGTACTGCATCTTCTGGCAAGATTTGAATACCATCTGCAAATTCCTTTGGTACAACTGAGTCAGAAATTCCCAATTCACCAAGTGAACAGATCATCCCCAGTGACTCTAAGCCACGGATTTTCCCTTTTTTGATTTTGTAGTTGTCAGCGATGCGAGCTCCTGGAAGTGCCACCATGACCTTGATACCAGCACGCACATTCGGTGCACCACAAACGATTTGACGGGCTTCTTCTTCGCCAACGTTAACCTGACAAACATGGAGGTGAGTTTCTGGCACATCTTCGCAAGACAAGACTTCACCGACGACAATTTTTGAGAGACCGGCAGCCGGTGATTCGACACCTTCGACCTCGATCCCTGTAGTTGACATTTTTTCAGCCAACTCTTGTGATGGCACATCAATGTCCACCAATTCTTTTAACCATTTATAAGATACAAGCATAATTTAGTTCTCCAGAATGACAGTTGCCACTCTAGTTCTTTTCCTTTCCTATCATTTCAATAGAAGAATTCTCTTCTTACCTTAATTTCTTTTTCAGTAACCAATCTGTATCTACTTTTTGACCAACCATAAAACTATGTTGGCTAAATTTTTCAAAACCATATCGGTTATAAAACGCTTGAGCTTTTGTATTATGCTCCCAAACACCTAACCAAGCCCAGGAAAAACTATTTTTGGTAGCAAGTTCAAGAGCGAATTCAAACAGTTGCTTACCTAGTCCAAATCCTTGGAATTTTTGTAACACATAGAGTCGTTGAATTTCAAAAGCATCCTCTAATTCTCTCTCAGTCTAAGCACTTCCCCAGTTGACTTTGAGAAAACCAGCTATCTCCTCTTCATGCATAATGAAATAGGTTTCGGAATCAGAATTTTCCAACTCAGTTGACAAAACTCTCAGACTATAAGCCTCTTCAAAGTATTCCTGTAACTGCTCTTCCGTATTATCATGAGCAAATGTCTCACGAAAGGTTTGTTTGGCAATTTTGGACAACACCCCAATATCTGCCTTTTCTACTTTTCTAATCATTATTTAAACTGTTCTGAGAAGCGGATATCTCCTTGGTAGAACCCGCGGATATCATTGATTCCGTAACGGAGCATGGCTACGCGCTCTTGACCAAGGCCAAAGGCAAAACCAGAGTAAACCGTTGCATCAATACCACTCATCTCAAGGACACGTGGGTGAACCATACCGGCACCCATAATCTCGATCCAACCTGTTTTCTTACATACGTTACAGCCTTCTCCACCACACTTGAAGCAGGAAACATCCACTTCAACAGATGGCTCTGTGAATGGGAAATAAGATGGACGCAGACGGATTTGACGCTCTTCACCAAACATTTTTTGCACAATCAACTGAAGCGTTCCTTGAAGATCAGCCATAGAGATGTTTTTCCCAACAACCAATCCTTCGATTTGGTGGAATTGGTGACTGTGGGTTGCATCGTCCGTATCACGACGGAACACACGTCCTGGTGAGATCATTTTCAAAGGACCTTTTGAAAAATCATGAGCATCCATAGCACGCGCCTGAACTGGAGACGTGTGAGTACGGAGTAAGATTTCTTCTGTGATGTAGAAAGTATCCTGCATATCACGAGCTGGGTGATCTTTTGGAAGGTTCATACGCTCGAAGTTATAGTAGTCTTGCTCCACTTCAAAACCATCTACGACTTGATACCCCATACCGATGAAAATATCTTCGATTTCTTCACTGGTTTGTGTAAGAACATGACGGTGACCAACCGCAACAGGACGACCTGGAAGTGTTACATCGATGCTCTCACTAGCCAGTTGAGCTGCAACTTTCTTTTCTTCCAAGAGTTTCGCTGTTTCCTCAAAGGCCGCTGTCAAGACATCGCGAGCTTCATTGACGTGTTTCCCGATAACAGGGCGCATTTCAGCCGATACATCTTTCATTCCTTTAAGGATTTCAGTAAGCGACCCTTTTTTCCCAAGGACAGAGACACGTAATTCTTGCATCTCTTTTTCATTTTCAGCAGTAATCTGCTTCAAGCTAGCCAGCGTTTCTTCACGAAGCGCTTTTAATTGTTCTTCAATAGTTGACATAATTCCTCCATCAGTCGCTCGTAGATAAAAAGAAAACCACATGTCAAAAACTCCACTCGGAGCGTTGACACGCGGTACCATCCGTTTCATCTGACAAGTCAGACCTTCATTTCTAAATCCATGCGCAAGTGAATTCACTCAGCTTTCATATAGAGAGCTTGCAGTCACGGCTCTCCTCCCTGATATACTTCCCTTGAGTTACTAGTCTTGCGGATTCCTATTCAATTACTACTTAGTTTATCAGATTTTTAGTTAAAAAACAAGTTAGATTAGACTAATTTCAATATAAAAAAGAACAAGACGCAATGCACTATCTATTTGTAGGTCCTGTTTCATCTGCTTTCCTTTTCAATAAAAGAGTTGCTGCTTGATTAAAACCATCGCACCAGTTATACCATTTTGCTTCATACTCATCTTGAGCTAAGATACTGTCTTTTAAATCCAAAACAGAGTAAATCTTTCTTTCCTCGCAAGCTTGCGCATAGAGATAATACAGTTCATCGCCACCATCTCTATCCCACTCAGCAGAAATCGTATTTCTACCCGCCAATAAAGCCTGATAAGCCCTGTGATGCCCATCTGTAATCAACAAGCAGTCTCCGAATGCAAGAACACTGATTGGAGCAACATTGATTATTTCTACCGACTGATAAAGCAGCTGGATATCTTGTAACTTCTTTTCTGATAAGTATAGTTGAGTCGGATGGAGAGCTTTTATGCTGACTTTCATTTCTTTCTCCTCAAGGGAATTCGATACTCACTTCTGCTTGCCTTTAAATCGCCATTGGAAGCGAAGCTTGTCATAGAAAGGAAATTCGATAAACAAGACTCCCAAGCCCACACAGAGACTGGCAAGGACGTCTGATGGGTAATGAACTCCCAGATAGACCCTTGATAGCAGCACACTGACCAGGTAGAACCCAAGGACGATTTGAACAACTTTTCTCCAGACTGGATCTGTAATTCGTTGACTGAGAATGATAATCAAAGTCCCTACCATCAGCGTCACAGCCAGAGAATGGCCACTTGGGAAGGAAAATCCTTTCTCCTCTACCAAGTGTAAAATAGCTGGCCGAGGGCGCTGATAGATATTTTTAAAGGTCACGATTAAAAGACCGGCTAAGGCTAGATTGCCCGCCATGAAGTAGCTTTCTATCTTCCACTGCTTACGATAAAAGATAAAGGTTGCGATGGCAACCCAGGTGATAATCACTGGGATATCAATCAAATGCGTAAGGGCTCGGAACAGAACTGTCAAATAATCTGGCAAGTCCCCACGAAGAGCAGTCTGAATCGGTTGATCAAAACCGACCAGCGTTTCAGGATAGAACTTAACCATATAGCCAAGAAGGACGAAAAGTAAAAGGGCAAAACTGCCCTTCATTAAAAATGTTTGTTTATCTCTCATAATGTTTTAAGGTTGGTTTCAAGAGGACGTATAACAACCAGAATGAAACGGCAAAGATTACACCCTCAATCAAGTTAAAAGGTAATACCATAGTCATTAGGTAGTTGGAAAGTCCCAAAATTTTTCCAATATCAAAGTTGGCAAACTGCGCGTACAAAGGAACAGCATAAACATAGTTGAGAACCAACATCGCAGCAGTCAAGCCGACAGTTCCCGCTAGAGATGCTAGTAGGAACCTAAGGGTGCTACGTTCCTTTTTCCAAATCAAACCAAAGGCGATAACAAAAACTCCCAAGGCTACAACATTCATTGGCAAACCAATGTAGGTATTCACTCCCTGGCTATTCAGAAGCAACTTCAAGAGTGAGCGCATCAAGAGAATTCCTAGAGCAGCTGGCAAATCCATCACCACCAAGCCCACAAGGACTGGCAAGATACTAAACTCGATCTTGAGGAAGGTTGCCGCTGGCAAGAGCGGAAAGTCAAAGTACATAAGCACAAATGAAATGGCTGATAAAATCGCAATGGTCGAAAGTCGACGTGTGTTTGTCATAACAGGTTCCTCCAATTTTCTATAAAATCAGAAGAAGTTGGAAAGGATCCCTCTATCTATTCTCACTTTTTATATCCCAAAAGCTCCCTCTCACTCTTTTGAGCAAGCGGTTGCAATTCATCTATAAACCAATCAGAACAGACAAAGCCATTCTTTCGTCTTCTCCCATCCAGACTATACTGTCGGTTGTGGAATTGCACCACATCAGCTTGCGCTCGCGGACTTCTTTAACTAAGATATTTTGGATTAATCTAGGAGTCGCAGTCGAAGATAATACTTAAGTATATCGAGACAAGACAACGAAGAGTAAGCCAGAATAGCTAGTTAAAGTCACCGCCGGTCGGGAATCTCACCCAGCCCTGAAGACCCCTTTATCATAACAAAAAACGCTTGCAAGTGCAAGCATTTTGATTATTTCAATTTATCTGCTTCATAGGTGTGAACAAGCTCAAGACCTGCAAAATTCTGCTGACGAAGAGCCTCATATACAATCATGCAGACGGTATTCGAAACATTGAGACTGCGGACGTGTTCATCGTTCATAGGAATACGGAGTGCTTTCTCAGGATGTTCTCGCATAAAGTCCTCAGGCAAGCCCTTGTCTTCACGTCCAAAGAGAAAATAATGATCCTCGTCAGTCGATAAATCTGCTTCAGAATAGACCTTTTCCGCAAATTTCGAAATCAGATAGAGTTTTCCCTTCATCTGAGACATGAAATTTTCCAAACTGTCGTAAAAATAAATCTCTAATTTATCCCAGTAATCCAAACCAGCCCGCTTCATCTTCCGATCATCAATAGGAAATCCCATCGGTTTGATGATGTGGAGGGGAGAATTAGTCGCAGCGCAAGTACGCGCGATGTTACCTGTATTTTGTGGAATCTGAGGTTCAAATAGTACAATGTGATTTGTCATGACTTGCTTCCTTTCACCATTGCAAAAAAATAGCCACACTGCCCGGAGTCAAGCTCAGCAAACAGCGTGGTTAAGGCATCGTTAACTTACCTCACAACAGGTTTGAAGTAAATCAGCGAAACTACTTTCTTAGTATAACACTTTCAGAATCATTGTCAATAGAAACGACTTGATTTTTTTACTTTTTTTGATAATATTTCCATACTTAGTCATTCTTTTTCTGAGAAAGGATATTAAATGAGCGAAATCACTTCATATAATAGACATTTCTATGAAAGGTGAGTAATTTTATCTTTGAAAACTTACAAAAAGTCTTTTCTTATCCTCTAAAATGGCTTGGCAAGTGCATTTTTTGCGAAAAAAGGGTATGATAGTTACATCATGAAAAAGTAGGGTTTTTATATGAAAATTGTCCTTGTTGGTGGAGGGAAAGTCGGTTTCGCCCTCTGTCGTTCACTGGTTGCAGAAAAACACGACGTTGTCCTCATCGAACAAGATGAGGCTGTTCTCGATCATATTGTCAGTCGCTTTGATATCATGGGACTCCTTGGAAATGGAGCAGACTTTGCTATCTTAGAGCAAGCCGGCGTTCAAGAGTGTGATATCTTTATCGCTCTAACGGAACACGATGAAGTGAATATGATTTCAGCAGTACTTGCTAAAAAGATGGGCGCTAAAGAAACCATCGTTCGAGTGCGAAATCCTGAATACTCCAATGCCTATTTCAAAGAGAAAAATATTCTTGGATTCTCACTTATCGTTAACCCAGAACTCCTAGCAGCGCGTGCGATCTCAAATATCATTGATTTCCCGAATGCACTCTCAGTTGAGCGGTTCTCAGGGGGACGGGTCAACCTGATGGAGTTTGTTGTCAAAGATTCCAGTGGTCTCTGTCAAATGCCAATCTCAGATTTTCGTAAAAAATTTGGGAATATTATTGTCTGTGCTATGGAGAGAGATCATCAACTGATGATCCCAAGTGGTGATGTTATTATCCAAGACAAGGATAGGATTTTTGTTACGGGGAATCGTGTGGATATGATGCTCTTCCATAACTATTTCAAATCACGTGCAGTGAAAAGCTTACTCATCGTTGGTGCTGGAAAAATTGCTTATTACCTACTTGGCATTTTAAAAGATAGCCGTATTGACACTAAAGTTATCGAGATTAATCCTGAGAGAGCTCGTCTCTTCAGTGAAAAATTTCCAAATCTCTATATCGTACAGGGAGATGGAACTGCCAAAGATATCTTGCTTGAGGAAAGTGCTCCCAACTATGATGCAGTTGCAACTTTGACTGGGGTTGATGAGGAAAACATCATTACCTCTATGTTCTTAGACCGTGTTGGTGTCCATAAGAATATCACCAAGGTGAATCGAACTAGCCTTTTAGAGATTATCCATGCACCTGATTTTTCAAGTATCATCACACCCAAAAGCATTGCAGTGGATACCATTATGCACTTTATCCGTGGTCGAGTAAACGCTCAATACTCAGACCTTCAAGCCATGCACCATCTAGCAAACGGTCAAATTGAAACTCTTCAATTCCAAATCAAGGAAGCTAATAAAATGACTGCCAAACCTCTTTCACAGTTGAAATTGAAAAAAGGGGTCCTCATCGCAGCCATTATCCGAAAAGGAAAAACAATCTTCCCTACTGGAGAGGACAGACTTGAGGTAGGAGATCAGTTGCTCGTGACGACTTTACTACCAAATATCACCAAGATTTATGATCTGATTGAGAGGTAAAAGATGAATAAAAGTATGATTCGTTACCTCCTCTCAAAACTTCTCTTGATTGAGGCAGTTCTCCTCCTAGTACCCGTTAGCGTAGCAACCTATTATCAAGAATCCAGCCAAGTATTTACAGCTCTCTTTACAACAATTGGAATTTTAATACTTCTTGGTAGCTTGGGAATTTTACGGAAACCCAAAAATCAGCGAATTTATACCAAGGAGGGAGTCTTAATCGTCGCCCTCTGTTGGATTCTATGGTCTTTCTTTGGAGCACTTCCCTTTGTCTTTTCAGGACAAATCCCAAGCGTCATCGATGCCTTCTTTGAAATCAGTTCTGGTTTTACAACTACAGGAGCGACCATTCTGACAGATGTCTCAGTTCTCAGCCGTTCCCTCCTCTTCTGGCGAAGTTTCACTCACTTGATTGGAGGGATGGGGGTACTCGTCTTCGCGCTTGCCATTATGGACAATGCCAAGAATAGTCACTTAGAGGTGATGAAGGCTGAGGTCCCTGGGCCTGTCTTTGGCAAGGTTGTATCCAAACTGAAAAATACCGCCCAGATCCTCTATCTGCTTTATTTAGGGCTCTTCTCACTTTTTGTAGTCATCTACTATCTAGCTGGCATGCCTCTATTTGATAGCTTTGTCATTGCTATGGGAACGGCAGGAACCGGAGGCTTCACTGTCTATAACGACGGAATTGCCCACTATGGTAGCTCACTCATCACCTATCTAGTTAGTATCGGAGTGTTGGTTTTTGGGGTTAACTTCAATCTCTACTACTACCTCATGCTCCGTCGAGTTAAGGCTTTCTTTGGTGATGAAGAACTTCGCACGTATGTATTCATTGTCCTAGTTTCTACCGGCTTGATTACGCTTAATACGCTCCATCTCTACCAAGGTGTCTCTCAGAGTGTTGAAATGGCCCTCTTCCAGGTGTCCAATATCATCACAACAACTGGTTTTGGTTATGGAGATATCACCAACTGGCCCCTCTTCTCCCAATTTATCCTCCTCTTCCTCATGGGAATCGGCGGCTCTGCTGGATCAACCGCAGGTGGACTCAAAGTTATCAGAGGGCTCATCCTTTCAAAAATTGCAAAAAATCAGATCTTGTCCATCTTATCTCCTCATCGCGTATTGACTCTACATGTCAATAAAACTGTGATTGATAAGGATACCCAGCACAAGGTCCTAAAATATTTTGTCATTTATGTGATGATTTTACTGTCACTTATCTTCATTGTCAGTCTAGATAACAATGATTTTCTAGTTGTTACCAGTGCTGTCTTCAGTTGTTTCAATAACATCGGACCTATTCTAGGTACAACTTCTAGTTTTGCCATCTTTAGTCCCATCTCTAAAATACTTCTCTCATTTGCAATGATTGCAGGTCGTCTAGAGATTTATCCCATTTTGCTTCTCTTTATGAAACGTACCTGGTCCAAACGCTAATTATAATATAACTCCCCTTTTACAAGCTAGTGAAAGGGGAGTTTTTCTATTAAAAATGAGAAGACCTTTCGGTCCTCTCCTAATCTGTTTATTTTTTAAGTGCTTCTTTGTAGCGAGCAACTTCCGCTTGATTAGCCCAAACATAGTGACCTGGACGAATTTCCACCATAGATGGTTTGTCTGTCTCATAGTCATGTTGGCTAGGGTCATAGACTTTCAAGACCTTCTTACGTTCCAAGATTGGATCTGGAATCGGTACAGCAGATAGAAGCGCTTGAGTGTACGGATGAACCGGATTGTTAAACAACTCCTCTGTCTCCGCTACTTCAACGATAACACCCTTATAGATAACTGCGATACGATCTGAGATAAAGCGAACAACTGACAAGTCATGCGCGATAAAGAGATAGGTCAAGCCCAATTCTTTTTGAAACTTCTTGAGCAAGTTCAAGACTTGCGCACGAACAGACACGTCCAAGGCTGAAATCGGCTCATCCGCAATAACGAAATCAGGTTCCATCACAAGAGCACGGGCAATCCCAATACGTTGACGTTGACCACCAGAAAACTCGTGTGGGTAACGAGTCAAGTGCTCTTTCAAAAGACCAACTTCATGAATCATCTTTTGAACTTTTTCTTTTCGCTCTTCTTCATCTTTGAACAAGTGGTAGTTGTAAAGACCTTCAGAGATGATATAGTCAACTGTCGCACGTTCATTTAAGCTGGCTGCAGGGTCTTGGAAAATCATCTGGATACGGCGGATCAACTCTGAAGATTCCTTATGAGATTTTTTCCCATTGATCTTATGACCATCAAAGATGATTTCACCTTTACTAGTATTATTTAGACCAATAATAGCACGGCCAATCGTTGTTTTCCCACTACCAGACTCACCAACAAGAGAGAAAGTTTCTCCCTTGTTGATAAAGAAGTTAGCGTTTTTAACGGCAACAAACTTCTTACTTCCTTCACCGAAGGAAATTTCTAAATCTTTAATTTCTACTAATTTTTCAGACATTTCCTTCCTCCTAGTCTTCTAGATGAGCAAAGCCCATTTTATCACGAATTTTATCATGTAAATCTGCGATGATTTCTGGTTTTTCAACCTTAGGAGCATTCTCATGAAGCAACCAAGTCTTAGCCCAGTGAGTATCAGTGACTGAAAACTGAGGTGCTTTCTGTTCAAAGTCAATTTGCATCGCATAATCTGAACGAAGGGCAAAGGCATCACCTTTCAACTCCGTATAAAGAGACGGTGGTGTTCCTGGGATAGAGTACAATTCCCCTTTATCATCAGCAAGCTGAGGCAAGCTAGACAAGAGACTCCAAGTGTATGGATGACGTGGATCATAGAAGACTTCCTCAACAGTACCGTATTCTACAATTTCACCAGCATACATAACCGCTACCTTATCGGCAATACTTGCTACCACACCAAGGTCATGGGTGATAAAGATAATGGTGAAGTGGTACTCATCTTGCAAGGTTTTAAGCAAATCAATGATTTGCGCTTGAATGGTTACGTCAAGGGCCGTTGTTGGCTCGTCACAGATCAAGATATCTGGACGACAGGCAAGGGCAATCGCAATAACGATACGTTGGCGCATCCCTCCAGAATATTGGAAAGGATACTCGTCAAAACGTTTTTCAGCGTCTGGAATTCCGACCTTGTTCATATAATCGATTGCCATTTCTTTGGCTTCCTTAGCTGTTTTCCCTTGGTGTTTAACGATAACTTCTGTGATTTGACTACCGATTGTATTGATTGGGTCCAAACTTGTCATTGGGTCTTGGAAGATGGTCGCAATTTTAGCACCACGGATTTTCTCCCATTCTTTGTTCGAAGTCAAGGCTGTCAAATCTTGTCCACGATAGTCGATGCTTCCTTGGGCAATGCGTCCATTATCTTCCAACATCCCTGTAAAGGTTTTTGTTAATACAGATTTACCAGAACCAGACTCACCTACCAAGGCAAGAACTTCTCCTTCAATCAGTTCTAGAGAAACGCCTCGGATAGCCGTCAGAACTTTGTCACGAACGTCAAATTCCACGACGATATCGCGAGCAGTCAAAATTACATTACTTTCTTTTGTCATGTCTACTCCTATCTATGTGTACGTGGATCACTAGCATCCGCTAGGTTCTGACCAACAACGAATAGAGATAGGGATACCAAAATCAAGGTTGTTAATGGAATCCAGAACAAGTACGCGTTGGTCGTAACGTTTTGTGAGTAATCTGAGATCAAACGTCCCAAACTTGGCACTGTTACAGGCAGCCCCAATCCAAAGAAGGAAAGGAAAGCCTCATAAGAGATAAAGCTTGGCAACATCAAGGTCATCGTAGAAACAATAACAGATACCAATTGTGGCATGATGTTTTTCACGATGATTTTAAAGGTTGGTGTTCCAAGTGTTTGAGAAGCAAGGTTGTATTCCAAGTCACGGTAACGCATGATTTGAATACGAATTGAATAAGCAATACCGATCCAAGTCGTCACACTCATAGCGAAGATCAAATTCCAGAAACCAGCACCAATTGAGTAAGTCAAGACGATAACAATCAAGAGAGATGGAATGTTTGAAATAATATTATAAACTTCCATCATGACACGGTCAACAGATTTTGAAATCCCCCAAATTCCACCAACAATCACCCCAATCACAAGGTTGATAAAAGTGGCAATGACAGAGATGAGGATAGAGTTACGCGCACCAAACCAAACTCCATCAAACAAGGATTTACCATTGCTATCCGTACCAAACCAGTGTTCGGCATTGGGCTTAATAAAACGAGCGCTAAAGTCATTCACCTTACTTACATCGTTAAAGTCAAAGTCTGAAAACATCGGATAGATAAAACTCATCAAAATAATAGCTACCAATATTCCCAACATAATGACTGTTGATTTTTTCTTTAAAAACTGTCTAAATACAGAGCCCCAGTAAGAGTAGGCAGGAGCATCAATCGTTTCAGAGGCAAAATCGTCACGTTTTACGAACTGAAATTTTTCTTTATCGATTGTTGACATTATTTGCCTCCTTTCTCTGTCAATTTAATACGTGGGTCAAGCATGGTCATCCAGATATCCCCTACAAAGAGTGAGAAGATAGAAATACATGTGAAGATGAAGACAAGACCAACTACCATTGAGTTGTTTGATGCCTTAACAGAGTCAATCAACATTTTACCCATACCTGGGAAGGCGAAGACTGTTTCTGTCAATGTTGCACCACCAATAACCCCGATTACGGCACCTGGAATACCTGAAACCAAAGGAACCATGGCATTTTTAAAGACGTGTTTATTTGAAATTTCTTTTTCAGATAAACCTTTTGCACGAGCAAAACGGACGAAGTCTTGAGATTGCAAATCAATCATATAACGACGAATCCAGATTGCTGTACTTGGTGCTCCCAGCAAACCTAGAATGACTGCTGGCAAGACATAGGAGCGCCAATCTCCAGCCCCCAAGATAGGGAATGAGTCTGGCAGACCAATAGATGATCCAATCAAGCGAACGATATAAACCAAAGCAATCGTTGGAAGGGCAAGCAAGAAGGTTAGAGCACCTGTTGAGAAGCTATCAATCCAAGTATTCTTGTGGCGAGCCATAGCAGATCCAAGAGGAATCGCAATAGCATAAGAAATAATCAAACCAATCAAACCAGCAACAGCTGAGCTTGCAATCATAGATGGATATTGGTAGTTACTTTCTGTAGCTGTATATGGATCGTCCTTACCATAGTTAGCTATTTCACGCGCATCTGCTTGACTTGGAGATTTGTAGGTACGAGAGTAAATATCTACAGACGAAGTCTTTTTACCAGTAGGGAATTGAACTTCTGATGTCTTAGTTTGTCCTTGACCTTGTGTGATAACTTGAAGCACTGGCGTGTTCGCATAAGTTGGGTAAGAGTCACCCAAGTTAATGTTCACAAAGTTTTGGTGTACAAACGGGAATTGATTGTTGAAATACAAAAGGTATTTATGTTTGGTACCTGAACCAACCAATGACCAACCGATAGCAGGGTCATTTTCAAAACGAAGATAACGTTCCAAGTTTGGATTTTCAGGGTCTTGAATCTTGTTTGTATGATCAATATCAAGTAAGTTCGCATAGAATTTGAAAACACGTTCAAAAATTGGAATTTCACGCGTAGCATAGAACTGACCACTCTCTGAAAAGACACCTAACGTCCAACCATTGCCGAGTTGGTTGATGTATTTTTCGTAGATTGCCTTATTGGTGTCATTGGCATCTACTGTTACAGATGAGTCCATTGTGCTCGCTTTTTCTTGCAACTCCTTAGTATCGTAGTACTCGATATAGCCCATACGTTCATAAACGGTATTCTCATAATTATCCCGCTTATCTGGAGTCGTTGCAATCTTGTTGTAGTTGGTATCCTGCTTGAAAATCAGTTTCCGAGGAACCATCGTATAGATAATCGTGTAGGTCAAGGTTGTCACCAAGAAAATAGACAACAATGAGCGCAAGACACGCATAAAAATATATTTTTTCATATCGTTTCCTTTTAAAATCCCAAAAGAACCTTCTCCTCATGGAGAGAAAGTTCTCTTGAGAGTTATTTATTTAACGTGATTCGTCAATTCTTTTTGAACTTTTTCGTTTGATTCTTTTTTCTCTTTGAGCCATTTCTCACGAGCTTGTTCGTAATCAGCTTTCGTTACAACCTTGTCTTGCAACTGAATATACTTGAAGTATACATCTGAACCCTTATCTCCAGATTGACTGTATGACGCAGAGAATGGTACTACACGAGAAATGAATGGTGCTGCTCCACTACCTGACATAGCAGGAAGGAAGAGAGAGCTATCTGTCAACCAAGCTTGAGCTGCTGCGTATTTTTCATAACGAGCGTTCAAATCGTCAGTTTCTTTAGCAGCTTCATCAACTAACTTATCATATTCTTTCAAACCAACTTGTGCAGCTGCTGCATTTGCTGGATCATCGTAACCCATGTATGTTTTTGTTTGCTCGCTATTAGTTGTTTTCAAGATATCAAGGTAAGTTGATGGATCTTCGTAGTCTGGATTCCATCCAACTGCTCCTGAGAGATCCCAATCTTCTGCCGCAGCGCTTGCTGCATAGTAGGTGATATTGTTCAACTCATCTTTAGAAACTTGTTGGATATCAATCACTACATTATCTTCACCAAGTACTTTTTCAACTGTTTGTTTAAAGGATTGAATACGAGCGATATAGCTCTTAGCAGTTTGGTCTACTGGAATATCCAAGTGGATAGGGAATTTCACACCTTCTGCTTGCAATGCTGTTTTAGCTTTGGCAAATTCAGCTTTGGCTTTATCAGCATTGAAGAGACCGTCTTGACCATCAGCAAAGTTTACGTTCTTCCACTCATCACCATAAGTAGCCATCTTTTCAGTTACCAAGTCACCGAAGGTTTTGTCTCCTGCAGAAACAAAGTCAGGTTTCACAAAGAGGTTGCGAACTGCAAGGGGAGCCCCTTCTTTACCATTGATTTGTGCTGAGTAAGAAGTACGGTCAAAGGCGAAGTTCAAGGCCTGACGGAAGTCTTTGTTAAGAAGGGCTTTCTTAGTAGAAGACTTTTCTTCATCAGTTGTCTTAGAAGTGTATTTGTAACCTTGACGGTCAATATTGACACCTAAACCAAAAATACCAGGTCCCGATGGAGTGTAAAAGATATTATCCTTATAACTTTCTGCTACCTTAGAGTAGTTTGAACTTGTTGGGAAAAGGCGAGCATAGCTGTATGCTCCACTTGTAAAGTTACGCTCAATGGACTCTTGGTCTGAACCATCATAGAAAGCAAGGGTAACTTTATCAAGGTGAACGTTATCCTTATCCCAGTACTGCTCATTCTTAGCAAATTCGATAGAAGATTTAGTAGTCAAACCTTTTAGCAAGAACGGTCCATTATAAAGCAATGATGTAGGATCTGTTGCTTTGGCAAAATCTGATCCTTTTGATTTTTCAAAATCTTCGTTCAATGGCCAGAAGATTGAGTAAGCCATCTTAGAGTTCCAGTATGGTTCTGGCTGGTTCAAGGTATACTCAAGAGTATAATCATCAACTGCCTTCACACCTACCGTAGAAAAGTCTTTTGAATTTCCAGACAAATAATCAGATAATCCTTTAACAGAAGTTTCTGCTAGATATAGAGCTTCGGATTTCTTATCTGCTGCGTGTTTCAAACCATTTACGAAATCTTTAGCTGTTACTTCAGCGTACTCTTCCCCATCAGATGTCATCCATTTAACACCTTTGCGGATTTTGTAGGTATAAGTCAAACCATCTTTTGAAACTGACCAGTCTTCTGCAACTGCGGGAGTCAAATTCCCATATTTGTCATTTGTGAAGAGACCGTCAATACCATTTGAAGTGGCAATCTTAGTACTTTGTTTCCCGGAAATAAGGTAATCCAATGTTTCCGGATCAGCTGTATAAACATAACCATAATTTTTTGGTGCTGTTGAATCAGATGATTTAGAAGAACCGCAGGCAGCTAGTACGCCAGTCGCTAATAAGGCAACCCCTGCTGCAACCAATACTCTGCTTTTTTTCATGTATATAACTCCTCTTGAAAAATTTAGGCTTATTGAAAATTATAACATATATCTTCTAAAAAGTAAACGAATTTTCAGAATATTTAGGCGTATATCTACAAAAAACTTCTCTTTGTCAGAATTTCCCCATTCTTTATTTGTATTTATAAGAAAAGAAAATTAATTTGTCTAGCTCTGTAAGCTTCATTTTTACAAGTTGCTTTTCCCTTTTTTCTTCACATGACATAATCTATCTTCTTAAATTGGATTTTAGAATAAGAAACTATTGACGGAAAATGATTTTCAAGGTATAATAATAAACGTTGAGGCGGTATAGCCAAGTGGTAAGGCACGGCTCTGCAAAAGCTTGATCGTCGGTTCAAATCCGTCTACCGCCTTTCAGTACCTGAATTAACAGGAATTAACCGAATGAAAAGCCCGTACAATCGGGCTTTTTTGTTATTCCAAATAGATAGGGATAACTGTGTCTACCATATAGATTTACAAAAAGCAGTGACTCAAGTCACTGCTTTATTCTGTTTCTTCTTCAGTCTCTATTTCAGTGATTTGGACTTTTACCTTGGTAACACGTCCGTTTTTCACCTTGTCATTGGTTAGGATGATTTGTTTGTTTTGGCTGACCAATTCATAACTGAGTTTTTCAGTCGTTGGAATCATTCCCACACCCGTCAAATAATAACCGGCGATGGTATCAACATCATCACTTTCCAGTTCCACATCAAAGTAGTCATTAAAATCATTAAGATTCATGGTACCTTGAACGATATAGGTGCCTTCTCCTATTTGATGGACTTCAATTTCAGCCTTGTCAGTCTCATCATCAATCTCACCAACAATTTCTTCTAAGAGGTCTTCCAGAGTTACCAAACCAGCCATTCCACCGTATTCATCTAGTAAGATGGCCATTTGATTTTGGGTATTTCGAAGTTCTTTAAGGAGATCGTCCACAAAGATAGTCTCAGGAACAAACAGTGGCGTTTGGAGAATTCGTTTCCAGACAATATTGTCAAAGCCATCCACAAAAGCGGCATTCAACAAGCGCTTGGTGTGAATCAAACCAATAACATTATCCTTATCCCCATCATAAACAGGGATACGTGAGAAATTTTGCTTTAAAATACTCTCGATAATCGTTTGACTGTCATCCTGAATATCCACCATAAAGGCATCTGTTCGGGGCACCATTACCTCACGAGCCATTAGTTCATCTAAAGAAAAGACTCCCTGTAGCATTTCAATCTCATCTGCATCCAGTGTTTCTTCGCTGTTAGTGAGCATATACTCAATTTCATCACGTGTCATCTTTTCATCAGCATCATCAAAGGTCATTGGCGTCACACGGCTCAATAGATTCGTTGAGGCTGACAAAAGCCAAACAAAGGGACTGACAATTTTCCCCAAACCAATAATGACTGGCGCTGTTCGGATAGCCAAGGTATCTTTCAGATTTAGAGCAATTCTCTTGGGATAGAGTTCCCCAAAAACAATGGAAATATAGGTCAAAAACGCTAAAGATAGAAAACTTGCAATAGCGGAAGCTGTTTCACTGTTCCCTATCCAAGATGCAATTTCGCGTCCTAGAGTCTCCGCTAAACTGGCCCCAGACAAGATGGTAATTAACGTGATACCAACTTGAATCGTTGATAAAAAGTGGTTAGGATTTTCAAGTACCTTTAACAAACGGATGTAACGTTTGTCTCCCTCTTCTGCCTTTTGCTCTACTCGGGAACGGTTTAGTGACACCATTGCCATCTCAGTGGCTGAGAAAAAAGCATTTAACAAGGTCAAGATAAATAATAATACAAACTGTAGCAACAAATTCTGACTGCTCGGGTCTTCCATAGTCCTTCTCCTAAAATAGTATCTTGTGTTTCATTATATCATAAAATTCTTCAGGATTCACATTATTTTTCATTTAGACAACAACTCCCTGCCTCTAAAAGACAAAGGAGCTGTTTTATATAGTATCCATTGTTTCTAATCCGTCACTGTTACTTGACCCGTTTGGTAATCAAGCTGGATTCCCTTTTGAACATTGGGGACTAGGACATTGAATTCCAATTCGCCATCTGAAGACTTGGCTTCGATTTGTGAAGCGGATGGAACTAAATCCTCATTTGTCGCATAGTGGAGTGTCACCCGATAACGGACCCTCTTATTTTGGTCCAAGGCTTTTCTGACTAGACTCTCATAGTAGTTCTGGCCTGTCGAATCCTCAGCCTGTGCTTGGTTTGCCCAAGCTGTCTGAACTGCAATGTTCTTGGGGTTGCTGGTAGAGGCATCATAGCCATCCAAACCACCTATCAAGGCATAGCCTAGCAGATGTCCTCTATCAACTGCATGTGTATAGGCTCCCTTTAGATTCTTAACCTGATGCCATCCTGGTGGCGTCCAAGAGGTTGAGCCATTTCCAGTCTCTTCACGATTCTTATACTGCCGAGTCGCTTTGGATAAGATGGCATTGGCAACAGTTGGAACTGTTTCTTTTCCCACTGTCTTTGTTTTATTATCCGCATAGGGTTTGCTTGAAACCTTGGCATCTAGATTGGTTTTATTGCCATTGACAACAAAGGCCCCTGCTCCATTCCACTCGAGATTACCCTTGATTTGGTTTTTGATTGACTCAGTTAAGACACTTTCAGCTAGCTCCTGACTGGGAGCTTCTGAAGCTTGTTTTTTCTGACTAACCTTGGTTCTAGGGGTGTTTGGCGCTGTCTGCATCTGCTTGATGTAGTAGCTTCCAGCAGCCAAGAGTAAGAATAGAAGTAACCCTATCAGAGCTTGTCTTGTTTTTTTGTCCATTTTTCTCCTTATTTCTTTAGAAAAAGACTGGTCTCCCAGTCTAATTTCCTGTAAACTTGCTAATCAATTCCTGCCACTTTGCCGGGGATAAGATAGCCCATGGATCCTGTCCCTTTCCTAGGATGCCATAGCCGACCATTAAGCCAATTCCTAGAGCCAGAAAGCCAAGCAATAGGACGATAAAAATCAACAGTAAGCGACGGAGTACATAGCGTAAGTTTTTATTCTTCTTCATCATTTGCCTCGATTCGCTGAATCTTCGCTCCTAGCTGAGCCAATTTCTCATGGAAACGGTAGTAACCTCTATCAAGGTGGACTAATTTACCAACAACTGTTTCTCCCTGCGCCACCAGACCTGTCAAAATCAAAGCAGCACTAGCGCGAAGGTCCGTTGAAAGAACTTCTGCCCCCTGTAAAGCCTGTCCCCCAACAATACGAGCTGTGTCACGGATAATCTCTGAGTGCAAGCCCATACGCCGCATTTCCTCCAAGTGTTGGAAGCGATTCTCAAACACCGTTTCCACCATGGTGGATTCCCCTATTGCAACTGTCATCAGAGCTGTAAATTGTGCCTGCATATCTGTTGGAAATCCTGGGTGTGGTAAGGTTTTTACATGAACAGCCTTGAGATTTTCAAGTTGAGAACGAACACGGATACCTTCTGATTCCTCTGTCACTTCAACACCCATTTCGAGTAGTTTTGAGATTAAGGGGCGATTGTGTTCCCAGACTGCATCTCGAATGAGGACATCACCACCAGTCATGGCCGCCGCCACCATAAAGGTTCCGGCTTCGATACGATCCTGTACGACACTGTGAGTCGTACCATGGAGTTCTTCGACACCAGTCACTGTGATGGTTTCGGTACCAGCTCCCTTGACCTTGGCTCCCATTTCATTAAGGAGAATAGCAAGGTCAACAATTTCCGGTTCACGCGCAGCATTTTCTATCACTGTCACACCGTCAGCTAGAGTCGCTGCCATCATCAGGTTTTGTGTTGCGCCGACACTAGGAAAGTCCATGTAGATATGAGCGCCATGCAGGCGTTCTGCCTTGGCTTCGATGTAACCAGCTGTCTGGGTAATCTTTGCCCCCATAGCTTCCAAACCTTTGAGGTGAAGGTCGATGGGACGACTCCCGATGGTACATCCCCCTGGCATAGAAACTTTGGCATGGCCTACACGAGCAAGGATTGGTCCCAAGACAACGATGGATGCACGCATCTTGCTGACATACTTGTATGGAGCTTCCTCCGTGATATCACCAGTCGCATCAACCTCGACAACATGAGCTTCCTCATCAAAGTCCACCTTGGCATTCAGACCTCGAACCACTTGATTCATGGTGAAAACATCTGACAAGATTGGGACGTTCTGCAAGACTGTCTTCCCCTTGCTTGCTAGAATAGTCGCTGCCAACAAGGGCAAGACGGCATTCTTTGCCCCCTCGATGGTCACACTCCCGACCAGACGATTATCACCGCCTTGAACCACAATTTTTTCCATAGTTGTTTCCTTTACTTTTGATTTTATAATAGTCCTCTAAGTGCTTCTTGCCACAGTTGGTACAAACTGATAAAGAATGAACTCAAGATGTAGCCCATCACAATACTAAAGAAGCCGACCAACAAACGAACCTTTTTTGTGTTAGTAGCGTTCACTTTTAAAACCTTTTCCCATCTAACAAGATCCTTCAAAAGGTAAAAACTCAAATAAATAAAGAGTAGATGACTACTTAGAGTGAATAATAATTGAACCATTTGACTATTATACCATCTTATCCGCTTGCGCGCTAGTTTTCAATTTTTCTACAAATTAGGGATTGTTTTTAAGATAATCAATTGCATCCTGCAAAGTCTTAACAGGAACGATTTTCATCTCTGTTTTGATCGTTTTAGCAGCTTCTAGGGCTGTTTCATAGTTGCTTTTCGCATTGGGATCTGCTTTTTTTGCTTCCTCGGTGACTGGATTGTCAGGAGCAAAAAAGATGTTCGCTCCCTGACGAGAGGCTGCAACTACTTTTTTGTCAATTCCACCGATGTCACCAACATTTCCATCGCGATCAATGGTTCCCGTCCCCGCAACGATGCGACCATTACGAAGGCCTGGATCGGCTATCTGGGTGTAGATAGCTAGGCTAAACATGAGACCGGCACTTGGCCCCCCGATACCAGCTGTTGAAAAACGAATAGGAACATCACTGGTCACTTCCGTACGGTCAATCAGACCAATCCCAATCCCGTTTTTTCCGTTTTCGAGAGTGATAATTTTACCTTCTGCAAACTTGACTTTTCCGTCTTCTTCATAGGTTACCTTGACCGTATCCCCTAATTGTTGAGAATTGACATAGTCGACCAAGTCTTTTGAACTGTCAAATGTTTTGTCATTAACAGCCGTCACGGTATCTGCAATGTTCAGAATGCCCTTAAAAGTTGAATTGTCCGTCACGGTCAAGACATAGACTCCCAGATACTTGAGTTCGATATCCTTTCCAGCCGTCTTCAACCCTTGATACTTGGCCATGTTTTGAGAAGTTTGCATATAGAACTGATTGATCCGCATAAACTCTGCATCAGTAGAGCCACCCGTAGTCTCCTTGGCACTTCTAATATCTGTGAAAGGTGTTAACCAAGCATAGACAAGATGCGATAGGGTTGCGTGTCGAATACCGACTGTTACAAACTGGTAAGCTCCTGCTTCTGTATCTTCTGTTTCATTGACTTTTAAAACTTGACGAATATCTTCCGCTCCACCTGGAACTTCTATGTAGTAAGGTAAAGGTACTACAAAGGCTAAAAAAGTCACTACTAGTGCTAGGATGACATATAAGGGCCATCTAGTTTTTTTCTTCATGTTCTAATTCCTCCACAACACTGTTTGGGACATATTGCTGAATTTCCTGACCAAACTTCAGAAGTTCTCTCATGGCTGAAGAGCTAATATAAAGATGCTCTGGGCGGCTATATAGGTAAATGGTTTCGATTTCTGGAGCCAGTTGATGATTGTAGTAATCAAAACTAGACTCGTATTGCAAGTCTGTGGCATTCCGCAAGCCACGGACAAGGGTTTTAGCCCCCAGTCTTCTTGCAACATCGACAACTAGTTGGTCATGAGAAGAAAGCACCTCTACATTATCTAAATGCGCCACCGCTTTTTCGACTGCTCGTTTGCGATTTTCAACAGGGAGAAAGCCTTGTTTGTGGGGATTGTAGAAAACCCCGACATAGAGCTTATCAAAGAGCCTGCTGGCACGTTCAATGATATCCAGATGTCCATTTGTCATCGGATCAAGTGAACCGGTAAATAATCCAATTTTATCTGACATAGACTGTCACCTTACTAATCCCATATATTTTTTCCTTCCAGATGCCTAAGCAGGCGATTTCTTCTGGAAGTTCTACAGACTTATCGGTTTCGCAGACAACCATGATTTCCTCGGAAAATAGGTTTCTTTCTGCCATTTTCTCGATATCTGCAACGATTTGTTCCTTGGCATAGGGCGGGTCTAAAAAGACCAGGTCAAAGGGACCTGTCACCTGCTCCAAGGCCCGTTCAGCCTCCATCTTTAAGAGCTGAAATTTGGAAACTTCCTTGGTCATTTGGATATTTGCAGCGACGATAGCTTGTGCCCTTCTATCCCGTTCCACTAAGACAGCATGGGACATCCCTCTTGACACAGCTTCAATAGATAAACCGCCACTGCCAGCATAGAGATCCAAGACACGACCGCCCTCAAAATAGGGGCCTATCATGTTAAAGATAGCTCCACGAACCTTATCTGATGTCGGCCTCGTCGTCTTGCCTTCTAGCGTCTTGAGGGGGCGCCCTCCGTAGATTCCTGATACGATTTTCATACCGTTTATTATACCAAATTATAGGCAAAAAGAGAAAGAAAACCGAACCTTGCGGTTCGATTCTCTACAAGATATTTTCGTAAGTATCGCGGACTTCTTGAGGCCAAACACTAGTCTGAACTTCTCCAATGTGTTTCTTGCGAAGTAAGAACATGGCCATCCGAGACTGTCCGATACCCCCACCGATTGTCAATGGGAAAAGGCCGTTAAGCAGGGCTTTATGCCATTCCAGCTCAAGCCGATCTTCGTCTCCTGTAAGAGCCACCTGGCGACGAAGTGTATCCTCATCTACCCGAATCCCCATTGAGGAAAGTTCAAAGGCACAACCAAGAGATTCGTTCCAAACTAGAATATCGCCATTCAACCCTTTGTAGCCATTTTCAGACTCTGTTGTCCAGTCATCGTAGTCAGGTGCACGGCCGTCATGAGGTTTGCCATCAGGCAACTCGCCACCAATACCAATCAAGAAGACAGCACCAAACTCTTTACAGATTGCATTTTCACGCTCTTTCGGTGTCAAATCTGGATAGCGTTCCACCAACTCTTCTGTATGGATAAAGGTAATTTGTTTTGGCAAGATGGATTCAATATCATAGCGCGCTTCTACGGCTAGCTCTGTCAGACGAATAGCCTTGTAAATCTTCTCAACGGTTTCTTTGAGATAAGCAATATTGCGTTGACCATTTGGAATCACTTTTTCCCAGTCCCACTGGTCTACATATACAGAGTGGGTCGCATCCAGTGAATCTTCATCTGGACGAAGGGCCTTCATGTGGACAAAAAGACCTTCACCCTCACCGAAACCAAACCGAGCCAAGGTGTGGCGCTTCCATTTGGCTAGTGAGTGAACGACTTCATAAGTTTCATCTGGAATCTGCAAGACCTTTACGGATACTGGATGTTCGACACCGGACAGGTTATCCTGCATCCCATCACCAACTTTGCTCAAGATTGGACCTTGAACTTCAACAACTTCTAACTTATCTTTCAAATACTGGGTAAAGATGTTTTTGACAAAGGAAATCTCTTCTTGCTGATGGATAAAACTTTTCTTCATAAACGACTCCTCAAAAATTAGTTAAAAGCATTATACACCTATTTCCAAGAAAAGAAAAGAGTAAATAAGAAAAAGTCAGTGCTCTTTCGAACACTGACTCTGTCATTCATTAATCGTTTCGACCAAAGATTCGTAAGATACTAAGGAAGAGGTTGATAAAGTCTAGGTAGATGCTGAGCGCCATTGAAATGACCCAGCCTGTCGCTACTTGTCCTCGTGACTGCTCATAAACATAGCGAATCTTTTGGTTGTCCCAAGCAATCAAACCTGAGAAAACCAAGACCATGGCAATACTAATCATGTAGTCAAAGAAGCTATTGGCTAAAAATAGATTTACAACCATGGCAATGATGAGACCAACAAGCGCCGCCATCAAAGCTCGGCCCATTCCACTCAAATCTTTCTTAGTGAAAATTCCGATTGCCGCCATGACAAAGAAGAGTAAGGCACTGGATACAAAGGCTGACAAAACTGTTCCCGGCGTATAGAAAGCTACGACAAAGCTAAGGGTAAAACCATTTAAAACAGAATAAATTAAAAATACTGGGAGAGCTGCTGGGCTATTTTTGGCAGCCATGCTACTTGCAACAAAGACTAGAGCAAGTTCTGCAAAAGTTGCAATCATCAACCAGAGACGACCATGCATTAAAAAGTAGACCAATTGGGACTGAAAGACTGTCAACATCAAAGCTGACACGAGAGCTGATAGACCAATCCCAAGTCCCACAAAGGCATAAACCTTAGCGTAAAATTGATTGAGACCTGAACGTTCTTGAATAATCGTTTGATTCATTCTGATTCTCCTTTTTCTATAAATATGTCTTGATTATAACAAAGATTTTATAAATCAGCTAAAATAAAACATCAATATACCTGCGGCAACCGCCACGTTGAGACTTTCTGCTCGCCCTTTCATGCTAATATGAACCAACTGATCAGCACTCTCAGCCATGACAGGACTAATCCCCTGTCCTTCATTTCCCATGACCAAGACAAACTGATCTAAGTAAGGCAAGTCACAATAATCTTTAGAATCCTTGGAAAGAGTGGTTGCTAGCACTGGAATACCCGCTTCTTTAGCTTCCTCAAGAAGCGTTTGGCTAGGCATCCGGTAAATGGGCAAATGAAAATGACTTCCTTGCATGGAACGCAGGGTCTTGAGACTGTAGATATCTGCTGACTTATCTGAAACAATAACCCCTGTAAAACCTGCCGCATCCGCAGTTCGAATCATGGTGCCCACATTACCAGGATCTTGGACATCCTCTAAAAATAGAAACTTACCCTGATGGAGATCAGGCAGTCCCTCTTCTTCTTTTTGAATCACTGAAACAATCCCTTGAGGAGTTTGCGTATCTGCTAAATCTAGCAAAATCTCCTCTGAAACCCAGATAGTTTGAGGAAAAGCCACTAGCTGATCTCGGTAACTTTCTAGGGCAAAGATCTTTTCAATCGTCACTCCAGCTTGAACAGCTTCTTCAAACAAGTGCCAGCCCTCAATCAAATAAGCAGACTTTCGATATTTTTTTTGATGTAATTTCTTGGCATTTTTTACCACAGAATTGGCTTTTGAGGTTATAATAGTCATAGAAATATTATAACACAATCAAAGGGGTTTGGTATGCAAAAGGTTAGAATGATTGCCCAAGGCAGGGTGCAGGGTGTTGGTTTTCGCTGGGGTGTTTATACTTTAGCTCGTGAAATCGGTGACATCACCGGTCGTGTCTGGAATAACGACGATGGCACAGTGGAAATTCTCGCTCAGGCAGATTCCTCTGCCACCATGGCAAAATTTATCCAAGAAATCCGAAAAGGTCCGACACCCTTTTCAAAAGTCACCTACCTGGATGTACAAATGAGCAACTTTTCATCCTATCCAGACTTCAAAGTCGCAAATTAGGTCTTGAGAACTATTGTATATTTTACAAAAAAACAGTAGAATAGAAAGGTATAATTTTTAAAGAAGGAATGAAAACATTGAAATCTATTAAACGTTTTGCCCTCTCTGCTATGGGAGTGGCTATGCTACTCGTCTTGACAGGCTGTGTCCAAGTAGACAAAGCAACAGGACAACCTACTGGTTTTATCTGGAACACTATCGGATCGCCTATGGCAGAGGCTATCAAATACTTTGCCAATGATATGAACCTTGGTTTTGGGATTGGGATCATCATCGTAACGATTATCGTACGTTTGATTATTTTGCCACTTGGTATCTACCAATCATGGAAGGCAACACTTCACTCTGAAAAGATGAATGCTCTCAAACACGTGCTCGAACCCCATCAAACACGCCTCAAAGAGGCAACAACTCAAGAAGAAAAACTAGAAGCACAACAAGCTCTCTTTGCTGCACAAAAAGAAAACGGCATCAGCATGTTCGGTGGTGTAGGATGCTTCCCTATCCTCATTCAAATGCCTTTCTTCTCTGCTATCTACTTTGCAGCCCAATATACTGATGGAGTATCTAGCTCTACCTTCTTGGGTATCAATCTTGGTTCCCCAAGTATGATCCTTGTCGCCTTCGCTGGTATCCTCTACTATCTCCAATCACTCCTTTCACTTCACGGAGTAGAAGACGAGATGCAAAGAGATCAACTCAAGAAAATGATTTACATGAGCCCACTCATGATTGTCGTCTTCTCCCTCTTCGCACCAGCCAGTGTGACACTTTACTGGGTTGTCGGTGGTTTCATGATGATTCTCCAACAGTTCATCGTTAACTATGTTGTTCGTCCAAAACTTCGTCAAAAAGTACGTGAAGAATTTGCCAAAAATCCACCAAAAGCAAGTTCAGCATCAACTACAGGCGGACGAAAAGATATCACTCCTAACCAAGCAACTGCAATTACGACTACTAAGAAACATAAAAAACGTAATGCTGGTAAACAACATTCTAGAAAATAGGGTAACGGCTTAGCTGAAAGGCTAGGCCTTTTTTGCATTACAAAAGCCCGATGTTCCCATCAGGCTTCTTTTTATCCATGTACACGTTTCATATAGTCTTGATAGCTTTCTGTATCCATCAATTCCTTGGCATTCTTGACACGGTCTGCTGTTGGTGGTTTTACCCCTTCGAGCGAATAAGGAATTCCTAGTTCACGCCACTTGAATTCTCCCATCGTATGATAAGGTAGAATTTCAAACTTATCAACGTTTTTGAGGGTTTTGACGAATTTACCGAGTTCAATCAAGTCCTCATCTCTGTCTGTCAAGCCTGGAACCAGCACATGGCGAATCCACACAGGCTTCCCAATATCTGATAGATATTTTGCACAAGCCAAGATGTTTTTATTGGTTTGGCTGGTAACAATCCTGTGTTGTTCGTCGTTGATTTCCTTGATATCCAAGAGAACTAAATCTGTCACAGCCATGAGTTTATTAAACTTTTCGAGATAACGTGGTTTATTACGGAATGGAAGGGCACAGGTATCCAAGGTACAGTGGATTCCTTTTTCCTTGGCCTTGGTAAAGAGAGCAATTAGGAAATCAATCTGTAAGAGAGCTTCTCCTCCACTAACAGTGATTCCTCCCTTGTCTCCCCAGAAACCACGGTAGCGAAGGGCTTCTGTCAAGACATCGTCTACTGTCCGTCTTCGTGATTTATTGGTCTCCATAGCCCATGTATCCGGGTTATGGCAGTATTGGCAACGCATCTGACAGCCCTGCAAAAAGACAATAAACCGAATCCCAGGGCCATCTACCGCCCCAAAACTCTCTGTCGAATGCACCATTCCTGTCACTTGTCCATAGTCAATTGTTTCTTCAGACATATCGTCACCTTCCTTGAAACCGTTTTATAGTTTTATTATATCACGAGTAAGGCGAAAAACAAGGTTTTTTTGTCTATTTTTTAGAAAGCAATCTGTTTTTCACTTTCATTTTCAATTTCTTTTAATGATCCGATTCAAAATCAAAACCATACAAGGTTGCGAAATAGTCCTCAGGGCGCTCTGCACGGCGGATTTGGCGGGCTTTTCCTTCTTCGGTATAGAGGATTTCTGCCGAGCGTAGTTTGGCATTGTACTGGTAACCCATGGAGAATCCATGTGCACCTGTATCATGAATCACTAGCAAATCACCGATTTCTGTATAAGGTAGTTCGCGGTTCACTGCAAATTTATCATTGTTTTCACAGAGTGAACCGACCACGTCTACCATCTCAACTGGTCCGTCTGGATGAGTCAGATTGGTGATATGGTGGTAGGCCCCATACATGGCTGGGCGCATGAGGTTGACTGCTGATGCATCCACACCTAGATAGGTACGGTAGGTTTTCTTCTTATGAGTGACTCTTGTGACCAAAGCTCCGTGAGGGGCTAACATAAAGCGACCTAACTCGGTGAAAATCTTAACCTGACCAAGTCCTGCTGGTGTAAGAACTTCTTCATAAACCTTACGCACCCCTTCACCAATCACAGCGATGTCATTTGGCTCCTGCTCAGGACGGTAATTGACTCCGATTCCACCCGAAAGGTTAATAAAGTCTAGCGAAATACCCAACTTTTCCTTGATTTCAACGGCTAATTCAAAAAGCTGACGCGCCAACTCTGGGTAGTAGAGATGGGTGACGGTATTGGATGCTAGAAAAGAGTGAATCCCAAATGTCTTGGCTCCTTTTTCCTTCAAAATAGCAAAGGCTTCAAAAAGCTGGTCCTTGGTCATGCCAAACTTGGCTTCTCCAGGATTGTCCATGATGTCTGTCCCTAGCTCAAAAACGCCTCCAGGATTGTAACGACAAGAGATAATTTCTGGAATGCCTGCCGCTCGCTCCAAATGTTCAATATCTTCAAAGGCATCCAAGTTAATGGTCGCACCTAACTCACGCGCATAAGCGTACTCTTGGTCTGGGGTATTGTTAGAAGAGAACATAATCTCAGAACCGGGAAAATCCAGTTTATGGCTCATCAAGAGCTCTACATAACTAGAACAGTCCACACCACAACCTTCCTCTTTGAGGATTTTCAAGATGGCTGGAGTTGGAGTAGCCTTAACTGCAAAATATTCTTTAAAACCCTTATTCCAAGAAAAGGCCTGGTTGACGGCTCTTGCTTTTTCACGAATCCCCTTCTCATCATACAAGTGAAAGGGAGTCGGGAACTCTGCAACAATTTTTTCTAAATCTTCACGGCTAATAAATGGTGTTTTCATAAGCATCCTTCTATTCTGTTTGCAAAGAAAGGCTGGGACAATCGTTCCAACCTTTAGTTCTATCTCTTATTTGTCTTCATCAAAGATATTCCCAATCTCAACATCGATGGATTGGTTCTTAACATCAATATTGGTTACTTTCAAGAGTGACTTGTAATCAAACTGCTTTTCACGTTCTTCTTGGGCATTGTCTGCAAAGACTGCGACACCAGCTAGTTCAGAATCGAACTCACGCAAGAGACTAATCATCCCGTTGACAGTTCCGCCACCTTTCAAGAAGTCATCCACAATCAAGACACGACTGCCTGCCTTGAGACTGCGTTTTGAAAGGAACATTTTCTCAATACGGTCACCGCTGGAACCTGAAACATAGTTGACGCTGACCGTTGAACCTTCGGTAATTTTCAAGTCACGGCGCACAATGACAAATGGAACATTGAGGACATTGGCAACTGCATTTGCGAGTGGCACACCTTTTGTTGCTACTGTCATCACGGCATCGATTTTTTGGTCCATAAAGCTCTTGGCAATGATGCGCCCAATATTTTTCAAAATGGCAGGCGTACTAAGCAAATCAGATAGGTAGATGTAGCCACCTGGCAAGATACGGTCGCTTTCTGAAAGTTTGTCACGCAAATCTGCGATTATTTCTTTGGCTTCATGACTCGAGATTGATGGTGTAAAGATAACGCCACCACCTGCTCCAGTCACAGTCTGAATATGACCAATTTCGATTTCCTCAAAGGCACGCTTGATAATCACGATGTCCTCTGAAATCGATGATTTAGCAGATTCGTACTTTTCTGCAAAGGTATTGAGACTTGTTAGTTTGTATGGATTATTAATCAAATAGTTGGAAATGACAACCATCCGATCACTTCTTCTTAATTTCATTTTTATTTACCATTCCATTTAATTTTGATATTTTATCCATTATACCATATTCACATAAAAAAACGAACATTATTGCGTAAAAAATGCTCGTTTTTCTTAAATTATTAATCTAAATCTGGTTTATAGAAGGAACGATTGTCCATAGCGAAGATTTTATTGGTCATCTCTCCTTTGTCCACCAAAGCTAGAGCTGTTGACATCATCATCATGCTGGCATCTAGATTGTCAATCATATGAATAATCTCTGCCTCCATAATGCGTGGACGGACTGGACTTCCATACTCCAGCAAGCCATGATGACTGAGAATCACATGGCGCAGTAGCACCACTTCTTCTCTAGTATCATCGATGCCCAGTTCCATGACTGTCTTGGTAATTTCACTATCGATGAGGGCTATATGACCGATGAGATTGCCTCGCACTGTATACTCCGTCTGATCGGGACCGCTGAGCTCTAAAACCTTGGCCAAGTCATGCAACATAATCCCAGCATAGAGGAGGCTCTTGTTGAGCTGAGGATAGATATTGCTAATAGCATCTGCCAAGCGTACCATGGTTGCTGTATGATAGGCCAAACCCGTTTCAAAGGCATGGTGATTGGTCTTAGCAGCTGGATAGGAGTAGAATTCCTTATCATACTTGGTGTAGAGACTGCGAACGATACGCTGCCAGACAGGATTTTCAATCTTGAAAATCATTTGCGACATGTAGTCACGGATTTCCTTGACATCAATTGGTGACTTGACCTTGAAGTCAGCTGGATCATTGGGTTCCCCAGGCTGAGGTAAACGAAGCGTGATTTGATTGACTTGTGGAGTGTTGTTATAAACTTCTCGACGCCCCTGCATGTGGACGACTTTCCCTGCGGTAAAGGTCTCAACGTTATGAGGTTGGGCATCCCAGAGTTTCCCTTCAATCTCGCCACTATCGTCTTGGAAGGTAAAGGCTAGGTAGTTTTTCCCAGCACGTGTCTGCCTCAGGTTAGCTGACTTAATCAGGTAAAAGCCTTCAAACAGCTCATCTTTTTTCATGTGACTAATCTTCATATTCTTCCTCATCTTCTTGGAAATGGAGTAGATCAAGCGCAGGCTCACCTTCTGATAACTCAATGTGACGGAGCGTCCGCTCGATAGCTGTAGTACGACGGTTTAATAATTCATCAATATTGCCAGAGGCATGTTGGAGATGCTTTTGCGCCTTGACCAGAATGCCTCCGAACTTGCCAAACTCAGTCTTGACACTAGCTAGGGTCTTGCTGATATGGTCAGCACTCTTTTGGATATTGAGGGTTTTGAAGCCAACTGATAGGGAATTAAGCAGGGCTGATAGGGTACTTGGACCAGCAACAATAATCTGCTCCTCCCGTCTCAAGTCATCAAAGAAGACCGGATTGCGAACAATCTCTGAATAAAGACCTTCTGTCGGAACAAACAAGACTCCAAAATTGGTCGTCCGAGGTGGTGCTATGTACTTGCTCTTGATATCCTTGGCAAAGCGCTTGACGCTAGCTAGGAGTGACTTGCGACAGCGTTCAATCTCGTCCTTATCGCCTGCTTCATAAGCTTCTTCTAAGCGATAATAATCCGCCAGTGGAAACTTGGAGTCAATCGGTAAATAGACATATTCTTGATCGCCTTGGCCAGGCAACTTGATAGCATACTCTACTCGCTCGCTAGAGTTCTCAACCGTTGCGTATTCTCGTTCATACTGGGCTGGTGTCATGATGTCTTCAATGATTTGCCCCAGTTGCAATTCTCCCAGAATCCCTCGCGTCTTGGCTCCAGAGAGAACCTTGTTGAGGGCACCAACATCGCGGGCAACTGTCTGCATCTCTCCCAAACCTCGATTGACAGACTCTAGTTGCTTGGAAACTGTCTCAAAGGAAGCCTGCAAGCGTGTCTGCAAGGTCTTTTCCAACTTTTCCTCGACCGTTTGGCGCATTTGTTCCAAACGTTGCTCATTTGATTCCTGCAAGGCTTGAAGACGTTGGTCGGTCTTGTCTCTAGTTTGCAAGAGATTATCTGTCATTTCTTGACGAACCTGAGTCAGACCTTGGTGCAACTCCATTCGCACTTCTTGCAAACGGTCGCTGACAGCCACTTCCAAATCTTTTTGATCCAGCTGACTGGCTTGTCTGGCTTGTTCAAAACGATAATCCAGTTGATCTGAAAGATTGTCTGCTTGATCCTCCAAGCTCTTGGCTAGGTATTTGTCCTGCTTATCCTGCCTTTGCCAAATGAGAAAAAGCCCAGCTAGATTAGCAATTAATAATAGAACCAGTAAACTTTCCATCCTACCTCCTGTCCTTGCTATGCAGCACGACGACATAACCATCTGGGCAAGTTACCGAAACTTCCCTATCTATATATTCGTTAGAAGCGTACACTTTTTTAAAGAAAAAATTTTCCTCTGTCAATTCGTACTTGGCACCAAGAATAGTCAGCTGGCTATCCCGAACTGGCATAAAGGCTAGATAATCGTAGTCTGAACGGAGCTCTAGCTGACTGGTTCCTTCTGGACAATAGGCAATCAAGTTTTCCCCATCCTCAATCGCTATCTGGCGCATATAGGGTGCCAACTTGGGATTGCTAGGCAGAAAGACATTAGCCAGCATATGATCAATACGACCACCCAAAGCCCCAAAAATAGTCACCTGAGCCTGAGAATTTTGCTCAAAGATGGTTAAGAGAGCCAATTCCAGATCTGTATCATCTTTTTCTGGCTGGGCTTGGATAAAGCGCTGGGCACGTTTTTGAATCACCTGTCGCTCTTCTGCAGTCACCGAATCAAAATCCCCAACTGCTAGAGTGAGAGGCAGATCTTCTTCCAAGACCCAGAGCGAACCGCGATCCACACCGACAAAACAATCAAAATCCGTCCGATAATGACCGCGATCTCCGCCGGCAAAAACAGCAACCCTAGTCCAGTTGTTTTCTGAGAGTTTGCACTCGTTCATTGACATCTCCCTTAAAGACATAAGACCCTGCTACAAAAACGGTCGCACCAGCTTCTTTAGCTTGAGAAATGGTCTGGTCATCAATCCCGCCATCCACTTCAATCTCAAAGTGCAAACCTTTTTCCTGACGAAGGGCAACCAACTCACGAACCTTGTCCATGGTTTCAGGCAGAAAAGCTTGACCACCAAAGCCAGGATTAACCGTCATGACCAAGACTTGATCAACTAGATGAAGGACGTGCTTAATCGCCTCGACAGGCGTACCAGGATTGATAACAACCGAAGGTTTGACACCGAGCGAGCGAATTTTTTGGAGAGCGCCATGGATATGAGGTGTTGCTTCCACATGAATGCTGATGATGTCTGCACCTGCACGCGCAAAGTCTTCTAAGTGGTGTTCTGGATTAGCTACCATCAAGTGGCAGTCAAAGACCATCTTGCTATGAGGGCGAAGAGCTTCAACCACCCCTGCACCAAAACTGATTTGTGGTACAAAGTGACCGTCCATGATATCGATATGGGCATATTCTGCCCCAGTTGCTTCTAGGCGTTTGATTTCACGTTCAAAGTTGGCATAATCTGCTGCCAGAATTGACGGAGCAATCTTGTATTGAGACATAGGTTTCTCCTTATTTTGGAATTTTTTTGCTGACTTTTTTATAGGTTTCTCGGCGATTTTCAATCTCACTGAGAAATTGCAGGTAGTTGTCAAAACGGAAGGACGCAATGATACCCTCTTCGACAGCTGGCTTTACCGCACAGGACGGCTCATGGGTATGGGTACAGGTACGGAACTTACAATCTCGACTGACACTAGCAATCTCTGGAAAGGCCTGATTGAGGTCTTCAGCTGTTGACACTTCATAATCCAGTGATGAAAATCCTGGTGTGTCTGCGATTTTACCCCCATTGAGGTTGTAAAAACTAACAGCTCGAGTGGTATGGCGACCACGACCTAGACTATCTGAGATTTCTCCCGTTTCAAGATTGAGGTCCGGTGCGATTTTATTGAGAAGGGTTGATTTTCCAACACCTGTCTGCCCCATAAAGACTGTCACTTTTCCTGTCAACAAAGGCAGAAGTTCCTCCTTACTGGTCACAAAGTCGTAACCAATGGCACCATAAGTCTGTTGGTAAAAATCCAATTCTCCCCTATCTTCCAGCAAGTCCATTTTGGAAATATAAACGATGGGATGAATACCCTTGTGCTCTAAAAGAACCAAGAAGCGATCCAGCAAATTGCTGTTGAAGTCCGGTTCCTTGACGGACATGATTACCACAGCTTGGTCAATATTGACAATAGGCGGACGAACGAGACTGTTTTTCCGTTCGTGAATCTTGAGGATATAACCTTCTGAATTTTCCTCTGCAGAGAAATCTACCCAGTCCCCAACATAGGGCGTGTGGCCTTTTTTGCGGAAATTTCCACGCGCGCGTGTCTGATAGACTTGGCCATCACTCTCGACATAATAGAATCCTGCCAAGGCTTTAATGATTTGTCCCTGCATCTTAGAGTCCTTGTCCTTTAAGCGCATCTGCTAGACTGGCAAATTCTTCTAAGCTGAGAGCTTCACCACGTACACTTGGTGACAAACCTGCTTGGTCCAAAGCCTTGGTCAGCTTGTCCTTGACTTCATCAGTCTTGCCAAAGTAGCCTGTTAAGTTATTCCATAAGGTCTTGCGACGATGAGTGAAGCTAGCCTTGGAAACCTTAAAGAAGAAGTTCTCATCTTTTACTGCTACAGCCGGCTCTGGACGGCGTACCATTTTCAAAATGGCTGAGTCCACGTTTGGGGCTGGCACAAAGACCGTACGAGGCACGATGAAGGCAACCTTGGCTGTCATATAATACTGCACAGCAATCGACAAACTACCGTAAGCCTTGGTATTTGGCTGTGCTGAGATGCGATCCGCCACTTCTTTTTGCATCATGACCACAAACTCACTAAAAGGAATCCCACTCTCGATCAAGTGCATGAGAATAGGCGTTGTGATATAGTAGGGCAAGTTGGCAACTACCTTAATCGGCAGGTCTGGATTTTTGAAATTCTGGATATGTTGCGCTAGGTCAACTTTTAGAATGTCCTCGTTGACTACTGTTACATTGTCAAAATCACGTAAAGTATCTGCTAAAATTGGCACCAAACGGTGGTCAATCTCAAAGGCCATGACTTCTGCCGCACGCTCAGCCAAAAACTCTGTCAAGGCACCAATACCTGGCCCAATTTCGATAACATTGACCTGGTCATCAATTTCAGCCGTATCCACGATTTTTTGAAGAATATTGGTATCCGTCAAGAAATTTTGCCCGAAGGACTTTTTAAAGGTAAAACCGTGACGCTCCAGCACTGCCTTGGTCACGCTATAATCTGCAATTCTCATTTATTCTCTTTTCTAATATGAACGACGATATATCCAAACATAATCATTTCCTCTAGAGCCTTGATGAATCAGGTCTTTTAAATAAACATTTGGATTCGTCAGTTCTTTTGTTTCCGTATTATAACTTGTTATTGTCTTTCCACCATGTCGAAGAAGCCATTCCGTATCCAATCCAGGCAGACATCTGTCCTTTTGAAGAAAACTACAAAGCTCCTCAACTGTCATATCCTCCGGGATATCAAGGTCCATCTGATGAGAAAAAACATCATCCCCATACACACAGAATCTCTATCAACTCGGATTTTCATTTCGCTCTGTCCTTATAAGTTTCTATTTTAACGCTATCAAAATAAATCTAAGTACCTCTATTGTAACACATTCCCTTTGTATTTTTGGGCTATCTAGCTATTATCATAACTTTCCATAGCCTCTTCCACTTCTGCCAAGGTTACGCCAAACAACTCTAAGCGCTTGAGGAGTTGCTTGCCATTGGAATAGCCGATGCGGAGCTGTTCGCCTAGATACTCTCGGCGTCTACGACTGTCTGCTCCCGCTAAGAAACCTAGGCGAATCAAGTCACCACGACTGATGTCAAACTCGTTCTCGTTTTCAAATTGCTCTGTCACCTGAGCCAGCGCTGTTTTTAGGTCTTCATAGCTGGCGTGTTCAATTCCCAGAGACCGTCCCTTGGACTTGGATTTGGGAACAGCCTCATCTCGCTTGAGAAAGGTATGCTGCACCGTTGGAATGGCCGTCATAATCATGCGCCGAATGCGCTCCCCATTAAAATCTGGATCTGTAAAGACAATGACTCCATGCAATTCATGCAGGAGCTGAATGCGTTCTATATCCTGGTCATTTATTGCGGAACCTCGTGTCTCATAGGTTTCCACGTCAAAGTAACGTTTGAGATTGGCCGTGTCATCACGCCCTTCGACCACGATGACTTGGGAAATTTTTTCTTTCATTACTTGCTATCCAATCCAAAGATACGCTCTGCATTTGCAGTCGTTGCTGCTGCTAATTCCTCGGTCGTCATCCCACGCAGGTCGGCGATAAAGTCCACCACATAACGTGTGTAGGCTGTTTTGTTTTCACGGCCACGTTTAGGAACAGGAGCCAGGTAGGGGGCATCCGTCTCTACCAAAATTTTATCCAAAAGAAGTTCCCTAGCAGCCTCTTGGATATCCGTCGCTTTCTTAAAGGTCACCACTCCTGAGAAAGAAATAGTCATGCCAAGCTCGACAAACTTCTCAGCCCACTCCAAAGAACCTGAGAAGGAATGCATAATCCCACCACGAGGACCAACGCCCTCACTATTGATAATCTCATAAGTATCTTCTAGCGCATCACGAGTGTGGACCACAAAAGGCAAGTTCAAATCCTTAGACAACTGAATCTGACGACGAAAAATCTGCTCCTGCACTTCCTTAGATGCTGTCATCCAATGGTAGTCCAGACCAATCTCACCTAAAGCAACAACCTTGTGATGTTTTAGTTTTTCAAGCAAGTAAGCTTCGACCTCATCTGTGTAAGTCCCTGCTTCCGTCGGATGCCAACCAATAGTTGCGTAGAGCTGCTCATACTCATCTGCCAACTCTAGGGCTCGCTCAATTGTTGGCTTATCAAAACCAACAATATTCATCTGTGTCACCCCCATCTCAGCAGCCAAGGCGATTTCTTCTGCCTCACGTCCTGCAAATTCCTCTACATTTAAATGTGTATGTGTATCAAAAATCATCTCTTCTAACCTCATTCTTCCATCTATTATACCAAAAATAGCATCCCTCGGCTTGGAAAAATATCCAAAAACCAGTCATTCTCCCTTGACTGCCATTTTTCAAAGCAGTATAATAACACTTATTGAAATTTTCAGTAAAGGAAAAGAAAATGTTTAGAAAATTAAAATATACCTTTATCGGTCGACCACTCAAGTCTCTCACAGACGGCGAAGGGGGATTGTTGGGAAAAATGCAGGCACTTGCAATGTTATCCAGTGATGCCCTGTCTTCTATTGCCTATGGACCTGAACAAGTCATTCTCGTTTTAGTCAGTCTCTCTCCTCTCGCTATTTGGTGGAGCCTCCCTATCGGTATTTTTGTCCTCTTACTGCTCGCTAGTTTGACCATTTCCTATCGTCAAATCATCCACGCCTATCCTCAAGGTGGAGGAGCTTATATGGTCACTCGGGAAAATCTCTCTCCTGAACTAGGCTTGATTGCAGGGGGCAGCCTCCTTGTTGACTATATGCTGACAGTAGCCGTATCCGTTGCTTCTGGAGCTGATGCTATTACTGCAGCCATCCCTGCCCTCCATCCCTATAATCTTCATATCTCTATTTTCCTAGTCTGCCTGCTCATGCTCTTGAATTTAAGAGGCTTGAAAGAATCTGCCAGCTCTCTGATGATTCCCGTCTACCTCTTTATCTTCAGTACCGTCTTTCTCTTGCTTTATGGATTCTTTCAACTGTTTACAGGTTCCCTAAACTATCAGGCGACTTCAACCATTGGACAAACTGTTCCGAGCCTTTCCATCGTTCTCCTACTAAGAGCCTTTACCAGTGGCTCTGCCTCTCTGACAGGGGTTGAAGCTATTTCAAATGCGGTACCATTTTTTAAAACTCCGAAAGAAAAGAATGCTGCTCAGACTTTGACCATCATGTCGCTGATTTTAGGATTTCTTTTTGCAGGCATTACCTTCCTAAACTACTGGATGGGTATCACGCCTCAACACGGAGAAACCATCCTCTCGCAAATGGCCAAGGGCATTCTTGGTGATTCATTCTTTGGTCATGCTAGCTACTATCTCTTCCAGTTCTCAACAGCCTTGATTCTAGCTGTAGCTGCAAATACTGGCTTTTCAGCCTTCCCTATGCTGTCCTACAATATGGCCAAAAACAAGTACATGCCTCATCTCTTTATGGAAAAAGGGGATCGCCTTGGCTACTCCAACGGTATCTTAACTCTGGCCTTTGGGGCTATGATCCTTCTTCTCATTTTTAATGGGAATACTGAACGCTTGATTCCTCTTTATACTATCGGGGTCTTCGTTCCCTTTGCCCTTTCTCAGACTGGGATGATTCGCCATTGGAAAAAGGAAAAAGGAGTAAACTTCTTAAAATCTGCCTTTGCTAATATCCTTGGGGCCATCATTTGTTATGCTATTGTCCTCATTTTACTCCTCTTCAGGCTGGGAGATATCTGGCCATTCTTCCCAATTATCCTAGTTTTAACCTTCCTCTTTTTGTCCATTCACAACCATTACCAAAAAGTGGCAAAACAGCTGCGACTCTACGAAGGAATTGAAAAGCGCACTTATGACGGTAACCTTGTCCTTGTCCTAGTAGGAAATGTTACTCGAGTAAGTGTCGGAGCCATTAACTACGCTCAAAGTATCGGTGATGAAGTGTTGGCCATGCACATTTCTACTAAAGAAACGGCCGAAAAAGACCAAGAAATCCTCCAGGAATTTGCCGATTACTTCCCAAATATCACTCTGAAGAATATCAATACCAGCTACCGCGACATCATCACCCCTAGCGTCAAGTATGTCAAACGAATCGCCCAAGAAGCTAAGCAAAAAAACTATACCGTTACAGTCCTTGTCCCACAGTTTATCCCTAACAAGCCTTGGCAAAATATCCTGCACAATCAAATGAGCCTCAAACTAAAATACGCTCTCAGATGGCACGAAGACGTCGTTGTCGCTAGCTACTCTTATCACTTAAAAGAATAAACAAAAACTCAAAATCAGTAACTTATATCTGGTTTTGAGTTTTTTGTATGTGACCTTTTAAATGAGCCTCCATGATTTTCATCTGAAATGACCGATTTCGTGGACAATGCACCCTTTAAGATAAAAACAAAAGCCAGTAGACTCGAGTTCCTACTGACTTCTTTGCTGAATTTGTTTGGATTATGCAGCCAAAACTTTGCGTCCTTTACGACGACGAGCTGCCAATACGCGACGACCGTTTTTAGTTGACATACGGTTACGGAATCCGTGTTTGCGCGCACGACGAATTTTACTTGGTTGATAAGTACGTTTCACGATGAATACCTCCTCATAGATTTTGTATTCGTTTAGCCGGCTATAAAGTGATCAGTTACTAAACATACTTTACTATTCTATCTGATTCTGATACTTTTGTCAATAGCTCTAGGCAAATGTTTCCAGCTTTTTCTAATGTAAGCCCTATCTACGATACTGTTTCAAGAAACGAGTCATCTTTTCTTGAATTTGTGCTAATTCATCTACACGAGGAAGATAAACAATACGGAAATGATCTGGTTCTTGCCAGTTAAAACCGCGACCATGAACCAAGAGAACCTTCTCTTGCTTCAAGAAATTGAGGACAAACTGTTCATCATCATCGATGCGATACATATTGCGGTCAATTTTAGGGAAAATATAAAGTCCGGCTTTGGGTTTGACCGCAGATAAACCAGGAATATCTTGAATGGCATTGTAAATGAAGTTTCTTTGCTCGTAGATCCGTCCACCAGGAAGGAGCAATTCGTCCACCGACTGGTGCCCACCTAGCGAGGTTTGTACGACTTGCTGGGCCAAAACGTTAGAGCAAAGGCGCATGTTAGACAGCATATTAAGACCTTCAATATAGCCCTTGACATGTGTCTTAGGTCCAGATAAGACCATCCATCCTATACGGAAACCAGCGATACGGTGAGATTTTGAAAGACCATTCATGCTGACACAGAAGACATCTGGAGCCAGACTAGCTACTGAGACATGCTCATGACCGTCCATGACCATACGGTCGTAAATTTCATCCGCAAAGATAATTAAGTCGTTTTGACGTGCAATCTCGATAATCTCCAACAAGAGTTCCTTAGGATAGAGAGCTCCTGTCGGATTATTTGGATTGATGAGAATAATAGCCTTGGTATTTGAAGTGATTTTTGACTTGATATCGTCAATATCAGGGTACCATTCTGCAGCCTCATCACAGATATAGTGAACGGCATTTCCTCCAGCTAGGCTGACAGCTGCTGTCCAGAGAGGATAGTCCGGCATGGGCACCAAGACCTCATCTCCATTGTCCAAAAGCCCCTGCATGGACATGACAATCAGCTCACTGACACCATTTCCAAGGTAAATATCATCAATATCCACATTTGGGAATTTCTTTAGTTGGCAATACTGCATGATAGCCTTGCGGGCTGAGAAAATCCCTTTAGAATCAGAGTAACCTTCGCTATCACGCGCATTCATAATCAAATCATGAATGACCTCATCTGGCGCTGTAAAGCCAAATTCTGCTGGATTCCCTGTATTCAGGCGTAAAATCTTTTCTCCATTTGCTCGCATACGCATGGCTTCTTCTAAAACAGGACCACGGATATCATAAGCAACATGCTCTAGCTTGCTAGATTTGTTAAATTCTTTCATCTTTTTTCCTCAATTCGTCAGGATAGTAACATTATACCACTAGAAAGTCGCTGCGACAAGCTTCCATAAACAAGGAAGCAAAAGAAAAACATTGACAAAGAGAATCCTCACCAATTCTCTTTTCTTTTATTTCTATATACGCACTAAGTCTATGACCAACAATATGGTTTAAAATATGATTTTTACTTTACTTCTTTAGTGAAAAGGGTTACAATAAAAGTAAGAAAATTTCAGGAGGTTTCATTATGGCACAACGTTACCAAAATGTTATGGTCGCAATTGATGGTTCTAAAGAAGCGGACTTGGCTTTCGTCAAAGGTGTTTACACTGCTCTACGCAATGAATCCAAGCTCACCATTGTCCATGTTATTGACACACGCGCTCTTCAAAGCGTATCTACCTTTGATGCTGAAGTTTACGAAGAACTCCAAGCCGATGCTGAAAGTATGATGAAAGAGTATGAAAAGCGTGCAAAAGATGCTGGTTTAACGGATATCCACATCGTCATCGAAATGGGGAATCCCAAAACTCTCCTCGCTCGGACGATTCCGGACGCAGAAAATGTTGACTTGATTTTAGTTGGTGCTACAGGTCTCAATGCCTTTGAACGTCTCTTAGTCGGTTCTTCATCTGAATATATTCTCCGCCATGCAAAAGTCGATTTGCTGGTCGTGAGAGAAAGTGAAAAAACATTGTAAATAGTAACAAAAAGGAGCCTCAGGCTCCTTTTTGTTACTTATGATTTCTATTTCTTTCTTTATGTCGCTCATAAGCCTTGAGCTGACGTTGTAGCTCCTGTTTAATGGCAGGTTCTGGAGCATATTTTTCTTCCCAGTCGTCTGGTTTTAAAATTTTATGCGTAACTGGGTCAAAATGAGCTTTCCCATCAGGGAAAACCTTCCCCATATTTGCTTCATGGACAATATCAAAAATGCGTTCTGGGTCTACTCCCATCAAAACAAAACTACCGTATGTAAAATACAGTGTGTCAATCAAAGCATCCACTTGACCGACCAAATTTTGCTTAGCAGGTGTCTTTTTCGCCACTTTCTCTGCCGCCTTATCAAGTGCCTCATGCATGCTTGCAAGGGAGTTTTGGAATTCTTCCTCCGAAGAACTTGCTGCGCGAACAAACTCTACTAATTCTTCAATTTTAAAATCTGCGCGGTGGGTTGCACCTTCAGCATCCCATGCCTGTGGCTCTTCTTGAGTTCGTTCATCCATCATGTGGTGGAAGGTTTTAACCTTATTAAAGTGGTAGTCTCGACTGACAAACACTTTTTCTGAAGCCAAAACACCAAAGTGCTCGAGCGCCTTGTGGATACCATCTTGTTGATTACTTGCCGTAATATGCTTGGCAACTTCTTTGACACTGCTACTGCCATTTCCCATAGCAACCGACATACCAACACCCGCCAACATTTCTAGATCGTTGTCTGAATCACCAAAGGCCATGACTTGATTGAGATCAAATCCATATTCTTTCCCGACTCGGCGAATGCCTTCTAATTTGGAATTTCCTTGGTTGATGATATCTGCTGCAAAAGGATTGCTTCGAGTTAATTTCAAATCTTCAAAATCACTTGCAGCTTTCTCAGATTCTTCTGGCGTCATCAGCATCAAAACTTGATAAATGGGTTGATTAATCAAGTTAAGCAGGTCGTCTTCCTTTTGAGGAACTGCCTTGCTGACCATTCGATTAAAGGAACGGCTAACGGTTCTTGTCAGAACAGTCGGAATAAAACGACTAACCAGTTGGGAAAAGGAGCCGAGACCAAATGACATAATTTTCGAACCAACAACGGAATGCTCGGTTCCAAGAGCGATTTCTTTACGCTCCTTTTTAGCGTAAGCAATCAGTTGACGCAGGCTTGACTTAGCAATCGGACTCGCAAAGAGCACCTTTTCTTTATTAAAAATGTATTGGCCATTGTAGGTCACCGCAAAGTCTAGGTCCAAGTCTTCCATCAATTCCTTGACAAAAAACGGCCCTCGTCCTGTTGCTACTCCAACAAGCACTCCTTGCTCTTTGACAATCTTAATCGCGTCCTTAGTGGATTTCAAAACACTCTTGCGATCGTTGACTAGCGTTCCATCGATATCAAAAAAAACAGCCTTGACTTCCATCCTGTCCCATTCTCCCCTTTTGTGTTACAATGATTATACCACATTTCAGAAAGAGTGACTAAATCATGCCTAAGAAAATCCTTGTTTTACATACAGGTGGGACTATTTCCATGCAAGCAGACGCAACTGGTGCCGTTGTAACTAGTCAGGACAATCCCATGAACCATGTTTCCAATCCGCTTGAAGGGATTGAGGTTCATGCCCTAGACTTTTTTAATCTGCCAAGCCCTCATATCAAACCCAAGCATATGCTTGCACTCTATCATAAGATTAAAGAGGAAACTAATAACTACGATGGTGTTGTCATCACACATGGTACGGATACCTTAGAAGAAACAGCTTACTTCCTTGATACCATGAAAATCCCACCCATCCCCATCGTTCTAACAGGGGCCATGCGTAGTTCAAACGAACTTGGTAGCGATGGTGTTTATAACTATCTGAGCGCTTTGCGAGTTGCCAGCGATGATAAAGCAGCCGACAAGGGTGTACTGGTCGTCATGAACGACGAGATCCACGCAGCCAAGTATGTTACCAAAACTCATACGACCAACGTCAGCACCTTTCAAACCCCAACACATGGACCACTTGGCCTCATCATGAAGCAAGAAATCCTCTACTTTAAAACGGCTGAACCTCGTGTCCGATTTGATCTTGAGCATATTCAAGGTCTGGTTCCCATCATCTCAGCCTATTCAGGTATGACAGACGAGCTGATCGATATGTTAGACTTGGAACAACTGGATGGCTTAGTCATTCAGGCCTTTGGAGCAGGCAATGTTCCCAAAGAAACAGCTCAAAAGCTGGAAAATCTCCTCCAAAAAGGGATTCCAGTCGCCTTGGTCTCACGATGCTTTAATGGTATTGCTGAACCTGTCTACGCCTACCAAGGTGGAGGAGTGCAGTTGCAGCAAGCTGGTGTTTTCTTTGTCAAAGAACTTAACGCTCAAAAAGCGCGCCTCAAATTATTAATTGCCCTTAATGCTGGATTAAAAGGGCAGGCTTTGAAAGACTATATGGAAGGATAAACCTCTACTCTAGAACGCAAAAATAGGAAATCTTCACGATTTCCTATTTTTACTATTTACGTTTTCGTGTAGAGCGGCGCTCTGTCAAACCATGAGGTAAGAGAACTTCACGTTCTTCCAACTCTTCCTTATGCATAATCTTAGTCAACATACGCATGCTGATAGCACCTAGGTCATAAAGAGGTTGGGCAATAGTCGTCAAGTTTGGACGAGTGAATCGTGCAATCTGAGAGTCATCTGTCGTGATGATTTCAAACTCTTCCGGCACAGATACACCATGGTCAGCTAAACCATTCAACACACCTGCCGCCAATTCATCACCTGTTACAACTGCGGCTGTAGCTTGTGATGAAATCAAGCGTTCTGCCAAGGCATAACCATCGTCATAGCTGTATTTTGATTCAAAGACCAATCCCTCGCTATAAGAATGTCCAGCTTTTTTCAAGGCTTCCTTGTAACCAATCAAACGAACCTTGCCATTGATATCATCGACGAGTGGTCCACTCACAAAAGCAATTTTTTCGTTTTCTTTGAGAAGGTAGCTCACCGCATCAATCGTTGCTTGTTTGTAGTCGATATTCACACTTGGAAGTTGATGTTCTACATCCACAGTACCAGCAAGAACAACCGGTGTCCGTGAACGAGAAAACTCTGAACGAATCTTTTCAGTCAAGTGATAGCCCATAAAGATAATCCCATCGACTTGTTTTGAAAAGAGAGTGTTAACCACTGAAACTTCCTTTTCATCATCCTCATCACTATTTGCAAGGACAATGTTATACTTGTACATTTCAGCAATGTCGTCAATCCCCTTAGCAAGTGTTGAGAAATAACCATTGGTAATGTTAGGAATCACAACTCCGACTGTCGTTGTTTTCTTGCTAGCCAAACCACGTGCTACCGCATTTGGACGATAGTCCAAGCGATCAATCACTTCTAGGACTTTTTTTCGAGTGTTCTCTTTAACATTCTTGTTGCCATTAACGACACGGCTAACTGTTGCCATTGAAACTCCTGCTTCACGGGCGACGTCATAAATCGTTACTGTATCATCTGTGTTCATTCCGTTTCCTTTCTATAATGAAAATTTCGCTTTCACGCATCTACTTACTCCATTTTATCACTTATTGTAAACACTTTCAAGTATTTTTTAGAGAAACTTTGAAAAAATTTCACAGTTTATTCCCATTTTGAAAAAGCAAGTAGGATTTCTTGATTTTTAAGACATTTTGCTGTATGATAAGGAAAATAAAAGGGGGAGGAAAACATGGCTTTTACAAATACACAGAGACGTTCCGCTAGTTTTGGTGTCGTGACCAGCTTGCCTGATGATGTCATTGACTCTTTATGGTATATTATCGATCATTTCCTGAAAAATGTCTTTGAACTAGAAGAAGAACTTGAGTTTCAACTGCTCAACAATAAGGGGACCATCACCTTCCATTTTTCTAGTCAGCACCTTCCGACTAGCATCGATTTTGATTTCAATCATCCTTTCGATCCGCTTTACCCGCCTAGGGTCCTTGTTTTAGACCTAGACGGCAGAGAAACCATCCTCCTTCCAGAAGAAAATGACCTATTTTAAAAACTCTAGCTTCTCGGCGCAAACTGCTGAGGAACTAGAGTTTTTTTCTAATAAATGGATCGACTAACAACTAGACCATTGGGTTTTGTATACTCTAAATCAAGGTAATCCTGATAAGTCCCTGGCACAATGAAACCTTGGGGACTCAATATATCAGTCCCAGCTTTTCCCACGATAGAGTCTGCCAGCAAAACACAATTGGTACTGAGAACAAAGTAGGTCTTAAACTCGGATGAGCTGAATTTATAGAGGGTCGCATCCGCTTCCTCTTTCAGTTGGTAGGAGTAGGTATGCTTGACCTCACCCTCTCTTCTTTTCATCAACTGCGAGCTTGGTTCCCAAGGAATTAACAGGTCTTCTATCTCTGCTAGGCGAGCTTGGATAGCTGTTTTCTGTTGGTCCGTCAAACTCAGACCATAAGCAAACAAGGTCTTCTGACTTTCCCTCTTGCAGAGTTCGATGTATTTTTCCCGATTAGCCTTAAACAAAACACCATCTCCAACCATACCGAATAAACGCTCCGAGCGGGGATCATAGGAACCATAGGAAATAACTGTCCCTTGATAACAAATATCCACATGTCCCATAGCAAGGAAGAAGGAGGTTTCTGAGGTATGGACAAAAATTTCCAGATCAACCGTCTGATCATTTTTTCTTTCTGAATGAACTTCCCCTTCTTGGCTTTCATGATTTGACAGCCACTCATTTAGTTTGCGCAAGGTGCTGATAGGAATCAGAGCCGTCACAAAGATCGGCAGAGTCATTCGCATACGTCGTTTCAGCTTGGGATTGTTTTCTATCCTTTCAAAAAAGAAACCGTCCCGGAGGCTACTGGCTCCTAGCATGAGCAAGTAAAATCCAAGCAAGAGCAATTCAAAATTCGCTGCATCGTGAAATGGAGAGATGCTATAAAGACCGAATCCTATCATCCATACAGCATCGAAGAGATGATGGAGCCGAGGATGAATGGCATTTTTTCGATAGAGAGACCAAGTCACAAGACTAATGATGCCCGTAAACAGCTGGTAGCTCGCAATGATAAAGACTAGGAGATAGAGGGCAAGGTCTTGCAAGATGATAGAGTCAAATACGAGAGCCGCAACCACCAGCTTGCCCAAGGTTACAAAGATATTTTCCCGACGTTTTTTATCTTGAAACCAGCGAGTCAACAAGTGCCAAACTGCTGACAAGGAAAAGTAACCCATCAGCAACTGGTACCCCATTCGTGGAATAACTTGTCCAAAACGAATCAAGAGAAGCCCTAAAACAATAGCAAGTAGTCCCTCCCCGATACTCTTCCACTTGCTATAGGTCTCGGAAAGCTTAGGCATTTCCTTGCTCCAACTGGTCAACCAAGTAACGAATTGGTTGCTTTAGGATCGGATGGATAAAATGGGGAGCTATTTCCACTAACGGCTCAAGAACAAAGAGGCGTTCTGCTATATAAGGATGAGGCAAGATGAGCTCGTCTGTGTAAATAATCTGGTCCTCCACAAAAAGCAAGTCCAAATCAATCAAGCGAGGCCCCCAATGCACTTCTCTAACCCGTCCCATTTCTGACTCAATGGCTAACAATGTTTCTAACAAGACTGGTGCTGGTAGCCAGGTTTCTACTTCAATCACCTGATTGGCAAAGCTATCTTGTTCCACACCACCCCAAGGCTCCGTCGCCAAGACACTGGACTCTTTGAGAATATGGATACCTCGAGTCCGCAGTTTATCAATAGCTTGTTCCAAGTTCGCTTTCTTGTCTCCCATATTACTTCCTAGGGCGATAAAGGCTCGCTGCTTACGACGGCGAATGGTCACCGAGCAGGTATCCAATGGCAAATGCACTGGAGCCCAAGGTTTTTTTAGTTCCAACTCAATCTCTTGGACAAGAGGATAAGTCTCAAAGGTACGTTCAACTAGTTTGTAGGCTACCGTTTCAATCAAGTCCTCAGTGCTTTCCTGAAACCAAGTCGTCCACTGCTGACACAATTCTCCGTAATGGACAGAAGCTGTCAAATCCAATTCTGTCGCCGCCTTGGTCATATCATAGGATAAGCTTGCGGAAATAACAAACTTCTGCCCTAATTCTTTCTCACTTGGAAAGAGACCATGATAGGCAAAAATTTCCAAATCTTTTATCTGCAGTTGATCCATAACTAGTCCTTTCTAGAAAAATCCGCATGAAGCGGATTCTTTTGATACTCACTGAAAATCAAAGTGCAAACTAGGAAGCTAGCCGCAGGCTGTACTTGAGTACGGCAAGGTGAAGCTGACGTGGTTTGAATTTGATTTTCAAAGAGTATTATAGTCCCATTAAACGATAAGCCTGGTCTCGAAGGTCCTTATCTGTTTCAAATAGACCACGAGCTACTGTCGTCAAGGTGGCCGTGCCTGGCTTTCTGACACCACGCATGCTCATACACATATGCTCCGCCTCGATGACAACAAAGGCTCCCTTAGCACTCAGATAGTCCATCAAGGCATCGGCCACTTCAATATTCAACCGTTCTTGAATCTGTGGTTTTTTAGAATAAACTTCAACCGTACGGGCCAGCTTAGACAGGCCTGCCACACGACCATCTGGAATGTAGGCAATGTGCGCTTTACCATAAAATGGCAAGAAGTGGTGCTCACACATGGTGTGGAAAAAAATATCCTTTTCTACTACCATATTATCATCAATAATCTCAAAGGATTTTGACAGGTGTTCCTCAGCAGTTTGCCCAAGACCTGAAAAAATCTCTTGGTACATACGGGCTACACGAGCAGGTGTTTCCTGCAAGCCCTCGCGGTTAGCGTCCTCACCAACAGCCTCAATAATCATTTTTACAGCCGTTTCAATCTTTTGTGTATCCATTCTCGTTCCTCCTCTCCATCAGATAGGCTCTCACTTGGCTCAAGAAATACAAGGAACCTGTGACAATCCTAACTGTTTGTTTCTCTTCTTTTTTATCTGTCAATTTCTGCTCTAGAAAATCCTGCCAACTTTGGTAATTGAGATTTCTAGACTTGGCTGTCTCTTTCAGCACGCTTTCATCAGTCGCCCGACTATCGTCAAAATGTGTCAAGGTAAGCTCGGTATCTGGCATTTCCCCTAGCAAATCCAACATATCCTCCAAAGCCTTAGTTTTAATACACGTAAAGAGGATTTCCTTATGATAATCTGCAAAGCGTTCTTGTAAGGTTGCTAATAAAGCCTTGATAGCATGAGGATTGTGGGCCCCATCCAAAAGCAGCAAGGGGTCACTAGACACAACCTCCAAACGTCCTGGCCATCTGGTTTCTTTCAAAGCTTGAGCAACCAAGTCATTACTTGCTAATTCTCGCCCAGTCTCCTGACAATAAGTGTCTAGGAGAGCAAGTGCCATCCCCGCATTTTCTATCTGGTGCAAACCAAGCAAACCAGTCTGAAAGAGACCTTGTCTGAGAGAACTGGTATAATCAAATATTTCACCCGTTACCACACTTTCTTGGTGACTAACTTGATAATCTTTCCCATAGGCAAGTCTCGGTGCATTTTTATCTTCTGCAATGGAGTCAATCACAGCCAAGGCTTCAGGAACAATATGACCTGTTACTAATGGAATACCTTGTTTGATAATACCAGCCTTCTGCTCTGCTATGGATTCCAAGGTGTCACCAAGTAGGGCTACATGATCCAGTCCAATGGTCGTAATTCCTGTTAAAATTGGCTGGCAGACATTAGTACTATCCAAAAGACCACCCATGCCGACTTCCATGATGGCTACATCTACTTGTTCTGAGGCAAAGTAATCATAGGCAAGGGCTGTGATAATTTCAAACTCGGTTGTTCCCTGCAAATTGTTAGCAGATTCCCCCTCAAGCAAAGAGCGATAAACTGCCATGAGAGCTTCTAGTCTCGCTTCGGGGATGGATTCCCCATTGATGCTAATCTGGTCTGTGTAATGAATGAGATAGGGCGAGCTGAACACACCAACTCTCAGCCCTAGCTTTTCCAGCAGATTTTTCAAAAAAGCAATGGTTGAACCTTTACCATTTGTTCCGCCGATATGGATAACCTTGAGTTTGAGATGGGGATTGCCACGCAAAGCTAATAGTTCCACCATGCGTTCCAAACCAAAATGCGGTTGGTCCGTCCGGTAGTGAGCAATCCACTGATTGTTTTGAATTTCGTTCATCTTATTTATATTGTTTTAAATCTATATTTTCCGCATCTTCTGCCAATCGAATGGCTGACGCAATTTCAACCGCCATCCTGTGACTGGCTACATCGTGCACGCGCACCACTTCCACACCCTGTCTCGCAGCGATACTGGTTACATGAGCCGAAGCTGTGTCCCGATTGCGGAAACCGACTTCCGTTTCAGGATTAACTTCAAAACCATTTTCTTCTAGGATATTGATGACAAATCGCTTGCGCGAAACTCCAAGAAAGATTGGATAGCCTTTCTGATGGAGTTTATCCAAGTCCCGTAAAAGAAGCAGATTTTCTTTCTTAGTCAGACCAAAGCCAATTCCTGGATCCAGCAGAATGTTTTCTCTTACTATCCCAGCTTGATTCGCTCTCGCTAGAGCTCGTTCAAAGAAAGCCTCCATCAAGTCTTCGATTGGCATTTTTTCAAAGTCAGCTAACTCTTCCTCTGTAAAAGCTTGTCCAAAGCCAAAATGAGGGAAGATGAGCGAACTAGGGTGCTGAGGTCGCGCCATAACTGGATTAAACATGATAACCACTTTCGCACCAGCCTTAGCAACCACATCCGCCATTTTCTCATCTCCCATGAGACCCGTAATGTCATTTACCAGATTGGCACCAGCAGCCAAGGCAGCTTCTGCCACCTGACTTTTCCATGTATCGACGGAAATGAGAACATCACTTTCCTCACGGATAGCTTTAATCACTGGAACAACACGCTGGATTTCCTCTTCTATCTCAACATAGCTACTACCCGGCCGAGTCGATTCCCCACCGATATCTAGCATGCTCGCTCCTTCAGCTATCAATTTACGAGCCTGCTGGAGTGCCTGCTCAAGAGCAAAAAACTGCCCACCATCCGAAAAAGAATCTGGGGTTACATTGATAATTCCACAAATAGCTGTTTTTACGTGGTTGACTTTATTGGACATAACGGTCACTTCCTTAAGGTTCTTTACCATATTATCTTTCTATTTTACCATAAAAAGAAAAAGATGGACACGCTAGTATTCATCTTTTCCAAGTAGGTCAATGGCTTAGAATGATAGGCCTAGATTTCTACTAATCAAGACTACCAAGGCTATTAAACAAAAAGCAATACCATTGAGAATCATATGAAGCAGGATTGACATCTCCAAACGTCCCGTCTTGTAGGCTGTCCAAGTCAGAACCGTTGACATCCCTCCATAAATAATCACAGAAGGCAGATTGGTTGGCGTATGGAGCAAGGCAAAGACGATTGCACCCACAACAAAACCTAGTTTTTCTTTTCCACGGAAAATCTTTTGGGGAATAATCCCACGACACAAAATTTCCTCACAAATCGGAGCAACCAATACAATCAAGAAGAAGGTAGAAATCAAGGAACTATTCTGAACCAAACCATTCAGCGTTGATTGATTACTCGTCGTTGTTTCATTCATCATACGAAGCAAAGCTGAGCCCAACAAATTAGTAGCAAAGATCACTAGATAACTCAATACCAAGCGAGCTAGGTCCTTAGCTTTAAAAAAGGATAGATTAAAGGTAGCAAGCTTTGTTTTCCGCGCACCGATAATGAATACTATCAGAACGGCAATGGACAAGATACCAACTAAAAGTCCTGACTGCAAAAGCGGAAATTGTCTAGAAGTCAACCAAGCGGATAACCCTAAAGGAAATTGTGATAGGACAAAAGCTGCTAAAAGGATGAGAATCCACATCCCTCTGTCCCAAACCTCTTGCCAGATTGTCTTTTCTTTCATGATATACCTCCTTATAGTAAAAGGGGAATAACCCCTTTTCTACTATTATATCATTTAAAGCGCCATACTGATATAGTTAAGGATAAACAAGGCATCCAAAATCCAAATCATCGCGTGCACGTCCTTTGCTTGACCTTTGACAACTTTTGTTAACGTATAAGTCAAGAAACCAACTGCAATCCCTTGTGTGATAGAGTAGCTGAATCCCATGAAGATAGATGTAAAGAAGGCAGGGACAGCTTCAGCCATATCATCCCAATGGATATTTTTCAAACTACCAAGCATCATAATCCCAACGATAATCAAAATTGGAGCCGTCGCAGCTGATGGAACAATTGCCAAAAGTGGACTAAAGAAACTTGAAATTGCAAAACAAATCGCAACTACCAAGGCAGTCAATCCAGTACGTCCACCCGCACCGATACCCGCTGCAGACTCAACATAAGTCGTTACGTTTGAAGTACCTGCAATGGCACCAATTGAAGTACCAATCAAGTCAGAGTAAAGAGCCTTATCCAACTTATCTGATTGGTGATTTTCACCATTTGTCGCTACGATACCGACTTTTTCACCTGTACCAATCAAGGTACCAATTGTGTCAAAAATATCTGTCAACGAGAAGGCCAGAATAGCCATAAGTGTTTCCGGTAGACGAGCAGTGTCTGAGATTAAAGCACCCAATCCTTGTGAGCCAAGTGCTGCACCAAAGATTGTCTTCAAATCTTCAAAGGCTGCACCCACATGGTTATTAGAAAAATCAATGCTTGATACATCAACCAAACCAACAGCGATAGCAAGAACTGTCGTTGTTAGAATAGAAAGGATGATTCCTCCCTTGATACCCTTGATAACAAAGAAAATCGTAATCGCCAAACCTGCAATAGCCACTAAAACAGCTGGATTATTAAAGCTAACCAGACCTGGAACTGCTGAAGAGTTTGCTATAATGGCTGCTTGGGCCTTATCAGCACCCTCACCAGCAACTGTATAACTTCCTGGATCAATAGAGAATTTCAAAAGACCAGCATTCTTAATTCCTACATAGGCAAGGAAGACACCGATACCTGCTGAAATAGCCGAACGAAGCGCATTTGGAATAGATTCAATAATCATTTTACGAACATTTGTTAAGGTAATGATTAGTGAAATAATCCCACAGATAAAGACCATAGCCAAGGCCTCTTGCCATGAATAACCAAGTCCAAATACGACTGTAAAGGTAAAGAAGGCATTGAGTCCCATACCTGGTGCTTGAGCATATGGCAGGTTCGCATAGAAGGTCATCATCAGGGTACCAGCTACTGCACCAATAATCGTTGCTAGGAAAACACCTTGAGCAGGCATCCCTGTCTGCGCAAGCATTTGTGGGTTTACAAAGAGAATGTAACTCATTGCAAAGAAAGTTGTTAAACCAGCGAGAACCTCCGTACGAACGTCCGTCCCGTTCTCTTTTAGTTTAAATAGTTTATCCATTATGAATCTCCTTTTGTTTTTTACGAACAATATTAGTATTATATCACTTATCATTCACCTTTTCAATATGTTTATTTGGTTTATTTACCAAATGGGAACAATTTTTGTTTTTTATCTCGAGTCTGCTTTTCTTCTTTCTTTTTGATATAATAGTAGACATCTTATCTGGAAACGACTAGGAAGGTTTATATGACTAAAAAAATTATTGCAGTCGATTTGGACGGAACCCTGTTGAATAGCGAAAGCAAGCTCTCCGATTTTACCAAAGAGACAATCAAAAAAATTTCAGAAAAAGGACACCATGTCATCATCACGACGGGGCGTCCGTATCGCATGGCAAAAGACTTCTACCGCGAACTAGGATTGCATACTCCCATGATTAACTTTAACGGTTCCCTTACCCATCTACCAGGACAGGCTTGGGAGCATGAAAAGTGCTTAACCTTGGACAAAAAATACCTCCTAGATATGGTCAAACGTAAAGAGGATATCCAGGCCGACTTTATTGCAGGAGAATACCGTAAGAAATTTTACATTACAGCTCCGAATGAAGAAATTGCGGATCCTAAACTATTTGGCGTAGAGAACTTCCAACCGGAAAATCAATTCAAACCCGAACGAGTAACCAAGAATCCTAACTGCATTCTCTTGCAAACAAGGGTTGAAGACAAATACGCTCTAGCGGACGAGATGAATCGTTTTTATCAGCATCAACTAGCTATCAACACCTGGGGTGGCCCCCTTAACATCCTCGAGTGTACTCCCAAAGGGGTAAACAAAGCCTTTGCTTTAGAGTACTTGCTCAATGTTATGAATCGTGACAAAAAAGACTTAATCGCCTTTGGTGATGAGCATAATGATACGGAAATGTTGGCATTTGCAGGCAAGGGATATGCTATGAAAAACGCCAATCCTTCTCTTCTTCCATATGCAGACGAACAACTTCCTCTGACCAATGAAGAAGATGGAGTTGCCCATGCTTTACAAAATTTATTCCTATAAAAAGAAGGATTGCTATCCTGCAATCTTTCCTTTTTATTTTCATTCTATTTTCATAAAGGCCACTCATTTTCAGTATTTTTATATTAAATTTTCTATTGCTATTTTCATATATTTTTTGGAATTATTTATATATTAACATCTTGTAAGCCTGTTTTCATTGAAAACTTTTACAATTTTCGAAAAAGTAGTTGATTTTTATATGAAAACGATTTATACTAGGTACGTCTGAGGTTTTTTAGGAAACCTATAAGTCAAACATTTTAAAAGGAGGAATGACAATAATGAGTATCGGAATCATTATTGCGAGCCACGGCGAATTTGCTGCGGGTATTCATCAGTCAGGATCTATGATCTTTGGTGAACAAGAAAAGGTTCAAGTTGTAACCTTTATGCCAAATGAAGGTCCAGATGATCTTTACGCTAAATTCAACAACGCTGTGGCTGCATTTGACGCAGAAGATGAGGTTCTAGTATTGGCTGACCTTTGGAGTGGATCTCCGTTCAACCAAGCTAGCCGCGTGATGGGAGAAAATCCTGAGCGTAAGTTTGCCATCATCACAGGGCTTAACTTGCCGATGTTGATCCAAGCCTACACTGAGCGCCTTATGGACGCTACTGCAGGTGTGGATAAAGTCGCTGCGAATATCATTAAAGAAGCCAAAGATGGCATCAAAGCTCTTCCAGAAGAGCTCAATCCAGTTGAGGAAGGGGCTAGTGCTGCGGCTGCTCCAGTTGCCCAAGCTGCTATTCCAGAAGGAACTGTTATCGGAGACGGTAAATTGAAAATCAATCTTGCCCGTCTTGACACACGTCTTCTTCACGGACAAGTCGCAACTGCTTGGACACCAGATTCAAAAGCAGACCGTATCATCGTTGCTTCAGATAACGTTGCAAACGACGAATTACGTAAAGAATTGATCAAACAAGCAGCTCCTAACGGAGTAAAAGCGAACGTTGTACCAATCGAAAAATTGATTGAGGTTGCAAAAGATCCTCGTTTTGGTAACACACATGCTCTTATCTTGTTTGAAACACCTCAAGATGCTCTTCGTGCCATCGAAGGTGGCGTGCCAATCAAGACCCTTAACGTCGGTTCTATGGCCCACTCAACAGGTAAAACAATGATCAATAACGTCTTGTCTATGGACAAAGATGATGTTGCAACATTTGAAAAAATGCGTGACCTCGGTGTTGAATTTGATGTACGTAAAGTACCAAACGACACGAAAAAAGATTTGTTTGACTTGATTAACAAAGCGAACGTCCAATAATTTTAATCTGTTTTATCATTTTTGAAAACAGGATTAAATACTTTATTAAAACTAAATAGAAAAGGAATAAAACCATGTCAGATATTTCAATCATTTCTGCTATCTTGGTTGTAGTTGTTGCCTTCCTTGCAGGTCTTGAAGGTATCCTCGACCAATTCCAATTCCATCAACCAATCGTCGCATGTACCCTTATCGGACTTGTAACAGGTAACCTTGAAGCAGGTGTTATGCTTGGTGGATCTCTTCAAATGATCGCCCTTGGTTGGGCTAACATCGGAGCTGCCGTAGCTCCTGACGCTGCTCTTGCATCTGTTGCCGCAGCGATCATCTTGATCAAAGGTGGTAACTTTACTACTGAAGGTATCGCCGTCGCAACAGCCACAGCTATCCCTCTTGCCGTAGCTGGACTTTTCTTGACAATGATTGTTCGTACAATCTCAGTTGCCTTGGTTCACTCAGCTGACGCAGCTGCAAAAGAAGGAAACATTGCGGCTGTTGAACGCGCTCACTACTTTGCCCTTGTTCTTCAAGGTCTTCGTATCGCTATCCCTGCAGCCTTCCTTATCGCTATCCCTGCTTCTGCTGTTCAAGACGCTCTTGGCCTAATGCCAGAATGGTTGAATGGTGGTATGGCTGTCGGTGGTGCTATGGTCGTTGCCGTTGGTTACGCTATGGTTATCAACATGATGGCAACTCGTGAAGTATGGCCATTCTTCGCTATCGGTTTTGCTCTTGCAGCAATCTCTCAATTGACTTTGATTGCCCTTGGTGTCATCGGTGTTGCCCTTGCCTTCATCTACCTTAACCTTACAAAACAAGGTGGAAACGGTGGCGGCGGAGCTGCGACTTCTAACGACCCAATCGGTGATATCCTAGAAGACTACTAGAAAGGGGAACAATCATGGCTGAAAAAATTCAATTATCAAAATCAGATCGTCAAAAAGTTTGGTGGCGTTCACAATTCCTTCAAGGTTCATGGAACTACGAACGTATGCAAAACTTGGGTTGGGCTTACTCTTTGATCCCAGCTATCAAGAAACTTTACACTAAAAAAGAAGACCAAGCGGCTGCTCTTGAGCGTCACCTTGAGTTCTTCAACACTCACCCATACGTAGCTGCTCCAATCATGGGGGTTACTCTTGCACTTGAAGAAGAGCGCGCTAACGGTGTTGAAATCGACGATGCGGCTATCCAAGGGGTTAAGATCGGTATGATGGGACCTCTTGCTGGTATCGGTGACCCAGTATTCTGGTTTACAGTTCGTCCTATCCTTGGAGCCCTTGGTGCATCACTTGCTGCATCTGGTAATATTGTTGGTCCCCTTCTCTTCTTCTTTGGATGGAATGCTATCCGTATGGCCTTCCTATGGTACACACAAGAGTTCGGTTACAAAGCTGGATCTGAAATCACTAAAGACATGTCTGGTGGTATCTTGAAAGACATCACTAAAGGAGCATCTATCCTTGGTATGTTCATCCTTGCCGTTCTTGTACAACGTTGGGTATCGATCAACTTCACTGTTAACCTTCCTGGTAAACAATTGGCTGAAGGTGCCTACATCAACTTCCCAGAAGGACCTGTAACAGGTGGAGAATTGAAGGGAATTCTTGGTCAGGCTCTTAGTGGTTTGAGCTTGGATAGCGTTCAACCACAAACACTTCAAGGTCAGTTGAACTCATTGATTCCAGGATTGATGGGACTTCTCCTTACTTTCCTCTGCATGTGGTTGCTTAAGAAAAAAGTATCACCAATCGCAATCATTCTTGCTCTCTTTGCAGTAGGTATTGCAGCTCGTTTCTTTGGTATCATGTAATCCAAGACATCGAGAATATAGATAAAAAAGAATCAGGATCAAATCCTGATTCTTTTTGTGTATCAACTTTTTCTTCTAGTCAGATAATGCAAGCCCCCAATCACTACTGATAGGACGACTACATAGAGCACTTGAGTGGTTTCTAGAGGCACGAAAGCTCCTCGCAGGATAAAGGTATTGGCAAGCACTCCAACAAGAGCTGCAAGGCTCAAAAGTATGAGCAAAACTAGTTTGTATCGATTAAAGGGAATGCTGACCTTGGCAACTAGACACAGACCATTGACCAAAGCAAGGAGGAAGCAAATAAATTTGACCTGACCTGGGACAGTGATAAAGAAGTTAGTCAGGAGTACACTAGCAACCAGAATGCCACCACCAATCGCAGCATTGGTCAAAACATCTCGCATAAAATGTGTGCTGACCTTTTCTTTATTGGACTCAAAGGTTAGGAAGAAGGATGGGATCCCAATCGTAATGGCTGAAATGATTGTAAACCGAATGGGGATAAAGGCAAATTCCAAACCAAATACCACACTCAAAATCGCAAACACGATGGAGAAGAAGGTCTTTGTCAGAAAGAGAGAGGCTACCTTTTGGATATTATTGATGACCCGGCGCCCTTCCATCAAGATATCATAGAATACTGCAAAGTCATCTGTGAGAAAAACAATATTGGATACACCTTTGGCTGCACTCGTAGCCCCCTTCATGGCGAAACTAATATCTGCTTTCTTGAGAGCCAGAACATCATTGACTCCATCACCACTCATGGCAACTGTTTTACCAGCATTTTGCAAAATAGATACCATCTTTTGCTTCTGTTCAGGTGTCACACGTCCAAATATTTCGTGTTCCAAGACCACTCTTTCAAAGTCATCATCGCTCACCTTGGTCATATCAATAGCCCGCGCTTCTTCCTTAAAACCTGCCTTACGAGCCACCCCATATACAGCCACATGATTATCACCACTGATAATCTTCACTTCAACACCTTGAGATTCGAAATAGTCAAAGGTTTCCTTGGTATTGTCCTTAATCTCATCTGACAAAACGACGTGGCCTAGTAGTTCCATACTCGCTGGACTCGTAATCTGGTCCTTGCTATGAGCGAGTGTTAAGATTCGAAAACCTTGCTGTTTCAGATGCTCATAGTAGGCATCCATCGGCTGGGTAAAGCCTAGAAATTCATAGGCTCCGAAGAAATAGGTCCCACCATCTTTTACTTGGACAAAGGAATACTTGTTTTTGCTTGAAAAGGCACCGACTTCTTGAACTTCCCACTTTTTCTCACAGGTTAAGTAAGTCTTCAGAGCTCGGGAAGTTGCATTTTCATCCTCGAAATAAGCCAGATAAGAAGATAGTTTCTCTGCTACATTAGCATCCATTTCTTGGACCTTCATATTCCCAGTAGTGATGGTTCCAGTCTTATCAAAACAAAGAACATCTACACGCGCTAAGATCTCTACACAGTATAGCTCCTGCACCAGAACCTTCTTTCTAGCCAGCTTCATGGCAGCTACTGCTAGGGATACACTGACCAGGAGAATCAAGCCCTCTGGAATCATACCAACCAAGGCACCAGAACTTCCCAAAACAATCTCAACATAAGACCGTCCTAGACTAAAACCTCTGACATAGAGCAGAATCGCAACTGGCACCAGTAAGATCGAAACGATTTTTAAAATCTTATCCATGTAATCGCGTAGTTTAGAAGGATATTTTTTGAATTCCTTGCTGGATTTTGCGAGTTTGTTAATATAACTATCCTGCCCCACAGCCGTTGCTGTAACCAGACAAGTACCGCTGACGACATTGCTTCCGCTCATCAGCTTGTCACCAACAGTTTTAAAGACTGAATCACTCTCACCAGTCAGCAAGGACTCATCAACTTCAATATTCCCTTCAAGGACTTCTGCATCGACAGGCACCTGGTCTCCTAGATTGAGATGCAGATACTCACCCAGAACGATGTCCTCTGGATCAATCTCAATCGTTTGATCATCTCGATTGACTTTGTACTTACTTTTACCAAGCAAACTCAGCTTTTCCAAGGCATTTTTTGAACGCACTTCTTGGAAGATACCGATGGCGGTATTGATAGCAATCACACCTAAAAACAGCATATTCTCAAATCGCAAGGTTGTGGCTACCAGAACTGCCAGAGCCAAGTTCATGGCATTAAAAAATGTAAAGATATTTGAAACGACAATTTCCTTGGTTGTTTTATAGGGTTTAATGTCGCTGATATTTCGTTGACGACCCTTGATGTCTTGACTACTTAAATACTTCATTTCTACTCCGATATCCTTTGTACTACTATAGTAACACATATCCTTTTCTCTGTCACTTAAAGACTCAAAATAAGAAGAACTCCCTTGGCAAGCATCATCTATCGCCACTTTAAGAAGAACTTAAAAAGAGGCTAGGATTCCCCTAACCTCTTTTCTTTATGCTTTATTCTGCCAAGGCACCCATTGGATCCCATGGTGCTAACACGATTGGTTCTGCTTCATAGGCAGCTTGTTCTTCTGCTGTCAGCAATTCCTTACGGACAACGATTTGGTATGTGTATTCGTCCATCCAAGCGTCTGAGGCAACAAAGTAACCATCTGTACCGACCTTGTCTCCCCATGAGTTTTCAACCTTCCACTTGGTTGACTTGCCATTTTCATCCAAGTCCACACCCGTCAAGACCATAGCGTGGGTCATCAAGCTTTCGCTGTAGTCCAGACGTCCAGCCTTGTCTTGAGTGAGTTGAATGTCCATGCTTGATTCAAAGTCATAAACATCTGTCGCAAGGATTCCAGCTTTGCGGTTGCTGAGCTGGCCGACATCTGAACCAAACCAAACAGTTTCTCCTGTTTGCATTTGGGCAATCGCCAATTCTTTCAAGCGTTCCATTGGAACGTTGATGTAGCGAACTGCACGGCTACCAACCACATTTCCTAACATCTCAACTGCGTAAGATTTGCCGTAAGGCTTGTCAGCAGTTGGAGCATTGATAACAGAAACGTAGTCTTCTAGAGGAAGGTCAACATATTTCTTGTAAAATTCTTGTGGCGTGATACCCTTTTCGCTTTGGTAGTTATCATCCTTATCGCGATAAGCAAAGTCAAATTTACGTGGTGGAAGTCCTAGTGACATGGCAAGGAAGTTAAAGATTTCTTGCAAGAGGTCTTCTTTCTTAGCTTGAACAGTCGCTTGGTCTGCACCAGAAGCGAGCAAGTCACGCAAGATTTGGGCATCTTGACGAAGCAATTTATTGAGGATGGCATTGAGCTCACGGCTGCTGCTAGATGAAACAGACTCAGGATAAACAGACTTAGGAACGACACCGTATTTTTCAAAGAGGGCAACGACCATATCCCATTGACCACCATCTTGTTGTGGAGTTTGGAGTAGGAAGCTAACCTTGCGGCTAGTCAATTCTTGGTCTGCAGTCGCAATGACTTGCTCCAAGAACCAGTTTGATTTCTCATACTTGTCCCAGAAGAAGGTGTGGGCTTGTGACAACTCAAAGTTTTCCAGTTTGTATTGAGAGATGAGTTTGTGTCGGAAGGTGTTGAGAGCTGCAAACATCCAGCAACGACCAGATGCTTTCTGGTTAGTAACCTTGTCCTTGGTCAAATCCAATGAGAAAACAGGTGTATTGTCTACATGGCTTTGGCGACGTTCTAGGGCTGCAAAAATTCCGTTATGGCTGGCAGCATTTTCGATTGCTTGGTATTTGACATTTGCTTCATAGTTGGCAAATAGTTTATCAGTAAATGATTCTTGAATCGCGTTCATAGATTCCTCCTTTTATTCTACTGTCTATTATAACTCTTTTCACAAAGGAAGCAACTGAAAAACTTAAAAAGGCAAGGACATTCTCCTCACCTTTTCTAGCATAAATTAAATTAAGCAATACTCGCAAGGAGAACCTCTAACTCCTCCTTGGTCAGGCGACGACATTCTCCTCGTTTTAAGTTCTCGTCCAAGGCTAAAGTTCCCATCGTCAAACGTTGTAGGTCCACCACTTCCTTGCCACAGTAGGATACCATACGCTTGACCTGATGGAACTTCCCTTCAGCAATGGTCACGCGAACCAGACTTTGATTCTTTACTGGATTTACCGACACAATCTCCAGCTTAGCTGGCTGGCAGGTAAAGTCCTTGAGCGGGATGCCCTTGGCAAAGGTCTCCACATCTTCTTGGGTCATAACTCCCTTGACTTGCGCCAGATAGGTCTTATCCACATGACGTTTTGGTGAAAGAAGAGCATGAGCTAGTTTGCCGTCATTGGTCAAAAGTAGGAGACCATGCGTATCGATATCCAAGCGCCCTACTGGGAAAACTTCCTTGCTTCGAGCCACATCATCCAACAAGTCTAGAACCGTTCTATGCTTGGGATCCTCGGTCGCTGAAATAACTCCTTGGGGCTTGTTCATCATATAATAGACAAACTCCTCATACTCCAGCACTTGACCATCAAAGCAAATCTCGTCTCCTTCTTCATTAATTTGCAGTTTAGCTGATTTTTCTTTTTTACCATTTACCGTCACGCGCCCAGCTTTAAGCAAGTTTTTGACCTCAGTTCGACTCCCTACAGCGCAGGCAACTAAAAATTTATCTAATCTCATAGAACTATTATATCATACTCAAAAGGAGGCTGGCTCAATAGCCAACCTCCTTTCCTTTTCAGAGTCGGAAAGCTAACTTCCTCTTTCCCAGAAGATAGCTAACACGATCATGGCACCGAGAATCGCTGGAATAATGGCTGTACCGTTTAAGCTTGGCCCCCAAGAACCAAAGAGTAATTGTCCTAAAAAGGCACCAATCCAACCGAGAAACATCTTCCCAAAGCATCCCATACGTTCTCCACGATTGGTGATAGCCCCTGCTAATAGTCCGATTAAAAGGCCGACAAACATGCTTCCAATCATAGCTTCTCCTTAATTTGCCCAGTCTCCATTACGAAAGAGCGGTACGCGCGTTCCATCCTCACGGATACCGTCTATATCCATTTGATTCGAACCAATCATAAAGTCCACGTGAACATCTGAACGGTTCAGTCCTGCAGCTTCAAGTTCTTCTTCGCTCATCTCTGCTCCACCAACAACGCTGGTCGCATAGGCTGCTCCGATAGCCAAGTGATTTGAAGCATTTTCATCGAAAAGAGTGTTAAAGAAGGTAATCCCTGACTGTGAAATTGGACTTGGATCTGGTACCAAGGCACATTCACCCAAGGCACGCGCACCCGCATTTTCAAAGACAAGGTCTTTCATGACCTGATCACCCTTCTCAGCAGTGATATCTACGATTTGACCATCCTTGAAGGTTACTTTAATTCCCTCAATGATATTTCCGTTGTAGCTAAGTGGTTTTGTAGAAATGACATAGCCATCTGCGAGACGAAAATCAGGCGCTGTGAAGACTTCCTCTGTTGGCATATTTGGCAAGAATTCTTCGCCCTGTGCATTGATAGCACCAGCTGATTCCCAAACGTGGTTCTTAGGCAAACCAAGTGTCAAATCTGTCCCTGGCGCTGTATAATGAAGGGCTGAAAATTGCTCCTTATTAAGCATATCTGCCTTGCTCTTAAGAATGGCGGCATGTTCTTCCCAAGCCTTAACGGGATCTTCTTCATAGACACGACAAGTTTTGAAGATTTGGTCCCAAAGGAGATCGACTGCTTCTTCATCGCTCGCAGTATTTGGAAAGATCTTCTTAGCCCACTCAAGTCCAGCAGCGGCTGCTACAGTCCAGCTAACCTTGTTGGATTGCGTTGCGATACGCATTGGCTTCATGGCAAGTCCCATAGCTTTAGCAGAAGCTGAAAGCTTGTCAGCATCCACTCCGTTCAAGGCACCTGGATCAGAAGAACGTACACCAAGACGGCTAGCCTTGTTCTCCAAGAGATAATTCATCTCAGCAATCTTGTATTCTGGTACATTGTCCAGACGCTCCATTGGCGCGTGGAGGAATTTCTCACGGTTAATGACATCATCTGTCCACTGAACGATGACCTCATGCGCACCCAAAGCATAAGCTTCCTTCACGATTAGATGAGCTAACTCGCGTTGCTCCACATCAATAGAAAGAGCCAAGGTGTGACCAGGTTGCACATTAATTCCGTTCGCAACCAATAATTTCGCATATTTTTCTAGATTTTCTTTAAAATTTGGTAAAACCATTCTATTCTTCCTTTTCTATTTTTCTTTCAAAGCAGAAAATAATCCTGCTAAAGCAATGGCACCAGACAAGAGTGTTGTCGATAGGATAATTATTTCATCTGCCAGCTCTAGCTGATAGTCAAAAATCTTTTTAGCAGGTTTATCTTCCGCAAAGATTTTAAGTTTCATAAAGATGTTCTCCGTTCTAATCCTTAAAACAAATCATCAAACAAACTCAACTGATTATCCTCTGGCATATTGCCAAGAATCCCCATTTCATCCATCTTTTCAACCAAGGTCGATGAGAGTCCACCGCGTTTGCGTAATTCTGTCTTAGAGAGGAACTCACCCTCTTCACGTGCACGCACCAACTGCTTAGCAACGTTCTCTCCCAGACCATCCATTGCTACAAATGGTGGGATGAGGGTATCCCCATCGATGAGGAACTCTGTTGCCTGACTACGGTAGAGATCGAGTTTGCCAAACTTGAAACCACGTTCCCACATTTCATTGACAATCTCAAGAGTTGTATAGAGGTCAATTTCCACATTAGAGGCTTCATTGTTCTTCCGTTTTTCAGAAATTTCTTGCATCTTGCGCTTGATGGCATCCAAACCCGCCCCCATGGTCTTGATATCAAAAGCCTTGGCACGGATTGAGAAATAAGCACAGTAGTAATAAATCGGATGGTGAACCTTGAAGTAGGCCACACGCAAGGCCATCATAACGTAGGCTGCCGCGTGAGCTTTAGGGAACATATATTTGATTTTCCCACAAGACTCGATATACCACTCTGGCACCTTATTGGCCTTCATAGCCTCGATGTAGCCATTTCGCTCCTCTTCGGAAATCTTTAGCCACATGCCCTTACGTACCCGTTCCATGATAGTAAAAGCCATCTTAGGTTCAAGACCAGCATGCATGAGATAAACCATGATATCGTCCCGACAACCGATAACAGTCGATAGGTCCGCAATTCCTTGCTTGATCAGATCCTGGGCGTTCCCCAGCCACACATCGGTACCGTGGGATAGACCTGAGAGCTGAAGCAACTCTGCAAAAGTTGTCGGATGCGTCTCATCTACCATTCCACGTACAAAGTTGGTTCCAAACTCTGGAATTCCCAGCATACCCGTCGGCGTTCCGATTTGCTCAGGCGTCACCCCTAAAACTTCCGTTCCAGAAAAGAGAGCCATAACGCTTTCATCATCCATGGGAATTTCATTAGGGTCAATACCAGACAAGTCCTGCAATTTCCGAATCATGGTCGGATCATCATGCCCCAGCACATCGAGTTTGAGGACGTTCTCATCGATATCGTGGAAGTTAAAGTGGGTGGTCTGCCATTCAGCTGTCACGTCATCCGCTGGATACTGGACAGGCGTAAAGTCGTAGACATCCATGTAGTTAGGAATAACAACGATTCCCCCCGGGTGTTGTCCCGTTGTGCGCTTGACACCAGCAGCACCTTGGGCGAGGCGTTCCACCTCTGCATCACGATAAAACTTCCCATAATCTCTCTCGTAGCCCTTTACAAAGCCATAGGCAGTCTTAGCAGCCACCGTACCAACCGTTCCTGCACGGAAGGCATATTCTTCACCAAAGATATCACGAACATCCAAGTGAGCGCTAGGCTGGTCTTCTCCCGAAAAGTTCAAGTCAATATCGGGAACCTTATCTCCATCAAAACCAAGGAAGGTCTCAAACGGAATATCCTGTCCATTTTTGCTGAGTTTGTGACCACATTTTGGGCAGTCCTTATTAGGCATGTCAAATCCTGAACCGTAAGAACCATCGGTGATAAATTCACTGTACTGACACTGACCACAGACATAGTGAGGGGAGAGAGGATTGACCTCCGTAATCCCGATCATGGTCGCAACGAAACTGGAACCGACAGATCCACGAGAACCCACCAAGTAGCCCCGTTCATTGGAACGTTGTACCAGCATCTGGGAAGCCAGGTAAATCACGGCAAATCCATTCCCCAGTATGGATGTTAATTCTTTTTCAATCCGCAAATCAACAATATCTGGCAGCGGATTTCCATAAATCTCAAAAGCTTTCTTATAGGTCAGCTCAGCAACCGTTTCTTCAGCCTTATCGATGAAAGGAGTGTACAAGTCACCCTTAACAACCTCAACAGGTTCAAAGATATCTGCCAAGGCATTGGTGTTTTCAATGACTAATTTGCGTGCTAAATCTTCTCCCAAGAAAGCAAATTCATCCAACATTTCATTGGTCGTTCTAAAATGAGCCTTTGGCAGAGGAGCTGGTTGGGCATGTTCGCCGTGACCAATGGTTCGGTTAATCATAGCCCCCTGTCCCAAACTACGGACGATGATTTCACGGTAAATCTCTTCTTCCGGTTCGATATAGTGAACATTTCCCGTAGCCAGTACAGGCTTACCAAGACGGTCCCCGACCTCTATCAAACTCTTGATAATGGTCTGGAGTTCCTCCATATCCTTGACCTGCTCCTTAGCAATCAAGGGAGCATAGATAGCTGGTGGCATAACCTCGATAAAGTCATAATACTTGGCCACCTCAACCGCCACATCCACACCTTGGGAAACGACTGCATCAAAAACTTCACCTTCAGAGCAAGCTGTTCCTAAAATCAAGCCCTCCCGATGAGCATCTAGAACCGTTCTCGGAATCCGTGGTACCCCTTCAAAGTATTTGGTATTGGACAACGAAACCAGCTTAAAGATATTTTTTAGACCTACTTGATTCTTGACATAGATGGTCGCATGCTTGATCCGAGCTTTTTTATAAGAGTCTGGACTAATCAAATCAATATTCAGTCTAGCCAGATCAGTCACACCATGTTTTTCTGCTACATCCTTGATAAAGATAAAGAGCAAACGACCAGTAGCTTCCGCATCGTAGTTGGCCATGTGGTGGTGGTCCAGTGCCACACCAAAACGCTTGGTCAAAGGTCCCAAACCATGACGTTTATACTCAGGATAGAGGTTTCTAGCAAACTCCAGCGTATCAATAACTGGCTGGCTAATCTTAGGCAGACCATGACGCTCATAGTTAGCATTCATAAAGCCAACGTCAAAGGTAGCATTGTGGGCGACTAAGACTGTATCCTTGCAAAATTCTTGGAATTCTTGTAAAACTTGTTCTAGTGGTTTGGCATTTTTGACATGGTCATCTGTAATTCCAGTCAACTCAGTAGTAAAGGCTGACAAGGGATATCCAGGATTGATAAATTCATCAAATTCGGCAATAACATTTCCCTTGTACATCTTAGAAGCCGCAACTTGAATCAAGTCATTATAGATAGCTGAAAGTCCCGTCGTTTCCACGTCAAAAACCACGTAGGTCGCTTCTGACAAGTCCATCTCTACTTCGTTGTAAACGATAGGAACACGGTCTTCAACGATATTGGCTTCCATTCCATAGATCAGCTGAATTCCTGCTTTCTTAGCTGCCTTGTAGCCATGTGGAAAGGACTGAACATTCCCATGGTCCGTGATGGCAACCGCCTTGTGTCCCCACTTTACAGCTGTCGCAATGATTTCCTCTACTTCTGGCAGAGCATCCATGGTCGACATATTAGTATGAGCATGAAACTCAACCCGACGCTCACCTTCCGGCATCAAATCCTTCCGCTCATAGTGAACAACTTCCTGCACATCCTGCACGTTCATTGTCAAATCTCGTGTGAAGTTATTCATCTCCACATTTCCACGAACACGAAGCCAGGAATTTTTCTTAATAATGTCAAACTTCTGAGCCTCTTCTTCATTCTTAACCCATTTTTGCATTGAAAAACTTGAAGTGTAGTCCGTCATTTTAAAGTTGATCAAAACGCGACCAGTTCTGGTCACCTTATGCTCCACATCAAAAACAACCCCTTCAAAAACCAAACGATTTTCCTCAGTCGTCACATCAATCATCTGGGTAACTTCAGCCTTATCCAATTTTGATTTTGCCGCAGCCTTTTTAGCCTGAAAATCAAAGGCCGGTTTCTCTTCTACTGGAGGAGGAGCCATCTGTTCCAGTTGTTCCGTAGCACGCAAAGCCTCTTCATTAGCAGCCTGAACGATTTGTTCATTCTCCATATGGAAGGCTTCCTCCTGCTCCTGTGTAAGAGCATCATTCTTTTCGATTTGGCAGACAAAAGCTGGAAAACCAAACTTTTCAAGTTGCTTTGTTAAATTAGGAAGATGATTTTTCTTAAAGTGTTCCTTATCAATCACCTCTGAACCTTCAATAAAGAGCTGATTTCCCACTGCACGAACTTGCAAATTCTGATAAAGAGATTTAAACCCTTGACTAGCACATGGACCTTCAGAAAAAGCCTCCTTATAGTAGGCCTGCAAGAGTTCATTTGAAAATTCTTGAGAGAGAGCCTTGATTTCGAAAACAGCTTTATTCCCTGTCTTAGAAAATTCTTCACTCAGCCCTTTCTTTAACTCTAAAAAGATTTCAATCGGTAAAATATTAGAAAATACAAAATGAAATTCCCAAATCTTACTAATTTTATGAACTACAACACGCTCAATACTTGCATTAACAAGAGCAGGATCCTGTCTCAATTGATCAGAGACTCCTATTTGATTCATTAAAATTTCAAACTTACTTGACATTTAATTTCCTCACATTATTCTCTTACTATTTTACCATAATTAAAGGAAATATATAGCCACTACCATTCCTTAAGCACTGCTAGTTTTCCTAAATTCATTCCTTAAAAACAAAAAAGAAGATTCTCAGAATCTCCTTAATACATATAAAAAAGATACCATTCAGTATTCCCATAATCAATCGGGAAGACAGGATTCGAACCTGCGACACCTTGGTCCCAAACCAAGTACTCTACCAAGCTGAGCTACTTCCCGCGTTAAATAGAAAAAATGCACCC